>ERZ857480.92777-NODE-143963-length-117333-cov-61.3743_pt1 | contig 117333 bp, 180 predicted proteins | sample MGYA00519767_ERZ857480 | MGnify/ENA primary metagenome ERZ857480 (study PRJEB31778, sample SAMEA3449210) | human gut metagenome | biome: human gut; feature: human-associated habitat; material: faeces | place: United Kingdom | collected 2010/2012 ...
CGGACATAGTTTGCTGTCTCCTTTCGAATGTTTGTGTGGTAACTTCATTCTACCAGAGCCTGCAAGCTATGTCTTCTTTTTTGCTCTTTTCAATTTGCGCAACTTATTGTACCTTATCTATAATACCAAACAACGGGAATAATTTCAAGTGGAATATTTATATATTTTTATAACATATCCATATAAGTCAGGCAGCAAAAAAGAGCTTGAGAAAATCTTCTCAAGCTCTTTTTTTCGGTTATGCATGTCACAACAGAATCTGCCATATACACCGCAGCAGAACAAACGAATGTCACAACTGCGCACTCTTCCCTGCTGAAAAAGTCAGAGTTTGCAAGGGATTTTAGTCCTGGTCCCAGTTGTGGTAGGTGTTCTGGACGTCCTCGTTATCCTCGAGCATATCGAGGAGCTTTTCCATGTTCTTGATGTCCTCGTCGCTCTCGAGCTTGACATAGGTCTGCGGGACAAGGCTGATGTCCGCGCTGACGAACGCATAATTCTTCTCCTCGAGCGCCTTGACCACATCGTTGAACGCATCGGGATCGGTCGTGATCTCGAAAACGTTGTCCTCGGCATTGAAGTCGTCGGCACCGGCGTCGAGCGCGTCCATCATCACGGCATCTTCGTCGTAGTCGCCGTCCTCATTGTCGATGATGATGACGCCCTTGCGGTCGAACGACCAGCTGACGCAGCCCTGCGCGCCCATGCCCTTGCCGTACTTATCGAAGTAGTGGCGGACCTCCGGCGCGGTGCGCTGGCGGTTGTCGGTCAGTGCCTCGACGATGACGGCCACGCCGCCGGGGCCGTAGCCCTCGTAGGTGACGGACTCGTAGTTGTCGGTGTTGCCCGAGCCGAGCGCCTTGTCGATGGTGCGCTTGATGTTGTCGTTGGGCATGTTGGCAGCCTTCGCCTTGGCAATGACGGTTGCGAGACGGGAGTTATTATTGGGGTCGCCCGAGCCGCCCTGCTTGACGGCGACGATGATCTCCTTGGCGATCTTGGTGAAGGCGGCGCTGCGCTTGGCGTCAGCCGCACCCTTCGTCTTTTGGATATTGTGCCACTTGGAATGTCCGGACATGATGTGATCTCTCCTTACAGATAGTATTGGATGGCATCTCGGTGAGACGCCGATATGACGGTCTTGATCTCCGGGAAGTGCTCTTCCAGATATGCCTTGATCGCCGGGCAAACGACGTTCTCCGTCGGAAAATGCCCCGCGTCGATCAGGTTCAGCCCCTGCGTATCCAGAAAATCGTTGTAGCGCAGATCGCTCGTTACAAACGTATCGCAGCCCTGCGCAATGGCCTGCGGGATGTATCCGCCGCACGCGCCGCCGCCGACGGCCACGCGGTGTACCCGCCCGCTGCCGCGGCGATATCGCAAGCCGCTGCAACTAAGTGATTCTATCACATCTCGCAGGAACTCTTCAAGCCCTTTTTCGCAGGAAAGTGTGCCAATCCGGCCGATTTTTTCGTCATTGAGCAAAAAAACATCGTTCAGGCCGAGTTTTTTCGCCAGGCAGTCGTTCACACCGCCGTCCGCGGCGTCCAGATTCGTGTGCATGCAGATAACGGAAATGTCGTTTTTCACAAGCGTCGTCAAAAGGCCGCCGAGGCGCGTATCGCTGCGCAGGGTCTGCATTTCGCGCTCGTGCCAGCGAACGTTCATCACCGGGTGGTGCGACACGATGAGCTGTGCGCCGAGGTCAATGGTCTCCTGCACCACGCGCTCGGTAATATCAAGTGCGACAAGAATGCGCTCGACCTCCCGCTCGGGATCGCCGACAAGATGGCCGACATTGTCCCAGTCCATCGCGCTCTCGCGCGGCGCCCAGGCAAAAAGACTCTGCTCCACTTCACATACGGTTGCCATGCTCCCACTCCCCTTTCCGCTTCCCGATCTCCTCAATGAGACCTTGCAAACGTGCGATGCGCGCGTCCCTGTCTGAAAGCGACGAAACGGCAAGCCCGTCCCTCGCTCGCTCAAGCTTTGCAAGATGCTGCGAAAGATATTCCCCATACAGCGGATCGTCGCGCAGCAAAATACCGGTCAGCGCGTCCGCTTCGCTCAGCGCGCTCACCTCTCCGCCGGTAACGCGAAAGACAACATAAAGCTGCTCCTTGTCGCGCACGAGTTTCTCCTCCAGAAAGCGATAGCCGCTCTCACAGAGCCAGCGGCGCAGGAGATCCACCTTCGTCTGCGGCTGCAAGATGAGCGTATGCGTGCCGTCGCGCGTCCACGGCGCGGCTTCCAGAATGCCGATGATCGTTTCTCCGCCCATGCCGGCGATGGCAACCGTGTCGCACTCTTCGCTCCCGATCTTTGCAAGCCCAGGACAGAGGCGGAAGTCGATGCACGCCGTCACACCGTACTCCGCAGCCGTCGCGCGCGCGTGGTCAAGCGGCAGCGCGTTGATGTCCGACGCGATGGCGCTTTCGATGCGCCCGTGCTGCAAGAGCCAGACCGGAAGATAACCATGGTCGGTGCCGACATCGGCAAGCCGCGCGCCCTGCGGCACAAGATCTGCGAGGCATTGCAGCCGCGGCTGAAGCTGTAATTCTTTTTTCTCCACTGATCCTGTCTCCTTTTGCTGAGCGAATAAGACGCATACGGAAAAACCGTATGCGTCCTTTTCTTATTCCTTGACGGGCTTGTTGGCCTCTTCATTCACGAGAGCCAGCAGCTTGTCCACATCAATGCCATGGACCATGCAGGCCTCTTCCACCGTTTCGCCGCGGGAGCTGGGGCAGCCCAAGCAGTGCATACCGATCGACAGGAAGATCGGCGCCGTGTGCGGCGCAACGTCCAGAATGTCGCCGATGATGGTATCGCGCGTAATTTCGATCATTTCGATTCACCTCCGTGAAAATTGCTGAAGATAGTTTATCCCATTTTTCGCACTTTTTCAATAGGAAATGAGAAAAAAGGAAAAGGAAGCAAACACAAACTGTGAAAAGGCCGGCATAAAAAAGGAAAGTGTCCGCAAAAGCGGACACTTTCCGTATCAGCAGTTACAAGAACTTACTGCTCAGCGCGCATCTTGGCGAAGCACTCGCTGCAGTAGACAGGACGGTCGGACTTGGGCTCGAAGGGAACCTTGGCCTCGCCGCCGCAAGCTGCGCAGACTGCGGTGAAGTACTCACGGGGGCCACGGGCGGCGTTCTTGCGAGCGTCGCGGCAGGCCTTGCAGCGCTGGGGCTCGTTCTGGAAGCCGCGCTCCGCGTAGAACTCCTGCTCACCGGCAGTGAACACGAACTCGTTGCCGCACTCTTTGCAAACTAAAGTCTTGTCTTCGTACATGATTTTACCCTCTCTTTGAATCAGAAAAAAATATATGCGTTCAGCGTTTGCTGATATCGCCGGAAGAAATGTGCTGTGCAGCCTTGCGACGGACGCGCTGCACGGCGTTGTCCACCGATTTTGGGGACTTGCCAACGGCCTTTGCGATCTCGTGACAAGAAAGGCCCTCCAAATAGTACCCTAAGATCTTCGCCTCGAACTCGGACAACTGCTTGCGGGTACTCTCGAGTAAGCTCTCCACGTGATCCCGCTCTGCAATGAGGAGCTCGGGGTCTGTGTGGCTGGGATCCAAAGTACCGGTGGTGTAAGAAGAACTGTCAAAGAAAGGGGTATCAAGGGATATGGATTCGTTCAGCGGATAATGCTTGCCGCGGGACGCGGCACGGAGCGCGGAAAACAGGCGGCTGCGAATGCAGATCTCTGCATAGGTGTGAAACGACGCCGCCTTGTCTGCGTCATACTCCCGTATCGCCTGAATAAGGCCAAACATTCCCTCCTGGATGAGGTCTTCCCCATCGCCGCCGGCGAGGAAAAGAGGACGCGCGCACGCGCGCACCACGCCGTAGTACCGCGTGACAAGAAGCTCTTCTGCTTCCCGCTGCCCCGTGGCGGCCATGGCGCAAAGCTGCTCGTCTGTGCAGGCGGCAAGCTCTTTATGCTGGCTCTCATTCTGATGATACTGCATGTATTATACCTTCTGTGCTTAGGTTTTGTCAAGTATTTACGAAAATTCAGTATTAGCGCTAACGGTTTTAGAGCATTTTTATCACATTCACCAAATTCTCAGCCGCGAGAAGCGCAATTTGTTCCGTTTTTGCCTCAACCATCACGCGAATCAGCGCTTCTGTACCGCTCGGACGGACAAGCACACGACCCTCGCCGGAGAGCTTCTCTTCCTGCAGCGCAACCGCTGCAGCCAGTGCATCGGAGGCCATGATAGCGTCCTTCACGCCGCGCTCATGTGAAACAGGAACGTTGAGCAGCACCTGCGGGTACTGCGGACAGACAGAGGCAAGCTCGGAAGCCTTTTTGCCGCTGCGCGCAATCACGTCGAGGAATTGCAGCGCCGTGAGCTGGCCATCGCCGGTGGTGGAAAAATCGGTAAAGATCGTGTGACCCGACTGCTCGCCGCCGAGTTTATAGCCGCACTCGTTCATCTTTTCAAGCACATTGCGGTCGCCGACACTGGTACAAACAAGACCCACACCGTTTTTGCGGCAGAACTCATGCAGCCCCAGATTCGACATCACCGTTGCCACGATCGTGCCGCCGCTGAGCTTGCCGCGACGCTTCATATCCGAGCCGCAGACAGCAAGCACCTTGTCGCCGTCGATAACGCCGCCCTGCTCGTCGACGAGCAGGCAGCGGTCCGCGTCGCCGTCGAATGCAACACCAATATCGTAGCCGCCCGCAACGACCTTGGCGGCAAGATCATCAAGATGCGTCGAACCGCAGTGGTCGTTGATGTTTACGCCGTCCGGCTCGCGGTGGATAAAGTCACAGAAGCAGCGGAAACGTCCGAACAACTCCGGCGCCGTCGCGGACGATGCGCCATTCGAGCAGTCCACAAGCAGCCGAAGGCCGGAAAGGTCGCTCTCGATCGTGCCGGCAAGATGGTCGATATACGCCTCGCGGGACTGACGTAACCCGTGGCGCAGTACACCGATCTCGCCGTGCGTCGCAGCAGGATAGATATCGGTGAGGATTTTCTCCTCCACCTGCTCTTCAATCGCGTCAGGAAGCTTATACCCCTTCTCATTGAAAACCTTGATGCCGTTATGCTCGTAGGGGTTGTGCGAAGCGGAGATGACAATGCCCGCGTCCGCCCCCTTGAGCACAGTAAGATACGCAACCGCCGGTGTCGGCAGCACGCCGAAGGGCATCACATCACCGCCAACGGAGCAGATGCCCGCGATCAGCGCGCTTTCCAGCATATCGGACGAAATGCGCGTGTCCTTGCCGATGGTGATGACCGGCTTTCTGCCCTTTTCTTCCTTCAAAACGGCCGCGATGGCCTTGCCCGTGCGGAACGCGAGATCGGCGGTCAGATTCTCACCGACAACGCCGCGGATCCCGTCGGTACCAAACAGTTTTCCCATAATATGTTCCTCGTCTTAAATTTAGATTCGCAAAATACAATAAAGCATTTTCCCTTTACAAGCTGAGCTGTTCCGGCACTTCTTCTATGCTCTTCGGCACGGAGAGCCCCAGGTGCTCATAGGCCTTGCACGTCACGCAGCGCCCGCGCGGCGTGCGCTGCAAAAAGCCGAGCTGCATCAGATACGGCTCGTAAACGTCCAGCAGTGTCACCGCCTCTTCCCCGATGGTCGCTGCCAAAGTCTCAATGCCGACCGGGCCGCCGCCGTAGTTTTCGATGATGGCGCGCAGCATGCGGTGGTCAATGGGGTCAAGCCCCAGATCGTCGATCTCGAGCGCGCGAAGCGCCTCGTCCGCTACTTTCCTTGAAATCATGCCGTCAGCCTTCACGTCCGCAAAGTCGCGCACGCGGCGCAGCATGCGGTTGGCGATACGCGGCGTACCGCGCGAGCGGCGCGCGATCTCAAGCGCACCCGTCGGATCGATCGCAACATTCAGGATGCTCGCCGAGCGCGTGACGATCTTTGAAAGCTCCTGCGGCGTGTATAGTTCCAGGCGCAGCGTAACGCCGAAGCGGTCGCGCAGCGGTGCGGAGAGCTGGCCTGCGCGTGTGGTCGCGCCGATGAGTGTGAAGTGCGGCAGGTCGAGGCGGATGGAGTTCGCGCTTGGCCCCTTGCCGACGATGATGTCGATGGCGTAGTCCTCCATCGCGGGGTACAGGATCTCCTCCACGCTGCGGTTCAGGCGGTGGATCTCGTCGACGAAGAGGATATCCCCCTCGTTCAGGTTTGTCAGCAGCGCCGCAAGGTCGCCCGCCTTTTCGATGGCGGGACCGGAGGTGATGCGGATATTGACGCCCATTTCCTGGGCAATGATACCCGCAAGCGTCGTCTTGCCGAGGCCCGGCGGGCCGTGCAGCAGCACGTGGTCGAGCGACTCGCCGCGCTTTTTCGCCGCCGCGATAAAGACGGCGAGGTTTCCCTTTGCCTTTTCCTGACCAATGTATTCCTGAAGCGTTTTCGGGCGCAGCGAGCCCTCCTGCGCGTCCTCGCTCAGGAAGGTTTTGGCCACGATCGGCTCTTCATAAATGTCAGTTCCAAAATCAATGCTCAAAATGTCACTTTCCTTTTCTTCCGTCCAACGGGAAAACACTCAATACGCAATCACAAAATAAATCACATATAGCCAACTCATCAGACCGTGCACAATCGCCCAACCCACGCTATGCCAGTTCGCATAAGAGATAACCATTGCAAGGCAGGTTCCAAAGGTGATGCCCTTTTTAGCAGCCTCTTTTGTATTTTCGTTCATTTATCGTTTCTCCTATTTTATCATTTTCTTTAAGCTCTGGCGCACGATCTCTTCGAGCGGCAGAGTTTCTGCGTCGATGCCCTTCATCGCCACGGCGATGTCCTGTTGCGTGTAGCCAAGCACCGCCAGCGCAGCGGCGGCTTCGGCCGCCTTGTTCTTCTCGCCGGCCACAATGCCGGAGACGACGGGCATACCGCTCTCCTGCTGCTCCTTGGCAAGCTTGTCCTTGAGTTCCAAAATGATGCGCTGGGCGATCTTCTTGCCGACGCCCGGCGCGGCGATGAGCGCTTTCTCATCGCCCGTGATGACGGCCATCGCCAGTCCCTGCGGCGTGCAGACCGAAAGGATCGCAAGCGCCGCCTTCGGCCCAACGCCCGAAACGCCGATGAGCTGCTTGAAGCTCCCGAGTTCACCTTGCGTTGCAAAACCATAGAGGTCGAAGATCCCTTCTCCGACATGCAAATAAGTGTAAAGTTTTCCTGCTTTACCCACTTGAAGCTGTGCGATCGTCGTGCTGGTGGTCTTGCAGGCATAGCCCACGCCGCCGCAGTCGATCACGGCAAGATACGGCTCCACATGGGCGACCGTTCCGCTGACATAATAAAACATAAGCTGCCCCTCTCTCCCGCTCAGACGGTCTGCTTGACGTCGCCGCCGCTGACGCGGCTCAAAAGCGACGTGGCGCTGCGCGCGTGGCAGATGGCAATGGCCAGCGCGTCGGCCGCGTCGTCAGGACGCGGCACGGCCTTGAGCTTTAAGAGGCGCTTGACCATGTCCATGACCTGTCTTTTTTCGGCAAGGCCGTACCCTACGACTGCCTGCTTGACCTGCATGGGCGTATATTCATAGAGCGGCACGCCGCTCTTTTCCGCTGTACACAAAATGATGCCGCGGCCATGCGCCACGGCGATGCCGGTGGTGATGTTGTTCGAAAAGAACAATTCCTCGACCGCGATGGCGTCGGGCTTGAGCTGCGCGATGAGCGCTTCCATATCCTGCTCGATCTGCACAAGGCGGCGCGCCAGCGGCAGCCCGGCGGGTGTGGTGATCGCGCCGTAGTTGAGGAGCTTCGTCTGCCCGCGCTCCGCCTCGATCAGCCCGAAACCGACAATGGCGATTCCCGGGTCAATACCGAGGATCCGCATGCGCATCACCTCCCATGATACTTATTTGAAATTATATCAAACATCTGTCCGAAATGCAATGAGAAATCGCAGCACGAAAAGGGCCGCTCTCTGAGCGGCCCTTCATTTTTCTTTTTACGCCCGCGGATGCGCCTTTTGATAGACGTCCTTGAGGTGCTTTTTCACAACATGCGTATAGATCTGCGTGGAGGAAATGTCCGCATGGCCGAGCATTTCCTGAATGGAGCGCAGATCCGCGCCGTTTTCCAGCAGGTGCACGGCAAAGGAATGGCGCAGCGTGTGCGGCGTGATGTCCTTGGAGATGCCAGCGGTCTCCTGATAATGCTTGACGATCTTCCAGAACCCCTGGCGACTCATGCGCTCACCGTTCATGTTGACGAACAGCGCCCTTTCCTCCGGATCGGCCAGAAGCTGTGGCCGCACCTCCCTGATGTAGTGCGAGAGTGCCTTGACGGCGGCGGGATAGAGTGGAATGATGCGCTCCTTGCCCTTGCTCTGCGCGCGGATGAAGCTCGCACTCAGGCTCACATCTTCCTCGTTCAGCGAGATCAGCTCAGAAACACGGATTCCCGTGGCATACAGCAGCTCGAGCATCGCATGGTCACGGTAGCCCTTGGCGTCCACGCACTGGGGCTGGTCGAGGAACAGCTCGACCTCTTTGCCGGTCAGGATCTCTGGGAATTTGTGCTCCACCTTCACCGCGGCAACGCCCTTGGCGGGATTGGCACTCACCTCGCCGGTAAGCTGAAGGTAGGTATAAAACGACTTGATCGATGCGATGGAGCGCGTGATCGTCGCGGCGGACTTTCCCTTGCCGCCCATCCAGACAACATAGCCGTTGATGACCTCCTGTGTCACCTGCGGCAGCGGCATGGGACGAAACTCGTCCAAATACGCAGCAAACTGGTGCAGATCGCGCAGATAGGAGCTGAGCGTATTCTGGGAGGCATGCTTTTCCACGGTCAGATATTCTTCATATTGTGACAACAGATCTGCCACGGCAGCCCCTCCTTCCCAAAGTCTCACGATGCCGCAAGCAGCAGAAACTGCGGCACGAGCCACAGCTCCAGCAGCGCTGCAACAAACAAACACACACAACAAATGCCAAAACGATACCAGTACGCGCTCCCGTAGCTGACCGCGCGTCCCCTTCCCCCGCCGCTGAACGAAAGCGACAGCAGAATGAGGGATCGATCAATCGACGCGCTGCCAAGCAGCAGCGTGCAGGGCAGAACCGCCAGCAGCCTGACGCCGAACAGCGCCAGCAGCAACGGAAAGCTCCCCCGCCCGAGCGAAAGCGCAAAACAGAAGAGAGAATACGACAGCAAAAAGCTCTGACACGCGCATAAAAGCGGCACAGCCGCAACGCCGATAGACGCAAAGCCCAAGAGAAAGGCGATGACCGGCGCGCGAAAATAGCACACCAGCGTTTCGCCCAACACCCGCGCCGAAAGCGGCTTTTCCGCGCCGCCTGACAAAAAAGCGTCAAAGTATCGCTTCAGTTCGCCGCCCGTCTGCCGCAGCGACCGGAGCGCAAACGCATACCCAAGGATCACACCCAACACAACAAAAGCCGACAGCACCAGCAGCGGCACGGGTACGCGCTGCGGCAGTGTGCCGCGGCGGCTTCTTCTGTTCGTTCGATTCAGCAAGTCATGTCACCCCTCTGAAAAAGGAAGCGGCCATCAAACCTGCGAACCGAACGCCGGAACGTACCTATAAATATAGGACTTTTGCGCCGGTTGCGCAAGCGGAATTGCCAACTTTTTCCAAATTTGGTAATTATGTCAAAATATTATGTAAATTATATTATGTAAACTTTTGAAACAAAGTACTGCTGTATTCGCATTTTACCAAGATATAGGGTGCTTTTCGCATTTCTTTCCCACATCTGGAACAGGACACTCGTTTCACCACTCGCGTCGGAAAAAGTCATATTTTCCGCGCATCTCGCTCCCTTTGTGCATCTCGTCGGCGATTTTCAAGCCACTTTTTCTCGCTTCAGCAGAAGCAGCGCTTTAAAATGCAGGTTCCTTTTATGTTCACCTGCGTCCGCGCCGTGCACGCACCTTGTTTCCTCTTCCCTTTTTCTTTCCGTTTTTCATCAAAAGTGACGCTGCCGCTCCCGCCGCCATCGCAGCCGCCGTTTGCAGCGACCGTTCCGGCAGCAGCTCACCGTATGCAAGAGCACCCGTCACCTGCATTACAAGCCAAGAAGCCGCCGCGCAGCACACTGTCAGCATCACGCGTTTGCTCGTCCGCCCCGCCCCGACCGCGCAGCCCAAAAACACCGCGATCGCTGCAAAAATCAGTACCAGTCTGTTCAGCATTTCTTCGCCGATCACGCCGCGCAGCGTCAGCGCAGCGCTCAGCATCAGCAGTGCCAGTTCGGCAACGCAGCACGTAAGCACGCCCAGCGCACATTTTCTGGCATACCACGCCGTATTTACCGTTTTTTCCACGCAAAAACCTCCCCCGCATTCGCCTACATGAGCGTATGTCAGGGGAGGTTTTCTTATGCCGTTTTTCTTTTTGCTTTACTTGATCTCAGGATCGAAGCTGGGCTTCTCTTCCTTTTCAGCGGGAGCTTCCACGACCTTGGGCTCTTCCGCCTTGGCAACAGGAATTTCTTCCTTGGTCTCTTCATTCTTCTTGGACTTCTTGCCGCCCTTCTGTGCCGCAGCTTCCATCGACTCAGTGGACTGAATGCCCCACTTGGTGATCTCAATGCGGACGCGATCCTCAGAAGTCTCGAACACAACCGTCGTGTCATTCACCTGCACGATACGGCCAACCATGCCGCCGATGGTGGTGATACGCTCGCCCTTCTTAAGGCTGTTGCGCATGTTCTCAGCCTGCTTCTTGCGCTTGTTTTCCGGACGAATGATCATGAAGTAGAACACCGCGATCATTGCGACGATCAGAATAATGCTATCCATAGTACAAAGTTCCTTTCAAAAACAAAAGATGTTGCTATTATAGCGGATATTTCACCATTGTGCAAGAGGTTTGTCAGAAGAATCAAACTCTTTCCGACAGCTTCGTGCTGTACTCTGCGCGGAAGGCTTCAAACTCCCCAGCGTCCAGCGCATCACGAATACGCTGCGCCAGTTTATTATAGAAGTACAGGTTGTGCATCACCGCAAGGCGCAGAGCAAGGATCTCTTCCGCCTTGAAGAGGTGGCGCAGATATGCGCGCGAGAAATTGCGGCACACCGGGCAGTCGCACTGTTCGTCAATGGGACGCTCATCGAGCTTGTACTTCTCGTTTTTCAAATTGATCGACCCGCTCCACGTGAAGAGCTTGCCATGGCGCGCATTGCGCGCAGGCATCACGCAGTCGAAAAAGTCCACGCCGCGCGCCACACCCTCGATGATGTTCGACGGCGTGCCGACGCCCATCAGATAGCGCGGCTTATCCTTCGGCATAAAGGGCTCTACCGCATCAATGATGTCATACATCACCTGCGTCGGCTCGCCGACCGCAAGGCCGCCGATGGCATAGCCATCGCAGGCGATCTTCGCAATCTCCTTCATGTGCCAGACGCGAAGGTCCGCGAACGTCGCGCCCTGGTTGATGCCGAAGAGCATCTGCTGCGGGTTGACGGTATCCGACAAGGCATTCAGCCTGTCATGCTCGATCTTGCAGCGCTCCAGCCAGCGCAGCGTGCGCTCGCAGGAGTTCTTTGCATACTCATAGGTCGCCGGGTTTTCCACGCACTCATCGAACGCCATCGCAACGTCGCTGCCAAGGTTCGACTGGATGCGCATGCTTTCCTCCGGCCCCATAAAGATCCGGTGACCATCGAGGTGTGAGGCAAACGTCACGCCCTCTTCCTTGATCTTTCGCAGTCCCGCAAGAGAAAACACCTGGAATCCGCCGCTGTCGGTCAGGATCGGGCCGTCCCAGCGCATAAACTTGTGGAGGCCGCCCATCTGCCGCACCACATCATCGCCGGGGCGCAGATGCAGATGGTAGGTGTTGGAAAGCTCGATCTGACAGCCGAGATCCTTCAGATCAAAGGCGCTCACGCCGCCTTTGATGGCCGCCTGCGTGCCGACGTTCATAAAGACCGGCGTCTGCACTTCCCCGCCGTGTGCGCACCGGAATTTGCCGCGCCGCGCACGCCCCTCGTATTTGATAACCTGAAACATACTCTCTCCTCAACCCTCAAGAAATAAACATCGCATCACCGATGCTCACGCGAAGCGTGATTTTCGGATTTTCTGCATAGTAATTCATCGCTTTCTCCATACTTTACAGATGCAAGGCGCAGCAGTCAAGACCGCCGCGCCGCATTCTGCAATCTTTCTCGTATTCTCAGATGGTGGGCGTCTGGGGCTGCTTCCCTATTTCGGAGCAGAACACCAGATAGTCGTCCACCACCTTATGAAACTCTTCCTCCAAGCCCTCTGCATTTGCGGACTCGAAGTTCACTAAGTCGTTGATGCCGAGGAGCCGTCCGAAGAAGACCCCGTCCTCGGCGGAGTATTCGGGCCTTGCCGAATACCCCTTGTACGTCATCGCCGCCTGCTCCATAGTTCAGAACAGGTCGCTGTGGGTTCCAGTTCTGGACAGCAGCAGCAAAAGTTCCTGCTCCCTGTACTGGTACACCAACAGCCAATCGGGTGTGATGTGGCACTCACGGAACCCACCGTAGTCGCCGGTCAGGAGGTGGTCTTTGTACTTCTCGTCGAGCTTCATGCCGTTGGCAAGCAGTTCGATCACCTCGAAAATGAGTCTCTGGTCGTACCCACGTTTCTGCACCAGCTTCATATCCTTCTTGAAGCGGGTGGACATCCTCACATCGTACTTCATGCTTCCAAAGCCCTCTTCAGGTCTTCCATGCTGTGGAAGGTCTCGTACTGCTCAGGGTGGTTCACCATGTCATCAGCTTCCCGCATAGCTGCAATGGTGTCCGCGTTGGGAACCTCGCGCTGGATGGAAAACGGGATGCAATTCTCACGGATCGACTGCCGCAGGAAGATGTTGATTGCGGTGGACAGGTCGAGGCCGAAGTCTGCGAACAGAGCTTGAGCCTGTGCTTTCACATCGGCGTCAATGGAAATGCTGGTTGATACTTTCGCCATCTGAAATCACTCCTTTAATTTCTTTGAGTATATTATACCACATTGTACCTCGAAGTCAATATGTTATACATATTTTGTGGCAAGAATAGCAAAGAGGCCGGGAAAACCCCGGCCTCTCTCCTACTCAGTCTTCGGTTTTCAAGGTGCCAACACGCCGCCGAACGTCATTGACGGCGTAGATGGCATCCACCACTCGGCAATCTCCAGCCAGACGGTCGAGGTCATCCGACACCTTCCTGATGGCGTCCCAAAGGGCATAGAAGGCATCCGTCGCCATGTCGGCTCGCGCTCTGTCAGCCGGCGCCACATCCAGCTCCAGATAGGTATTCTCGAAAGCAAACATGATGGCCTCCACCTTTGCGATGTCGAAAATTGCCTCGTTCAGATTTCTGTTCATTTTCTTTACTCCTTCGTGATGTATTGGCACTCGTACACCGGGGTAAAGACTTCATTCATAGCGGCGCTGTCGGCTGCTCTCATTGGTGGGGAGTTGTTACGGGCCCTGTGCGAGCGTCGAGAGCAACGTCCGTGCCTCTTTTTGCTTTCCGCTTCTGTATTTACTTTGCTGCTTGAGCCGTCACGAATCGGCCCAGCATTTCTCTCGCGTCCTCCACCCTGCCGGCGGCGCATACGTCGAAAATGTACGCGCAGTCCTTGGCTGACATGATGTGCTCTGGCAACGTGTCGTCGCGGATCGTGTCGAGGAACAGCTCTTCGCGTTCGTGGAGCGTCAGGCCAGTCTCCCAGACTACGCGGCATATCTGCTTTGCGAGGTGATCCTCAATGACCGGCTCGGCGTACACGCCGCTCGTGGCGAAGTAGAACGTCAGCATTCCCAGCTTCAGGGCGTCGGTATATCGCTTCTCGCTCTCAAGGATCTCGGCCATCTCCGTCAGCCATTCGACAGCCTGCGCGATCTGGCCGGTGCGGATGCAGTCGTTGTATTGCCGTGCGGCGGCCTCATAGCCGCCGTGCTCGCCTGTTGTCATAGTCATTCCCTCCGTTATCAAAGAGGCCGATTGCGTTCGCAAAGCCTCTGTATTTGTGATTATACCACCAGAAAATGTGATTGTGAAGTCAGGACACCGTCAGGAATCGCCTGAAACCGTCAGTAACGTGTCTGTTTCATTTCCGTGGGTGTGTGGGTGGGCATCTGCAAAATCGCCGTACGCGGCCTCTACGCCGTTTTTACGCAGGCCGTCTATGATGGCCTCTTCCGACGGAAAGAAACGGAGAGCTGCCGACTCGTTTCCGTTGATACGCACCGACAGCTCTCCAGTATCAGGCCACGAAAACCGCAGCTCACTTTTCATCGGGGTCGTCCATCGCACTGTCCTCCCCGTCGGGGAACATCTGGCTTCCGATGCGATTGTACTCCTCGAAAATCTTGTCGAACGCCTCCTGCCAGACCTCGTCGTGGTCGTGCTCAACGCCGACCGCCACATGGGCGAGTTCGTGCGCAAGGACTTCGACTGCGTCCGCAACCTCAAGGCTCGGCTTGACAAAGACAGCAACAGAGCCATCATCGGCAAAGTCGGTCAGGCCATACACAGGCTTGCCGTCCTCTTCGTCGCGGATCTGCGGCTCCCAGTAAATCTCGCACTCCTTGTCGGGGTACAGCTTCTTGAACGCTCCCCAGACCATAGCGAACATATCGTTCTGGAACGGCGCGATCAGCCGGTCTTTCAGGTCCATCGGAGAGAGGCGCGTCTCCTCGTACATCCGCAGGCGCTCTCTGGTCTCTGCGAAGGCCCACGCCATCGTGTAGAGCAGGGCAACCACGCCCTCAATCGTATCAATGCCGTCGAACAGCCACTCAGAGGTCGCACACGAAAGCTCCAAATCGTCTTTGAGGCGTACGTTCTCCAAGGTTTCGGGGCTGTACTTCTGCAGAATGTCCCGCGTCACGTTGCTCAGGGTCGCGTCTGAGAAGTCAGGCGCCGGCCCATAGCCGCGGACGTAAACCTCTTCATCCTTGATGAACACCAAGTTCAGCGCCGCCTCCACATTGTCCTGCGGGTCGTCGGTCACAATGGGCACATACTTTTTCATTTCGCTTCCTCCTTCTCCTGCTTCCAGCGCAGGAACTCAACGCTTCCGATGACCCACTTCAGGGTCTTCCCGCCGTACATTTTCTGCAACTGCTCAAGCACGTTTTCGGGGACGCTGAAGCTGTCGCAGACGCAGACCGCCGGCACTTCGCCTCGGCTGTTGCGCACCAGCACCAGATCATCCTTCTTCAAGTCTCTCTCCTCGGGTACTCCGAAAAGGTAGTGCTGCGCATCATTCAGGTGATGCACGATGACGATTTTCATTTGAAATCACCTCCTTCGTCGCGGATCAAGCCCTGCATACGGGCCGCAGACAGCAGCTCTCCGAGCACCGCCTGCATCTTCCGAGGCCGCTCCTCTTCGCTGGCACGGTTTGCCTCCGCAGCCCGCCACGCCAGTTGGCTGAGCACCCCTCTCAGGTGGATCATCCGGTCGTGGTCTTCCTTGGCAGCGGCAGCCATTCGTAACGCCTCCGCCATATCCTCGTTGTTCCGTCTGGCCGTGTCGTAACGGGTAATGCCCGTCTCCTGATAGTTCTGGAACGCCGTGTCAGCCTTGCGCTGATACCGCTCTGCCAGCTCCATCAATTTCTTTTTGTCCATGTCTTGCTCCTTTCTACACCGCCACCATGTCCAGCAGGGCGGCCATTGTCGTGATGGTGTCGCCCACTCTGGCGACATATTCGGGGAAGTTTGCCCTTGCAACAGCCGCGGCCATCGGAGGGCAGACGGCATTGCCACAGCGGGCGACCTGTTCGTTCTTCGGGTACGGGTTGCCCATATAATCGCGGTCGATGATGTAATCGGGCGGGAACCCCATCGCATTGTAAAGCTCTCTCGGGGAGAGCATCCGCAGGCCGATGTCTGCAATGAAGTAGAGCGTCCCGCCGATGCTCAGAAGCAGCAGGTCGTCATCGGCCAGCTCATAGCCGCAGTATCGGTTCAGCAGGTCGCGGATCAGCGGCCAGCGATACAGGTTCTCGTCGGGGCCCGCCTTGCAAAGCAGCGTGTCGCAGAGGGCGAACACACCAGCCGACGTTTGCGTCGGCAGCGCATCCGTCGGGCGTGTTCCCACCTCATTCCCCTTGAACTTCACCACATGGGCCGCGCACACAGCATTGTGGTCGATGGCTGTCACCGTCGGAAGCGGTTCTTCCATCTTCTCGCCGACCACACCGCTGTAATACTTCACCAGATTTGCGCAGGTCAGGCCGTAGCGGTTCGAGGCATCCACGGTTGGGATCGGAGCACCGAGGCCAGAGGCCCGGACATTTTCGGTCTGCTCGGTATGGTACTGAATGAGCGATGGCGCCACAATACCGCCAGTATGCTTGGCCGTAATGGTTTTGTATGGGTCGCGCACATCGGCGACGTGGCCGCCTCCTGCGTGGTTACACTCGGCCAGATATGGGGTCACAAGCATCTGGTTCCCCGCGGTCGTCACGGTATGCACCGGATCACCGGCAGGTGCTCCGACACTGTTGCTGGTGTTCGTCGCCGTGAACGGTGCCAGCACCGGCTTGCAGAGGTTGTGCTTGCCGCTCCCGACCACCGTAGGCAGCGGTTCCTCGATGTCGTGTACCCGTGGGGCCTGTCCCTTTCGTTCTCCATAGCCGGTCGGGACGATATACGGCTGGCCGCTCTTGATGGTGAATTTATCCACGCCGCGGATGATTCGCCGCATGGTGTTGTCCGCCAAAGGCCGCACCGCCTTCAAATTGTACCGCTCCTTGATTTCCTCCTTGGTGTCGAAGATGGACGGGCAAGGCAGGCTCCAGTCGATGATCTCCGCCGCGCTGCGCCACGGTTTTAGCCTGCCGCTCTTTACGGCTTCGCTGTCCCGCGGAGCGTGGGTCGGTTCGGGCCACACAATGGGCTTTCCGTCGCAACGGGCAATCAGAACGAACCGCTTGCGGCTGGTTGGTGCGCCGTAGTCAGCCGCCACCAGCTCACGCCATTCGACCTCGTAGCCGAGATCCCGAAGCTGGCCGATGAACTTTCTGAACGTCGTGCCTGCCAGCTTCTTTACGGGTTTGCCTTTCCTGACCGGCCCCCATGTTTGGAACTCTTCGACATTTTCGAGGAAAATCACTCGCGGCCGCACCAGAGCGGCCCATCTCAGGGTGATCCACGCAAGACCACGGATTTTCTTATCAACGAGAGCCGCGCCCTTGGCCTTGCTGAAATGCTTGCAGTCGGGCGAGAACCACGCACCGCCCACGGGACGCCCACGGCATACGTCACGCGGATCTACATCCCAGACGGACGCCTGATAATGCTCCGTGTACGGGTGGTTCGTCTTGTGCATCAGGATCGCCGCAGGGTCATGGTTGATGGCCGCCGCCACCGTAATGCCGAGGCCGACCTCCATGCCCGTCGATGCACCACCGCCTCCCGCGAAGCTGTCAACGAAGATTTCGTCGTCGATGCCGATTTGTGCGCAATTTCTCATATCTTCCACTCCCCCTCATGCGGCCGAAGGAACCGGAAGGTCGCCGAGAGCTGCAGGTCGTTGTTTTCTTCTTCCTGCCTCTCGTAAACGACAGCGTCGTGTTCCATCACATACTCCGCGATGTTGTGCGCAATCTCCGCTCGGAGCATCTTCTCTATTTCGGCCTCGTGCGTTCCGGTAAAGGCAGGCACGATCTTCACCATCCTGACCGTCTGGATGTCGTAATGGAGGACCTGCGCGATGGGCGCAGGAAACGTCGCCTCAGCGCGTGTCAGGCCGCCGAGTGCATGGATGATTTTTGCCTTCAGCCTGTCAATCCATTTCATGTGCGACCTCCTTCATCAGCTTCCCGTTCTGAACTCGGTATGCTTTGTCATCCCAATACTCAGTCGCGCCGACCTTGCGGGTGTCGTTCCCGTAAAACTTCTTCCACGACGGCAAGCTGTCGTTCACGGCATCGAAATGCAGGCCCCATCTGGCGCAGGCTTCGAGCGCGTTCTCAAGCAGTTCTCCCTCTCGGCACGTCCAGAGAATGAGGCCCGCTCCGGCGATTTGCTCTGCCGCTGCTGCGACGATAATCTCCCAGTTTGGAGCGCCGATGTCCGGGTATGCGTTTGCGCAGAGGCAGCCGTCAAAGTCGATGGCTATTGCCTTCGGCAACGTCTGCGCATACTGCTTCCGACGCTCTGCGTCGTCTGCCTGCATCTGTTTCAGCACCTCCTTTGCCAGTTTCGTCGTGCATCCTCTGCCCTCTCTTAATTTCTCCAGCGGGCATCCCCTGCAGTTCAGCTCAGCACAGCACCTCAGCGTCTTCACGATAACCCCTCGTCTCATGCCAGCGCCTCCTCTCTGCCGATCTGCTGGAACTTGTAGACGAAGACCCACGGGTTCGCATACCATCCCAACTCGTCGAGTTGGTCTGCAGAGATGGTGCTGTTCCAGAGATCCCGAAAATCCATGCGCATGGCTCTGTACGGCTGGTTCCGGTCAATGCCTTCAGCCTTCAACCCGCCGCCGTTGATGTCTCCGAGCCTCTCCACGGAAACGTCCACGATTTTCAGGAATGTCCTCGCCGCCTCTTTTGGCATGAAAATCGATGGGTTCCACTTGGAGCCGGTGCCCCACTTTGCAACGAACTGGTCAAACGCCTCTCTGGATTCCGAGTCGGAGCATCCGCCGGGGAACTGGATTTTCCCGAGCGGGCCACCTGCTCGGAACTCGATCTTTGCATCCGCCTCAAAGCGGTGCGCAGATTGGACGCGCCAAGTCTCTCTAACGTAGAGCACGTCGTTGAACCAGAACTTCGGCTTCACGGTTTCCGCCCAGTCGCAGAAGATACCGCCGACACCGTTGTTCCCACACATCAGGTCGAACGTCTGGTTCTCTTCATCACAGTCGAGGACAAACCGTGCGCCCTCAGGCTGCGGGAGAACTACGCGCCGTGTCTCTGTCTTTTCGCCGGCCATGATTTTCTGCACCATCTTTGTGTTGAACAGGATCGGTTTCAGTTTCGCCACTTGCTATCCCTCCTTCTTGTAAAGCGGGTCATCCTTACCGAGCACGGGGTAATCTACCTGCCCGCCTTTTTTGATGACAACCCGATATTTTTTGTTGATCCCCCGCCGCGCCCGATTTGCCAAAGCGTAGAAGCTGTCAATGCTGGCGCATCCGAGGGCTTTTCGACACTCAGCCGCGTTGCCTCTGGTCAGCAGCTCGCCGCTGTATCGGTCGTAGATTTCGTAGTAATTCATCGCTCCACCTTCTCAATGCCGTCCATCGGCACCAGCCGCTTCTTGTTTTCAGCGTAGTAGACGATGGCAAACGGTTTCGGATTGATTGAGCTGCATTGGAAGCCGCTTCTTCCATACGGAGGTTCGTTCCATTCGCAGAACAATTCCGTGCAGAGCCATGTCACGCCGACGAAGACTCCGGTGAACAAAGCCGTTTTCGTGACGAACTTCTCGCAGGACTCGTAATCTTCAATTTCTTTTCCCTCCGTTGCGCCCTTCTCCCACAGAAGCGCCATTCCGAAATCGCTGTTGTCAATCTCGAAGTGATTACCGCTTGGCCTGATGTACGCGCTGCATGATACTCGATCTCCGAGCCGCAGCTTCGGCATTTCAGTCGTACTCGTAGTCACCCAGCTTCACCTCCATTTCGCAGTCGGGGCATTCGACGTAGCCCCAGTCATCACCCCAGCACTCAGGGACATCGAGTTCTCGCCACGGAACCGTGACTTCTCTGCCACAGTGCGGGCAAGTAAATGTGACCGATACCGGCTTCACGTCGATGTGGAAGCCTACTGCTTTGCTCATGGCCGCGCCTCCTTTCTTTGCGGTATTTTGAATTAGCCAAGCGGCAACCAGAGGGTAGAGCAAGGCTCTACATCCTCTGGAGCATCACGCAATGATGAAAGTATTGCCGCCCTCGGCTGGAATCGCTCTATTCGGGTCTTACAGCGGCTTTCTGATCTTGACGATGCGGGTAACAACATCTGTGCCGCTTTCGCGGAACGCCCCCGGCTCCAGCTTGATCGTCTGAGCATACACGCTGTCGAGGAAGTCTCTGAACTCTACGGACTTCTTATCGCTGCGGAAGAACGTGCTCTCGCACATGATGGCAACCAGAACGCCGCCGGCATCCAGCAGATCGTAGGCGTGACGCACATGGTCGATGTCCTGATGGCGCGTAAAGGGCGGGTTCATCACGACGCGGTTGATAGTGCCGATTTCCTTCTTCGTCACGTCCAGAAAATCGCGGTAGTTCACGCCATAGGGCTTCTCGGACAGATACCGCTTCATGTCGGTGTTCAGCTCGATACAGCACATACCGGCGGGCAAATGCTCCCAAATGACATCCGCCAGTTGGCCGTTGCCGCAGGACGGCTCCAGTACCTCGGATGCGCTGTCGATTTCGGCCATCTCGCACATTCGCTCGGCGACGGCGCGAGGCGTCGGGAAGAACTGATACTCTCGCTTCAGGTCTTTCACTTCCTGCGTGAGCAGGACGTTCTCCAGCATCTCCGCCACATCGTCATCCTCGGCGAAGACGTGGGCTTTTGCCTTTCGGTTCCACTTGCCGCCCATGTTCTCCAGAACCTTGTTGACCTCCGTGTAAGTCTTGCGGTCAAGCTGAACACTCGGCAGGTAAAGCAGGTTGCCGTCCGCTCTGCACTCGCCCAGCACATTCAGCACATTCTCAGGAATTTTTGCCATTTGTTTCGTCCTCCTTATTTTCCACCGGCCGTGCTCCAATGAACTCCTCGGCCAGTTGTTGATACTCTTCTGGCGTGATATATCCACGCCGCTTCTGCTGCTTCCAGTAGGCCATGATCTCGTCGTACCGAGTCTTCAGCGAAGCGTATCGGCCATAGGCACCGTTCAACTCGTGGCAGACCCGCTCCAGCTCAATTCGCTTCTCTGCGAAATTCTCGGCCAGTTCCAAGCTCGGCGCCCGCCCAAGCCTCGCAGACCCACAGGCGCAACACATCTTCGGGGCTATGCCCTGCACGGCAAAGGCAGCTCCGCAGTCAAGGCATATCCACTTTTGCTGCCGTCCTCTTGCCATTCAGGCTACCTCCTATCACACAGGTTTTTTCCACCGGCATCCGCGGCAGGCTCCTTCGTGTTCCTGCTTGTACTTACCGCACATATAGCACAGTTCATTGACGGCCGTGCGGTATTCCCGTTCCAGCTTGCGGACCTCGGCAGGCTCCCGGTTGGTGTCTTCGTAGTCGGCCAGCCGGTAGAACACGGCTTCGACCGTCGTGCCGGTCGGCTGAGATACCGTGCCGTCGCTGTTTCGTATCGTCAGGCGCTCCATCGTCATGCCTCCTGATACCGGATGGGCCGCTCGCCGCGCTCGTCGAAGTCAAGGCAGGCTTTTTTCGACTGACAGCAATAAAGCGGCGTCCCAGCTCGCGGATAGTGCTTGTTCTTGCGAACCTCGCAGATGCCTGACGCTTTCATAGGCTCTCTGAGGAAGTGGTGGCACTGGCCGCAACATTGGCCGAGGCTTTCGGGTCTGACCTTCAGCCGTCCTTCTTTCTCCGCTTTGAGCAGGTCGAGAACGTGCTGAAGGCTCATGCCGTCTCGGATCAGCTCGTCCTCAAACTTCCTGTACTCCGCGCAGGCTTCAGCCGGGATGTTCGCATCCTCGTACATTCTCAACACTCCGAGCGCCTTTTCAACCGTTTTGATCTCCTCGGGCTCGAAGCAAAAGTCCTGCTCATTGATGATGTCTTGCAGTTTCTTCGCGTATTTCTCCATCTTTACGCCTCCATCTGTTCAATTTGAGCGCACAGTTCGTCCGTTACGTCATTGCCATAGCTGAGCTCTTCGTAACCACTGCCGCCACCATCGCTCAATTTCTCCACGTCTATCCCGTTCCGTTCCAACCAGAGTCCCACTTCACGGTCAAGATTGCTGGCCATTCCTGCGTAGAGTGCAATCCGGTGCATCTTCTCGCGGATATACTTCGGCACTTTCATTCCGTCTCTTCGCGCTCCTCTCAATCGCAGTCCACATACCACCATCCGGTGCATCTGTCTTCTTCGCCAGACCGTGCATCTTCTGCCGGGTCATAATACCCGGTATGGAAAACAACTTCTTCGCCCTGTGCAGCGTAGAGTTGGAAAAGCAGGTCGCACATGGCATCCGCAATGGCTTCCGTCTTGCACATCAGCTCGTCGCCGTTTCCCCAAACCTCGCCATCTGAATAGTCCCGCATCCGACTCAGGAACAGCTCGAACCAGTCGATTTTTTCCCGCGTGTCAATGTGTTTGACGGGCGGATGGTCTGCCGTCCAGAAGTCAACTCCTTGGAAGTTATCAGCGTCGAGGATATACTCGCCATTTTTCCAGCGGCGTTCAACTTCGCGCAGGGCCGCCTCCTCGCTTTCTGCCTCCACCGCCACCTGTGTCTCAAGTGTCTCGCGGATGTTGATGCTGAACTCTCTCGCTTGCGCCTCAATCTCGTCAGCGGACTTCTGTGCTTTCAGTTCAAACTCTGACGGCATAAATGGCATCGGGCGTTCTGTGTCCCACAGCGGAGGCAATTCCATGCACCGCCATTTACCGCCTCCAGCCGGCACCTCCACTGTCACGCGCCCTTCCCTGTCGGCCTCGGCCAGCTCGCGCAGGCGGGTATAACCTCCGCCGATGCTGTTCAACGCATCCATCATTGCGCACCACTCGAACTTCATACTGAGGACTTCCTGCGGCGTCAGCTCCGTGTCCAAATATTCCCGCAGCAGCGGGCAGTGCGCCGCCGGGACCGCCGTGCAGAATCCGCCGACCGCGGTGCAATTCCCGTTATCTGTGTGCCGGTATTTGCATCTCAAGCAATTCACGTCTCCCAATGTTTTGCCTCCCTTCTCAGTAATCGAAACAGGCCATATAGAAGTGAATTTTCCCATCCTTGATTTCGTGGGTGCAGCACTTCCACAGGTCGTGGTAGAGGAACCACACGGTTCCCATCTCGTTCAGGTATTCCAGATTGAAGTCCTTCAGGTACTTTCTGAGGACGTCGTTCACACTCTCGCTGCCCTTCTGCAGTTCCAGAGGAACATTGAACCACGGAACCTCTGCGGTGATGGGGCCACGGGGCTTGCGCTTCTGGAAGTCAGCGCACAGATCATCAAACCTCGCCATCGTCCCCGCCTCCGCAATATTCGTTGTAGATGCGCTTCAGCTCTCGCGCAACGATGCCGTCCTCGATGTCCTCCAGCAGATCATCGAGATTCCACCGCGCCAACTCAAGCCGCTGCCTTACCTGCTCTTTGTTGGCGCGGCGGTATTCCACTGGCAGGTCGGGGGCATTTTTGAGGATGCTCTGGCACAGCTCGATTTCGCCACAAAGCTCTTCGAGCCGATGGGCCACCCGAGAAACCACGCAGTCGTCATGCACGAGCAGGGTCTTTCCTTTTCCAATCATTCCGCATTCTCCTTTCCTACGAAAATGCCGGCGTACACAGCGCCGTCAATCAGGTAATGGTAGAACTGGTGTCCCTCAGGAACCTCGTCTACCGCCAGCTTCGTCTTCCGCATCACCAGCGGATGGGTGCCGACCATGACAACATACTCGCCATCTGGCACGAGCTGCTTCATCCACTCGCTCGGCTTTTCCGAGCTGTGCGTCGTGTGGTCGAACAGGCTGATAGCCGGCGTTCCCGTAATGGGCAGAGGTGCAAAGAGCGTCATCTGTTCCCACGCTCCACCGGCAATCATGCCGTTACTCATACTGCGCACGTCCCTTCTTGGCCTCGGCCATGATTTCCTCGATGTTGTTTCGGAGCAAGAAGCGGTAGTCCTGCATCCGCTCCTCCAAAATCTCGGCCGCCTCTCTGCGAACAGCCTCAGGTGTGATGCTCTCGCAGTTGCAATGTACGGCCAGAATCAGATCCTTGAACGTGAACCCGTCGAGGATGTTGTCCTCGGCGCTCACATCGTCACCCAGCTTCCATCTCTTGCTTTCAGTCTCCATCCCTGTTTCCTCCAAATACCGCCTCAATGGCTTCGTACCAAGTCGTATTCTCGCCGACGTTGCAATCGGTCTTCTGGAAGAAGTAACTCACGATCTCAGGGATGCTCTCCTTAGCCTCCTCGAAGGTGATACCGTAACTGGTTTCAAACTCTTTCTCGTATTCGGCTCGGTCTTCGTCGGAAACGGCGTCCAGATCTTCGATACCGAACGCATACGAGGTCAGCATACGGAGCGCGTCCGCTTTGCGATACTGCATCTCCTGATACCGGTACGCCGCCTCGATTTCTTCCGGGGCCATCCGGTAGGACTTGCCATAATACTCGAAGTCGATCAGCTCTCTGGTGTTTTCCATCGTAATCATTTTGCTTCCTCCTGAATTACCTTCTGAACCAGCTCGTTCATGCAGTCGAAAAACCGCTGTGAGCAGGCAGCGCCTTTGGCCTTGTAATACTGCAGACCGTCGCACCTGCCGTCTTTGATGGTGACGTTCGCCAGTTTGCTGCAGATCCAACCCTGCGTTCTCAGGGGAACACTCACCTTGTACCGGCGCATGAGGAGCAAAACAATCGGCTCGTTGTGTCCGACATCCCCCACGCGGTAGTCGATGCGGTCGTTGTTCAGGCGCCCACCCTCTCGGATGATTTTGACGGCTGCCTCGATCTCCTGCTTTGCCTTCGCATTTATCTCCTCGGCCTCTCGGTGCCGCTTCTCTGCCTCTTCTGCGGCTATTTTTTCTTTCTCTTTCTGGATGTACTCCTGATGGGCCTCAGACAGCTTCATGCACTCGTCCAACTTGTTCAAGACGCAGGCTCCGACATAATCGGGATGTGTCAGGCCGCCGTTCTTCTCGCTCTGGAGATAGAACTTAACGTGGCTTGCAAGTTGCTTACTGATGCTGGCAACCCACCTCTCAGGCTGGCTCCCAAGGCGCGTAACAACTTCTTCCTCTCGCTTCATTGCCTCGGACACGCTGGTCGGCTGGTTCCACCCATCCCGTTCTCTCAGCTCATTGAAGAAGGCGACCCGCCCCTCCTTGCTGCCGTACAGTTCGTTCACCGCGGGCAGGTAGCCGCAGTTGTCGATCATCTGGAACTCCGTCATGCGCAACGGAATCAGGTAACTGTTCACCTCAACGTGCAGTATATAGCGGTCATTGTCGCACCGCGGGTACTCTATCTCAGGCTTTCCGTCCTTGCGCCACAGCCGATAGGCCGTGGTTCCGTCGGAAACCTCCTTGATGAACACGGCTCGCATCCGACGGCCGGTGCGATTATACATACCGCCGTCGAACAGCGGCGTCATCAATTTCACTTCAGGCATCTTTATCCCTCCCTAAAATTCGGATTGAAGGTGCCGCTGTACGCGGCCGTTTCGTTCCAGTCGTCGTAGACGACAGTTTCCACCTGCGTACCGTGCCGGAACGTAACATTCGGACGGATGCAGTTTCCGTCCAGCCATCTTCCTTGCAACTTCCGGCAGGTCAGCCAGCGGGCGAATGGTTCTCTGCAAAGCTGCCGCATAAGGTAGCCTCCAGTGTCGAGCCTGCGCCAGATTTCTGTGCATTCGCCCTCCATGCCGCAAACGAACTCTACGTCGATGGTCTTCGGCGGGTTTCTCTGCGGGTCGTTCTTGTATGCGTTCCATGACACCTTCGGGAACCATTCTCCGCAAACTTTGCTGTACTCCAGCGTCGAGTTCTCGGCGATATATTGCTTTCCGAGCAGGTCAATGTCCTCCTCTTTCATGTAGAGCTTTCCGACATTGCCGTCGGCATCGGTAAACACGACCGTTTTTCGTCCTGTCAGAACGATGTCTGCATTCTCGCCATACGGAGCAGCCTCTTCGGGTGTGATGTCTCTAATCTCGATTTGCATTTTCTCACCTCCATTGAAGCGAACGCATAAACGGCAGAGCCGCCTTCATTCGCTCGACCTCTCTGTGCCTCGACGTTCTTGGCTGTGCCATCTTATTCTTTTCAACGAAGCGTTCCATTTCCTCCAGAGTGCCGGGGCCGTAGCCCACAGCGTCGAGGATGGTCTGGGCGCCGTCGCAACGTATGGCCTTCAGCGAATCAACGTCGATACTCTGGCCGCCCGGAAACGGCTGGTGCTGGGACAGCCGGCATAACGGGAGATACTCCCCTGCTACGGGATGGCCGATGTTCCAAACTGTATAGCCGAGCGGCACGGCGTTCACGATCTCGTATGTGTGCTCAGGGAATGGCCAGCGCCGCTCCGTGATGTACTGACCGTCCCCGGAGAACGTCGCTTCATACTCGTCCATCTCTCGCCGCCTCCCTCTCATTCCCGTTGACTGTAATCGGCGTCGTATGGTGAAGCCGCGTCCGCTTCACCGTGAACGTCTTGCCGCAGTAGAAGCACGGAAACTTGCAATTCCCATTCCACCCGACCATGTTCGATTTCCCGCAGTGCGGACACTCAATGATGCCGACCACCGGCTTGTTCGCCATCGTCTATTCCTCCCCTCAGTACCAAATCAGGTTGAGGCCGCCGAGCTGTTCCACACGGCCAGTCATCGCCTCAACATCTACGAGCCGCTTGGGCAGTCGCTCGTCTCCGTTCCACGCTCGGATCAGCTCTTCCAGCTTCTTGTCAGGGGTCGGTACGGCGAAGTCGCACCCGAAATTGTAGACCATCTGATCGAGCAATTCCTCGTAGACACCTTCCTTGCCGGCAATAACCTTCTTTCGCTGGTCGCCGTGGAAGTTGATGCTGCCGAGGAACAGCCGCCCGTGCATCATCTTCAGCGCCCGCAACTGTTCGCGGTTCCAGTCGTTATACGTCTTGTCAGCTTCTCGCAGCGCCCAATACCCGCCCGTACTGCGGACATAATTGAACTGCATCTTTCTGGCGAAGGCGAACGTGATGCTGCCTTCCAGCCTGGTCTTCCAGTCCAGACTTCTCAGGTTCAGCTTCCCATTGTTCGCCCATCCCATGTCGAGCTGGCCGTTTGCGTCGCTGTTCTCGAACGACCAGAAATGGTCACGATACACGCACTCGCTGTTGACGTTCACGCCCCTGTCCTTGGCCTCAGAGCGGGAATAGCGAACCGGCTGACGGTCAACCTCGCGGTTGTGCTCCTCGTCCTCCTTCAGATAGAACAAAACCGTGTTCTTATCTCTCTCGGCCCCGTGATAGCTCGGGCGGTAAGCGACCACGCCCAGCTTCTCCGCGATCTCGTCGAGGGTTTTCTGCTGCTGCGTGTACCAGACGTCAGCCGCCGTTACCAACTTCATCGTCATCCTCTCCTTTCAAGGTCATTTCGTCTGTGAATATCAGTCGGCCGCATCCGTTACAAACGAACCCGCCGCTGTTGAACCTGATCCAGTCGGTGCAACCGCACTCCGGGCAGGCTGCGAAAATCTTCATGCCGCCATCCTCCGTTCATAGTCCTTGATTTCCTCAAGCGTCAGCCACTCAGGCTTGCCGCTTTCGGGGAAGCTCCACCAAAGAGCCTTCATGTACTCGATATGGTCAGCTACGTTGCCAGCCCAAAGATACTTCGTGACTCGGTTGCCACACCCGAGGAAATACTCGCAATCCTGCCTCATGCGGTCGAGCATCTGGTATCTGAGCTGCAGGCTCCACGTAAGAACCGTTCCGACCTTATCAGCCACGGCCATTACTGCTCACCTCCAACCAGTGCTTTCCATCCCGGCTCCTCGCCAAGCCACATCGCCCGCAGCCAGTCGTTCTCGCAGAAGTACCGGCGGTAGTGGCTCGGCATCGAGTTCACCGCGAAATTGCGGATCTGGCGCTTGCGCTCCTTGCCGGTCTGCAAGCGGGTCTCCCAGCCGATAAGCTCAGCCTGAGACTCATTGATGAACTGGCGGTTTCCATCGACCTCGACGCCGATGCGCTCCTCTGTGCAACCGGAGTACGGGTTGCGGCAGGTGCCGCACCAGAAGACCTTGCCAACGCTCCCCTTCTTGAACTTGCGGCCGGCAATCACACGCACGGTATCGCCGACGTGGATTTTCATGGCCTGCATCCGGTTCGTGCGCCCGTCGAACAGAGACTTGCCGAGCGCCTTCCAGTAGTGGTAGACCTTGCGGAGCACCTCAGGCGTGGCGTCGATCTCAGCGCGGCCACTGCAGGCGCAGCGGGTGGTGTTGAACAGAACCTTGTCGATGGTCTGCTTCTCTTCATTCCAGCAGATCGCGTACCAGTCGGAATCGTCGTAGCCGTTGTGCTCGTACCAGTCGAGGACGCAGCCCTCGTAGTCAGGGGTGTGTCCGTCCCCGTAGACGTTGGTGAAAATAGCCATCACTTTCCCTCCTTCATCATCAGGTCGTACAGCTTGGCCTTCAGCTCCATGATCGTCATGTCACGGTCGTGAACCTCAGCTTCGAGATGGCCGATTTTCTTCTGAGCGGCCTGCTCAGCGTCAACAGCCTCCCGGCATCTTCTGTGTTCCACATCGCGGTCATCCTTGGCCCGTTTCAGTTCTCCGTTCAGCTCCTTGACCTGCTGGTGAAGCATCTTGTTCTCTTCCAGCGCATCAATGACCGGGAAGTTGCTGTGCTGATTGTAGAAGCGCGTCGCATCCTCCCAGCTCCAGATCTTAAAAGCGACCTGATAGAAATACTTGCTCAGTCCAACGCGGCCAGAGGAATAAGTCCCACGCGGATCGGGTTCGCCGTCGAACCCATTCAGGCGGCCGTTGTCATTGGCGAGCCGAATAAGCTCTTTCACTTCGCTGCGACCGAAAATGTCTTGCGCTCTGCAAATGTCCTCAGGCTTGGTGCTCAGACCGTGTGCCGCTACTTCCTTCAGAAGTTCCTCCGCGGTTTTGATGCTGTCATACTGGCTTGCCATATCGCTGTCTCCTTTTCTTTGTAAGAGAACCGGAGACTTTCCTGAACTGTTTCTCTGGCTATCTCCGATTATCCATCTGGTTATTTTGTAACTTTATTATACTGCGATACCTACCTATGTCAATATGTTTTCGTTAATTTTTATGAAGAAATTTTCTATCTATATACGTTTCGGGATATGCCCGTAAACAGCCCGTACAGGGCCTATACCGCCTCGTAGCGTCAGCGGTGTGAATGGATGCAGGCGGCCGTAACGGTCGTGTGCGTGGCCGTACAGGGCATAGCGAGCATACGGCGCATTTGGGTATAAAAAAACACCCTCCCGGTCGTAACCGAGAGGGTGATTTCGTCGTGTTCTTATTCTTTTGTCGGCCCTTTTTCGATCTGAGTTCCATACTTCTCCACGAACGCGGCGGCCACGCTGGACGGGACTGTCCGCAGTCTGTCCTTGGACGTGTCCGTGTGATACTCCGCCATGAAATACCGGCCTTCGCTGTCAACGTACAGCTCGGTAGCTTCGCCGTCTGCATTGAACTCGTTGACGCCGTCCTCATAGAAGCTGTTCGAGATCGCCTCCGCCGCCGCAGTATCGAATGTAATCTTGTCGCAGTTGCCACACAACCGGCGGCCATGTCCGCGGACGTGAGGCTTCAGGATCTCGCCGCTCTCACGCATCGTGAAGGTCACATCGACGCCGAGTGCATCCATGATCGCCAGAAACTCGTCGGCTCTGATGCTGTTCCGGTTCAGGCGCAGGTTGAAGTTCTGAGGCGTCCAGCCCATTTGACGGGCAAGTCCCGCTTGAGTGGTCTTCGTTTTCACCAGAGCCGCGTCCATAAGTTCTCTCGATGTCATTTCTTCACCTCCGTTTCGCGTATCTCTATGCTTGCTATGATACATCGAAACAGATGCAAAATCAACATTTTCTTTGCCGGTATTATCGTTTCCGTTCATATCGTGGAAATTACTCCCCCTAAATCTTCGGAATAGTGCCGCCGTACACGCCGGCCATTTTCAGTCTCCGCAGCGTCGCTATCTGCTTTCGGTTGATGCTACGGCCGCAGCAGCAGTCGTTGTTCCACACGGCCACAGCATTCGCCTGCATACAAAGCCACGTCAGGAAATCGTAGTAATACTCCCGAGGGCACAGATCGTTCAGTTCTTGCCGCGATACGCCCTTCTTCTGGCAGGCTAAGGCAATCAGCTTCTCTTGGTGCGACGGAACCGCGTATTCCACAGTCCCATCCTCCAAAATCACGACCTCCAAATACTGCACATACGTCTGCTTGTGCTTTTCGAGGTCGAACTCGCAGTAGATGCCATAGGCCATCGTATCAAGCCCCCGCCGGTGCCGTCGGGATGAACCCACGGATCAGATCCTCGTACAGTCTGCGGTATGTATCACGCTCAGCCTTTACCGTCGCCAGTTCCAAAGCGGCCTTTGTATCGGTCTCCTTGCCGACGACAGCTTCCCGCTTTTCGACCTGCTGCTCGCGCTCTTTCAGACGCTCAATCAGACCTGGGTACTTCTTGAGGCCCAGAGCTGTCGCAACTGCGATGTCGATGTCACGCATCTCTTCGGCCGTACACCGACCTATGTAATTCCCGAGCCGCTCCAGCGACACCGTATTGATCTGCTCACACATGACCGTGCTTGCCCTACCCGTGCTCAGGATCTCAACGTGGGTCGGCAGGTTGTTCTTCGGTTGCGTCGTGCAATAGGCCACCTGCACGGTTTCGGAGTATCGGTTCCCTTCGTCGCAGGAAACGACCACGCCGGGGCGTCCCGTATGTTCCTCGCTTCCGACCTGAACGCCGAACTTATGGACGTAGAAGATGTCGCCACGTCTGATGCTGAAGCTCATACCCCATCTCTCCCTTCAAAATATCGGCTTCGCTCTTCCGGTGTAGGCCAGTCGGGGTCGATGCCGCGCTTGCGGCGGTTGCGTCGCCAGCCGTTGTAGACCTTCACATCACGTTCGTCGATGCTGTACCCAACGCCGCGTTCGGCGCGGTCGTGGACTAACAGCGGACGCGGATAGTTCGGGTTCCGCGCTCTCAGAACCTCGTATGCGCCAACAGGCTCTTCGAGCTTCCATCCGCTTTGCTTCAGGTATGTCTTGAGGTCGGACAGCATCCCGTGCCTGACCGTCACTCTGTTCTTCATCTGCTCCTCCATTTCCTGCTTCCGGTAAAACCGTTCTCGGTCAAGGAAGTCTTTCGTGGCGTAGTATTCGCCAGCATCCATGCCACAAAAATCAGCCTCGCTCATTCACTCGCCTCCTGACGATAATCTTCAGAACGCCCGAACTTGCCTCAAGCCCTTGAACCTCGGCCGTAAACCAAGGCGGCTTGCCCTTGTAGTTTCTGCTCTCAAAACTGTCCCATTTATCGAAGCGTCTGCGGCCGTATTTGTCATACACCGGTTTTCTGTACTCGGCCTCGCCAGCTTCCTCTCCGATTTCTCGCCCATCAGAGTCGCACACCCTGTATCGCTTCGCCATGTGGTCAAGGTCTTGTACGGTGATGATGTCTGCGCTATTCATCGTCTTCCTCCATCGGGTGCCAATGGTAGCGGCAGTCCGGGTTCTCGCATTCTCCGTTGAACATGAGCTGGCCGCACAGTGGGCAGGTCGTCACTTCATACATCTGAGATTCCACAGCTTTTCTCCTCCTTGTCCGTCAGCCGCTTCAACGCGGCCGCTTGCTCTTCGATAAGGTCTGCGGCAGCCTTTGCCACCGTGCCGGCGCATTTGAACCGTGCTGGCTGCTCAAACGCAGGGCATTGCTCCTTCGGGCAGCGCCCTGTTTCGATGGCCGATTGATGGCATCGAAGCGCCAAAAGAACTTCTTGCGGTGTCATCAGCCCACCTCCTTGCTGTGGCTTCTGCAGCACTCGCGGAGGCGGGTGCGCATCACGTCGTAATACTGCTTTTCATTCTCAATGCCTATGTACCGCCGCCCCGTTCTGCAGCAGGCAACACCGATGGAGGCACTGCCCGCGCAGCAGTCGAGCACAACCTCGCCGGGGTTCGTATAGGTAAGCACCAGCCTCTCGCACAGCCATACCGGCTTCTGCGTCGGGTGCAAGTGGCTCGTCTGCTTATCGCTGGGGCCTTTGACAACGCTTCGCGGGTAGCGGTCTGTGTTGCCGCCGCCCTTGACTTCCTTCGTCGCCTTCTGGTAGATCTCAGTGCGGTTCTGTGTGTCGATGTAATGCGTGTAGCTGTTCACCGGCTGATGGCCGTCCGTCTTCTGCGGGTTGTACGTCGGCTGGCGGCGGTAGAAAATCAGGATGTTCTCGTGCGCCCGCATGGGCATCTTCTTCGCGTTCAGATGGCCGGTGGCGTTGCTCTTCTCCCAGATCCACTCGTACCGCAGATTTCTCAGGTTGCTGCATCCCAGCACCTTGTCGAACGGCGTCTGCGCAAACAGGGCCACAGCTCCGTTCTTTTTCACTACGCGATCAGCTTCGCTCCAGAACGCCTCAAGGTCAATCGGTGTGTCCCACTTGCAGTTTGTTCGCCCATACGGCAGATCCGTGAAAAGAAAGTCCACGCTTCCCGCCGGCAGGAGCCGCATCCCGTCAATGCAGTCCCCAAGATAAGTCTTGTAGTTCCAGTCTTTGCGCTCCATGTGGCACCACCCTCACTCGAAGTACCCGCAGGGCGGCTCGTCACAGTAAGCCTCGCGGTCGTGTTCTTCACACCACCCGACACCGTTTGCGTCCTCGTCCCCGAATCGCTGGCATCCGCCGCAGCACATCTCCCGCGGCTCTTGCAGAGCGTGTAAGGCAACGCTGATTGCGGTGTCCAGTTCAGGCTCGAAGTGACCCTTGCTCTGTTCTCGCTCGATGATGGCGATTGCGTCGCTTCGTTTCATCCATCACGCCTCCTTCGCGTCGTAGTGCTCGCACCCTACCGATACGTCGAGGCTTTTCTTGGCGTTCTCGACCTCGTTGTAGCGCCCGGTGACGATGAACATATTGAAGATCGCCAACGACCGCTTCAGGCAGACGTCAACGTGGCGGCAATTCTGACACTTTCGCTCCATTCAATCCACCTCCTTGCGGCAGTAGTCGGTGCATCCGTCATCATTCAGGCCCGGAGCCCTGCCGGTGACAAACGGGGCTTTGCAAATCCCGTCGGAACTGAACACACAATACTCCGCGTCGCATTCGGTACAGAGGCTCTGCAGATACAAAGCACGGGCAACCTCTCTATCCTTTGGCTCGCCCACGAGCAGCAGCTTTGCAACGCCGCGGCTGTATCGTTCGTCGAACCATTCCCAGACCTCCTCCCGGTTCGTTCCAGCCGGGAAGCAAAGGAACTGAGCCTCGATTTCTTCCGTCTCGGGGTTCATTGGCACATCCCCAAACTCAGCCCAGAGCCGCTCCAGCCGCTTGTCTCGCTCTTTCAGCGTCGGGATTGCCTTTGCTCTCTGCTCATTCAGGTAGGCTTCATAGTATGCGTACTCGTCCCCGAAGGTTTCGCCGCTCTTTCGGAACTCGTCAAGCGTGTTGCAAATCAGGCCGACCACATCAGCCTCAGGCATTGCCTTGATGTATTCGTCAGGATCGAGCTCCTCTGCTTTTAAGCATCCGAAGTAGAACCAGTCTTCGCCAATCTGGCAGACAGTCCCGTGCTCCATATTCGGGTCTTTGACGAAACGGACGCTGCCGTTTCGGATGCCTTCACGCACCATATCCTCAGTAATCATCCGAACATCACCTCCCCGAACAAAGCGAGCTGCACAATCTCGTCAGCGCAGGCAGCGTCGATTTGGCAGCAGTCCACAGTGCCGTCTTTCTGCACAGCCCCGTATTCGTCGAGGCCCTGCTCGACCCACAGTTTGAAGCCATTCAGGAACTTCTTCAGATCCAGCTCCCACTTCTCGTCGATGTCCTCGACGTCGTGGAGAACCAGGGCGCCGCCGCGGGCAATCTGTTCATGCCCCCAGTCGGCACAGCGCCGTTCTTCCACAACCTCGGCTTCGGAGCACCAGTAGTTGATGCCGCCCTCCAAAGCCGCAACCATGATGTCGTCGATGTCCTCGACCGTCAGTTTGACATCGCGCTCAGTGTGAACGCTGAAGGTTTGCTTCTTCTCCATGTTGTCCCTCCTCAAAACTTCGTTTCTCCGAAAAGGGCGAACTGCACGATCACGTCCGCCTCGTTCGTTGTCAGGTCATCCAGAGCCAGCCGTTCATCCTCAATGCGGATGTGGCAGCTCTCGTTCAGATACTGCTCGACACCGCTCATTAGGTTCTGCCAAGACAGCTTGTGCCATTCTCCGCCAATCTCGTGGATCATCAGTTCGCCGCCAAGCGCGACCTGTTCGCAGACACGCTTGCCCAGTTTGTCGCCTACCGTTTTCACCGCATCAGACCAAGCAGAAATACCGCCAGCATTGAGCGCCTCGTACAGAATCAGGTCTACATCCTCCGCGGTGATGCAAACCATCGCGGATACCTTGCACCAATGGTTGTTCATCTTTCCACCTTCTTGTCGTCCGGTCTCCTTGATCTTTTTCACGTCACTCTCATTGATCGCCGAGAGCGCTTCCTGGCAGATCCACTTTCTGAAACGAGACTTTTCCCACTCGCGCTGGCCCTTCTTGAGTTCAGCTTTCTCTTCGGGCGTCATGTCCTTGCCGTACCACTTCGCCGTATCGCAGCAATTCACCACGCCAGCCTTGGCCTCCACTTCGCTCGTAAGAAAAACCGTCTCATTCGCATTTTCGCTCATCTTGTCATTCCTCCTCATCGTCTTCGATTTCGGGCAGAGCTGAACTCGGATGCTGCCAGTCGCAGTACCAGAACAGGTGTCTTGCCTTCTCTACGTCCCCGCCACACTCTTCAACGAAGTCGTTGCCGGTGTAGCAGCAACCGACGATTTCCTCCACGTCCTCCGGGCCGTTTGCAGGTTCCGTGACCGGAATCAGGTTTAGGGCAAGGTCGGGAATGTAAATGATGTCGTCGCTCCGTTCAAACCGAGTGGCCTTGAAGATTTCGCAATCCTGACCGTTTCTGAATGCGAACAGGTCATCCATGACGGCTCCACCGAGCAGCTTCTCTCGCAATTCTGCCTTTGTCATTCCTGAGTGCCTCCTCTGCAAAGACTTTCACCACAGCCGGGGCAGTAGTCGGGGTAATCGGGAGCGTCGCAGTCCTCGTACCAGACGTGGTTACACCGGAGGCATCTATACTGCCGCAGTTCCACGTCCTCGGCAGGCCCGTCACCTGTCTCGTATTTTCTCTGTGCTTTTGCCGCCTGCGCGGCTTCCTTTTCCCCGGCCAGCCACATCATGCACTCGGTCAGGTCGGGGAACTCTTCCGTCCAAGCGTCGCCGGTGCTATTGTCGATGCCGATGTACTCAACGCCAGTCTCCAGCACGAACAGGCCACGAGGCCCGCGGTGTTCGATGATGGCGTTTGCCTCCTGCTGGCTGACGTATTTGAACCACCGATAGTCCTCATGTACCACGCCGCAGTTGGGGCAGACCCAAAGCGGGACGTTGTTGCGCTTCCCGAACCTTCCGAAGTAGATGTCCCTCGAAACGTAGCTGCTGCAGTCGGGGCATCTTGTAGCCTGAACCATCATCTCAGCACCTCCTCAGTAAATTGCCCGCCAAGACGGGTTGCTTTCGATTGCGTCGATCCGCTTCTGGTTCAGATCCGCCTCGTCCGTCTCGCCGTCATCAGGGTAGCTGCTCACGTCGAGGTCGATCACATCAAGGTCAACATACACGCCGTTTGCGTTCGTGTACGCCCCCTGTACCATGCCGCCTTTCACGCAGACGACCACATTCACAATAGGCTTGTCTTTCATGCCATCCTCCTTCAGTTCCAGCACAGGTTTCGGATTTCACGGTCCGAGAGTCCAATCGTCCCATCAAGCATTTCAGTAAGGAACTCATACTGCTCGTCTCCGTCCATCCGGTCGGCATACTCCAGAATGTTTCGGACGATCCGCGCCGCAGGGCCTTCAAGGCTGAACTCCTCAAGCAGCCATTCAAACGCTTTTTCCATATCAGCGGGCACCCGCTCTCTCGTACTCATGCACCGTCCGGTGCTTCCCATCATCCTCGATGTACGGGCGGCGGATGTCGAACCCGTGGTCGAGCATCACCTGCTGCACCGCATCGACAGCCTCGCCGATGTGGTACATATCCCAGTCGAACTCGTCCTCGTCCTGTTCCAGAAGAACCAGCAGGAACCGGTACATAGCGTTGTCGATCTCGTCCAGACGCTCAATCTGGCGAGGCGACAGCTCTGCTCGGTCATCTTCGTCATCAGACTCGCCTTTCAGCACATCCTCCATCGCAGACGCCAGCTTGTTCAGCATCAGTTTGATGTCATCAGCATCCTTCACAAGCGTCTTGAGGTCAGGGACACCGGACACCCGTCCCTGTGCCTCAATCCACATCTTGGCGTGTTCCTCAGCGTCGAAGCCATTCGCATAGGAACGAATCTCGCGCACCATGTCGTCCGCGTTGTTGACATCGTCCGCGCCGACGTCGAAAGAGAAATCTTCACCGGCGGGGCTGTTCTGGATAAACTCCCATTCGGTGTCGCTTTCATGGATGCACCAGCCAAGCTCTTCTGCCTTATCGAGCAGATCGTCGATGTTCACGTCGTTCCCCAGCTCGCCGATGTCGATTTCGATGACGGGCATCTTCTGGCTGAGACCCGCGCAGTATTCGCACCAAGCGTCAGTCGGCTCGTCCGTGTCCTCGTCGTAATCGCAGAGGGCGAGGCTTTCGATGCCAGCGGCCTGCGCAATCTCGCGCATCACGTCTCCATAGCAGGAGCCGTTGCGCTCGAAGCCACGCATCCGCTCTTTGATGCTCTGCTCAATGTCGTCGGCCTGTTCCTGCGGAACGACCATAACGCTGTCCATCCAGCGGTTCATTTCGGATTTGCACCGAATGGCTACCGTGTTTTCACTCATATCGTCTGTCCTTTCCTGCACATCCGCATTGACGCGGACGTAATTTCAAATTAGCCACGTGGAAACCGACGCCCGTAGAAGCCCCTGGGAGGCTCTGTATGGCACGTTTCCGTGCGGTGGTGAAAGTGTATGCTTTCCGCCGTAGAGCACGTTCTCGGTCTTGTGCGGCGGTTTTGGCCGGGGTTACGCCTTGCTGTTATGGTCGCTCAGTAACTCCAACTCTCTCTCGATGGTTTCGTCCAGCCTGTGCGAGAGGTTCTGAGTGAGCCACAAATCGGTCGGCGTGTACTCCGTGATGTCTTCCCCCGTCTGCCGGTAGAAGCCGTCCATTGCCGCCTGACCCATGCCGTACTCAGCCCTGCTCTCTCGCCAAGCATCAGTCAGCTTGACCCGATGCTTCTGAAGCTGTTCGAGCGTCATCCGCCCGATGTCCTCGGTGAGCAGCTTTCTCGCCTGTGCTATCTTCATCTGCGCTTCCTCCTATCGGATGCCAAGCTGCCGGTTGCGGTTATGCACGTCAACACCGATCTCGCCGATGGCGACAAGCAAGTCACGTTTCTCGTCGGTGTCGTTGGACTTCTCCCAGCGGTCGATGGCCTCCTTTAAGGCGTCGATGTAGCTGGCGTTCGTGCGGAGCAGCTCCACCGCAGTCTTATTCATTCCGACGCCTCCATTTCATCGACCAGCTCCCACCGGGTCTTGTACTGCTTCTGGATTTTCCAGTCAACGATACGCATATCGTTGGCGGTGTCCTCGTCGATCACAATGTCGATGCCGAAGCCGCCGCACATCTGCGTCTGGGTGTGGGCGCCTTTGCTGCGTTCGCGGATCAGCGCGTTCAGGGCATTGACCGCGGCCTGCTCGCTCTTGAACGTATGGCGGCTGACCCAGCCCATTTCCTTCCATCCCTCTGCCATGTTCTCCAAAATCCAGAACCCGCGGCCGCTGCGCTTCATCCACGCATCCTGATAGAGAACGCGCCATACCGGAATCAGCTCCATGCCGTCAACAACGATTTTCTTGTCTTCCATGTTTACGCTTCCTTTCTGGAGCAAAGCTCCGGTTGATACTGCAGAACCTCTTCGATGATGTGCTTGGCCTTGACGATGCCGAACTCCTGAAGAAGCTGCTGTGGCGTGTAGATGTCCGCCATCCTAACCGACCGGCGGCCGGTCGTGTACGCCTTCTTGAGCGCCGTCTTGCTGGTGTACTCGGTACTGAACGCCCAGCGCATATACTCGGAACCGCACTGGTTGCAGTTGTCGCTACGCTTGATGAAGTAATACGCCTTCCCCATCGCTGTTCTCCTTATCCATAAATCTGAGTGACGATCTCAACGCCGGCATTGATGGCCGCCGGGATGTCCGTCCCGAGCTGCTGGTAGAAATCAGGGTGAACGATGCACTCGTAAGCTCTGCACATCGTATCTCTCTGCTCCGCCGTGATGTTGATGCGGAAACCCTTTGCAATCCGAAGGGCCTCTTTGAAGTTGCCCGCAGCCACGGCTTCGCGCACGATGTCAGATTTACGTTTCATGGTCTCCGTTCCTTTCTGATTAGCCGGTTGGTTAATTTGTAACTTTATTATACTGCGTTACCTACCTATGTCAATATGTTTCCGTTAATTTTGTAAATTATTTTTCCATATTATATTCACATACGTTTATATTCAACAGACAGAATAAGACGGCCCCAGCACAAGGCTGAGGCCGTCCACTCACGCTTCTGCGGTCACTATGTACTTCTTGAGCTCAAGCAGCTCCAACAAAATCGCGTCGATCCGCCGGTTGATGGCGTCGCTTCCAGCTTTAGGGACAGGCGTCGGCTTCTCAGGAACAGCTACCTGCATCGGCGCTGGCAGTTCCGTCGGCGTCTGTTCGTCTGGCTTGCCCAGCTTGCAGGCGAACACCTTGCCCTCGATCCACGCCCTCGTTTCCTTGCTGCACCCGAAGATGTCCAAAATCATCCGCCCGCAGCGTTCGGTCACGAAGTACATCGGCACAGACCGGCGGGATGCGCCGCCCGTCTTCCCGTTGACCGGAAACGGCAGCTTCACCAGCTTCACGTCGCTCTCACTTTTCGCTTCGCGCTGGCACCACTTGGTCGGATAGGCACAGCCGCAGGCGGCCAGCAGATCCCGTGCCGCATACATCGTCTCGCCTTCGTTCAGGAGAACGCGGACTGCGCTGCCCTCCTGCTCCACAACGGCTACTCTTCCAATGAAACTCTTGACGGTCTCACTCATACCGCACCGCCTTTCTCCGCTTCACGGTTCGCAAAGTTCACTGCGAAGATGGCGTTGCAGACCTCCATGTGGCCGGCGAACTCTTCCATCTCACCCATCAGCGCGTGAACTCTGTCCTTGATCTCGTAGAAGGCCAAGGCTCCTCTGTCCCTCTTCTCTGCCTCTCCCTCGGCCATGTCGAGGAAGTAGAAGTAGGTGGACTCGAACATCTCCAGAAATACATCCAGCTTTGCCGCGTCCGTTCTCAATTTGTCGGGGGTCGTCATCATAAGTGTATTGCTCCTTTCGTCGTTCTTGACAGCGGCCGGCAGCCATGTTACACTTACCTTGCTTGGAGGTGTGTAACGCAGTCACAGGAGACTGCCGAACCACCGGAACCCTTGGTGTTGCAACCACCGAGGGTTCTTTTTTATTTCCTGTGATTTGATTATAACATTTTACCTACCTAAAGCAAGATAGGTGCGCGGTAATAACATTTAACCGCTCGGATAACAGCAAAAACGCGAAAAAGCCCTGCGTCAGACGACGCGGGGCTATACTCGTTTTTACGCTCATATACTTTGCCTACCTCTCTTTCAGAATGACCCCAGCCATCTCCGCAAGCATCTCAATCTGGGACGGCGTCGGATCGGACTCAGAAAAAATTTTTTGAATTTTTTCGGCCTCCGTGCCTTCCACGAGGTCTGGCAGGATATAATTCGGTGAAACTCGTAATTCGCGGCATAAAGTGGCGAATACCGGTAGGCTCGGCAGCTTCTTACCGCCCTCAATCTGGCGCAGATACGTCGAATTGATGTTGCAAGCCTCTGCCAACTTCTCAGCCGTCAGGCCGCGGTCTTTTCGGGCTTTGTTGATTCTCGTTCCAAATAGCTTCTTGTCCACTTTTTGCTCCTCCAATGATGTATGCCGTCGGTTCATACCACCTCTTCTCATAGCTTACAGCCCCGTTGACGCTCACGAAATCCACTGTTAGAATATAGGCCATGAGCCAGTAGACTATACCACATGAACGGAGGATATTTTCATGGGTCTTTCAGGGTCTAAACTCTACCGCCTTTCCGGTGGCACCGTCATCCCGGCCAGCGAGGCTCTATATCCCGCAGAGGCCGACCTCCAGCAGCTTATTGCAGAAAATCCGCAACTGCTGCTCAGTTCACCCAACGAGGGCCAGCGCCTTTACCTGTTGCGTCGAGAGCAGCCCGTGCGCGATGTTCCAGACGGGCCAGCCCTTTTCTCCATTGACCATCTCTTCATTGACCAAGACGGTCTTCCCGTGCTCGTCGAGGTGAAGCGGAGCACCGACACCAGAATCCGCCGCGAGGTCGTAGGCCAGATGCTCGACTACGCCTCCCGTATGCGGGCGTGGAGCGCCAGCGAACTCAGGGCTTCCGCGTCGCTTCTGGACGTTCCAGACGATCTATGGGCCGCTCTCGACGGCAATCTGAAGGCCGAGCGGATGCGGCTGATTTTCGCGGCAGACTCTATCCCCGACTCCTTGGCCTCCATGATCGACTTCCTCGACCGCAGCATGGAATCTATTGAGGTCTGCGGCGTCGAAATCAAGCGGTACGTTTCTGAGGACGGTGCCGAGCTGATCTCCTCCACGATTGTCGGCGGCGGCAATTCGCCTGTCAAGCAGGTTGCCAGATACGCCACTATCTGGGACGCCGACAGCATGGCCGAGCAACTCAACCAGCGTGGAAACTCAGCCATCGTTCCAGTCGTCGCCGCTCTCACATCATTCGCCTCCAGTACCGGGCTGCAGATCAGTTATGGCCGCGGTACGAAGTTTGGCGTGTGCAGGGCGCTTCGGAACGGCCGCAAGGTATTCAGTGTGACCTCGTGGGAAAAGGGCCATACGGGTCTCAGAACAGCCGTCGAGGTATCTTTACCGTCGTTGGTAGACCAGACCTGCGGCACGTTCGAGGAAGGTGCGCTGCGCTCCATGCTCCTGTCGTTCCCTGATGCTTCCCCGACCGACACCGAGCAATTCATCTTCGGCTCCAGCCAGTTCCAATATATCGACCTGCGATTACTCGCAGAGCCATTAAACCTCTCGCACTTCCAGAACGCCATCACGCAAATCGTTCAGGCCATTCCCGAAGAATAAGAAAAGCGGCTACGCCCCGAAATGGAGCATAGCCGCTATTTTACTGCCCTCTGGAGCCGCTGGAGCATCGCAAAATGATGGATTGTATGCTGGCGGCAACGTAAATCGACCTACGCTGGTCTTTACCGATGCCACAATTCCTTGGAAACCTCGGCCAACTCTTCTTTGAGTGCAGAGAGTCGTTCCTCGAACTCGTACTCCGTGATTTCGCCCGTCTTCCGCAGGCCGCGGAGTATCGAGATCTCCTGCGGGATCTCCGCATAGCGTTTCCGCAGGTAGTCGATACGCGAGTCCTGCTTCGCAATCTCCTGCCGCCAGCCCTCCCAGAGCGGCGTCGTGAACTCCTTCCATTCCAGCTCTGGTAAGGTCACGCTCAGGTCATCCCGCGCTTTATCGTCCACGTTCAGCGGTGGATGAAGCCGCAGGATGTAGTAGATCTCGTACAGGTTCATATCTGCTTCGCTTCCCAGTTCCGCATACTCGATTTTCGTCACCTGCTCTATGTTGACGGTACGGTGCATCGGCTTGCTGAACAGGTGGCCGCGTATTCTGCTCTGCAACGGCTGCTTGGTGCGGCCAACGTACACGAGGCAGTTTCCGTACCAGATCCGATAAATCAAGAACCCTTGTACTCTCATTTGACGCACCTGAAACCGGCGAACTGCGCCAGACCTGCGCTCCCGTCTGGGCATTTGCAGGGAATGTGCATCGGCACGTTATTCCGCGTGAACGGGTTCGCTGCGAGCTGCTGATGCTGGATCACCTTGCCGAGCAGGGCCGGGAGCATTTCCGTCGGCACCTCCTGAGGCTGCGATCTGGACAACAGCCGACCACACAACGGGCATTTGTAAACCGGTTGATACTTCATTCCGCATACCCCTCCGGTCGCATCTCCCAGTACGCAGAACGCTGGGCAATCGCCATGTCGATCAGCCACAAGTTGTCGCCTTCATCCATCAAAATATCAACTGACCACTGTCCCGCAAGGCCCGTCACGCGCTTCATCGCAGTTTCGACCATCGCTTGAACGCGGTCTTTTTCGCTCTTAAACGCGCCTTCGATGCGCTCCCGCTCATGCTCGAAAACGATCTTGTCGGTGGCATCGTGCAAATGCGGGTAGACGTAGTCGTAGTCCCAATAGTTCGCGGTGAAAATCGGCTTTCTGGTGTCGAAGTCGTAGAACACGCGGAACTCAGGGCGCAGCGGCAGGCCGTTGTAGATGCAGGGTGTCGTACCGTGCGGGCTTTCGATAAACTTCCGTACCACGATCTCGTCTGCACCTTCTGCTCCGCAGCACATCGCCTCGTAGTTGATTAGGATGATCGCCCGGTACAGCTCGTGCAGTCCGTACAGGTTGCACGTCCCGTTCGCATTGAACTTGTTGCTGAAGCGGCCATTCTTGACGAATACATGGCCGGTCAGCTTCATCTCTTTCAGTTTCGGGATAACGCGTTCTTCCAGATACGCCTTGACGGTCTCTTCGTCCTCCTTCGGATGCTCCATGTAAAACGCCTCGTACAGTCGCTTCACATACTCCGGTTCCTCCTCCGCACTCGGCAGCTTCGTGTAGAACGTCAGCGGTGTCGGGATGCCGCAGTCCTTGATTTTCGGATACCAGAAGCTAAAGTCATTCTCGTGCTCCCTCGTGTAGTCAAACATCTTTTGTCTCCTCCTCTTCGTATTTGGCGAACTCCTTTGCCGTGTCGAGGAATTGCACTCGCTGGGCCTCCGCCAGTCCGACCGTGCCATCCCGTCTTTCCAGTACGGCATAGGCGCCGGCAACAACACCACCTCCATGCCCGCCACGCATGAGCGACGGCGGCACGATCTGCGAGATTTGCGTGAACCCGTGAAACAGATAGAACTCTTCACCCACTTTGCACGGGCGCAGCTTGTTTGTGTTCATTCTTGCCCTCCTCCGTAATTCAGTTTCACGCCATCTGGTAACGGCGGCATCTCTCGCCAGAACCTTGGCACCCACACAAACGGAACGAACGTCGGGTGTTCAGAGCCGCAGAGTCTTTTCCATACGCAGCTAAAGATGTGACCGTAGGAGTCCTTCGTCAAGACCTCTTGCCCCTCCCGTGGTTTTTGCTCTTTGAGCGTGTGCCATCCATTCTCCAGCATTGGCATCCACCATTTCACATGAACGTCCGGTTCCAAGCCGTCCGGGCGAAAGAGCGGTGCCTCCTTCGGGTCGTATGCTACGAGGGAGCCATCGCTCACATGGCCCCATTTGCTGATAATCAAAACTTTCTCGCCAGCAGGCGGTAGCGCCTCTTTCGTGGCCGTCCATCCGTGCGCCATCATCTACCTCCATCACCGAGCATAAGCTGGCCGGTCTGGAACGCCTCATAGAGCGTCTTCTCATTCCGGTCAACCAGCTTTGGGAAGAACAGTTCGTCCATCGTGGCCTGCTCAGTCTCCACGAGCGCGACCTGCGCTGCGATCCAGTCTTTCAGGTTGCGCCATGCGATGCGCTCAGCCTGTTCATCATCGCACTTGGTACGTTCCTTAGCCATTACTGCCTTGACACCATCCGGTCGCGCTTCCAGCCGAAAGCCGTGCAGGGAGCCGCAGCAGTCCAGCGCGAATGTGACCGCCGTGACCCTGCCGTTCTCGGCATAATCCATCATCACCTTCCGCGCCCCGTGTGCGGCGAGGATGCCTTGGATCTCGCCGACGGTCTGAACCGCCGGCACCTTGGTCGTGTAGTTCTTAATCGGCATCTGCAGTCCTCCTCTCAGTCGATGAACCGGATGTTCTCCGCCGCCGTGCTCCACACCTTGCCGTGCTCGTCCTCGACAATGCCCGTCGTGACAGGGACGGCCCCATTATCGAACTCCTCGAACGTGCTTCCCCATGTGTGGAACCATGCGACAAATTCATCCTCGCGCCACCCGTCGTTCGTGCGCTCATACACATGGGCGATACACTTGCGGCAGTCCGGCACAGGCGGCTTCCCACGCAGAGGCCCTCCCTCTTGCCACGGGCGGAACTGCTGGATCTTTTCCAGCAGGCCCTTCGGATTGCCGTCGAAGAGCAAGGCTCGGTCATCGACATAGACTTTTGCGGGTGGCTTTTCCGCCGCCACATCATCGACCTCAATGCCGTTCTCCCGAAGGTAGCGCCGCACCGCTCCCATGCCCTCAGGCGTGGCGCATCTGGTGGACACGACCACCACTCTGTACCCCGCGGCTCTGATCCGCTTGATTTCTTCGTCAATGAGCGGCACGGGCGGGTCGGGTACAACGTCTACGCCCTGCCAGCCGCTCACATAGGAATGGATGACGCCGTCAAAATCCAGCACCACATTCGGCTGATACTTCATCTCCCAAGCCATTACTGCGCCTCCTTGCCGGTTCCGGTGCTGCCCCAGCCACCGCGGTTCGGGTTGCCGAGATCCTCGACCTGCTCGAACTCAACAGGCTCGTCCTGCTTCACGAGGCGGAACTGGCAGATGCGCGTCCCCTTCGGGATCTCCGTATGGCGGATAGCCACCGCAGGGAAGCCCCAAATGTCATCGTTGCCGCAGTAGCTATGCTCGATGATGCCCACGCTGTTCGCCATGATGATGCCGAAGTTCTTGCAGGTCGAGCTTCTGGGAACGACCTGCGCATAGTAGCCGGCAGGTAACTCCATCGCAACGCCGAGCAAAATAATTTTGAAGCCCAGCGGCTCCAGAACGGTGTCCTCGGCGGTGTAGAGGTCAACCCACTCGCCATGCGACTCAGGCAGCGGGTTCCCGTGCGTGTTGATTCTGACTTTCATTTCAAGCCCTCCTTGATGTTTCGTATCTGTAATCGTAGCCGTCGAGCCTGTACGGGTCTTTTACTTTACCCGCACATCTGGCCCAGATGGCGTTTTGACTGATGTAATTCTTCTTGGCTGCCTCTCGTCCCGACGAGTAAATGGCAACCACTTGACCGGCCTGATCGACCTTCATCACAGCCTTGCGCCGGTTCGCACTGGAGATTTTACCGCTGACCTGCTTGCTGGCGAACGACAGGTTCACCAGCTCGCAATCCATCTTCGCCCCGTTCCGATGGATGATGTTGTACCCCGGCCGGCGGCCTCCCATGAAGGCGTCGGCCATGAGCCATACGACGGGCACATCCACCTTACGGTTATCCTCCGTCCGCATCTTCACGCAGGCGCGGGTTCGTCCGCTGATGTACGGCTTCAGGACGTACCACTCGCCGCTCTCCAGTTCTTTTCGGACGACCGCCTCGCGGTTGATTTGGTATCGGAAACGGTAGCCGGGGATTTCCACCCATTCTGCGCTGTCAGGCGTTTGGCTTTTACACCGCTTCGCGCTCATGTCTTTTCTCCCGTCTCGTCCAGATAGGTCGCCTGCAGATCGGCGATGTGCAACAGGACAGCCAGCGGGAACTTCTCGAAGGCATTGCCGACGCTGTACCCGCCGCCCTTGAAGTCGTTGTCGGAGAAGCCCATGTGCCAACGGATCGCCATAGCCTCCTCACGGCTCAGGCGCATGAACCCAGAAACGATGTAGACACTCTTCTCGCCATGCCCGTAGGGTAGCTTGTCATCGACCACATAGAACGGGTACTGCTCCCACCTGCCCTGATCGTTCTTGCGGTTACGCATCTCGACCGCGTAGAAGTTCGCCTTGCAGATGTCGTGAAGCAGGCCGCAAATCGCAATCGTCTCCATCGACGGCTCATTGAAGCCCGGAGTGATGGTTGCTTCGTTGGCGCAAATCGCCTTCATCCGCTCAAACACATGGAGGCTGTGCTCCAGCAGACCGCCGGGGCTGGACAGGTGGAAGCGGGTGCTGGCCGGCGCCGTGAAGAAGTCCGAGGACTCGATCCACGCCAGCAGCTTGTCCGCGCCCGGTCGCGTGATATTTTCTGTGTACGCTTTGATGAACTTGTCTTTCATGCTCATATCCTCCTCAAAAATACATCATGCTCAGCGCCCATGCCGCCAGATGCAGAACGCCCGCAGCCGTGAACAGCGCGATATAGACGTGCTTGCCTCGACCACTCTCGCCGATGACGCCGACGGTTGCCAGCACCATTACAATCATCGTAAACACCTGAAAGAACTTCACTTCACATACGCCCCCTTCCATGCCTCGATTGCTTCGTCGCAGAACTCCCCATCGCACTGGCCGACGACGCCCTTCCTGCCTTCGCAGTATTCGCACAGATCCGTTTCGAGCATATCGACAATCTGGTCATCGGTCATGTCCCCGTAATACTCGGCGTTGGTGAGCTTCACCGCAATGAAGATGCGCCCGCCGTCAACGAACTGCTGACAGAGCTTCAGCTTCCACTCACCCAGCACAGCCTTGTGCATAGTCTTCTTGGTGCGAGGGCCAAAATGGACGATGAACCAGTCGTGCTCCAGCAATTCGGCCACGCTGTCAACACGGTCGCCCTGCTTGTACTTCCTTTTCATTTTCATACTCCCTCCTAAAATCCATTCCATATCTGCTTGCCGTGATACTCGAAGCACTCGGCGTCACAGCAGTCTTCGTGCGTCAGATCCGCAAGCCGTTTGCGGCTGCGGGAGATGAACAGGTCGGAGTCCATAGGTGGTTTTGGGTTCCTATCCCTCAACAGCTCGTCTACCTCCAGCAAACTCGCGTAGGTCTGTGGCTGATGTTCCTTGAGGTGCTCGAAGAAATGGTTCCGGTGGAACGGGCAGAAGCAGCAGGCAGACGCCTTGGTGTCCAGCCCCCAAACATCCAGTATGTAGGCGTAGTTGTCAGCCCTCGTCAGTTCCATATCCACCAGTGGGAAACGGTTCACAAACATCGGGTTTGGGCTATCCTTGCACCGCTGTTTTTCCTCGAAGCTGAACCCCATGTGCATCTCGTGAGCCTTCTTGTCTTCGTCGCGGAGTCGCTGGCCTTTCTTGTAGCCGAGCACTTCCCAGCGGACGAACTTTGAGATGCGCTCCACCTTGTAGTCGAGGGTGCAGTTTCGCGGCATCCTTGACTTGTGGCCGTCATCCCGCAGCGTCCACCATGGGATGCTGACCGTGCGGCATCTCCCGAAGTTCTGCATCAGATCCCGATGCAGCGGCGCGTCCAGCATCTCATATCGAATGCCGGCGGTGTCACAGGCTCGGTGTACGAACTCGGCCTGTTGCATGACCCACGTGGGCTCGAAGCCGAGGTCGCAGAAGACGACCAGATCGTAAACCGGAACCAGCGGGTACGGGCGTTCGTGGCCTTTGCGCTCGGCGTCCACATTCTCGCAGGACATCAGGGCCAAGGCCGTCGATTGCATTCCCGCGCCGAAGGACAAAATCTTCACGTCTGCCCCTCTGCGCTTTCCCCGCGTCGGAACTCAGCGGCCATCGTATCTGCAGTCTCGCGGCTGATGCCGATTGCCTCGAACTGCTGGTAAATCTCCTCGCGGTCTTCGGGAGCTGCGGACACCAACGCAAAGGTCAATTCGGCATCCGTCGGAGCGGGCTTCTCAGGTTCTTCCGCCTCTTCGGCTTCAAGGCTCTGCGCCAATCCCTCTTTGTACTCAGCGATTTTCAGCTTGCCGAACTCAATCACGGCTGTCATGTAGTCCTCATGCTCAAAACCGCCTTCCTCGAACTCACGGCTCCAATTCAGGATGTGGTGGAACAGGTCGCGGCTGTCAATCTCGCCACAGTCGGACCCGAGCATCTGCGCCGCCAGCGCCGAGAGGTCATAGACACACTCGCAAAGGCGGATCTCGCTGTCTTCGCCCACCGTGGTCACGAACTTCTCGCCGGCGTCGCTGTAACCACAGGTCTTGCAGTCCCAGACGTCTTCCCTGTCCGGTTCGTGCGTGACCTCAATGCAGTCATTCAGGCACCGAACGAACGTGCCGCTGTCATCCAGTTCCCAGTCCTGCGTGACGTGCGCCGTCGCGCAAAAGGTCTTTCCGCCGCAACGTGGGCAGCGCAGAACCTCATTTTCTTTCAAAATCATCGCTTGCTCCTCCATCACTCAGGCGCTTTTTCAGCCCTGCATATACTCCCTCAAGGGTTTCAACGAGTCCATCTGCCTCAAGGCTGTCCGTCGAAACCAGCCTGCAATCGCTCATGCTGATGTCGTCGATCAGATGGACGCCGTAGAACTGTTCGTCAGGCTCCAAACCGGCCTTGTTCTCAATCAGCGCCGCCGTTATCTCTCCGTTCTGTTCTTTCTCGGCCTTTGCCACGAGGAAGTAGGTCGAAGAGCGGTCGCCGTTGACCGTGGTTGGGCCGTTGCCCAGATCCGCCATCATCGCCTCTGCCAGTTCTTTCGGAGCGATTGCAAAATCGAACCTTTTCATCCCTCGGGCCACCCTTCCATTTCTTCCTTGAAGTAGTCCTCGTCGCCATCATCGCAGGCACCGGACATAATCTGCTTGCCCTTGTAGAGCACGAAGTACCACATTCCGTCGGGGTTTCCAACCATCTTGCGCCACGCCGCTGCAAAGTCGGCCACGCTGTTGAAGACATAGCAGGTGCGGATCGTGGCCGCATCTTTGAAGTCGTCCACGAAGTTTTCCGCGTCCTTCTCGGGGTCGCTGTCATTCACGAACATCATAACGACCAGCCCCTTCGGGATAGCCACGTCGAAGGACTGCCCGCACTTCGGACAAATTCCCTTCCAGCCAAGGCCGTCACGCGCGATAGCCTCGTCAAACTCGAACCCGCAGTCCGCACAGGTCAATTTCATTTCAAGCCCTCCTCAAACATTTCGATGTAACTGTCCGCGCTCTGAAGCTGGCGCTCCACTTCTGCCTCCGTATCAGCCGTGAAGCAGTACCACGCTACCGCGTAACCCTTCTTGCTGATCCACCAACTCGTCTTTCTGTTGAACGCATTTCTGGCCGGGGAGAAAACGTAATTCCCGAAAATCTGCGGCTCCGGTATCGGCTTCGCCGCCGCTTCTATGGCCTTGGCCTTTGCCTGCCACCATTTCAGCTTGCGGTCGAGCGAGTCAAACGCTCTGGCGAAGTCGCAGGGAGCGTCACCGTAGCAGACATCTCTGCAGTTCTTGCGGTACGGACACTGTCTGCATCTCTTCATCAGAACGCCCTCCGGTACACGCGCTTGACGCTGATGAACGCCGCCTCCGGGTGCTTCAGCAGGTAAAACCGGCGCTGGCTCTCGTTCGGGTAGGTGTTCCCGTTTTCGAGGCGGCCGAGCAGATGGTGGTTCTCGTCGAAGAGTTCCACGAAGTAGGCCGTCTCCACACCCATGTTCGGGTCATCCTTGGCGTAATCGTCGAGGACGGGCAGGTGCTCGACCTGCGTTCCATCTCTTTTCAGGTACATATCAGATCCTCCTATTCCATCGCGGCTCTCAGGGCCTCGATTGCTTCCGTGATGTTGTCGTGCGCCGTGTCCAGATTGTCGGCTGCAGCTTCGATGGCCGCATAGCGTTCGCTGCCTTCCAGCCCCTCAGGGGCGTTGTCGAACTTCTCCTGCTCGTCATCGCGCAGGTTCTCTACCTCGTCACCGAGGACTTCAAGGGCGTTGACGATTTTCTCAATGGCCGCCCGTGTCGCTTTGTTCATGGCTCCTCCTCAATAATCAGCGTCGAGGTTTTCATCTCGCTCGTCGTACTTGACCCCGTCGTAGCCGGTGGTCGTCATGATGCGCTCGTAGCATCTCGCGCAGACACGGCGGAACGGGATGCCGTAGTAGTCACGGGTGCCGTACATCTCGAACGGGCGCGCCTCCTTGCCGCACTTCGGGCAGGTCTCTTTCACCAGCCGATAGCCCGGAAGCGACGTCAGGTGGCCGCCGTCATCAATCAGGAAGTCGTCCCACGTGCCGTCATCGAACAGTTTGCAGGCGGCCTCATACGCGCTGTCGAAGCTGTCGTGCTCAGACAACGGCTTGTGGTAGCGGCAACCGGCGGCCACATCTTCGACCTTCAAAATCACGCCGCCGCGCCCGCACTTCGGGCAGTCTGCGCCGATCTGCTTCTCGTAGCCGCAGAACGGGCAATTCACGTTCTTCTTGTCCATCAGTTCTCCTCCTTGCCGAGCCAGACCAGCAAACGGATCTGGTCGTGCATCGCTACAAGCCTGCACTGGGCATCCGCCAGCTCCTCAATCATGGCTGGCACAAACTTGATGATGTCGTCCACATCGGAAGTCGAGATGTACTGTCGCAGCTCCATGACCTTTCTGGCCTGCCAGCACCCCGTCTCCCCAATCTTCCGGCTCAGTTCCTCAACCTTGCGGTCGATGGACTTCTTCAGGTCGCTCATTTCAAAACCTCCTTACCGTCTGCTTGCTCTGCGCCGCTGACGGGCAAGCCGTCTCTGGCGAAGTTCTTCTCTGTACTGGCGCTCTACCTCTTCGTCGTCCTCGTAATCAGGCAGGCGGTCGAGGTATCGCTGGATGAACGGGATGTGCGGGAAAACGTAGTCGGCGATCAGAGCGCCGATGCCAAGGACGCCGAGGAACACGGCCAGAAATGCGAAGTCAACGATTGCCTCGCCCAACAGTTCGGGTGTCATTTTGCCGCCTCCTTCATCATGTTCGGAAGTTCGTACTTCACGAAGTCATCGGCCAAACAGGTCGCCTCTTCCTCAAGCTCGTCGGCCCATCCGCTCAGGTACTCCTTTCGAGCGGCCGTGTTCGTCCAATTTTCTTTTCTCAACCCAGCGGATGCGAGAACAATGTAGCCGTCTGCTCCCACACCGTACAGTTGAGAGCCGTGCTTTTGCTCCCACTCAATCTCCGCGTCGATGGTTTCCGCATCAGCCTTGATGATGTACTCGACCACCGAATGGTCGAAATCGTATCGGAACAGCTTGCCGCTGACCTTGACCGGATTGCTCTTCACAGGTTGTACGCCTCCTTGCCCGCTTTCCATTCCTTCATGAAGTCCTTGTAGTCTTCCTTGCCATCCACGTCCACTTCCGCCCAGAGGAACCCCGGTTCTCCAAAGATGTCGAAGTCGTAGCCCGTCTCCTCCAGAATTGCTACCACCTTGCCTTCCTCTTCTTCGGTGAAAGAGATAATTGCCGCCGGTTCAAGCGGTCTCACCAGCTTGTCGCCGAAGGAGTTCACCGTCTGGCGTCCCTTGTACTGCACGTTCATGTTCTTGCCTCCTGCCTCACATCTGAATTTCAAACCGGCTGAAATCATCATTTGCGGTCAGCACGTACTCTTTACGGTTGACAGCCACGGGAACGCGCTCGCCGTCTCTATATGCTGACGTTTCCATGTAGCCAGCCCAGCGGTCTTCGCTCTCTTTGCGGGTCAGGGTCACGCGAGCATGGGGAGAAACGCTCAGCATATTCTCGGCTTCATACACGGTGAACACCGTCATGTGGCGCCCCTCCGCCTTGAGCTGCTTCGCAAGCTCTCTGGTGTTGTCGCTTGCAGCGGTCAGAGCGTCCAGCAGATCCATGAGAGGATAGGTCTGGTTCAGCTTCATAGTTGCCTCCTGATTTGCCGTCTGGCTTCTTTCGATTATCCATGTGGTTATCTTATGTGTTAATTATACTTTATTACCTACCTATGTCAATAGGTTTTTGCATATTTTTACGAATATTTTTACCGTATATCATTATATCCGTTTACGCTTTTGAAGCAAATTCAGAGCCTTTCTGTGCGGCCCGTAGACGGCCTCTGGCGGCGTTTTGGCAGAAGGGGTGAAAGTATATAGGAAAAGGCGTAGCGCATCGTAGCGGTCTTGTAGGCGAATTTGGCGGTATGCTGGGGCCGGTTCGGAGAGAAACCTCCTGAAAACGCAAAAACACCCCCATCCCGGCCGAAGCCGAAATGGGGGTGTTCAATCTATCCGCTATGCAGTTGTCAGGGCCAGCGAGGGGGCGCAAGCCCTCTGCATGGCGGGCGTATCGGGCCGGAGGTCGAAGCCCGTTTACGCTTTCTTCAGGACAGCCTCCATGATGGCTCGCAGGATCTCGTCCTTGCGGGTCAGGCCGTCCAGCTCAATGCCGTATTCCTCCGCCTTCTTTTTCAGCTCGGGAACGGTCAGCTTGAGCAGCTCGATTGCGAGGTCAGCGGCGGCTACCGCCACATCAGTCTTCACCTCTTCGGGCGTCTTGACCACGCCTGCTTCGCTGTTCGCCTTGTATTCGTCGGCATACTTCCGCATCCAGTCGAAAATCGTCTGGGCGATGCTCTGAAGGCGCTCGGGGGTGAAGATTTTCTTCAGAGGGGCCGGGATCTTGACGTACAGGCCGTTGACGACCTGAGACATCTTTTCCGCGCCGGTCAAACCAGACGCCTCAGCCAGTGCAATGAGTTCGCTCACCGCACCGAGGACGTTGCCTCTGACCTTGAAGAAAAGCATGAAGCCGTAGGTGATCGCGCAGATCACGACCACAATGATTTCGAGTACGCTGAGAAAATCCATTGCATTTTCCTCCTGACTTGCGGCTCATGGCCGCTTAATATTGTTCCTGCTTCGGGTGCCGTTTGTCATACTCTGGACACGGAAAAGGCTCCGTGTCGTGGCATTTCTCGCAGCACTCTTCACAGGTGGGACCGTATTTCTGGTTGTAGATGCACGGCTTGACCTCTACGATCTCTTTTCCGCAGACCGCGCATCTCAGGGTGCTCACGACGGCAGCTTGAGCTTTTGGCCGGGACGGATCACGGTCGAACTCAAGCCGTTCAGCATCATGATTTCCTTGTAGCGGTTGCCGTTGCCGAGACGCTTCTGGGCGATACCCCAGAGAGAGTCACCGGCGACCACCGTATAGACCGCCTGCTCTGCGCCAGAGTCGGCGCCGATGTCGGCGGCATTGACCCAGCCGTAGACGGTGCAGCCGCCGCCCTGATTGACAAGATGGTACGGATGCTTTGCGCCCTTCGCAATACTTGTTACCTTCGCCTTGCCGGGTTTGCAGGGCACTCCGTTCATTGCCTGACTGCTGACGTAGTGCGTCTTGCCGTTGAACTGGACGATGTCACCGATCTTGTAGTCTGCGCCGCTTGTCTGACCGCCGGCGCTGGGCTTCGTCGGCGTGACGGGCGTGGTCGTTCCAGCGCCGTCGTACTTCGGACGGCCATAGCCGACGATCTTCGCGCTGTTCAGCGCATAGCTGCGACGCGCACACTGGTTGCCGGTATTGCCCTCGATGGTATAGACCTTCGAGGCATCCACTTTCTCCACAAGGCCGGTGTGGGTGCAGTTGTCAATCGACGTACCGAAGAAAATCTGATCGCCCATCTTCGGATTGGACGTGTGGAACTGCCCTTTCTGCTTGTAATACTTCGCAGACCAAGTGCAGCCCGCACCGCAGGAACGCTCAGGCTGGCAAAGCAGCCGCAGGGCGTTCTCATAGCCAAACGCGGTCACGAAGCACCAGTCCACGAACATATCGCACCATTCGTAGCCGTTCTTCTTGCCGTTGTACCACTTCGGGTACTTTTCGTCGAAGTCTCTGGCGTACTTTGTCCAGTTCGCACGACCGGGGTTGGCAGTCTTGTTGTCGAGCTGGCTGTTGGTCGCCTTTTCGACATAGCCGAGTTCGCCGATTGCGACGGCGATCACGGCGGAAGCGTAGCATTTGCTCACTCCAGACACTCCTTTCTGGGCCGTGGAGTCGGCGGCGTACTTGTCGTAGAACTTCTTGCCAAACCCAGCGCGGCGGGCCTTCGCCGCATCGCTCTGGTCTGCCGGCCGCTCGAAGTTCAGCAGGACGCTATCGGATGCAGCCCGCACGGTCTTCGCCGTTTTCAGTGTCGAGATGACGACCGTGTAGCCTTGCAGCTCGTTCCATAGGAAATCAAGCTGCATCTCCAAATCACCGATGCTCTTGCCCTTCTTCTTGGCGAAGTCGAGCAGGTTCTTCTTCCGACTCCAATATGTCCACTGCGCCAGACCGTAGCCGGCGCTATCTTTCACGAAGTTCTGGTACGTCCCGTTGTCCACCGCAGCCGTGTAGGCGGCGTCGGTGAAGCTGAGGGCCTTCTCGTAGCTGTTTTGCAGGTTGGTGGGAATCAGGCAGCTTTCCGCATACAAGTTCCCCATCAGACCGGCAATCCCGCAATCGGGTAGTCCCTTGGCTTTCAGGTAGTTCCAGATCTTCTCTTCATTTGTGCTTCCAATCAGCGACATTTCATGTCTCCTTTACTGGTCGCGGTTCTTCTGTTCAGCGGTGAACGACGGCTCGAAGTCCTGCGCGGGCTGCTGTGCCTCGCGCTCCATTCTCTGCCGGTCTTCCTCCGCCCATTTCCGATCCTGCTGTTTGTCCTTGGTGGTCTTGATCCAGCCCATAACGCCGCACTCGCTGCCGAGCAGGGCAAAGACGCACTGACAGAGCGTGTCAGGGATGCCGCCGGTCGTTTCATACAGCGTGAGCATACGGTGTGTGAACCAGACAAGCGATACGCCGATGATGACCAGAATCAAGTCCATCGTTTTGATGCCCTTCTTCTTCACGTTCATCTGCGGTTCAACGCGGCGCCGTGCCGTGCGGTTACGGATACGTGACACGATGTTGCTCACCAACCACGAAATGACGATGCCAAGCAGGAAGCCGGCGGCGCAGAACAGGACGATATTCAGGACGCTCATACGCCCGCCTCCTTACTTTTTCAGCGGCAGAGCATCGACACCCTCAACGATGATGTCTGCATCTCCGTTCCCGCCGAGTCCCTTGTGGTAGCAGTCGTGCATGGCGTGAAAGCGGCGTCTGTCGTCGTAGGAAATCTCTCCCTTGGCGATGTATCCCTGCCCGAGATAAAGTACCCTGTCGAGCAGAATCTGCTTCAGTGCCTCGGACTGAGCGGCATCGCTGCTACGAAGGCGCTTGATGTCCTCCTGCAAACCGGCGATCGTCTTTGTCAGTTCAGCGGTCTTATCCGCTTTCTCCTCCTCGCGGTCTTCCTTCGCCGCCTTGCGGCCAGCTTTGAACTTCCACCGTTCATTGATGCCGTTGATAACGGCCGCTCCTGCCGCGCCGCCGGCGACTGCCATCAACACGGCGATCAAGATTTCTCCGATATTCATACTCTCGTACCTCTCTCAACAGTTTCTTGGTTTGGACTCGCTCTTCGCCGGTGAACCGGGTAACTGCATGGCGAGAGGCATCCAGATTGCGTTCATGTAAAACGGGAGCCGGTCAGAACGACCGGCTCCCTCCGCTGGGAGGTCAGATCTCCACCTCACAGGCTTCCAGGATCTCCTCGACCTGCTTGCGCAGACGAGCGGGCACCTGGTCGATGGTCTTCTTGCCCTTGATAATCAGGGTAGCGTACACAACCGCCATTTCGTCTTCCTCCTTTCTCAGCAGATATTTAAGACAAAACTCGCGGAGGGCGCTCATACGGCGTCCTCTGCGAGCAGAGCCTCCACGGCTGCCCGGAGCCTCTCCGGGACATCTTCGATGGTCTTCTCACCCTTGCGAATCAGGGTCGCGTAAATTCTTGCCATAGCTTTATCCCTCCGTAGCCGAAGTCGCTGCGATGACCTGCTCGTAGACATCGCACAATGCCATCTGAGTTTCGGTCATCTGGGTCTCCAGAGACGAGATCTTGTCGGCGAACGCACCGTCGCTGACCGCAGTGGTGATGCTGGTGAGCTGTGCCGTCGCGGCGTCGAGGATCGTCTTCATCTGCGCGGTCAGGTCTTCCGGCAGGTTGTCGCCATACTGGATGGCTCCAATGACGGCATTGTCCGTCTCGCGCTTAATCCACTTCTTCAGGAGGTTGCAGTAGGTCGTGTGCTTCGTGACGTAGTTCTTGTAAGCTGCGTACAACACAACCACATCGGCAGCGGAATAGGTCTTGACCTCTCCGCCGTCGCAGTGATACTGCTGCTCCTTCGCGCCGAGAGTGACGGCGGTGAACATGGATTCGATATTCGCCTGATCGTGCGTCTCCAGAGAGAAATGCTCGGTCCCTCCGCTCAGTTCTACGTCGATACCGGCGTAGATCTTCTGCTGGCAGGTTTCGTTCGCCATGCTGAGCTGCTTCTCGGACAGCGTCAGCAGGTCATCCTTTCTCCATACGAGTCCCATGACTTTCCCTCCTTACTGGAACGCGCCGCTCACGCCGGAGATATATCCGCCGGTGGACGTGCCGCGCTCCACAGTGATGCGGAAGTTGAACGCCGCGCCGTTTGCTGCCGTCTTGTTCGTAAAGACGATGTTTGCGCCGCTCTTGACCTCCGCCGTGACATCCTGCCACACAGGGCTGGTGTCCTTCGCGTTGTTGGTTGCCTCGACCTTGTAGACCGCGCCGGCCGGGATCTGCCCCACGACCGACATGACCGCCGCCGTGATGTCGCCGGACACCGCCAGCGGCGTCTTCAGCGTGATGGTCGCCTTGTGGACGGCTTTCGTGAAGGTGGCCGTAAAGGTCGCACTCGCCTTTCCATCGCTCACTTCGATGGTGATGGTGTGCGTTCCGTTGAGAATCTTCTGGAACTCCGCCGCGGTGCTGGCGCACTCGAAGGTGAGCTGCGTACCGCTGGTGACATTCGTGCGCGTCTTCTTCACGACACCGTCCAGTTTTTCCGTGACCGTCAGCTTGTCGCCGTCGGCATCGTTGGGCGTGTACTTGAAGCTGAACGCCGCCGTCTTGCTGCCGAGGTTCACGCCACTCGCACCGCTGGTACTGGTGATAGTCGGGGGCGTATTCGTGGATACGGTGCCGTCATCAGAGACCAAGAGTGTAGAGGGAAGAATCAAAGCGGGGCGGATGCCGAACGAGTCGGATGCGCGGCTGCCGTTGTAGTTGCCGTCGGAGTAGACGAGCCACACGCTGCTGGTGCTGTAGGTGTACGGGGAGCGGAGCCACCAGTAGGCGGCCGAGCCGTTCAGGTTCGCAATACGCTTGTTGTTGGCGGACGTGCCGGTCCCAGACTCAAAGTAGGACAGCTTCGCGCCATCCTGCGGGAAATACTGGTTGTCGCTGGACGTCCAGCCGACTTCGTAACCGGACAGCAGGAAGATTTTGCAGGACAGGCCGTTCGCGCCACTCTGGTTAGTGCCGCCAGAACCGCCGTTCTTGCGGTACGGGAGCTTTACCTGCTTGATTGCGTCCCTGATGTTGCTCTCAAACAGGTTGAGGAACGTTCCATTCAGATAGCTGTGGATGGTACTGTTCTCCAGATTGTTCACATTCGAGTTGTGCCACTGTCTGTTCTCGTAGATGTCCTTCATCAACAGCCAGGTGCCGTCACAGGAGTTATCGTACAGAGAACTCGGCTTGCCCTGATGGACGACGATGAACTCTTTTGCCGTACCGTTGACTTTCAGCTTGACGGTGCTGCCGACGGCCTTGGTGCTCAAAAGCACATTTGCCATTTCGTTTTCCTCCTTGATAAGAGTTAAGAGTCAGCCCACGGAGGAACGTCCGTGGGGCGTTGGGCATAAGAAAAGGAGCCGGATTTCTCCGTCTCCCTGTTCTGATGCTGTTTCTTGTAGAGGTTGCGGCATTGGCGAAGCCTTCGCTTATCGCGTACCGCACGGTTTCCGTTGAGTTTCCGGTGGATCTCCACCGGCTCACCGATGATAGCCTCCACCTTCTTTGCGTATTTCGCCCGCAGCTCGTGCGTATCGCCGTATGCCGCGTGTGCGTCCCACGCTCCGAAACTCTGGAGGATAGCGTCCTTCGTAACCTCGCCGCGCTTGTAGGCTTCCTCCCAGAACTTCACCTTCGCACGGATTCGCTGGATGCTGTCCCGTCGAAGTTTCTGGATGATGCCACCGCTTTCGGTAATGTACGAATGGAAGCCGAGGAAGTCGATGCCGTTCCTCAGCGGAAAGATGCCAGTCTTCTGGTTCAGCTCCAAACCCCAGCCGTCCATCAGCGCCCGAATGTCCTTCAGGATCTCCTTCAACCGCTGTTTGTCTGAGAGGATGACATAGAAGTCATCCATGTATCGCCCGTAATACTTCAGGCGGTATTTCTCTTTCATCAGGTGGTCGAACTCGTCCAGAAACATCAGAGCGAGTAGCTGGCTGGTCTGGTAGCCAAGGGGCAGCCCGTCGGTCGTATTGATGTAGACGCACAGCAGGTCATAGATCTGCGGGTCTACGCCACGCTTATCGAGCAGCGCCTTCAGTTTGCGTTTCAGCTTGTCGTGGTCGATGCTGGCGAAGAAGTGATGCACGTCGCCTTTGAGAATCCACCCATCGGTTCCGTGCTTCTCTCGCCGGTAGTAATCGACCATGTGCTGCTTCAGCCGCATCAAACCATCGTTGGTGCCTTTGCCGGTCTGACTGGCGAAATTGTCCCGAATGAAGCTCTTCGTGATGGCTTCATACAGGATGTTGTCCACGACCGCGTGGAGGACGACTTTGTCCACGAACGCGGGCGCTTGGACGAGCCGCTTCTTCGGCTCATAGACATAAAACACCTCAAACCTGCTCGGAACGTAGGTCTTGGTGTGCAGGATCGTTGACAGCTTCTCGGTGCAGGCCAGAACATTTTGCTCGTACTGAGCCGTTCCGGGCTTTGACCGTTTCCGCTTTCTGGCCTCCAAGTAAGCTGCGTACAGCGTTTCAAAGCTGCACATCTCTTGATAGGTCATAAACTCGCTTCTTTGCTGTTGGTGCTTCCTCTGGTCTGGGTATAGGGCAAGCTCCAGACCAGCCATCACTCCTAACACCGGTCGTCTTGCCCCCGGCAGCCGCAGCATCCAAGTCAGGATGGCGAGCCTCGGTGTGATGTGTTTATCGTCCATCCATGCACAGACGGGCGACAGGATATGACTCCCTTTGATGATGGTGTACCGTGTTCGACCCATCGAAGGGTTTACTAATCTCACTTTCCATCAGAGCGGGGCGGATGCCGTTCGAGTTGGATGCGTTGTTGTTGTTGTAGTTGCCGTTGGAGTTGACGTTCCACACGTTGTTGGTGTTGTTGGTGTTCGGGGAGCGGAGCCACCAGTTGGCGGCCGATGCGAGTCATACCCTAACTCAAGGCGGATGCCTCCGCCATGAACCCTGATTACTTCCGTGCGGACTGGGCTGCGGAGCAGGCGGACATCACCAGATTGTAGAGGCTTCTGTCCTCCTTTTCCTTTGCTTCCGAACGGAGCTTGTTGGCTCTGCCGCGGTCTCCCTTCAGCCACGCCATAGCCATATACTTGACGTCTGTGACTTTCTTCGTCCAGACGCCTGCCTTCTTCACGCTGATGATGCCCTCGTCCATACAGATTGTGATATACTCCAGCAGCAATGAGCAGCCGTCCACCACTTCCTCGATCTTGTGGATTCTATCCTCATACGCCACCACGAAGTTCGTGTTGTTGGCGCGGTGGATGTCCGTCAGGATCTTCTTCGCGGTTTCGCGCATATCCTCTCCATACATTCGGAAGGTACTCTTTGTGAAGCCCTCCTTGTCCTTGGTATCAAGGACGTGTACGACCTCTTGGCAGACCATCTTGACATCGCAGATGTCGTCGAGTTCGGCAACCCGTGTGATAATTGCTCGAACGTCGGCCTTGCTGATGTCGCCGGAGACAACCCTCGTCGCCTGCTTGGTATATTTCAGAAGCTCCCTTGCTCTGTTGCCAAGCAGAAACTCCTTATCGGCCATGTCTGCACTTCCTTTCCGGGCATTGCCCGTTTAATACGGCAGCCAAATCTTCAGGCTCGCCGACGAAAATGCAGCAGTCGCTCTTGACGGTCAGCGTCCCATAATTTTGAGCGTGGGTCATACCGCAGATGACAAGATCGGTGCTGCGCTTGAGGTCGCACGGAGGCGTAATCGCTGAGAACAGGTTCCCGATGATGCAGGAAATTTCATCAGCGGGGCGTGAGAAAATGATTTCCTCTGCCATCAGAACTCGATCCTGCCCAGCGATGCGTTCCATACGCCGGTCACGTTGACCGCACTCAGGTCGGTGAAGCCGACGCTGAACGGATTTTTCGTGATCTCCGTGCCGTACTTCAGCTCGATAGCCTTGACGGCTGCGTCAACAGCCGCGATGGAAGCGCGGATGTCACCGTGGGCGGATGCGTCGTTGTTGTGGGCGGCGATGTCCTGATCCACGAGGTCATCGGTCTGCTGCTTCGTGTATGCGTCGATGTCGGGCCGCTGCGAAGCGGTCAGTTTGCCGTTGGCGTCCAGAGTAGCCAGACCACCCGGCGTACCGACCTGCTCGGTAGTGATATACTTGCTGTCGTCGGTCTGAGCCTGACCGACATTTACAGTTCCGTAAGCCATAACGTCAGGTTACTCCTTTCCTTGATTCAGCTTGTACTCTGCGGCAATCGCTTCGGTGGGGACGGATCTCGCCCACACGCGGATCTTCCCCGCCAGCGTTTCGTTGGTGGGGCACATACCGCATTCGATAGCCACGTCCATGCTGTTCGGGGCAATCGCAATATCAGCGCGGTCTTTTGCCGTCACTCCTTCGACCGTGATGTCGCAGTAGTTCGGGTAACTTTCCGACGCTTCATCGACGCCCCAGCCCGTAGTCGGAATGGTGATGGACACCGAAGCCTGCTTATCAGCCTTGACGTTCTCCATCTCCTGCATTGCCTCCGTCACGGTCTGCGCCAGCTCGGCGACAAGGCCGTTCGTGAAACTCTTCGCCGCTTCCGCACAGGCTTTCAGGTGCTCCGTGAGTGTCAATTTACCCATGCGCTAATACCTCCATGTCGGATAATAGAGGGCAGAGGGATTTCTCCCCCTGCCCTTTCGCGTGTTCCTGTGGATTAGACGCTGGTTGTGGTGAAGACCTCATTGAGCATCTCAGTCACTTCGTCGTCGGTGGCGATAGAACCGTGGATGACATCAGTGGGCTCCTTGTAGACCTCGGTATCAACGCCGTTGATCTTGACGCAGCCGTTGGTATCGGACTTCTCCGTCTTGGTGGCCTCTTCAGCGATCTTACCGAGCTTCGTGCCCTCGGCGTCGGTCATCAGGCGCTTGCCAGCCTCAGCCGCGACGAAGTCGTCAGCCTTCTTGCCAGAGTCGGTCAGGTTGCCGTTCTCATCGAGACCGGCGAAGTTGCCGGAAGTGGCGCTCTTGACCTTGTCGGCCTTACCGCTGATATCGGTCTTTTCGGGAGTGGGGACATACAGGCCGTCGCCCTTCAGCTCCAGGACGTTGCCGTCTTCCTTGGAGATGTTGACCTTGACCTCGACCTCATAGCCAGAGATCTCGATGGTGGTGGAAGCATCCTTTCCGGTTTCCTTGGCCTTGTAGGTATCGACCAGAGCGGCCATGTTCAGGAAGCTGTAAGCAACGCTGTCGGGGTTCTCACCCTTGACGGCGAGGACCATGACGGGCTTGCCATCCAGACTGGGGTTGGTGGAGCCGGGATAGGTGGCTTCAGCCCACTTGAACTTGGCGACGAACTCGGTCTTTGCCTGATCGAGGAACATTTCGGTCGGGAAGTCGAACGTGAACGCGGCAGTACCGCTCTTGTCCTCGCTCGTGTAGAGGGAGACGGTGTTGCCATCAACCTTGCCGGACTTGAACGCGGCAGCGGCAGAGTCGGACGCCTTCTTCAGGTCAGCCTTGGTAGCGTAGTCGCTCTTGACCTTCTCAGCCAGAGCCTTCAGTGCTGCGAGTTTTGCGAGTTTGGAAACATCGTAAGCCATTTTGTTTTCCTCCTAATGATGATTAAAAATATTTGTTCACCGAAGCGTCAGTTCCCAGTTTCCTCGGAATTGAACACTTCGTTGAGCATCTCAGTTACCTCGTCGTCGGTCGCGGGAGTACCGCCGAGGGGTTCCAGCTCACCGGCCGCGTTCTTGATCTGATACGGTGTGGACACACCATCCACGACAACAGAGAGTTTCTGGCCGACGTAAGCTGTGGGGTTGTTCTGCGCGTACTCCTGAGCTGCCTCAAGAGAGGGCCAGATCTCGGTGGGGTCGATGCTGAACGCATCCTGCCGCTTGATCGTCAGCGGGAACTCCATCTTGGCGTAGCTATTCTGGGTGTTAATGACTGCCATATTTCATTCCCTCCTCTCAACCGAGCGTGACTTTCAGGACGGCAGCGTTCTCGTACGGAACGGCCGGCTCGAAAACCCACACATTGTAGTCCTTCGCGGTGTAACCGTTGGCGCCTTCGACGGCGACCGTCTTCTTGGTGAAGGTATCGGTCACATCGGCATTCAGCGCAGTCTCGTTGATAACCTTTTTTACACCGGTCTTGCCAGCGATGCAGGCGATCACAACGCGATTCGCGCCAGCGGGAACGTTGACGGTAATGACGCCAGGAGCGTATGCCTTGCCGGACTTGGTCAGGCCGCGGATGTACGCGCTGTCCAGAGCCGGCTTCTCGGCGGTTGCGCCGAAGAAGTAGTTGCGGAACGGCGTGTACGCAGCGGAGTCCTTCGTCTTAGACCCAGCCGCAATCGCAACAGCGGGGTTGGACGCGCCGCCGAGGTTGTCCTCGGCCTGCACACCAGCGCCATGCGTCGCGGTCACGCGGTACTTCAGGCTTGCCACAGCGTTAGCGCCGCCAGCATCGCCGATGATGAAGCCGTTTCCGCCGTTGTTGTCGCCGCCCGCAGGCAGGGACGCGGCATCCACGGAGGCCACCTGCTCGGTGCCGCCGTCGGTGATACGCTCAACCTTCCAGTTGGACGCCACGACGCCAGTACCGGCCTTGGGGCCGTACTTGTAGGAACCGGGGTTCAGGGTGGCGGCCAGATAGGACGCGGTCGCAACCGCAGTACCGGCTTCCACCGCGGCCGCACCGCTCAGACCGAAGCCGTTGATGGACGGGTTCGCCGTGATGGTCGGCTGAAGGGTCTTCGAGGTCAGGTCTTTCAGGATCGCCGCAACGGACTTGCCAGACACTTCCTTGGTGGCCGTGCCGTTCTTGTCCTTCGTCCAGTTGCCGATGCGGTCGTAATCGCCCGCCAGCATCAGGTTCTCGCGCATGATGACCTTGTCAGCGTCCACGTTGCCGGTCATCGCTTCCCACGCCTCGCCGGTGTACTGGTACGCAGACTTCTCGTACTCCTTGTCGCCGACGATGGTGGTCACGACGAACACATCGCCCGACTTCGGGGTGATGTCGGTGTGCGCCGCGAAGTACGCCTCGATGACGCTGCTGTCGGATGCGGACAGGTCAGACTTCGTACCCTCATAGAGAGCGCCGCCGCCAAGACCCGCCAGAGCCGTGGTCAGCTCCTCGTCGGTGACATAGCCGTCGAGGTCAACCGTGGTGTCGTCCAGCCACTCCACGGAGCCATCCACCAGAGCGTAGATGTCGTAGAAGCCGGTCTTGGTGTTTTTCACGAAGTACAGGATGTTCTCCTGCGCTTCCTCCGCAGTCGGTACGGATTCGGCCTTCTGGAACGAAGCGTGACCAGCCTTGGAGATAGCCGCCAGATACTCCTTCTTGATACGGGTAGCCGTATCTTTAAGAGCCTGAAGGCTTGCGAGTTTAGAGGTGTCGTATGCCATTTAATCGCTCCTCTCAATGGTCTTTGCCGGTAGCTTAGGGGTTCTCGTCCTCAGAGGGGAAGACTTCGTCCAGCATGGATTCCGTGTCTTCGGTGGAGGCCATGTCGTCGGGGCTGACGCCGCTGGTCGATGCGGTGATCGTGCCGTCCGCTGCCACAGAGATGCCTTTGCCGATCTTTACGCCGCCGAGCCGCGTTGCCGTAGCCACGGGCAGCACATAGGTCGAGCCTCCGCCTCCCCCGCTGCTGCTGGCGCCGGGAGATACGAGGGCGATAGTCGCCTCCATATCCTCGTCAGGACTTCTCTTTGCCCAGAAGCGCAGCGCACCGGCAAGGGTCTGCACCGTTGGGCAAAGGCCAGCGTTTTTCGCGGTCTCAAGGGCCGCTTTATGCAGAGCGACGTTCGGGAACTGCGTTTCCGCAGCCTCCGTCACGGGAACATCGACGTAGTAGCGATACTCGTCCATGTCCCACGCGCCCTGTTCACCAGGACTCTCCTCCTGCCATGTCCAGCCGGTGTGGGGAATCGTGATGTCTTTGATGATTGCGGTGCCGACACCGCTGATCGCCTCCTGAACCATCGTCCGCACCAGCTCCTCAGCCTCAGCGGACGTGATGAACGCGCCGGGGTTGTAGGTAATCTGGACGTCGGCATCCAGCTCAAGGGCAATCGAAATGGGATAGCGCCGAATGTCAATGCGGTTGTCCTTGTAGGCATTGACCGGCTGCGGGCTGTCGCCCAGCGTTGCGTAGTAGAGCAGGATCTCTTCGGTGTCCTCGGTCTTGGCGAATACGCCAAACTCGCGGAGCCAGAAGCCCTCCTGCAAACCGCCATTCAGGTCGTTGCGGTATTCGACCACCATGCTCAGTACGCCGTTCTCCACAGTCGGGACGGACGAAACGCCCTCCGCAACCGGAGTGACCAGCGCGACCATGTCGATAGGCTCAACGCCTTCCGGCATGGCACCAGAGCCGACCATGATGCGGGTGAACTCAATCGTCTTCCCGGCCATGAGGCTCGTAATGAGATTGCGGCCGGCGACCGTTACGGTTCCGCCATAGTAGCTCATTTCTGTGTTCCTCCTTCAATCGTTTTATTGGACTCTGCTTTCGGGGCGCTCCTGCCCTCTGCCGTGCTTTCTCGCTTCAAGCGATCCGCGACGGCTCGGAGGTTTTGGAGTTTCGTGCGCTTCGCAGCAGACAGTTGCGGTGAGGCCATCTTCCCCGACTTCATCACCATGTCGGTGATTCTCGTCTCCATGACGCTCTGAACCGCGCTTCCAGCGCAAACAGAGGTGTCATAGGACACTTCGCGCTCCTGATTGGGCAGCGTACTCTCCAAGACCGCCTGCAGACCGGCGCCCAGATGGAGTTTGAAGCCAAACTTATAGTCTCGCTCGACGCCGGGGAGTGTGTCCTCGGCGATGGTCGAATACCCGCCCCTGACGTACACATGGGCGCGGTAATCAATATCGCGTTCGAGGATGGGCAGCAGCGTTTCCGTGACGGCAAAGCCGAGGCCGCTCAGAATGTAGAGCTTTGCCGTCTCCATCTCGGTCTTCGTCCGAGCGTAGAGCTTCAAGGTAACGCCAGCGGCGCGGAGCAGCGGCGTGGTGAACAGCGGTGTCGTATCGACGGTGCCATCCATTTCGCCGGTGTCGAAAATCATCGTCGCGGGTTCTGCAGGATCTTCCTTGTAGTACAGAGGCCGCTCCCAGAACATCCGAAACGCCTTGATGATGTCGGGGTAGGTGCAATCGCAGGTGTTTTTCAGGATTTTGTAAATCAGATACCGGCGGTAGGTCTCGTCGTCGATGACCTCGAACGAGATCGGGTCGCCAGCGAGCTTGCCGGCCTCCATTCTGGTCATCACGACGATGTCGCCGACACCGTCCAGTTGCTTGCCAACGGCTGTATGTACTCCCCTGTCCTGCCGAAGCTGGTCGTAGAAGTCATACACCTGCTGAAGCTGGGCGCCTATGACTTCCATGAGCGCCTCGATATTGGCCTTGCCTCGGAACTGCTCGACAAGGTCGTTTTTCAGGGTCGCTACATAATCAGCCATCAATCTCCACCTCGATCATCTCCTCCTTGGTGTAGGCCCGCTGACGCGCCGTAATGTTCTTACTGCGGTCGGGGTACTTGGAGGGTTTTTCATCGGAGGCGTCCGCCGAAGCGTAAAGCTGAATGTCGATATAGCTGATGCCAGAGCAGGCTTTGTAAAGCTGGCTCATGAACTGCTGCGGAACGACATCCTTGCCGGCGTCCAGAGCGTCCATGTTCTCAAGGACGACCTCTCTCAGCAGGTCAACGTAGTTCGGCGGCAAAGCCTCGGAACGGTTGAGCGTGATGCCCAGGCGGAACCATGTGTAAATCGTCGTCGGCCGATTGAACCGGATCGTGATTTCCTCGTCGTACTCACCTGGCAGAACCACGACGGTCTCGCCGACCGTGTTGATGCCGCCCGCTTTGTTGGCGAGGATCTGCTGCGCGATTTCCTTCGAGTCGCCGCCGTCTACCACGATCTCGACGCTGTGCGGCGGACGGACGATGTCGCCTGCGGGCGTTTCGGTCACGTCCTTCACGTCCAGATAGGTGCCGTCCACATACCATTGGTGCGTTGCGTTCTCATACGGGGCGACGCTGCGGACGCCCTGCACGTTCAGCAGGATTGCGGAGCGGATGCTCTCAAGCATATTGCTCGAACGGTTGAAGATTTTGTCCACGTAGGACTGGCGGAACTCAACGTCAGTCTCTTCGTCACGGCCCGCGATGTAGCCGCAGAGGTTCTCGACGGCCAGCAGGCCAGCGTCGGCGTTGACGATGTTCGTAATGACCCCGCCGGGAATCAGGATGTCGCCGTTCTCTTCGGTGCCGAAGGTGATGATCGACGTCACCGTCTCCGTGGTCAGGTTCTCGGAGAGAATCAGCACATTGTTCGAGGCGATGTCTGCCGCCTCGATGTTCAGGAACTCATTCGTCTCGTCCACGGAGGCCGTGAACTTCTCGTCGGTGATGGCCGCCGCGATGCCTTTCAGCACCGTGAGCGTGTCCGCCGCCGTCGGGCTATAAGAAAACACCGCGCCATTGATGGCTACGGTGTAAACACTCTCTGTTCCGAGGGACGCGATTTTGATGCAGGCACGATTGAACGACGTACGGCTGATTTCTCTCGTGTCCGTGATACTCAGATAGGTTGTCGGGTTCGTCGCGGAGGAAATCCTCGTACCGGCGGCCAGCTTCGTTCCGTCCTTGCCGGTGCAATGAATCGGGTAGTACGACTTCGCGGCCGCCTCACGGGTGGAGCCGCCATACTGGGCGGCATTGTCGAGGCTCCGCCCCTCTGCAGTGGCCGGGTACTGCGAGAAGTACACCGCTTCGCCGAACTCCCAGAGGTCGGCGATGGCGTCGGCCACGTTCGTCAGCAGGTGGTTCAGCAGGGACTCGGGGTTCTGGCGCGTATTCACGCCCCATTTCTCAGACAGGCCCGAGTGCATCTCTTCCAGAATGACATCCAGCCGCTTGATATTCGGCCCCTGCGGGGTCAGGCCATAATCAGCCATACAGTGTTACCTCCTCTCTAAACGTGTCCTCTCCTACGGTGACGGTGTAGCGGAACGTCGCCGTTCGTTTTTCCGGGTTGTAATCGACCGACGTGACCGTCGCCGCCTTGACCTCCTTCACTTTCAGGATCTCGTCTCTCGCGAGCGTTTTAATCTTGATGGTGTTCGGGTTCTTGATGAACACTTCCTCGAACCATGGGAAGCCCAGCTCAGGGCCGAGCCGCCACTCGTCATAAATCCAGCGCAGCCGAATCATTACGGCCTGTCTGACGCTCTCCGTCGTGGAGATGTCGCCATTCTTGGAGATGGCAATATCGCCGTCCTCATTCAGTCTGATGTCTAACACGGTGAATACCCCCTCCCAGAAGTAGTCTGGAATCGCCAGAAATCACCCAGACGGTGTCGTAGCGCCTCATGGGTGTAGATTGTTGCTTTTGCCTGAAAGCTCGTAGCGAACTTCTACGGGCCTAATACGACAGGCTGCCGGTCACAGTCAGGTTTCCCTCGACGGTGACTTCGGGAGCAGAAATCGTCACGGAGCCGCCCTTGACTGTCAGGCGGGTTCCCTTGACATCGACGATGACCGCATTTTGGGCGCAGGCATCCGCGATCACGGGGTTCCCTTGGGCAAACAGGCCGGGAATACAAATCGCGTTCGTCATGTCGAAGGCCAGATCCGTGCTGGTTTCCTGCCCGTACTGCCAGTAGTCGAGGCTCTGCTCGGCCACCACCAGAAGGCAGCTATCTCCGGGCTTGACCGGAAAAGCGACTGTTGCGCCCTGTGCGTTCCCCTGTGGGAATACGACCGGAACGCCGGTGACTTGCGGGAAATCCATCGTCTTCCCGTCCGGTTTCTTGAACTTCATCGCGGGCTTGACCGTTGCGATGCCCTTTGCGGCGTCAAAGCTGACGATCTGCCCCGGCATGGCCGTATGGATGCCGCGAAGCCCACGTTGGACGGTGTTCTGGATCTCCTGCACAAACTCCTGCATCATTACCCCTGCACCTCCATGAGCCGCGCCGTACACGTCCAGTCGCCGGAGATATTGTCCCCGGCCTGCGTCAGCTTGGCGACGCGGAAATAACCCGTGACGGTCTTGCTCTCCAGCTTCACATAGTCGTCAATGTGGATGGCCCCGTTCAGGAAGAACTCGACCTCCCACCCGATGCTGGTCTTATCGCTCATTTCGGAGTTGGCCTCGGTGACGCGGGCAGGGATGCCCAGCAGCCCAGAGTCCTCAGAGAGAACGAAGACCTCACGGCTCATGACATCCCCCGGCTTCTTGACCTGCATGACGCCGTTCTGCAGACTCCACACGAGGCCGCAGCAGGCGCAGCCCTTCGTCATGATGTCGCGGGCAAGGCCGACAAAGCTGAAGCCGTTGGCGATGTCGGCAAACTCGGCATTGTACGAATACGTCACCGCCACACCCATCTGATTTGCCACATCGTCGAAGATGGTCTTCCAGTTCACCGTGCCCACATACGAAATCGTGACGTAGGTATCGCGGATCTCGACGAGGTTGTCTACCACCTCGATCTCCGTCTTGCGGTCTGCGCCGTCGTGGGTCGTGACGCAGTTTGTGACGATGCCGGCGAAAATCAGCGGCATACGGCTTCCGTAGCCCGCCTTCAGGGACAGGACGCAGTCCTTTTCGTCCAGAGTGGCAAGGTGCTCCTTGTTCAAGTTCCAGACGGTCACGCGCCCCGTGTTCTGCGTTTCAAGGTCGGTGCGCTCAATGGAGAAATTGATGTGCAGCGGGACGGGCTGGCTCTTCGACTTCTCGCCGATCTCAAAGCCCATGCCGCCGGCTTTACCTGCAGCCAAGCGATACTCTCTGTCGAAGTTCGCAGACATCAAAATCCCCCCCTCTCGTTTTACAAACGACTTTGCTCAAAAAGCAAAATCACGAAAAATAAGCAAAGAAAACACGCTCGTGCGTTTGCAAAACGCACACCAAATATATTTACTGGTTAGGTTAGATTACGGTATAGGTTACGGTTACGGTTACGGTTACGGTTATGCGCGGACTGTCCTCGGATTTCATGCGTGACCGTCCCGCGGAGCGTCCGCGGACAGTCCGTAGGACGGATAGAAAAGTGGGTCAGTCGCTATCTTCCGCAGGGCAGAATACGAAGCTGGCCTTCCCGTCGAGAAAATCATTCCTCCCGATGTGCTCCAGCTTGGTCATCACACCGAAAACACCGCTTGGCAACGCGGTCACGCCGTAGAACAGGTTCATAGGGAACCTCGGCACAATCTTGATGCCGATGACGATAGGCTGACTCTGCGTGTCATAGAGGCCGAACTTCCAGAAGCCGCCGCGGTCGTTCCATGTGAACCGAATCAGATACGCCTTGCCATTCAGAACGACACGGCTCATGCTGTCGTTGAGGTCTGGGACTTCGATGATCGTATATTCCATCTCGTTTCCCTCCTCATGAAATCAGGCCGATTGACTTTGCGGCACCATAGAGGATGCTCGACTTGCTGTTGCCGGAGCCGCTGCCAGAGCCAGAACCCGAACCGGAGCCGCCGGAGCTACCGGAGCCTGAGCTTCCGCTGCTCCCGCTGGACGTGTTGGCCGTGCCTGCAGAAGCGGCGGTCGCACCGCTCTTGCCGTAGCTGGCGGGGATGGTCGTCGTCCGCGCCGTCGTAATGCGAATCTTGCGGAACGAAATTGGGATCTCTCGGGCGTAGCCTACCTCGGCGCTCTTGCTGATGGTCAGGTTCTCAATCGCCATGCTGGTGTAGGTGGCGTCGCTGGTGACGATTGTGACCGGCTCGGCGGCGTAGTACAGCTCCTCCAGCCGCTTCGTGACCTGCTCAACACGACCGCGCCCGCTGTGGCTTCTCCATGTGACCGGAGTATCGGTGACATAGAGAACCATGTTCAGCGTTTCGGCGCCGTGGATGATTGCGTCGCTGACAGAGAAGCCGCTCTCAACGGCATACTCAGGAACGGTAGCCTCGTAGCCATGCTCCTCGCTGATAAGCGCGTCGAACTCGATGCCTGCAATGGTGACAGGTCTTTTTGCTCTTGCCATCTACGTCACCTACCTTGCATACGCGAGGGCGCGGGCCATCTCGCCCGTAGAGTCGCCTGCGGCCTTATCCATCGCCGCTGCGGACTTCTGCTGGCCGGCACGGTCGCCCTCGAACTTGTTGTTGATGTTCACGTTCTGCACGACGCTCTTGCTGACGCTGTTGCTGCCCATAGCCGTCCGCGCCGTGGTGGGGCTGGCTACGTTGGCCTGCGCCATGATGGACATATCACCCGTCAGAGCGCCGAGCGCATCGCGTACCTTGGCCTTGCCCGCGCTGATGCCCTTGGTCATCAGGTCGATCATGTCGGGCATATAGGTGTGGAAGTCACTCAACGGGCCTTCGTCCGGTTCGGAGAAGCCGAGGAAGCCCTTAATCTTGCCGGCAACGCCAGATACAGCCTCGCCGACCTTGCCGACCGCTCCCTTGATTCCCTCGACAATGTTGTTGATAATGTCAGCGCCCCACTGTAACGCCTGGGCAGGTAGACTCTTGATCCAGTCGATGGCAGCGGTGAAGCCGTCCACGATGGACTGCTTGATGTTGCCTACGGTCGTCGTGACACCGTTCCACATATTCGTGAACGCGGTTGTCACAGACTCCCAGATGCCGGTCACAATGTTGGAAACGATCTCCCAGATCTTCGACCACACGCTGCTGACGACGTTCCAGATGCCGGTCAGGATGGTGCCGAGAATGTTCAGGATGCCGTTCCAGAGGTCTGCAAAAAACTGCTTGATGTTCTCCCAGAAGCCCTCCCAGTCTCCGGCAAACAGTGCGGAGAATGCGGCGAACAAGTCGGCCAGCACATCAAAGGCAGTGCCGAACACAGCCTTGATGACGTTCCAGACTGCCTCAAACGCAGTCAAGATCGACTCTCCCCATGTGTCCCAAAACTTCTTGAGCGCTCCAAAAACGACCATCGCCACAGTCTTGATGATGTTCCACACCAAGATCAGGCGGTCTTTGATACCGGTCCAGATGTTTGCGAGGGCGGTCATGATCTGTTCGCCATGCTTCTCCCAGAACCGTTGGAGTCCGCCAAAGACAGACGTAGCCACCGTCTTGAGAACATTCCATACCGTCGTGAGAACTGTCTTGATGACACCCCACACGGTAATGAGGAAATCCTTGACCTTCTGGAATGCGTTTTGAATGGTCTCCCTCACCTTGTCAGCGTCGATGCCTGCCTTTTCAAGCATCGCGCCAAGCAGAGAGTCATTGCCCTGCATGAAGTTCACGAAGTCCTCGATCAGCAGTGCCAGAATGATGATGGCCGCCGCGATGGCGACGACCTTGAGGTTGATGGCACCGAGGCCGGTTTTGAGCTTGCCAAGGAGAGAGCCGGCGTTCTTCAAGAAGCCAATCACCTTGTCCGCCTTGCTCGCTATGAGGAATGCTCCAACCGTGATAGTCAGGAGCTTCAGTAGCTTCTCGCTGCCACCCAGTTTGTCGCTCAGCCATTGCACGGCGTTTCGGACGCGGTTCATGACGCGCATCGCCGTGTCGGAGAACTTCACCATCGCATTTGCGATAGTGTTCGTCACTCCGAGCGTACTGTCCATCTGCGTCAGCCAGAGTCCCCATTCGCTTCGGATGACAGTCAAGGCGTCTGTAATTCTGTATTGAACGCCCCCAAACTTTTGCTCAATAATGCTGGCGTTGTCTACAAACGCCGCCTTTAGATCTGCGACCGTCATTGTTCTGGACGACGCCATCTCTTCCAGCTTGTCGGAGGTCGTACCGAGCTTTTTGTTAAGCAATTCTACCGCTTCGGGCGAACGCTCCAAAAGCTGGCTGATTGTTTCGCTGTCAACATAACCCTTGGCAAAGGATTTGTTGATTGCCTCCATAAGGCCGGCAATATCTTCATTCGTCTTACCAGCAGACTTAAACAGCATTGTTGCTGCATTATTGAATTTGACCGCCTCGTCGATGTTACCAAATAGCTCCGGGCTTTCATGCACGAGGTCGGAAATCACTCCGGCAGTTTCCGCGTAGCTGCTTCGCGTTTGCCGAGCAGACTCCATGATTTTCTTCTGGATTTCAGCTTGGTCTCCGAGCGCGGCGGTTGAGTTCTTGACCTGTTCATTGACTCGCCCAAACTCTTCCACGAGGGCATTGATTTGCGTCAAGCTGAACCCGATACCGATTGCGCCGAGCAACTTCGCCGCTGTGTTCTTGATGTTGGAAATCGTTCCGTTGACCTTTTTCACGTCGCCTTCGCGTACCTTGAAACCAACCTCGTTGATAAACTTCGCAATCGTCACGAACAATCGCCCTCCTTTCATAGCAGATTTGACCGCTCCGTGTTGACCGTGCCGCTTAAAGCTGATGGGATATTACTCATAAGCCGTAAGGCTATATTTCAGAGAGGAGCACACAATCATGGCAAACACGGTTCTCGCCGGTGATTACAGCGGCCTGATTTCGTTCAAGGGCGACAAAAAGGGCTTCTCATTACCGAGAACAAATTCTTCGGCGCAAAGAAGACCTTCATCAACAAGACTACCGTAGACCACTACGAACTGGTCATGCAGGAGGACAATTCCAGCATGGGCGGCGTGGCTCGCGGCGCTGTTGGCGCAGCACTCTTTGGCGGAATTGGCGCCATCGCTGGAGCTAACTCCGCCAAAAAGAACAGCGATTACACTGTCTCGATCATCTTCAAAGACGGGACTAAGGCTTTGTGTTCTCTTGACGCTGACAACTACAAAGCCCTCGTCCGCATCATGTACTGAGGTGCAAATGGAAAAGCTCGCTCCCACGCGGAGCGGGCTTTTTATCTGCCCATTTCGGCCTGCATCTCCTCGGCTTGGAACCGCTCGATGTCCCTGTCCATGCTATACAGCGCGTACAGTTTCAGAGCTTCGTCGAGGGTGTAGGCTTCGTCCAACTCGGACTTCGTGGCGATACCCGCTTTGATAAGCGAGTACATTCTCAGCTCAAGCTCGCTGAAGCGTCCGAAGTCGAAGTCTCCCCATTTTCGGATGTCGGAGTCCCCTTCCGCAGCTTGTCGATAAGGCTGCCAGATTGGATTCCGACTCTCTTGAAAAAACCCTTGAAGTTCAGCTTGATAACTTCGTAGCACAGGATGAACATATCCTGCAGTTCGCCGCAGAACACCTCGTCGGCAAGGTCTTTATCCAGAATGACGGTATTTCCGTCGGTGTCCTCGCCCTGAACGCTGATATTCTGCTGGTCGATCAGCAGTCTGCGCATCATGCGTTCAACCTTGTCGCCGGAAATCGTAGAGAGTGCGCTGCTGATGGCAGGCATAGCCTCCTCGATGTCCATGTCCAGCGGGTTCGCTTCGGCGTCAGAGCCGTTGTCTCCCGTGTCGAGGCCGCCAAACAGCGGGGCGATGCCCGCCAGAATCGGGGACAGCAAGGCGGCCAGTTCACCGCTGATGTTCGCCGCCGCAAAAGCGCCGAACGGGCGGATATAGAACGTGTTCTCCCCGATGACCTTCTCAATCGTCTGCATTCTTCTCATAGTTCATAACCCCCTCGTTATGTACGGTAGAGGCCGCCCTTTACGGACGGCCTCTTTGCGTTGCTTACTCGGTCAGCTCGCCAGAGCCGGTATGCAGCTCCCACTCGCGGTTGTTGGACTCTTTGCCGAATCCGCGGGACGCGGGCTTGGCAGGCCATGCCGCGTCGGAACTGAACACCATACCGCCCTTCAGGTCTTTAATCAGGATCGGGAACATACCGTCGCCGGTCTGACGATCCTGCTTGAAGCGGTTCTGCAGGAAGCTGTTCGTCTCGGAGGTCTGCAGCACGGTCAGCTTCACGATGTAGGTATCATCGGGGCTGATGCTGCGAACAATCTCGCCGTCGCAGCCGACCTTCTTGGTCACACCATCGCCATTCGGGTCAATGGTGATGAAGCTGTCGTCGGCGTAGCCAGCGACAATGTGGTTGCCGAGCGCAATCGTGACTTCCTTCGGGTTGTAGGTCTTGATCTTACCCATCTCTCAGTTCCCCCTTCCTTACAGTTCGTAGGTCAGGCTGCCCTTGAGCTCGGCGAAGTGGATCGCGCCGGCCAGTCTGGCCTTGAACTTGCACTTCGTCAGTTTACGGGACGCCTTTTCGGACGCGGACAGGCTGGCCGCCAGAGGAACGGACGTGACATAGCCCGGAATCTCGGTGCCATCCTCGTCGAACTCGCTCTCGGCGATGCCGCCGGCATCCTGACCGGACTTCAGCGAGGCGATCATCTGGTTCTGCACCAGAGAGATACCCGCGTCGGTGTACGGCACCTTCGGGCGGGTGACGAACAGATTGACAACGCGAAGCTGCATATCATTCTTCAGCCAGTCGCGGAACCGGATGATGTCCGCCCACTCGTTGCCGATGACCTTGCCGTTCATGCTCAGGTTCTTGCTTCCGACCGTGATGAAGTAGTTCAGGCTCTTGTCGGCCAGAGCCTTCATCTCCGTGCTGGTCAGCTTGGACGGGTACACAGAGGCAAGCTGCTTGAAGGCAGTCGTCTCGCTACCAGCCTCGTAGTTCAGCCATTTCGCAACGAACGCCACGTTGATGTAGCGGTTCGCGGGCGGGATGTCCTCGTCAGCCTGATCCGTAGTCTCGCGGCCATAGACGCCCAGAGTGCGGAAGTAGACGTTGCCGACGGACGGCTGTACCAGATCCTCGTCGTCCTCACGGACGGTGCCGGGGGCCGGGAAGCAATCCAGCTCCGTGTAGCAGAAGAGTTTCTCCTGCGTTTCCATGTACGCGGCGATCTCCTCGTACTTGGCGGGGTCAACGCCTGCGGTGCAAAGCACATACCAACCGGAGGTCGACAGAGCGCGGGCGATGGTGGTCGCCGGGGTCTCCAGTTCGGTGTCCGGGGTGTTCGCAGGCTCGTTGTCCTCGGCGGCCTGCGTCGCAGGCTCGTTGTCCTCGGCGGCCTGCGTCGCAGGCGCGTCGGGGTCAGGGTACGAAACGGCCACGGTGTAGAGCACCGCAGTACCGCCGGTCTTATTCACCGCGACGGTGAACTGCTCCTCGCCGCCCTTGTCCAGCTTCTTCAGGCTGTTCCACACAGGGCAAGCCTTGAAGCTGGCGCCGTCGGTGATGACGGTGTCCTCGATGGTCGCGGTATAGCCGTCGGCGATCAGCGCCGCCAGCATATCGAAAAGGCCGGTGTTCTTGACGCCAGTAATGGGGCCGTCCAGAACCATGCTCAGCTTGCGGGAAGACTCCTTGAAGGAGATGGCGCAGCCGGTGAGGCCCTCTTTCTTGCCCGCATACTGCACGACCGCAGCGTTGGTGTCCTTGATGGTCTGTCCCGCCACGACAGCGCCTTCGGAGAGCTGCTGGATGGCGATATACACCGCCGTCGGGCGAGGACTCTGGGCGAAGGCGACGCTTGCGGCCAGACCGGCAGGGTCGGCATCTGCGCCGCTCGTGACGAAGCCGGCATCTTCAACTTCGCTGATGTCGGAGTAAACCCCAACGCGGGCCGGGGACTTGGCGCCAGTCTTCGGCGCGGGGCCCATAATCAGCAGATTGTCGAAGCTGGTGTCATCCACAATCGGGGTTGCGATGTCGATGTCCACCGTGGCAATCATGTCGTAGTTCTTACTCATTGCCTGTTTCCTCCTTTATCTCAACTTCGGTGAAGTAGCCGGTTTCTTCCTTTGCCAGCTCTTCGGTTCCGCCACCGCTGGCGGACGGCTCGAATGTCGGAACGATGATAGGCTCCTCCTCGTCGCCCCAAGGCCCGGACTTGCTATCAGTCTCAGGCGGCTCGGTAGGCGTGTAGGTCGGTTCCTGTGTTTCCGGGTCTTTCTCGCCTGTGGGGTACTGCAGGCTGCTTTCCAGCAGCGCCGTGGAAGCTCCCACTGCCTTTTGGGTAAAATAAAACTGAACCGTCAGGCGCGAACGGAACTCGTAGCTCGTATCGTTCACAACACCTGTCAGGTTCAGCACATCGCCGTCAATCAGGATGCTCACATCGTTCTGATGGCTCCATTGGACGGTATGCTCGGAATTGAGGAAGTCGGCAAAGGACAGCATATCGTCCACCGCGTTATCCTCGTATGCCACGGTCTTCCCCGATGCTTCATCGACGACCGGCGAACCGTTCGTGAACAGATCCACCGTAATCGAGAAGCGGGATAGGTAATGCCCAACGACTTCGCCATCTACGAACGTGTAGTTCGGAGCCTGCGGGCGGTGGACGTTGCCGGGGGTCAGCACCACGAGCGGTACTTTCTGCTTGGCCGTGCGGCTCTGATTGGCGAACACGACGTTGGCACCGCCGAAATACTGCTGGGTCAGAGCGCGGAACAGCTCTTTGGCCTGCCCTACTCTCACGGCGTATCACCTCCGTCGGTCGGCTTTGCGAGCGACAAGAAGCCCTCCTCGTCAATCACCAGCCCGGAATCGTCCTTGATGCGCACCACGCCGACGGTGTCTGCAGACGCAATGGGGAAATTCGTAATGGGTGGGATCTCCTGCTGGGTCTTCCCCGCTGTTGCTGGGTCATCCTGCGGCGGGTCTTCGATGTCCGAAGCCCGTGCGCCGTCTGTCGGAACGAGGCAGAACTGATAGTTCATGTGCGACAGCACCGTATGATCCCACGGCTGGGCGGCGGTACACTCGTACCAGTCGCCCATGTAGTACAACAGGTCGCCCTTGATGCCGGTAGCTTCGCTGGCCGGTATCAGCACATCGGTTCCGTGGCCTTCCAGATGCTTCATCTTGCGTTCGCCCTCAGGCAGCGCAATCATCGCATCCGAACCCATCGGGTGGATATGCAGACTGGCAACAAAGTCCTCGTGGTCTGCGGTGATGTAACCGCGAATGTTCTGCGGTTCTTTGAACCGGCGTACCCAGTATTTCTTGTTGAACAGCGTAATGTTCACGGTCAATCACCTCGTTCCTTGATGACGAAGTCAACCGACTGCCTCATGTGGCCGGTGTCTATCAACGGCTGCTCGGACTTTTTCTTCTTGATGGTGGATGGCTTATTCGCCACGAAACCGCCATCGACGATCTCCTGCTGCACAAGGCCCTTGCAGAAGACGCCCAAATCCTTGAGGGCCTTTTCGGTCGTGCCGCCCTCGGCCAGCGTCTTATTGACCTGCTCACAGGCCGCTTTCAGTTCGGGCTCGTGGTTCTCGAAGCTCTGTCGCATGAACGGTCTGGCTGGGCTGTCAGAGGTGCCGAGTTCGTTGTACGCGGCCACGTCCGCAAGGGATGTGCCGTCTTCGTAGGTCTGGCCCTCTTGGAACCCGACCTGCACTTCAAGCCGGGAGAGCTTCTGCAGTTGCTCGAAATACCTTCTGCCCTCAGGCGTCAGGTCTGAAATGCTCAACGCCATTACGGTTCCTCCCTGTCAACAGAGAGCGTCCCGTCCGGTTCCAGCTTCAGGCCAGAGCCGGGGCGTACCTTGATGCCGCCGAGGACGGCGTCGGAGGCGACGGGCACGATGCACGGATCGTTCTTCCCCTTGCCGCCAGAGCTGTCAAGCTCACCGCTGCAATGGATGGGGACAATAACCATCCGTCGGAGTTGGAGAAATTGAACGCCGTAAGCGGTCAAACCGAGTTCGGCATCCGTTGCGAGGTTGGAACTCTGATTCGCCCCGAAGCTGATGCTGCTCCCGCCCTCGGACACGCTTCCAACAGCGAAACCGATGCCGATAGCGCCCATATCTCCGAGCGGATTCTCGCCATACCCGGCCATCTTCAGCTTGTGGCAGACGAGATAGGCAATCGCCTGTTCATACAGCTTCCCGAACTGCTTGCGGCTCACCATAGGGCGAACCATCTCCACCCAAAGGTGAAGCTCCGCGTCGGTCAGTGAGACGAACTCTTTCCCGATCAGTCGGATGTACTGAATGGCCTGCATGGCGCTCACTCCTTACTTGTTCTCGTCGGCAGCCTTTGCAGCGGCCTTCTTGGCGGCGTCGGCCTTGGCCTTATCCTCTGCAGCCTTCTTGGCAGCAGCTTCCGCCTCAGCCTTGGCCTTCGCGTCAGCTTCGGCCTTTGCCTTGGCTTCTGCCTCGGCCTTCACCTTGGCATCCTCTTCCAGCTTTCTCGCAGCAGCCTCTTCGACAGCCTTCTGGAAGGCGGCCTCGCTCTCGTCGGTCTCCAGCAAACCCTTGGCGATGAACGCCTGAATGGCGGGCAGCTTGAGAGTGGCCTCGTTGATGTCCATAGACGCATCGGGCATGAGGATCGTCGTGCCGATGTTGATAATCTTGGAGCCCTTATTTCTGATCTTCATGATGAACCTCCTGTTATTCGTGGGCTGCCGCAGGGTGGCTCCTCGACAGCCTGACGTTATTCTCGATTGACGCGAATGTTATGGGGAGATTGCCACTTGGCAACCTCCCCATAAAAATTTCCCCTCTTAGGACACGCCGACCGCAATCAGAGCGGACAGCGGGTAGTAGACGATGACGCCAGCGGTGCGGGCCTCGCAGAGAATGATGGTTTCCAGCTTCTCGACCTGCAGGGGGTACTGGTAGAACGGCATCGGGTTCTCCAGAGTCAGCTTGCGAGGGTCGTTCTTGAACAGGAACGCCACACCCTGAGGATTGCCGCCAACCGCGTAGGGGTTGGTCTCGGGAGAGTCGGCATCCAGCTCAGCGGTAGACACGACGTTCTTGATGTACGGAGCGTGCTCCTGAATGAACGCCAGAACCGTGGTGCTGGTGTCGGGAATGCGGCGGGTGGAGATGTCCATGAACACGTCAGCGGGGACGCACAGGGTATCGGGACGCTCGACGTTCTTGGTGATCTTCGCAACCTGCTTCGCCATGCCGTTCACGTCGGCGAGGATCTCGTCGGCGGACTTCTCCGCCCACTTGGTCTTGCCGCTGGCATTGGCGCCGATGGTGTAGAGAGGAATGTTCTGGCCGTCGGACAGAACGCCCATCAGGCCGCTTTCCTCGTCACCGCACCATGCGATCTTGTTGGTCAGGGCGTCGATCTGGTAACGAGCGGACTCGCCCTTGCGGGCGTCCAGAGACTTGCCAGCCAGACGAGAAGCCCGCATCTCCTGAGCGGAGTAGCCGTAGCTGTCGCCAATGGACTTAATCTTGGCGAAGCTGGGCTTGCCGGTCACGTCCGCACGGGGCAGGTCGGTGGAGTAGTTGTCGATAATCTTCGCCAGACCGGTCTTGTCGTAGGTGTAGTAGGTGATGGTTTCCGCGCCGGGGTCGGCCTCGGAGCTCTGCGGGAACAGGTGCAGGGCCGTCAGTTCGGGGTACTCGACGTCGTAGGACTGAGCCTTGACGTGGTCGAGTTCACGGGCGAAAAAGACGGAAGCATCCTCGGCACTATCGAAGCGAGTGCCCTCGGAAGCCATGATAGCCTTGGGGATCTTGGAGCCCCGCAGGGTCATGGCCTCGTCGCTATCATAGTTCATGTGCTTTTTGGTAGCCATAATTCACGTTCCTCCTTTTCTTACGCCTGAGCCTGATTGAACAGCTCAATCGGGGCAATCTGGGCGTTGGTATCGACACCGCCGACAAAGCGGGCCTTGACGGCGATGGTGGCGGGGTCGCCCTGATGGCTTTCGCCAGAAGCAGGGGTGCCAGCCTCGTTGGTGAAGCAGCCAGCCTCTTCGCCCTCGGTAATCAGGTAAACGCTGTCACCGTAGGCAGGCTCGACGCCCTCAGCCACGCGGCCGTAAATCTTGCCGTAGCGCATGACGCCAACGGCAGCACCCTTACGAACGGCGAGCTTGCCCTCCAGATCGTACTCGGTGGTGCGGTTGTTGGTGGTGATGCCCTCAAACTTGGCGGCGGTAGCGGCCTTCTTGGGCAGGGCGATATTGACACCGGGCTTGCTGCCCTGAACGACGCCCGCGCCGAACTTCAGGACGCCGTTCTCCTCTTCATTGAGGAAAGTGTCGATCTGGTGCGGCGCGACATCAACGATACCGCCAGCCGCGCCAATAGGGGTGGAATAGCCGTACTTGGTCTGAGCACTCATGTTACTTTTCCTCCTTTGCTCTATTCTGGCGACGCTCGATCATCTTCTGACGGGCGGAATCAGCAGAACCGACGCCGTTGCTGACAGGGGTGCGAGAGTCGCGGTTGAACATCTGCTTCTTCTGGTAGCCGACGTCCTTCTTGGAGCGGGACTCGACATCGGCGACGGCGTACTCGAACGCAGCGTTCACGAACGCATCGCTCTTGCCGTCCAGACGCATCTCGGGACGCACAGCCTTGATGATGGCCTTCTTGGCGGCGGAGATGCTCATATCCTCAACACCGTCGAGGTTCAGGACCTTACCGATCATGCCGATCTTCACGCGCTGGCGGATGATGGCGTCGATGCCGTCGGCGTTCAGGACTTCGCCCTGGGTGTGGTCGGCGGGCGTAGCGGTGGGGATGGGGTCATCGTCGCTGTCCTGATTGTCGGTGTCGTCGTCGCCCTCGTCGTTGTTCTCGTCGGTGGTGTCATCACCTTCGTCGGTCTGAGGATCGGTGCAGCCAGCCTCGTCGAACTCCTTCTGCGCGAGCAGAGTGTCGATGATGTCGAACAGGATGTCCATGTCCTCGTCCTGATTGGCAATGACGCCCTTCGCGGACTCCAGATCCTCAGGGTCGCCGTCAGCATCGCGGCGGTCACGGTTGTCCTTGACAGCCGCCACCTTATCCTCGACAGTCTGAGGCTCCTGACCGGCGGGAGCGACAACGGTATCGTCGTCATCCTGCGCAGCAGCAGGGGCGTTGGTTGGCTTGGCGCTGACTACGGGATCAGTACCCTCGGTGGGGTCCTCGTCGGTCTTGGCGGCGAGGCGCTGAGCACGGCGGGCCTTGTACTCCTCGATGGCCTTGGCGAGCTCTTCCGGGGACAGAACGCCATCAGCGCGACGAGCATTCTTGGGAGCATTTTTCTTCTTCATGACTTTTCCTCCTTTGAGAGTTCTAGCAGGATCACGGCCATCAATATTTAACCGCGCCTGTTCACCGGCTCTGGCTTCCCGGACCAAGGCCAAGTGGTTGATGCGGATGTCCCGCTGGATGGCGTCGTAGTGCTGGCCGTTCCACTCACCCGGCGTTTCATCGAGCGTCAGATTGTAGCCGAGGGACAGCTCCTTCAGGCCGCAATACCGCATCTCGTCGGTGTTGTGAATAACGATCTCCGCACGGACGTCATCCCCGCTTCGATACCCTTCCGTCAGAATGGTGCCGATCTGATGTTTCTGGACGTTGTCCTTGTCCACCAGACCCGCATCATGCGTGATGATGATGGGCTTGCCCTGATACGAGGCAAGACTCTCAGCAGCGAAGACTTCCTCAGGGAGCCGAAGCTCCCTCCTGACGCTCCCGTCAGGGTTGGTGTACTCGAAGATACCCGTGCTGGTCAGGATTGGCCTGTCCATCAGGTAGCCTTCGGGAGTGAAATACGTCTGGTTCAGCGGGAGGCTGTCCAGACGGATCACCTGAGATAATTTCGGGGCCTCACTCATTGGGCCCACCTCCTTTCGGAGTGTTCTGCAGCGTGAGCATCACTTCTTCTCCTCACTCTGCCCGTTGTCTCCGTCACCGTCCCCGGCCTTTTCAGCGGTCAGGTCGCCGGCAGCGAAGACGCTTCCGCCCTCGTCGGCGTTGGTTTCCTCTGCCGCAGCCACAACGGCCTTGGTGAGTTCCAGCGTCAAAATCTGGACGTGCTCGATCTCGTCGAGAAGCAAACCCTGATACACGTCGGTCAGGTCAGGGGCGTTCTGCTCCACATCCTGCACTCCCATAGCGAGAGAATCGAGCTTTTCGCTCACCTTGCCAAGCTGACGTGCAAGACTGCTAATTGCACAAGCGTTCTTCACGGCTCTTCCTTCCTTTCTTCTGAATTTGGCGCCGGGTGCGCCCCTATGGGAGCGTCACGGCTTCGGGTGGGTCTATATCTGGTCATCGCACTCACCACCTATTCGCTCTTTCCGAAGCGGTCACGGTGGAAGGTGCGTTCCCATTCAGCGAACTTATCCCTCTCGACTACTTCAGGCGAACAGTTCTTGCCGCAGCGTTTGCGGCTGCGCTTGCAGATGCAAACGGTCTTACCGTTCTGGAAGTTGATGAAGACCTTGATCTTCTCTTTCGTTTCCATGTCCTCTCCTCCTCGCCTGATTATTTCATGGGGATATTCACCCCGTCGTAGTCGAACACAGGGATTGCCACACAGCGGCAGCAGTAGTCCTCGCCGGGGTGGCATTTGCGGCCGGTGTAGACTCGGCCAGCCTTGGTGTCGTACCACATCTCAGGCGGGTCGTTCCAATCGAAGGTCTTCCCGTTCAGCGCCGCATGGCACGGGCGGACGCGGGAATCGTGGGACGTAGACCACCGATACTTCTTGCAGCCGGCGTCGGTCTGCTGCATCTTCGTGATCTGTGCGTTCAACGTCGCAAGCTGGTCACGGGCCAAAAGCTGGGCGTGGCGCTTGGACGTGCCGTACTCGCTCTGGATGCCCTTCTGGATGTCGCGGATCGGCCGACCGTTCAGGTAGCCGTCCAGAATGATTTGCCGCATATTGCCGAGCGTCTCGGTCGGCAGGCTCTTGATGTAGGCCACGTTCTCGGCGATCCACCTATGGATGGCCTGCTCGTACAACTCGCCCGAGTAGTAGTCGTCCAGGATGTCGATGCCCAGCGTGTCCTTGACGGCGCGTTTCCACTCTCGTACCGAGGTGTTCTGCGTCATCTTGGCGATCCGCTGGATTTTGCTGTCGAGGCCGAACTGCGCGATGCGCTTTTCCAGAGCCGCAGAGACCTCCTGAAGCATCTGACGGATGCGGGCGTCGAGGTCGCGGCTGTCATCCAGTCGGGAGTCTCCACGCCGTTCCCGCTTGTACTCGTTCATCATGGCGGGCAGTTTCTTCTTCAGTTCCTCGTTCAGCAGCCGCATATAGGCGCCGGCGATGCGCCGGTACTCACGCTCTGCAGATTGCGGGTATTGCGGGGTGGTCTTCGCAGGAAGGGGTCTATTCCCCCGAAACTTGGGGCGTACAGCCTTTTTAACCGCCTCTTGGTATTGGTTGTTGGTCAAAGACAAAGCCCCCTTTACGGTCATTTACGCGGGTTTGGCGATGGGTTGCGGGCATAAGAAAAGCAGGGCGGTCATTGTCCGCTCTGCCTATTTCCCATCTACCTCTGAAACAACTTCGAGGCAGTAGGCGTCAGGGATGGTGCAGAGCCGCCCACTCGTCCGGGGACTCCTTCGTGTCCGAAGTTGCCAGAACTGGGGCCGCCGTCGAGATTGGAGGAATCACCTCTGCTGTCGACTTCCTCAAGCGTAAGTTTCACGGCCTTATATTTCCCGACGGAATAATCAGGGTCAGTATTAACAACCTTGAACCTTGCCTTCTTGGAATACAGGACTTCATCCATGTCGACGTCAGCCACATCCTTGATGGAAACACCGCTCTTCGACTTGCATTCAAGCACAATGTTGTACGAATTAGGGTCATCACCATCTCTGGATCTGAACACTCTCTTTAGCGCATCATCCCCGGTAGACCAGCTCGACAGATGACCGAGTCCAAACGTGCTACCTCCTGACGACTCTGCGATGAACTTGTCAAAGGCATCCTTGTCCATTGTCATCGCGCGCTTGGTCGTACCTGCGTACTTGTCTGAGAGTGAAATCGCTTTTTCAATGGCCGCTGCGCTCTTTTCGGCGGTAGCCTTTTCTTCACTGTCCATCAGTGAACCGCGCGTCGCATATACACCCGAGTACCCAGCAGAAGCCGCCACGACATCCTTATAGTTCCTTGTGTAGTCCGATGTCGCATCGACCATTTCCTGCACTTCACGGTCGCTCAGCTCGCGTCCAGCATTCTTACTCCACTCTGATTTCTTTGCAGAGTAAACGCCTCTTTCAAGTCCATGGCTGGTTTCGCCGTTATATGGGGAGGTGTTTCCTTCGCGTTCCTCCGAGCCGCCGATCTCGCCTTTACGTCCATTGTGTCCAAAATTGCCACTCCCCGGTCCGCCATCCTCTTCAAAAGGGTCGCATTCACCTCGAATGGCCGACTTCAGGAGCTTCACATCATCCGCAAACGGCTGGAACAGCGACGGGGTCAGCAGCTCGATTTCCTCCAGCGTTCTGAACTGCGGGTCGGCCATTTCGCCATCCACGCAATTCGGCTCGCCTTCGTACTCAGTACACAGGAAGATGTACGGCTGAATGCCGGTGTCAGGCTCCATAGGGCCTCGGCCGAGCGGGATCAGCTCTTTCGGGCTGATGCCGAACTCTTCCTCTGCTTCACGGAACGCCGCCTGCTTCGGAGATTCGCCTTTCTTGATGTGACCGCCTGGGCCACAAATCAGACCGTGGCCGAACTCCGTCTTTCTGGTTCCACTCAGAACCTTGCCCTGAGAGACCACCAGAACGCCTACACAGGCTTTTGTATCTTCTGGGGTAGATGTATTCCCATCACCCTTGACGTCCTGTACCGAGGCTTTAGCGCGATTTTGCGGGGCATTGGCGGCTGACTGTTGACGTTCCTCGTCGCTCATGTCCTGCGGCAGCTTGGTCGCAGCAGGTGCGGCGGCGGGAGCTTCACCGTCTCCGCCGGGGTCTTTCTTGTGCTCTTCGGTGCTGGTGCCCTCGGCATAGTCAGCGAACTGGCCCTGCTCGAAAATGCTTTGCCCAACGTCGCCGGAAACCTGACCGCCCTCTGCAGGCTCGTCGGGAAACAGATCCTCGTCGTCGTATTCGTCGAGCATATTCTCGACGTCGAACTCCTCGCTGTCGGCCAGCTTGGCGCGAACCTCGCTCGGGTCGATAACCTGCTTGTCGATGTAGAGCTGGGCAGTCTGCGCTCTGGTGAACTGCGTCTGTGCCCGCTTCTGGTCAAGATCGGCCTGCTCCGTGTCGCTGAGCGACCACAGGGGATTGAACTCCACCTTGATCTTCGGCACTTCATCCACTTCGCCGGTGCGAACGCCAGCTTGGAAGATGACCGACAGCAGGTAGCGCAGGTTCTTCTTCACCATGCGCTTCTGGATGCGCTCCAGATAGTTGTACCAGTTCTCCAGATCAGCGTCGCCGGTAGCGTTCATGCCTGCCGGTGAACGGCCAAAAAGGATGGTCTGCGGAATCGAGGTCAGCGCCGACAGGAAGTTGCAGGTCGAGTCGATGACGTCGGAGACGCCGCTGAACTGGAACTGCCTGAAGTCGTAGTCCTCGCCTTCGCTGTCAATGGTAATGCTGTTTAGCAGGCCGCGGGCCATGTCAATCGTCTGCAGACGGCGCAGGACTCTGTCCTCGCCCTCTTCGGTGGCAAGCTCTGCGGCCAGATCCTTCATCTTGTAGACCGCCTGAACAGAGCGGTCAAGCAGCTTCGTTGCGCTGCCGTGGGCCACTTCCGCGTCGCGGATGGCTCTATTGATGCGCACATACTCCGGGATGCCCCAGAGTTGGTAAATCGAGTTGGTCGTGTTCTCGGGCAGGATGCCGTTCTGGAAGACCAGGCACCTGCTGTCGTGGACGGTGAACGTGCCGGTGCGGCTCGTCACATGGTAGAACTCAGGCATACCGAGGCGGGAGCCTCTGGTGCGGAACGGGTCACGCGGGTCGTAGGAGAACATACTCTGGTAGTCGGGCTGGATCACAGAGCGGTCATAGACGCGAATATCGTCAATCGACCGGATGTTGCGCCAGTCCAGAGGTTCGTCGATGCCGCGGCCGTCGTTAATCATCATCACAGCGATGGAGCCGCCGAAGAGCCGCGCCCAGCGGATGGCGGTCATGGCCGTTTCTTCCCAGTCCAGCTCGTCGAGAGCCTCCGTGTAGAAGTCCTCGATCTTCTGGTCTTTTGTGCTCTCCAGCGTGAAGCCGTGCTTGATGGCCTCCTCTGCGGGCGTGTCGATGATTTTCGCAAACAGGCCGTTGCCCTCATAGTACATGGTGAGCAGTTCATCGGGAACCACAGGCTCGGCACGGAACCGATACCCTTCCGTGGTGTCCTTGCTCGTGCCGTACTTGTTCATCATGTTCACGTAGCCGTCGGCTCGGTAGGGGCGAACGGCCTTGCCGGTCTGCATCTCGATCAGGTGGGCGTACCTCTTCACGATGCGTTCGGCTTGGTCTTTGCGTCTGTCGTCCATACCCTCTCACCTCTTTCTCAAATCAGGTTGCCGACGTTGAACGCCGTCTTCGTTTCGATCTCCGCAAATGCGTTGGCGCTTGCATCGACCATATCCTTGAACTTTCCGTCTGGGAAGTTCTCAAGCTGCGTAAGATACGCCTCGTTCCACTCGCCATACATGATGTCGAAGTTGCCGGCCTGCCATTGTGCGGCCATAGGCTCAGCTCTGGCCTCTTTACTGCCGCTTTCAGCGACGGCCGTAACGTCGAAGCCAGACAGGAACTTGATGTAGGACTCGGCCTGCTCTTTACCGGCTTGGCCGGGGTCTTTCGGCAGGCGGACGCGGACGCGCTTGTGCGCCGCACGGTCTGCCTGAGCAGTCAGCTTTATCGTCTTTCGCACATCGGAGGCGTTCATCTGCTTGTTGATGACGTCCGCGATGACGTATCGGCCGTTCTTCCGCTTGCCCATCAGGACGCCAGCGGTATAGGCCGGGTCGCCGTTCTCTGTCTTCTCGGTTGCCGCCAAGTCCCAGCAGCGAACCCACTGGATGACGTCCTGCGGCATGATGGTCAGGATCTCGCCAAGCTGCGTTCTCTTGAAGAACAGGCCGGCGGCGGCCCTGATCTTCCAGTTGCCTTTGAGGAGTCGCTCGCGCTGGATGACCGACAGCGCCTTCAGGTTGGACAGGTAGCCGGGGTCGATACGCAGCAGCTCTTGGTTGTCGTACACGGAAGACATGATGAACGTCACCGACTTCGGTTCGTTCTTCTCTTCCGGTGTGGTCAGATTGAAGCGTTCCCAGAGTTCCTCTCTGGTGTCCGCCCAGTAAACGACCTCGTCACGCCGAATCATGTAGCGAATGAGGCCAGAACGCTCAGGGATGGGGTAGCCGGTGTCTTGGTCGATCCACCATGCGATGAACTTCGCCACCCAGCTATCGGCGTCAGGGTTGCAGGTCGCTCGAACGAACGGCCTGACACCGCAGGTCGAACGGTTACGGGACAGCATATAGAAGAAAATCTCCTCGCTGAAATGCGTCAGCTCGTCGAAGCCGATCTCGCAGATCTGAGCGCCCTGCCAGTTGTCCAGCTCTTCCGAACGCTCGATGTGCGCGAATGACACCTTGGAAACCTCGTTGCCGTCCTTATCTCGAAACGACCATGTGCCGTCTGAGATTTTGCGCTGTGCCCCGTTGATACCGTGGTACATCTTCTGGGCTTCATCCCACAGACCGCCTTGGGCGAAAATCTGCTTGTAGTTCTTCCTGAAGATCGTGCAGCCGAAGCCCTTGACATTCTTGTATCTCAACGCCGACAGCAGCAGGCCGTAGGTCTTGCCGCCGCCGGCCGCTCCGCCGTAGATGCAGATGTCCGCAGGGGTCGCAAGAAACTTCTCTTGCGGGCCGAACTGCGGCTTCAGCACACGGACTTTTCTCTCAGGACTCTTGCTGGTCGCCATCGTCCCTGCCGTTCGCGGGGAGATAGATCAGAACATCTTCGGAATCATCGCCGGCGGAGAGGGCGACTTCCTGCCGCTGCGCCCACTGGGTACGCTTGCGGTTGTTCAGCCAATACATAATTGCCATAGTGTCTGGCACTATGTTCTTCGTCGTGTTCTTGATGCGGACGGGCTTCGGGTTGCCGTCCTTATCCATGTCAATCGTTTTCTCGGTGTCGGTAATCTGGTAGCCCAAAGCCCTTTGATAAAGCGCCTTCTCGACCTTAGAGTCGGCAATGTTCTTTCCTCGCTCGACTGCGTCGTTCAGACTCTCATGCTCCTGCTTCCAGCGAATAAAGGTGCGCGTCGAGATGCCGAAAGCCTCGGCAATCTCGTCGTTCGTGGCTCCCTTGATTGCCAGCGACCAAGCCCAATCGTCGTGGTATTCGGGATTGTACTTGCTGAGGGCCGGCATATCACATCACTCACTTTCCTGCCAGATATTCGGTGGCAAGCATTTCGATCAACTGCCAACGGTTCTTGCTCGTGATAGCACCGTCCTTCTCGGCCTTCTTGATGGCCTTCGTAATGGTAGCTGCAGACTCCGCAGGGATGGCGTTGCTGCCGAAAATCTTCGTCAGATACGTCCACTCCTCGTCGTCCTTGAAGCCGACCTCGTCCATCTTCTCCGTGACGCTCTCGATCATGGAGTGGATGGCGGCGCCGACGTTGCGGATGTCGGAGAACTTCTGGTAGCGGGCCAGCGCCTCGATGAACAGCTTGCACTGCTCGTAGGGCGCGACACCGATAATCTCGGGGGCCGAGGACTCAAGGTTCTTCACCAGCGCGTCCATATCCTTCACCTGATGGGGCAGGAACGAAAACGTGATGTTCTTGAAGTCGAAATGCACCGCCGGGGACAGCAGCTTATCGTACTGCTCCAGAGGCTCCTCCATGATGTCCTTGCCGATATAGCTCTCCAGCATATCGTCCACGTCGTCAAGCATCTTGCAGATCTCGCGCAGGATGGACGGGTCATCGAAGCCGCTGATGGCGTTGTGGGCCAACTGCTTCGACGCGATCTTGGAGCGGGACAGACCGCTCACGTCGATGATGGCGATAATCTCCTTCATGCCGGCGGCGCGGGCGCTCTTGATGCGGTGATGACCGGAGATAATCTCCAGAACGCCGTCTTTCTCCACCAGCAGGGGCAGGCTCTCAAGCTGGCCGCGGTTCTTGATGTTCGCGGTGAGCTGATCCTGCATTTCCTTCTTCATGATGCGGGCGTTGATGTCCTGCTCCCTCACCTTATCAAGCTGGACTTTGGCGATAATCAGGCCAGTGCCCATGTCGTAAATCTTCTCGTAGCTCATTGCTGCGCTCTCTTCTGCTGCCATTGTTTCTCCCTCCTCAGCCATTCGGCCAACGTAGCCTTCTCGTCACGGCCAGCCACAAGGGCGGCCTCATAGGTCAGCTTGTACCCGTTCTTCGCGTCCTCCTGCCGGTTGACCAGCTTCATGATGCCGCGAACCTCTTTGTTCTCGGCGTACTTCGTGAGCATGGCTGTCCGCATCTTCGTGACCTTCTCCTGGTCGATGTCGTCGAGCAGCGTGTCCACGAAGCTCTGGTTCTGGGCCAGCATATAGCAGAGACGGCCGAGGCGGTACAGCTTGTGCGGCGCCTTCATGACGTACCACACAAAGATGGAGTCCGCGGCCATCTTCGAGATGCCGAAGACCGCAGCCACATAGCCGTCAATCAGGACGGCGCGGTTGTAGGTCGCCTGCGAGCCGACGAAGTTGTGCGTCCAGAGCATCCGGTAATACTGCGCATTGGCGCCGGCGATCTGGATAATTCGGATGTCGCTGTCCTCCGTGATCTCATAGTCGAGCGGGAGCATACTGCATTTCAGAGGCTCCAGCTTGCCCTCCTGAGGGCGCTTGATTTTCTTCCCTTTGGCGAGGGCCACGGCTTCCTCTTCCCTGTTCGTCGTGATGTACGAGTTCAGGTCGGCGCGTGTCCCAGAGCGGGCAAAGATGGTGTGGCCGACGGCCTCGCCCGCCCGTTTCTCCTGATAGCACAGGAGCAGGGCTGGGGCATCCATCATCATGTCGTAGAGCTGCTGGTGCCCAGTCTCGGGGTCGAACATACCGTAGGGCGGCTCTTTCCAAGTCATCTTGCCCTGCGTGTCGTAGAACTTCTCATAGCCGGCGAAGTACGTCGGCGGGTTTGCCACGATGATCGTATGCGGGTCGTCCTTCACCTCGCGGAGATGATCCCACATATCCAGCGGGCGGTAGCTCATGCCGCCGAGCAGGCTCTTCGTGGCCTCAAGCTGTCGGCGGATGCTCTCGATGTGCTCTTCACGCCTGTCGTGCAGGTCGCGCAGGATGTTGTGGAAATACTCGTTCCCTGCGCTCTTCGATGTCCGCAGATAGATTTGCGCGTACAGGGCCACGGCTGGGTCTAACAGCTCTTCATCGGAGAAGCCCTGCGCGTGGATCTGCAGCGGTTCAAGAGACTGACCCGTGATGGCGTAGCCCATCACCGAGGTCATCATGTTCACGTCGCTGGTTTCGATCTGCTCAGGCTTGAACCCCGACTGGATTGCCAGATTTGCCATAGCGAATGTACCGGCGCATGGCTCTACGAACCGCGTGTACCCGGAACGCCGAGCGGTCTTAATGAGCTCAATCAAAAACTTCTGCTCAACACCGTTCAGGCACCCAAGGAACATCGCTCCGGGGTCCATAAAAAACGCCATTGTACTGACCTCCTATCGGTTTCGAGAACACGAAAAAGAGGCGGCGGCCTTGCGGTCGTCACCTCTCAGTCGTGGTCTTCACTTACATCTCGTCGATCAGCTTATCGACGATGTCCATGCAGGTCATCGCTGTCCTGCCTTTTTCACTCCAGTATTCCGAAGCGCCACCCCTAACGCTGTCGGCTACCGTTTTCACCATCAGGCACGGAACGTCGTTGCGGTCGCAGGTCAGCAGGATCGCCGCTGATTCCATGTCGCACACATCCGCGCCGAACTCTCTGTTGAGCCAGAGCTTTTCCTCGGCCTTGCCCATGAACTTATCGCCAGAGGCGCAGCACACATGACGCAGGTTCGGGAACACTCGGCTTGCCATCTCCATGAGCCGTTCATCGGTCTGGAGCCGCCGGTCTGGGTACTCCATGTATCGGCCAACAGGCACACCGTCCACGTCGGATAGGTCGTACTGCCAATGCACCACGCAGTCAACGAGGCAAGGCTCGTCGGCCATCAGGTCTTCTCTGCAGCCTCCCACTACGCCGTAATTAAGAACCGCAGCGACTTCGTAGCGGTCGATAAGGTATTGTGTTGCGGCGGCCGCGAAAATCTCACCTGCGCCGCTATACAGGGCGTAGACTTGGCTTTTGGCTGTTTGATAAAGCACTGTGCCGTAGCCGTCGTTCAAATCGTAGCCTTCGCCGTATTTCTGGCGCATGGCCGCTTCTTCGACTGCTACGATCAGTCCGATCTTCCTCATGGAGTCACTCCTCGATGCAAGAGAAAAGGCAGCCGGTTCTCCGACTGCCCTTCTCGTATTCTGGACCGGGCCCCAGCTCGCGAGGCTGGAACGCCTGCCGGGGAGGCAGGAATGATGCACTTTCACCAAGCCCGGATATGGACCGGGAATCCGCTTGCGGGGCGGAAACTCTCGACAGGATGCCGAGCGTGATACCTTTCACTATTCCCGGATGTTGCCCCGATGGTCGGGGCCTATGGCACGGACGGTTGGGAATCGAACCCACCACACGCGGTTTTGGAGACCGTGTCGCCACCTTGGGACATTCGCCCGTATATGGACCGGAACCCTACTTGCGAGGTAGGAACTCCCTCAAGGATAGAGGGCGTGATGCTCTTTCACCAGTTCCGGGTATCTGATGTGCGGGCGGGGATTTGTCACCCCGCATAGCGCAGGCAGCGTACAACGTGCTTTCTTCCCGTCCGAGGTAGCTACTTAACCCCAATAGGTCTGCGTTCTGTTGTGCCCTTCTGCGCCGCATACCCTTGCTGCGTCTACCTATTCCGCCACCGCACATCACCGGCCTGCCGGTTACAGCAGGCTCAGTTGCTCAACTTTCTCTTCAGGCGGTTTTGCCGCCTTAGGCTGCTTCAAAGCGTCAGCCTCAGGCATCTCCTCGATGACCTCGCCGGTGTGGGCCAGCCACCACTCCGCAAACAACGTGCGGTGGCACCAGTTCTCAGGCTTACGGATGTCCTCAAAGCAGAGCAGAACCAGCTTCTTGTCCTCCTCCTGAGCCTTGGCGTCAAGCCGCTGGACGATGCCGATAATCTTATCGACGCCGATCTTATCCAGCTTCTTGAAATACTCGGCCTTGTACTCCTCATAGCCCAGCTTCAGCATATCGTACCGCGGAGCCAGCGCGTAGCACTGTTCACGGATCTCGTACCCAGTTGAAAATCTGGGCTTGCCGACGCTGATGCCGACGGGATAATACCCATCGTTTCGGAGTTCCTTGTTGCTATACCGACCTGTCATAATTGCCATGTGATTGCCTCCTGAATATCTTTACTTTATTGTACCATACGGCCTACCTAAAGCAAGGTTTTACGGTGTCGCTACGCATTTTTGTGACCTTGTTCGGATGCCTCGCGCCTCGCTGTGGCAGGCTGTGAAATCCCTTTTTAGGGGTGACACATACCCAGCCGATGGCCCTCCGCCTCACCGTTCCGCCGTCGTGGCGTTTTCGATGCAGGTTTCAGGCCCTCAGGCGCCGTGTGGTTGTGATACTCAGGGGTTCTCACCAAGCAGCGCCTTGCTGGGTCTGTTGCGCTTACTTGATGGCTTCGAGCAGCTTCTCCGCGGTGTCCGTCTTCTCCCAAGTACGCTCCTCGCCGATGACGTTGCCGAAGTGGCCGTAGGCGGAAGTGTTCTTGTAGACGGGCTTGCGCAGGTCAAGCCAGTTGATAATGCCTCTGGGGGTCAGATCGTAGACGGCCTCGATGGCGTCGCAGATCTTATTCTCGGCGTACTTGCCGGTGCCGTAGGTATCGACGCGGACGCTCACGGGATGCGCAACACCGATGGCGTAGGCAAGCTGAACCTGACACTTGTCAGCGATGCCAGCGGCCACGATGTTCTTTGCAATGTGGCGGGCTGCATACGCTGCGGAGCGGTCAACCTTGGTGGGGTCTTTACCGGAGAAGGCGCCGCCACCGTGCGCGGCATAGCCGCCGTAGGTGTCCACGATGATCTTACGTCCGGTGAGGCCCGAGTCTGCGGCAGGACCGCCCTTGACGAAACGGCCCGTGGGATTGATGAACAGGGCGTAGGTGTCAACGTCCATATTGGGCTGGTAGGTCAGCAGCTCGTCGAGGACGGGCTTGATGACGTGCTCCTTCAGAGGCTTCTCCAGATCCTCGGGTGCGACGCACTCCTCATGCTGGGTAGAGATGACGACGGTGTCAACCCGTACCGGGTTGCCCCCCTCGTCATACTCCACCGTCACCTGTGTCTTTCCATCGGGGAGGATGTGAGGGATCGTGCCGTCCTTTCTCTTCTTCATCAGCAGGTATGCCATCTTATTCGCCAGCGTGATCGGCAGGGGCATCAGATCCGGTGTCTCGTTACAGGCGTAGCCGAACATCATTCCCTGATCCCCCGCTCCGCCGACACCGTCGTTGGTTCCCATTGCGATGTCGGGGCTCTGCTCGTCGATGGCGACCATGACCGCGCAGGTGTTGCCGTCAAAGCCCGCCTTGGGGCTGTCATAGCCGATGTCCTTCAGGACGCCGCGGGCGATACCGGCGAAGTCGATGTAATGCTCCGTGCTGATCTCGCCCATGACCAGCACCATGCCGGTTGTGCAGCAGGTCTCGCAGGCCACACGGCCATTCGGATCATGCTTCATGACCTCGTCGAGCACCGCGTCAGAGATGCGGTCGCAAACTTTATCGGGATGGCCTTCCGTGACCGATTCCGAAGTGAAGAGTATCTTGCTCATGCGTTGAACCTCCTTGTTGTCTTTCCGTTTCGTCTGGATTTCTTGTCCCCCTCGGACTCTCCAGATTTTCTATGCTACACGATAATACAGGTTGATGGTGAACTTCAATCCCGTTTGCTCTCCATCAATTCTTGTTACTCTCTTTTTGTCTCTTTTCCTGTCTTTTACTCCCCGATACAGGTATTCAAATACGCTGACGGTGAACGGTTTCGCCGTGGAAGCAGCATCCGCAGTAGACCCAGGCGCCGTCCTTGTAGGCGAACGTCATAAACGTCGGGCGCCATCGGCCGTTCTCGTCTACCATGTGGTCGTATGCCTCGCCCACCTGCAGATACCCGCTCGACATCGACGCCGGCGGGACGCAGTCTCGGAAGTCATTGACGATCTGCTCGTCCACCGTGTCTCCGGGCTGGGCTGCTTTGTAGAAGTCCCCGGCCGCTGCCCAAATCTCCCGAGTGATGTGTTTGCTCATGCCTTGTCCTCCTTGATGTAGTTCTCATTGAGCCAGTCGATCCATCCAGAAATACCTCCGCAGGCGTCCAGCACGTCATCCGCGTCATCCACGACGCTCGACCCGTGCCAATGCCCCTTCGGGTCTTTCACAAATGCCTCGATCCAGCTATTGTTCTCAAAGGCCACCTTGTTTTCAGCCTCTTCGTCTGCATTGAGGGCGTCCCACAGCTCCGAATCGCTCTTGAAGGTGGTTCTCAGGGTATCGGACGCTGCCATATTCATCGCTCCGGTGTTCTGCTTGTTCTTATACAGGAAATCGCGGCCGTTCATGAAGCCGGTAATCTCGACGTCGCCATGAACCTCGATGGACACCTCGTAGCCCTTGTACTTCAGACCGCCGATGTAGCCTCCGTACCACACACAATCGAGGTGGTCATCGTCAATGAAAATGCTCTCCTCAGTCAGAAGCTCCGCACCGAACGCTTTTGCGTCTGCCTGCATCTTATGGTAGCGCCGCTCAATTTTCTGTCTGCTCACACTCAGCCCTCCATTTCTACGATGTAGGAAAATACAGCTCTGGCCGTCACATCCAGATCCACGTTTCGGAACCACGCATCTGACATGAGGTGCAGCGTCTTGAATGCCGACCTGTCATACCTGATACGCGCATCGACTTCGTCCGGGTTGTCTCCACGGGCAACCATACGTTCCGCTCTCACCTCGGCGGGCACCCAAATGCCGATTACCACGATGCCCTTGCTGCCCTTGTAGCTGTGCTGCATATAGGCAATGCCCGCAGGGTCGATAACGTAGATGTCGCTGTTGTCAACGACCGACTGCGGCACCCCGTAGCGGTAGCCATTGTAGATGGTGAACGCACACATCGGGCCGGCGGCCTCGAACTCTTCCGGTGTCACGAAGATGTGGCCGGGTTCGTCTGGGTATCGCCGTGGCCGTTCTGTGTACGACCAGACTTCTTTCAGGCCGAACCGCTTCGTCAGTTCGTGGGCAACGCTGGATTTGCCAGAACCGGACGGGCCAGCCAGCAGGTAGATGTTCTTCATTCCGTGTCTCCTTCTTTCTCGTCCAAGTCCATTTTTGCTCCGCAACAGTCGCACCACAAAGCACGATAGTCGGCCCACTCATGCTCCTCCCCGCAGTTGGAGCAAATTTGTACCCCGTCATCTTCCAACCACCGGCCATGCACAACGTATCTGCGGTCTTTGATTGTTCTGAGCATAGCCTTGATGAAAATGTTCTTTCTGCTGTTCTCTGCACATTCCTCTGCGGTTGTGCGCCCTTCTCGAATCAGCACGTTCTCAAAGGCGGTCGGGCCGCTGGCCTGCTGTTCGTATCGCTCAAAGATCCGTTCTGCATTGATGAACTCGCCATCCCCGACAATCTGAGCAATTTCATTCAGGTCTTCGGCCATCTCCATTGCCATTTCCTTGTAGAGCAGCATCATAGCTGCCACATCGCTCCCTCTGGTAGCAATAGTCATGACCTCACCTCCAGCTCGGGCCGCAGTTGAAAACGAGGTACAGGTGCTCACCGTAGTCCTCGATCCTGTCGCCAGACTCTTCGAGCCCGTGCAGACACGCCGTATTCACCACATCAACGGCCAGCCGCAGCTTTCTTGTGACGATGTGGAAATCGTACCCGACCAGAACGATCACCTGATGTATGTCGTTCAGAAACCCGTTCAGGTCAAACTCAACGCTGGTCACGCCGTCGATGCTCAGCAGGTCGCGTTCAAGTGATGCGCACTTCTCGGTGATGCCGTACCGTTCGGCAATCCGTGTAGTCTCGTCGTTCATCGAACCGCCCCTTTCACATAGTACCGGCCGGCCTCCGCGACCGTGGTATCGTCGAAGCAGTCGGTCATCGCACTACTGACCTTGCGAATCATCTCCGGGTCAAGGCCAGCACGTTCCATTGCCATGATGGCGTAGCCCTTGCAGGCGTCGTTGTTCCACGGCCCCTCAATCATCTGGGCCAGTACGCCAAGTCTTCCGGCTGCATAGCCCTCCGCTCGGATGCGCTCCACCGTTCTCTCAGGCAGGGTGATGCGCATGGATTTGCAGTCGAAGTCCTCGTCATCCGGGCTACAGTCGAGCAGGTCAGCGAGTTTCGCTTCGATGGCGGCGTCATCCGCCTCTTCTTCGATGTCTGTCGCCTCGAAAGCGTGGTAGGTTTCGTAGGTATCGTGGCTTCTCTCGAAGCCGTAGTGCAGTTCAATTTCGTATGCCATATTCACTCCTCCTTGCCGTACTGCTTGAATGTGCTCAGGTCGTATGCCTCAGCCACACCGTTGCATTCGATCTCGCGGTCGATGAAATCCTGATCCGTCAGGCTGATGGTTCCGTCGTTACTCAGGTCGGCCGCCTTTTCCTCAGCCCCTTCGCGGCTGTCAGCCCAGATAATCACGCTTCTGGACAGCGTTTCTCGGACTGTCACGCTGTACGGGCGCAGACCGTCCGCTGGCGCGTCCGTGGACTCCGTCCATCCGTTCTCAGCGTCTACGAACTTGGCCGTCAACTCCTCAGCCGTCACATGAAGCGTCGGTCGGTCTGCAGTAGGCTCAACACCTACCCATTCAAACCACGGGTGGTCTGCTGCGGTGACGCTGCCAAAGCGGTCATCAGGCAAACCAACCTGCGACGGGATGAAGTAAACACCTTCATCAAGGCTGTCCTCGATGGCCTTTTCCTGTTCCTCGCTCATGCTGCCGGCAATCACAACCTCGTGACGCATCTTGTAGTTGTCGGCGTCGCGGTACAGGTAACTAATCTTGGTGTTGACCCGCGCCAGCCAGCCAAGCGGGTCACGCATGGCCTCTTCAGGCGAACCGTAGCGATTTCTGTCGTTCGCATTCTCGTTGAAGCCATTGAACGTATGCAGTAAGGCGTCCTTAACGCTCCAATAGCGCCTGCTGATTGTTTCCCCGGTTCCCTTGCGCCGGCCATTCAGGCCAAATCGGTACGACTCGAAGGAGTCATCTACCTTGCGGATGCCAATGTCCCAGTCCTTGTACTCGAAGTCCACGCCGTAGCCGACCGCCCAGCGATCCGCTTCTTCGATCCACTTCTGCGCCAGTTCTTTCGTCAGGCGTCTGCTCATGCTTCTTCCTCCTCGTCCAAATCGTAGTGATGGATGACAGTCGGTTCGTCATGCCCAATGTCATACACGGTCGTCAGCATCCTGCCATCGTGGCTGTCATATTCGACGCAGGCGATCATCTCTGGGTCGCATCCCTCACGGATCAGGTCCACATACACGCCGGGATAGTCAGCCAGAATATCCCCGCCGCCGTGCTTTGCTTGGATGCGCAGCTCGCCCAGCGGCGTCTTCACGTGGAACTCTCTTTTCTGCTGGGGTGCCTCCGCTTCGTTGAACATCTCCACTTCCTTCTGGCGGTAATAGTCGAGAGCATCGCGGAACTTCTCAGCGGAGAAGACTCGCGTCTCTGTCGTGTGGGCCTTCTTGTCCCACGCGGTCACGAGTAGCTCAATGAAACCCTTCTCGCAGTCGATGTTCTGCTTCATGGTCAGGTTGAAATCCTGCTCGTCCCGGACTTTCAGAATCATGTCTTCTCCCTCCTCAATACTTACACTTGATGCCGAAGTCGTTCTCGATACAACTCTGAATGAGTTGGCCCATTCGCCACACCTGATCTGCGACCAGCGTAAACCCGCTTGCTCCCCAGTGCCACGAGAAGCTCTTGCCGTTCTTTCGGAACAACGTGCAGGTCACATCTCTTCCTTTCGTCAGGCGCATCATCACTTCATCGCCATTGAAGCAGCCGAGCGAGATCAGGTTCATTTCCTGCCCGTCTTTCACCTTCAGTACCACGCAGGCATCGTTGTTTGACAACAGTTCCACCATGTCCTTCAGTTTCATTTCGCATTCCTCCTTATCTCTTATGTACGGCATAGACCGTCATCCCTGCGCTGTTCTTCACAACGCGATCCTCGAACTCCTGCTCCGACATCGGTTCAAGATAGAAGCGGACCGTGTCGAGATCCCCATCGCTGTCGTATTCTTTCACGCCGTACAAGACGTGATCTGCGCCGGTCTCTTTCAGGACCTTGAGGGCTTCAGCCTCAAACTTCTGAAGCTCCCGCCCGACATCTCGGATAGGCATCTGCCCGAACGCAACCAGCCCACTCTCCGTCCAATGCCTCCACCGGACCCACCCGCCATTTTTCATACCGCATACCTCCGTCCGCTCAGGACATCGACCACCGTAGTTCCGGTGCCGAAAGCCGACCTCATTTCGTGCATCTCTTCGTCGTTGGGCTGCCGGCTGGCGTAACCTTTCAGGGCCTCCCGCACTTCTGCTGCGTAGGTGGCGCGAGTAGCGGACACGTTCACGCAGTCGGGAGCGACCAATTCAACCTTTTCGAGCATATCGTCAGCCAGCGCACGGCCAATGCTGTTGCGGGCAACGCCGTCGGCGTCAATGGTAATCTTGCACGAGTCCAAGTCGGACTTCACGCGCTCAAGTTCCTTCTGGGCTTCATTCTGCCAAAACTGGCCGAGCTTTCCGCTGAGTTCCATCTGAAATCTGGTCATCGTTATTTCCTCCTACTGGTTATCTCAAATTATCCATCTGGTTATCTTATGAGTATATTATACTGCGTTACCTACCTAAGTCAATAGATTTACGTTAATTTTTCTATATTATTTCCACAATCATAAATCATTTCGTTAATGTTATCAGCAGGCAGAAAAAGAGCAGGCCGCAAAGCCTGCTCTCGGTTTCCTATTCAGTTTCGTCGTAGTCGTCGGGGTTCCACATCAGGCCGTTATCTTCGATGTACTGGGCCATGCTCAATAAAGCTCTGCCGTGGAGTTTGAACACCCGCTTGCGGTACATATCCTCCCGTTCCAACAGATCCTCCTCGTCCCCGTACAGCAGATCCACCACATCGCCCCAGCTTGCCCCGTCGAGGTATCGGCTTCGGATGACAGCTCGCTCGTCGGAGCGTTTCAGCCGACGGATGATTTTCTCGAAGAACATCCTCTCCCGCCGTCTGTGTTCCAGCGTCGCCCGGATGTCTTCCTCAAGGTCGAACTTCTGCTGCATCAAGTCTGAGATGCGGTCGTTGGATGGGCTCGGCGGTTTTGGCATATCCGTGAGGGCTTGGGCTCCCACGCCTACCAGCTTCGTCTCCAACCGCTCCAGCCTCTCGGACTGATTTTCGATTTCACGCCTCAGATCACGGAGGTCTATCAGCCGTTGCTTGACGGCCTCGACGTCGTAGTGTTTTTCCTCGTTCATAGAGTTCGGAAGCCCCGTTCACCTCACTTTCGCTCTGGCCCCGCGAGGCTCACGCCTGCTTGACCCACTCATACCTCTTCTCGAAGGGCTCAAAGTCCTTCTCTCCGAGGATGCCCTTCAAGTTCATGTCCATCTTGATCTGCCAATAGTCCTGCTCGTCACCCTTCTCCAGAGCGCCGTGGTACTTGTCGAAGACCTTGCCCCACGCCTCCACCACGCGGCGGATGCGCTTTTCGCCGAAGACATCCTTCCCCATGACGGCTGGGTCGTTCAAGGTGAGAATGAGCGTATCGGTCATAAACTGGATGTACGTCTCTTTCTCAGCCTGCCGGTAGACGTTGACCGTGTTCCTCTGCCGTTGCAGGTATCCGTTCTTTCCCATGACTATCCCTCCTTATGACGATGCTTTGAAGTTGTAGATGGGCTTGATAATCTCCAGCACGTCGCAGGTCGGGCCGATGCAGCCCATGATCTCCTTCATGTCCTTGTAGGCGAACGGTGCCTCGTCTATGGTGTCGTAGCTGATGCAGGAGCTATGCACGTTCCGCATCGTCTCGCGGTAGGCTCCAATGGAAATAGACTCTCGGGCTTTGCTGCGGGACATCAGGCGGCCAGCTCCATGCGGCGCCGACTGGTTCCAATCGTCGTTGCCCTTGCCGACACAGACCAGAGAACCGTCGCGCATATTCATCGGAATAATCAGGCGCTCGCCCTTCTTGGCAGACACGGCGCCTTTCCGCGGGATCATGCTCTCGTGGTCAATGTAGTTGTGCACGGTCGTAAACTGCTCCTGCGGGACGATGTGCATAGCTTTCAGGATGGCCTTTGCGATGGCCTGACGGTTGGCCTCCGCGTAACGCTGGATGATTTCCATGTCGTTCAGGTAGTCATCCATCAGCTCGCCGGTCAGGTACGCGAGGTCGGGTACTCCGAAGTCGCTGTGCTGCTTTCTCAGTTCTTCCAGCGCACCGGCGATTTCCTTCTGTCGGCCAGCAGCCTTGTACTCGGCGACGACACGGCTGATTTCCCCGCTGGTTGGCTTTGTCATGGCCTCCATCGCTCTGTGCTGATGCCAGTTCGCCACCTCAAGGCCGAGCTTTCGGCTGCCGGTGTGGATCACCAGCCAGAGGCCGCCGCTCTTATCCTTGTCAACCTCGATGAAGTGATTGCCACCGCCGAGCGTCCCGATGCTGAGGAGCGCACGGCTGTTGTCGATGCCGACGCATTTCAGGCCGCTCAGGTCGAACCACTCCTTCGGGTAGTTGTGGGTGCAGAAGCCGGCGGGCACATTCCAGCGGATGGCTTTATCCAGCTCGTCAAGGTCGAGCCTCGCCCGCCCCAGCTTGACGGCCAGCATACCGCAGCCGATGTCCACGCCCACGAGGTTCGGGCAGATACGGTCGTGAATGGTCATCGTCGTGCCGATGGTGCAACCAGCGCCGGCGTGAACGTCAGGCATGATCCGCACCTTGGAGCCATCGCTCACGGGATGGTGGGACAACTTCTCGATCTGCTCCGTTGCCTCCTGCTCGATGGTCTTTGCAAAAATCTTCACATCATTGGTCATCGTCTTATCCTTTCACTCGCTCCACGGAAACTCTGTGATGATATCGTCGCCCCAAATGGGCTTCATGCTGTCCTTCATGAAGACCGGCTTGCCGAGCGCCTTGGCCTGCTCGACCACGCCCTCGATCCACTCGCGCTTCGGGACAACCTTATCCTTGCGGTTGCCCGTCTCCGCGCCGAGGATGAACCAGTCCATCGGCTCTATGATGTCCTTCTTCGGGTTGCCCAGCGGCCCTAAAATCGGCTCGATACTGGCGAAGGTGTGGTGTTCGTCCGACCAGAACATCGGCACATCACGCTCGGTCGTCGTTGAGCCATACCAGAACTCGTCACCGGCAGGCAGCAGGCCAGCCTCGTACAGTCGGATGTAACGCGCCGGGTTTTTGGTGAGGAACAGGTATCTATGCCCAGAGGCGGCCTTGCAGGCGTCGAACACCTTCTTGATCCATTCGTCAGGCACCCAATCCCCGAACAGGTCAGCCATCGAACAGACGAAAATCGTCTTGCCGAACCCCTTCGTCAGCGGGTCGTTGAGACGGTACTCGTGGAACGTCGGCGTGAAGCCGAAGGGATAGGCTGCATTTCTGGTGACGCCGTCCTTGCTGGTGACGGTCAGGCGTTCCTTCAGGTACACCACATTCTCGTCAGTCTCTCCACCGGCCGCGCAGTCGCAGCCTTTGAAGCGGTTCGCTGTCGATCTGGCATAGCAATACGGGCAGGGATGATAGCAGCCGCTCACGGGGTTCCATGTGCTGTCGCACCACTCGATCTTACTCTTTTCCATTCGATGCTCTCCTATCAGAACGGGAGTTCGCCGTCGTCATCATCGGCAATCTCCGAAAAATCTCCGCTGGGCTGCTGGTAGCTGTTGTCGTAACCGCCGCCATAGCTGCCGCCGCCAGACCGATTGCCGCCGTCCTTGTTGCTGTCCCCGAAATAGACGTTGTCGGCCATGACCTCCGCGCTGCGGCGGTTATTGCCCTCCTTGTCCTTCCAATCGCGGATCTGGAGCCGGCCTTCCACGACGGCCATGCGCCCCTTCGTGAAATACTTGCTCACGAACTCGGCGGTGCTCCTCCACGCGACCACGTCGATGAAGTCCGTCTCTTTCTCGCCACCCTGCCCCTTGAAGTCGCGGTCAACGGCCAGCGCAAACGAGGTCACGGCCGTCCCGCTTCCGGTACGCCGCAGCTCAGGGTCGCGGGTCAATCTGCCCATCAAGATTATCTTGTTCAGCATTCTCGGTTTCTTCCTTTCGTTTCAGTCTGTATAGCTTGCACAGGTGCTTATCCAGCAGGACGCCTCTCGTGAGGTGGTGCTTCTTCTGGAACGTCAGCCACCCTATCGCGTGGACTTCGGAATGGTGCTCCCTGCAAAGCGGGAGCACCTCCATTCCCTCGTGAATGATCTCCTCGCGGTCGCGGCCCGCGCCGACATGATCGACGTGGTGCAGGTCGCACGGTTCCCCGCAGATGCAGCACTTCTTGCTTACCAAGCAAGCGTACACATAGTCCTGAACATCATCCACGAAATCGAGCAGAGAGAAGCTGCACGGAATGTCCCAGTCGAGGATGAACCTCACCAAAAACCGCTGGAACGCACACACAAGGCTCATAGGGGCGTTGCTCAGGGAGAACATCTGGTCAGCCGTCTCCTGCAGGTCTTCTGCGATGAACTTTAGCTTCATGTACTCCTTGGTCGGGTCAAGCCCCATGCCGGTGTAGTTCGAGATCTCTCGAATGAGCTTGTAACAGGTGCGCCTCTGCTTATCGGACAGCGGGCGACTGTCGATCATCTGGATATTGCACTCCTTGTACTCGCGCTTCAGGAGCATCGGCCAGTCGTCGTAGCGGGCCTTGATGGTCACGATGCCGTGCTTGTCGATGTCAACGATCCTGCCTCGCACTATGTCGATTGGGCTTTTCATGCCAGCCCTCCTCTCTGCTCAAATCGCGGTTCGTTACGCCTCGGGTTCGTCGTACTCGTAGCCTTTGGGCTCGTTCTCGTCAGCAGGCTCCTCGGTGACAGGCTCTTCCTCTGCGGCAGCGTCGGTCGCATCCGTCTCCTCGGTCGGCTCCTCTTCGCCCGAAGCCTCTTCCTCGGCGGCATCCTCCATGCCGACATGGGGAGAGTCGATGTCGAACAGAACCTCGCTGCAATCCTCACACTCAATGGAGATGTTCACGATCTCGTCATCGCCATAGCCGACGCACACGACGGCGTGACCGACATGGGGGCTCAGCTTCTCAGCGGAACAGTAGAACGGGTTCTCGGGGCTGGTCGCAGATGACAGGACGACCTTGTTGCCCTGCGTACGGACGGTGTAGTTGCCCATCGCCTCGGTGACGTTCATCGTCTCACCGATGAACTGGCGGAGCCAGCCGAATGGCTTGGACGGATCATGCGCGGGGTCGATGGCTTCCTCCTCAAACTCGCCAGCAGCGTCAGGAGTGGCATCCTCTGCATCTGCGGGTACAACTTCCTCCCCGTTGATTACGTGGCTCTCTGAGGCCGCAGGAAGCCCTCTGGGTCCTTCGTCAACGACGTCGTATTGGGTGTTGGCGAAGTCAGCAGAATCGCCGTCACCATCAAAGAGCGTGGTCTGGCCGTTGTCGATGTCGCGGTAGAAATACTGTCCACTGGCCTTATCGAAGACCAGCTCGAAGTTACCGGAGAAGCTGCCGCTCTTCTTCTCCTTGCGCTGGATGACGTAGGCAACGGTGTGGTCGAACTTCGGCTTCGTCACCTCTCTGGTCTGCTGGCCGCCGGCCACGGTGTAGTCAGGGGCCGAGTCATCGGTGAGGGTGATTTTGACCTTAATGTTAATCTCGCCGGTGTTCTGCTCCGTCTCGATCATGCCAGCCAGCACGTCACGGAGCGTGGTGTCGAAGTCAGCGCACAGGCTGTTGAAAGCCTCTCCTCTCAGGGACAGAGAATAGTCCTTGCTCATGGTATTTTCCTCCTTCATTTTGTCGTGTCGCGGATGTACTTGTTTCGGCAGGCTTCACAGCAGAAGTCGTGCCACTCGCCATCCACCTTCGTCGTGATCCATCCGAGCCGCTCCCGCAGCTCTTTCCGGTGGGCCTTCGAGTCGATGTCCTCGCTATCGAACGGGAACGAAACGTCCTTGCCACAGCAGTCGCACGAGTACACGGCTTCGCCTTCCCAATAGCCGCTAAACTCCAGATCTCTCATTCGTCCGTCCCATCCTCACCCATGAAGACCGAGCCGGCCCGCATCGCTCTGCGCTGGATCTCCTCCAGCAGCGTCGCCGTGCTGATACCGTCGAGGCTGGGCAGGCCCTTGCCGCCGCAGCAGTCGCATTCGCCACAGCAGTCATCCTCGACCTCGTCGTCCAAAGAGACCAAGAGGTCAGAGTTAAGAAGCAAAGCGGGGCGGATGCCGTACGAGTAGGATGCGTAGAAGTAGTCGTAGTCGCCGTCGGAGTAGACGTACGACACGTTGTTGGTGTTGCTGGTGCGCGGGGAGCGGAGCCACCGACACGCCCAAGGCGTGACGAGCCAGTACCAGTCATCCTCGTTCAGCGGGATCAACTCCTTGAACTGGCCGTACTGCCAAAGCGTCAGGGGCGCCGCCTTGACTGTGATGGTTCCGTAGCCATTGCTGCGGTCGGTGCAGCTCAGATCCACCTCAAACGGAAGAATGGCCGCAGCCTCCGCCGAGGTACGAGGCAGCGCCTCCACCCACTTGTCGATGCGCTCCTTCAAAGTGGAGCAGGTATAGTCGTTGCGGTTCTCCACGTTGTCCTTGTCGTTGAACGGGCAGGACTCCTTGCTCTGAGCCAGCAGAACAAACGCGGCGCCGTCGCGCTGTTCCATAACGACGAACTTCTCACCGGCGAAGTTGAAAATGCGGCCGGGACTGAGTTTTGCAAGTTTCTTCATAATTGCCTCCTATTCTGCTTCCTGAATTGTCACGACAACCCTCGGGTCGTCGCTGAAGAACTTTCTTACCTGTGCGTCTACGATCTGGGCGTCATCGTGATAGGCGATGTCGTTCAGGGAGTCGCACACGATTTTGCCGATGTTGTCGAAGTCTGGCTTCTTCATCGGCCTGATTTTCCGCTCGCGCATGAGCTGCGCTTTCTTTTTGCTGGCACTTTTGGGGATGCCGTAGTACGCCGTGATGCGCACATCAAGCGGTGTGTCCTTGGGGAACTTGAAGTCGTTGCATTGACGGCGGTATTCGAGCCTGACGAGGTTCTCATAGCTGACCGTCTTCTCCGGTGTGTAGGGCTGAACAAACGCGCCAGCGTTTCGGAATCGCGGCCTGCCTTTGCCCGCCGGCTCTCCAAGGACGGAAAACTTCAGCTTCATTTTGGTATCTCCGCCCCCTCCACCATCGTCTCGCCAATCCAATACTTGACGAGGTATTCGTTGCTTCTCCCGTCCTTCTTCTGCTTCACGGGCTGGACGGAGTACCCGTTTCGGAACAGGATCGAGGCCACCGTCACACGGTCAGCCTCACTCCCAATCTTGAGATAGAAGACTTCTTTACTGCCCGCCATGTTCAGGCTCCTCGCTGAGTTTGAACTGCGGGCCCCACGTTGCGACGATGCGGCGGCTCTCCTGATCGACAAATGCGAGCTTCCCGTCGTAAATCGTCATGTTCAGCTTGTACTTGATGCAGGCCCTCTCGACGTCAGCGATAAGGCGCTGTACCCGCTGTTTCATTTCCATGTGGCTTCTCCTTTCAGTCAATATCGAACAGCTTCTCCATCTCCGTGAACCGGCGGTTGGCTTCCTTCTTCCGCCAGCTCGGGCCGGTAAACTGCATCGAGTAGCAGGTCTCGAAGATGCGGTCATAAATGCGGCTGTACCGTCTGTCCTCCTCGTCCTTCATCTCGTCGATGGTCAGGTTTGTGGTCAGGAGCATCGGGAGCTTCCGCCGATACCGGCTGTCGATGATGTTGTAAATCTTCTCAAGCGCATAATCGGTGTTGCGCTCGGCACCCAGATCGTCGAAGATGACCAGCTTCGCGCTGTTCATCCGGGCGATGATGTCGCTCTCCTTCTCCTCGCCGCCCTGAATGAGCTCCAGCAGCTTCACAAGGGAGGTCATCATCACGGGGACGCCGCGGTTCAGCAGGTGGTTGGCGATACAGGCAGCCGCAAAGCTCTTACCCGTACCAACGCTTCCCCAGAAAATCAAACCCTGATTTTTGGACACCATCTCGTCGAACGCCTCAGCGTATCGGCGGCACAGCTTCAGATTTCGGGCGTTGTACTTCGTGACTTGGAAGCTGTCGAAGGATGCCTCACGGAGTTTTTCATCCATGAGGCTCGCCTTTTTCAGACGGGCGACACGCTCCATGTCCTTTTTGTTCTGCTCGGCCTGCTTCTCGGCAGCCTCCTTGTCGCGGTCGCACTTGCAGGAACGGGTGGCCTTGAACGTCATCTTGTTCTCGGGGTTGCCCTCCATCGGAGCGGACACCGTCACCATCCCCTGCCTCGGCTCACCGCACTTCCCGCACATGAGCATTCCGTCATCGTCGAACCAATCGCCGGGGCGGATCTCCTGCCGTTCAAGCCCTTGGGCGGCAATACGGGGCAAAATGGTCTGCGGGTCAAATCCTTGCATTTGTCATTCCTCCCCGTATTCCGCAAACGGATTTTTGTTGTCGGGCACCGCGTCCTCGGGCGGCTGGACCTTCTTCTTATCTGGCAGATAGTCAAGGAACGGCCGGCTGTCGCTCAGGAACGTCTTCGGGTGTTTGATGTACTGCTTCTCGGTGCCAAGCCTCTTGCACTGGGTCGCATAATTCCGAGCGGCCATCAGCAGCTCCTCCGGGGAATAACCCTCGTGGATGCGGGCCTGATACTTCTTGAAGGCGTTACCCTTCTCAGCCTTTTTCGGGTATGCGTCCCAGAACTCGTCGAAGGTCGGCGTGTACTTCGGTGTTGCTGGTTCTGCAGGGGGCTTCGGCGGTTCAGGCGGCTCCGTCGGTGCTTTTTCGGCCGTGGGGGCCTCTCCCTCGTCGATTTTAAGCTGCTTTTCCTCGCCGTCCGCAGGACTGTCCGTGTGACCGTCCTTCGCCGCGTCCGCTTTTTCCTCATTTTGGGCCGCCGCTTTGCTGTTCCGCCGACTCTCGCGCTTGCGGGCAGCGTCGCGCTCTCGGGCGTCCTTGGCCTTCTGCCATTGAGCTTGCCAAGTCTCCCAGTCGTGAATACAGATTCCGCGAGGCGACCAGTCGAGCCAGCCGCTATCGAAGAGTGCATCCACGATTTTCTTCGGATCGAGCACACAACCTGCGCCGACGCCGTACAGGTATCGCTCGATGTCCTCTTTTTCTGCATACAGTATGAGCCCGTCCCTCTCAGCGTTCGTAAGCCCCCAGAACCACAAGAAGTTCAGGATGCCCGTCGCCTCGAACTTTGAGCAACCGAGCTGCTTATACAGATTTCGCAGCTTCGGTCCGTCGATACTTTCGTGTACGCTGATCCATGCCATTTTCTCACCTGCCTGTCTGTGTGACGGCTATGCCGTCGGATCGCATCACTCTTTACCGGGAAAATCGGGCTGGTCGCTGGCAGGGGCGGTGTCTCCGGTTTCCTGCGGTGCTTCGGGTTCAGGCTTTCTCTCCTGAGCCATTTCCATGACCTTTTCGGTGATGCGGTGATACGCAGACGTGGGCAGGCCCTCCGTGGACTCGTAGCCCTCGGCGGCCAGCAGGGATTTCAGGATGCCGTTCGCTTCCTGCCCGAAGGCGCTCGTTGCCATCTTGAAAAGCGTCTGGCGCTGATCCTGCGTGATGGGTTCATCCTTTTCGGCCTCGGTCACTTCGCCGGTGCTGGGATCGACGACCAGCGCAAAGCCGTCCGTCGGGATGTCGCCCATGTCGAGGACTTCCTCCTGACTGTAAATGCCCATAATCATGTCAGGACAGTTCATGCGGCCGAAGAACGAAGCAGCACGGTACTGGATCATCACGTCAGGCATGGTCTTCCACTTGCTTCCGTTTTTGCTCGTCCAGCCCTCCTCGTTCGCCATGTTCATCGTGATTTTCGGGCCGTAGACCTTGTGACCGGAGTAATCCTCCGCCCAAGCGCGGCAGCTCAGGCCGCCGTCAGCTTTATCGCGGCCGAACTCGAACTGCAGCTCGGTCTTGTACCGGCGGCTACTGTTAATCATGGCGATGATCCACTGGCTCGACCACGCAGGACGCCCATTGACGATGTAGAGGTTCTGCATCACCATCATCGGACTGGTGTTGATGCGGGACGCCATCTCAATAGCGATCATGCAGTTGCCGACGTTTCCGTGGTACTCCTTGGGGACTACCGTAGACGACGCAAGGCACTGGGCCATGCGCAGAGCCGTATTAAAGCTCGCGCCGTCAGCGAAGACGCTCAAGGCTCCCCCGCCGGCCGTTTTCTGAGCCACAGCCCCAGCGGGCGCCGTGCTCAGTTTGTTTTCGTTACTCATGTTGACCTCCTGTTATTCTCCGGTTTTACCGGGTGCTGACGCTGGTGGTGTAGGTTTCGCGGAACTTGATGCCGGGGATCTCGACCTGACCCTTGGACATCTTAATCAGGCGGAGCACCGCAGCCTTATCGACCGGGCGCAGCTCAATGCCAATGAGAGACACAGGAACCTTAGACCAGTCGCACTCGGACTCGCAGATTTCCCACGTCTTGCTCTGGGAGATGCCCTTGACCTTGGGCGTCTGATGCTGGACGCCGCCGGCGATGGACACCCCTTCCATCATCTCGGCTTCGGCCATAGCGTACTCTGCGCCAACAGCGTCACCGTTAGCCTCGGCTTCGGCAGCTTCATTCAGGTGGCGGTCGATCTCGGCCTGAGCCAGTCGGCGCATGGCCTCCTCCTGCTCACGGCGCTTGCGCTCCTGCTCCGCGCTGTACTCGTTCACCTTGGCTTTGACGATCTTCTCTGCCTTTTCCAGAGGCTCAATCATTTCCTTTCTGTGGGCCAGAACCTCGTCGTAGCTCTTCTTGGCGGACACGCGGAGAGGCTCCCAATAGTCCTTGACCTGCTTCTGGGCCTGCTTGATCTGCTTCAGGAACAGGCCAGCGTCCTCGAAATCCGCTCCAGAGGCGACGACGACCGCTTCGGCCCGCTGCTCAATCAAGCTGACTTCTTTGCCGAGCTTGCTCTCTTCAGCGTTCACCACGGTCACGTTCTCTTCTGCGGTGTCAAGGACAAGGGCATTGCTTCCGATGGTCTTTGCGTCGTTCATACTGACACTCCTTTTCATTTATTTGTAAGACTGTTCATAGTCGTACAGACATTTCAGTGCCCCGACTACGCGGCATCTGGCGGGGTCTTTGGCCGGGAACTCGCGGAACGCCCATTTCCCGTCCTTTTTCAGATGCAGGATGTGCTTTCTTTGCGGTGTGATGCCGTGGGAAATAAGTGCCTGCGAGTAGGCTTCGAGCTGGACACCGCAGGCCATTTCCAGCAGCGTGTACGTCGTCTTGAAGTCGATAAGCTCCAGCAGGCCGCCAATCTCGCAGAGCAGGTCAATCGTCCCGCCGTAGCGCATCAGCTTATGATAGATGCGCACCTCAGAGCCGAAGACCCGCGGTTTATACTGCTTCCACCACTCCATGAAGCCGTTGAAGTAGCCGCGATGCTCCGACGGAATATCGTCGATGCCGAACTTGATCCAGTTCTCGATGCTGTTATGCACCGCAGATCCTTTGATGGCGGCGTTCTCAAGCGTTCTCTTGCTGATACCGCCGTAGCACTGGTCTTTCAGCGGCTCCATCAGCTTCGACACGCTCGGGATGATGTCGCCGTTCAGCCGGTAGATGTGGCTGGCCTCGTCGAACGTCAGCTCTGGCAGTTCAGGAACCTCAACCGTCATATCCATCTGGAATGTCCTCCTCGCTCGCGGTTCTCCATTCTCCTCCCAGCTTCGGTATCAGGACGCAGAGCGGCAGGTCTTCCAAGCAGTCCTCGCACCACGCCTCACCGTCGATGATGCCGTACTCGTCGCCGGGAATAATCGGCTCTCCGCAGGAGCAGCAGTGCGTCACCGGCGTCGGGTCTGGCGCGTTTGGGCAGCCGCTCAGGCAAGGGCTGTGCATACAGATGTCGCACATAAGTTTCTCCTCCCAATCGCATTGATTCTCTCGCGCATCACATAATCTTCCAGCTCGTTTCTGAACAGCAGAGGCACATACTCCTCGTCCTTGCCGTTCAGGTCTGCCTTGCGGACGGTGTGCTGCATGATGGCGACCATGTCATCCACATCGAACCAGAAGCCGGTCTCGTTCTGGACGTCCACGATGATGTTTCCCAGCTCCTCGGTGTTCAGCTTCGCCGTGTCGATCATGCCAGCACCTCCGCCCATGCGTCCGCGTATTCCATCACCGTGCGGCTGTACGACGTGGTCGTGTAGCCTTTGCTGAAGACGTGCTCCCGAGCTCCGCCCTCGCCGTAGTTGTAACAAATCAAGGCTTTGTGCCAGTCCCCGTACTTCCCATACAGGTCGCTCAGGATGAACACACCAGAGCGAATATTCTGGTACGGGTCGGTCAGATCCGTGACCCCGATTTTCTCAGACAGCCATTCGGAATTGATGCTGTTGATCTGCATATAGCCGTAGCAGCTTCCGTTCGAGGCCGTGGCCGTGAACGAGCTTTCGGCCTGAATGACGCCCAGAGCCACGCTCTGAGGGACGCCGTACTCTTCGCAGACCGTAATCAGGTGGCACTGCAGGTCGAAGTCCAGAGGGATCTCCTCATGCAGATAGCCTTGCTCCAGCAGAGCGGCCTCGATTTTCTCGTTCTCGTCCTCTTCCTCTACGGGTTCCGGTTCCTGAGCAGGCTCGGCCGTCATCTGGACGGGCTGGTATGTACTGTCGTGCTCTGCAGCCAGCAGAACCGGCTCAGCCTGCAACGCGGGCGGCTGCGGTGTTTGTTCGGGCACCGTTTCGGCTGCCCCCCCTGTCAGGGCTACGATGCTGGCCGTGGTCAGCGCCAGCACGGCCGCTGTGGTCGCCAGCTTGATTCGCAAGATGCGGCGGCGTCTTCTTCGCCGTTCCATTCGAGTCATGATGCTTTGTCCTCCTTCGTTTTCTCAGGTGTCGCGCAGAACGGGGCCAGATCCAACGGTTTCATCCGCCGAATGGCCTCCGCAAGCTCCTGTGGGCTTTTGATGCCATACTCTTCCGCGAGTATAGCCATCAGACTATTTTGATCCATGGGCATCACCATCTTCGTTCAGAGCCATCTCGCCGATGGTCTTCAACTCGCTCACGGTCTTTGCCAGATCGTCGAGGTAGGCCAAAACCTCTTGAAGCGCCGGTTTCTCGTCTTCGGTGATTTTCCCGTCAGCCGCGATGTCAAGGAGCGTGTCCTTGACATCTCCGAGCTTTTCGGTCTTCAGGCTCTTCAGCAGCTTGACCGTCACGCGGTCAATGCCCACCACTTCATCGGAGAGCGAATGCCTGCATCCAATCGGGCACTCGTTCAAGCAGTAGTGGTTCAGCAGCCACGGGGCGTTGTACCTGTCAGCCATGAGCACCGCCTTATCGACCGGCATGAACTTTGTGTTCCCCAGCTCTGCATCTGCCAGCGAAGATACCGACATTCCGAGTTGCTCAGCCGCGCTCTCACGGCTACATAGCCTGTCATCATATTCAGCAGCCTTTTTTCTGGCTTGATACCACGGATTTCCCGCCGCTTTCGTAGCGTCACGTCCCATTTTCTCTGAGCCTCCAATCGCCTATAATTACCGTAGTGGCAAGATAAATTATCCAAGTGGCTAATCATCGGGCAAAAAAATATACACCGACGCCGATGATGGCCTCGATTAACCAGTTGGCAACTTGCCGTCGAAGAAAAAGTCGTTCACCTGCGCATTGTTCAGCGTGAGCAGGCTGGCGACCTCCGGGACTTCATCCAAGGTAAACTCTACTTCGCCTCTCTCTTTTCTCCCATAGGAGACTTCCGTGAGGCCGAGCTTCTCTGCCATGTACTTCTGCGTAAATCCAAGCCTTGCGCGGGCTCCCTTGATTTCGAGTGGTTTCATAATGTTCACCCCTTTCTGCCTATCTTTTTTTGAAGATAATTGACCTATGTGATTATTATAATTATCCACATGGCTAATGTCAATAGTTTTTTGCAGTTTTCTCGCAAAAAATGTTTGCGATTTTACCCAAAGAGCTTTACAATGGCTAATACAAACAATCACGCTGGCAAAGGAGAAGCACATCATGGAACTCGAACTCGATTTTACCGCCTTCAAGAAGAACCTGCGCGACCTGATTGAAAGCAGGGGTCTCTACGCCAAGGACATCGCCGCAGAGATCAACGTCTCAACGCCTACCCTGTCGAGATACCTTCAGGGCGTCCGTGAACCCGAACTCAAGTACGTCGTTCGGCTCGCCCGCTACTTCGGCGTTTCTGTTGACTGGCTGCTTGGCCTCAGCAACGACCGCTACGAAGCAGTCCCCTCAGAAGTCCGTGAGTTTGCCACTCTGTACGCTCTGGCCTCGCCGGATGACCGCACCATCGTCGAAACCGTACTCAAAAAATATCGAGAGGAGAACTAACCATGATCTTCGGCAAAGACTTGGGACGTTCTGCCTTCTTTGCCGAAATCGGCTCAGAGGTCGAACGTCTGGACAGCATCCCCAGCAACTACACGAACCTCGTCTGCATCGGGCAGGGCGTCAGACTCACCGATACCGTAGGACGTGATTATCGCATCGACCTGTTCATCTCGCCCACCGGCTGTATCGCCGTTCGGCTTCCTCTTCCCCTTGCCGGTGCGTCGCCGACCGACGCCGATCCCAAGCATCTACGCCGGGTTGCCTCCATTGTGCGGGCGTGGAGCATGGAGCAGCTCAACGAGGTCTGTGCCGACCATTTCTACCGCGCCGAAGGACAGGCTGCCGACATCATCGACGTCCTCGTTCGCGCCGGTCTTGCGGGTTTCTCCGACAAAGGCAATGTCAGCAAGGCTCTCGCCGCAACGCTGGCTGATGGCGAATTGCTCTTCGAGGTCATCGACTCAGCCTCCGCACACAAGGTCTTTACCAGCCGTGAACTCATTGACCGCTTCTCTGCCGCAAAAGGCGTTGACCCAGACGACGTGACCGAGTTCATCGGTGCCCTCGAAGTCATGGACGGCTTCAGCGCCGTCTCCATCGGCCGCGAGATCATCGTTCAATATGCTCCGCTCGGCGACGGCCGCCCGTATCAGCTCTTCAAGTTCACCATCGGGCAGCATCGCTCGGACGTGGTGGCCGAGCCCCGTGTCACCCGACACCAGCTCCAGAGCAACGGGCGAGGTCCTGCCGAGGCCGACAGTTTCTTCGAGGCCCTCATTCCCTATGCGGACACAGCCTCAATGCAGCCTGCACCCGACGGCTCCATCAGTGTCTTGCCTCTCAGCATTGACGCCCTGATGGATGGCACGATGGGGCTTGTGGCAGCGGCCAGAGGCTTCGCAAAAGCAGTCTCGCAATAAAAACACATACGGGGCATCGCAGCAGCGGTGCCCCAAAACTATATCTAACGGTTACGTTACGTTTACGGTATAGGTTACGGTTACGGTATGGTTACGGTTATACACGGAACGTCCGTGGATTTTTGGTCGGACGTTCCTATGGAATATCCCGAAAAAGGAGGACTTCGTATGGCTTCTCGCATCGCCGAGAAACTGGCCGCGAAGAAGGCGGCCATCTATATTCGCGTCTCTACTCATTGGCAGGTGGACAAAGACTCCCTCAAAGTTCAGCGCCGCGAGCTTATCGCCTATGTCACGCTGGTGCTGGGCATCACCGACTACGTCGTGTTTGAAGACCCCGGCTACTCGGCTAAGAACACAGACCGCCCAGAATATCAGACCATGATGGATCGCATCCGCACAGGCGAGTTTACCCACCTTGTCGTCTGGAAGATTGACCGTATCAGCCGCAACCTGATTGACTTCGCCGCCATGCACGACGAGCTGCAGTCCCTCGGCGTCACCTTTGTCTCCAAGAACGAGCAGTTCGACACCTCCTCCGCCATCGGTGAGGCCATGATGCGCATTATCCTGATCTTCGCCGAGCTGGAACGCAAGACCACCGCCGAGCGCGTCACGGCCGTCATGCTCTCCCGCGCCTCAGACGGCCAATGGAACGGCGGCCGCGTCCCCTTCGGTTATTCGTGGTCGAAGGAAGCGAAGACGTTCTCCATCGTTCCCGAAGAGGCCAAGGCCATCCGCCGCATGGCCGAACTGTACGAGCAGTACCAGTCCTTGCTCTATGTCGCCAAGTACCTCAACGACGCCGGTATCGTCACGAAGACGGGCGGCCAATGGACGCCAACCACGGTGCGCACCATCCTGACAAACCCGTGGTACATCGGCCAGTATGTCTATAACGTCCACTCAGACGGCAAGGGCATCGAGAAGCGCGACTCTGACGAATGGATCACCGTCGAGAACCACCACGAACCCATTCTGAACGAAGATGTATTCTGCCGCATGAAGTTCCTGCTGACTCGGAACAAGCGCGGCGGCGTTCCCTCTCACAAAACATACGTCAGGAAGAACATCCACATCTTTGCCGGTCTGCTCCGCTGCGGCCAGTGCGGCTCCAACATGACGGCCAACCTCGACCGGCGGCGAGCGAACGGCTTCCGCCCCTCCCAATACGCCTGTGGCAGCCGGCGGCGCAAAGGAACCTCCTGCACCAACAAGTACATCTCCGATACCACGCTCGGCCCGTTCGTCCTGAACTACGTCGCCAACATCATCAGGGCCTCCAAGAACTCCTCTGAGGCCACGACGCCCGAGGTTCTGGAGCGTAAGCTGCTCCGTGGCGAAGCGTTCGAGGACGTGGCCTCCGTCAGCACCGACGCTCTGGGCCAGCTTCTCGATGCGTTCCGTTCTGCCGGTGACGCCGTGGAGTACCGCCCGCAAATCGCCTTCTCCGGTGATGACAACTCCATCCGTGAAATTGACACCCTCCGCGCTCGGCGCCGCAAGCTCGACAACGCCCTCGCCAGATTGAACGCCCTGTACCTCTACGACGACGAAGCCATGCCAGAGAAAGACTTCGTCATGCAGCGCGGCCAGATCACCAAACAACTCGAAGAAGTCAATGCCCGCATTGAGGAACTGCAGAACCAAGAGTCCAGCGAGGAACTGGGCGACGACTTCATCGGCAAGGCCAGCTACTACATCATGGCGAACAAGCTGATTGAAGACCGCTACATCGACTACGAGAAGTACATCCGAGCCATTGACCACTCTATCCCGCGCAGCTTCCTCCAACAGATCATCGACCACATCGTTGTAAACGATGGCCGCGTCATCTCCATCACTTTCAAGAACGGATCGACCCACACGTTCGCCTACAAGACATGAGAAAAGCCCCGGCCTCATATACTGAGGTCGGGGCCATCTTATGCAGTCTATGCAGTATCGCCGCAACATTATGCGTCAAAAAAGTTGTTCAATTTTATAAGCATCCCCTCAAAGCTAACGATGCGTGATGCTTTTCAGTTATCCATGCGGCTTTTTCTGCTTTTTGCGCCGGTTAAGCCATTTTCCCCGAAAACCCTTATTTTTCGGGCTTTTCGCCGTTTTCGGCCTTTGAGGGCATCACGTCTCCAATGAACATCGCATCGCCGAATGAGAAGAAACGGTAGCGCTTTTCCACCGCTTCCTTGTAGGCCGCCAGCACGTTCTCCCGGCCCGCCAGCGCCGAAACCAGCATGATAAGCGTGGACTCCGGCAGGTGGAAGTTGGTGATCAGCGCGTCCATGACCTTGAAACGGTAGCCCGGATAGATGAAAATGTCCGTCCAGCCGGCGCAGGCCCGCATGGTGCCGTCCTCCGCCGCCTGCGACTCCACCGTGCGGCAGCTTGTGGTGCCCACACAGATGACCCGGCCGCCGCTCCGCTTCGTCTCGTTGATGAGATCCGCTGTCTCCTGTGGAATGACGCAGTACTCGCTGTGCATGGCGTGGTCGGTGATCTCCTCCTCCTTCACGGGGCGGAAGGTGCCAAGGCCCACATGCAGTGTAACGTATCCGACCTTTACACCCATTTGCCGGATACGCTCCAGCAGCTCCGGCGTGAAGTGCAGGCCGGCGGTGGGCGCGGCGGCGGAGCCGTTCACCTTGGAGTAGACGGTCTGGTAGCGCTCACGATCCTGCAGCTCCTCCTTGATGTAGGGCGGCAGCGGCATCTTGCCCAGACGATCCAGCACCTCCAGAAAGATGCCCTCGTAAAAGAAGCGCACCAGACGGTTGCCGTCTGGCAGCTCCTCCGTGATTTCCGCTTTCAGCTCCCCATCGCCGAAGGAGACCTTCGCGCCGGTACGCAGCTTCTTGCCGGGATGAACAAGGCACTCCCACACGTTATCTCCCCGGTCGATGAGCAGCAGTATCTCGCAGGCGCCGCCGCCCGGTACGCGGTGGCCCAGCAGACGAGCCGGCAGCACACGGGAGTTGTTGAGGATCAGGCAGTCGCCGGGGCGCAGATACGCCGGCAGGTCGAAGAAATGCCGGTGCTCCGTGGCACCGGTGTTCTTATCCAGCACCAGCAGCCGGGAGGCGTCACGCCGCTGGATGGGCGTCTGGGCGATAAGCGCCGGCGGCAGGTCAAAATAAAAATCGTGGGTCTTCATACGTGCATCACTCGTTTTCTATAGTAGTAACATCTTATTATAATATAAAACCGCGCCGCGTTCAACCTCTTTCTGCTCATTGACAGAACAAACACAGAAAGGGCTGCGGCGCTTGCCGCAGCCCTTTCTGCATGGAGATCATATGATGGCCATCATATGTGAGATCAAACGGGGCTGTTACACCAAAACAGCCCGGTGGAAGACCTTCTTGCCCTTCTTGATCACGATGCCGTCGCCGGTGAACTGCTCGCAGCCGAAGGTCGTCTCAATGGCGGACACCTTCTCATCGTTGACGGTTACGCCGCCTTGCTGCACCAGACGGCGGGCCTCGCCCTTGGAGGCGGCCAGACCGCACTTGACCAGCAATGTCAGCACGTCGATGGAACCACCGCCGAAATCATCGTTGGTCAGCTCGGTGGTGGGCATGTGCTCGGCATCGCCGTCGCCGGAGAACAGCGCCTTGGACGCGGCCTTGGCCTTCTCGGCCTCCTCCTCACCGTGTACCAGCTTTGTCAGCTCGTAGGCCAAGATCTCCTTGGCCTCGTTGAGCTGGGAGCCTTCCCACTTGTCCATCTTGTCGATCTCTTCCAGCGGCAGGAATGTCAGCATGCGGATGCACTTGAGCACATCGGCGTCGCCCACGTTGCGCCAGTACTGGTAGAACTCGAAGGGACTGGTCTTGTTGGGATCCAGCCACACAGCGCCGCTGGCCGTCTTGCCCATCTTCTTGCCCTCCGAGTTCAGCAGCAGCGTGATGGTCATGGCGTGGGCGTCCTTGCCCAGCTTCTTGCGGATCAACTCGGTGCCGCCCAGCATGTTGCTCCACTGGTCATTGCCGCCGAACTGCATATTGCAGCCGTAGTGCTGGAACATGTAGTAGAAGTCGTAGCTCTGCATGATCATGTAGTTGAAC
>ERZ857480.29505-NODE-45525-length-116556-cov-12.9115_pt1 | contig 116556 bp, 129 predicted proteins | sample MGYA00519767_ERZ857480 | MGnify/ENA primary metagenome ERZ857480 (study PRJEB31778, sample SAMEA3449210) | human gut metagenome | biome: human gut; feature: human-associated habitat; material: faeces | place: United Kingdom | collected 2010/2012 ...
AACTGCTGAAGATTATAAAATAGAAGCAACCTATAATGGTGATGCTAAGTATTTAACAAGCAGTGCAGTTTATACATTTAATGTAAATAAACTTCCTTCTTCAATTACTGTATCTGCTGGTGATATTAAGGTTGGTGAGGATGCTGTTATTGTAGCTAGCGTTATTTCTGGTGCTACTGGTAATGTTACTTTTACTGTTGGTGATAAGACTGAAACTGTTTGGATTAAAGATGGTAAAGCTACTTTAACTGTTAAAGATTTAGTTAGTGGCGATTATACTGTATCTGCTGTTTATAATGGTGATGTTAAATATTTAACTTCATCTAACAGTACTTCATTTAAAGTTTCTAAAATATCAGGTTATGATATTAAAGTTAATGTTGGTGAGGTAAATGAGGGTGAAAATGCTACAGTTACTGTAATTTTACCTAAAGATGCTACTGGTAATGTAACTTTAGTTATGAACAACAGACCTTACTTTGCAAAAGTTAATAATGGTACTGCTAAAGTTATTATTCCATATATTTCTGCAGGAACTCATGAATTTATTGTAAATTATTATGGTGATAATAAATATGATAAGGCAACTGCAAATGGAACTATAACTGTTAATAAAAAAACATTTACATTAACTGCTGATAATCTTGTAAAATATTACAAAGGTCCTGAAAGCCTTACAGCTAAATTAGTTGATAGTAAGGGCAATCCGATAGCTGGCGCTGATGTAACATTTAATATTAATGGTAAAGATTACATTAGAAAAACCAATAATGAAGGAATAGCTTCTATGGCTATTAATTTAGGTGCAGGAACATATAATGTAGCAGTTAAATATAATGAAAGTTCAGTTAATGTAACAGTAACTGTAAAATCCACTATTATGGCTGATAATTTAGTTAAAATGTATCAGAATGCTACAAGATTCTATGCCAAATTTTTAGACAGCACAGGAAAAGCATTAGCTAACAGTGAAGTTAAATTTAACATTAATGGAGTATTTTACACTAAAACCACTGATAAAGACGGTGTAGCTGATTTAGGTATTATGTTAAGACCTGGAAATTATATCTTAACTGCATATAATCTGGCAAATGGTGAAGAAAAAGGATTCAACATAACTGTTAAATCTTTAATAGTTCAAAGTGATTTAACTAAATACTACTTAAATGCTTCTAAGTTCCAAGCAACTGTCTACAACAAAGACGGATCTTTAGCAGTAAACAAAGAAGTAACATTTAACATCAACGGAGTATTCTATCACAAAAAAACAGATGAAAATGGTGTTGCAAGCTTAGGAATAGCTTTAAGACCAGGAAACTACACTATTACAACAATGTATGACGGATTGGATATTGGAAACAAAGTCACTGTCATGCCAACTTTAGTAACAAAAGATCTCTCCATGAAGTACCTTGACGGCAGCAATTTCACTGCTTTAACTTTAGATGGTCAAGGTAAACCATTAGCTAACCAAAACGTATCATTTAATGTAAATGGTGTCTTCTATCACAAAGTTACTAATAAAGACGGTATTGCAAGCTTAGGAATCAGATTAATGAGCGGCGAATACATCATAACTTCCTACTGGAATGACTTCCAAACAGGAAACACAATAAAAATATCTTAAAAAAGGGTTATTAAAACCCTATTATTCTTTTTTTTAAAATTGAAAAAATTAATTAATAACATCACTCAAAAAATATAATTAATGTATCCACAAACTAAAATAGCAATACCCATTTTTCAAGCAAAAAAGGAAGATGTAATTAAAGTAGCTGAAGATTGTATTGAAAAAGGTGCTGATGTACTTGAATTTAGAATAGATGCACTGGACAATCCTAACTTTAAAGATATACAGGAAATCATTGAAGAAATCAACTTTCCAATGATAGCTACCAATAGAATTTCATCTGAAGGCGGTTCTTTTAAAGGAACAGAAGAAGAAAGAATTGATATTTTATTAAAATGTGCTCCTTTAGTTGATTATGTGGACATTGAACTTCAAAGTGATGATAAATATATAAAACAGATACATGATACAGGAGTAACTACCATTGTTTCATACCATGACTTTCATAAAACTCCTGAAATTAATGAAATCATGTATATTGTTGAAAAAGAACAAAAACTTGGAGATATCGCTAAAGTAGCTTTTATGCCTAATGATTTGGATGACACTTTAAAAATATTAGCTATTCTTTCACATTGTGAAAATACAATAGCTATTTCAATGAGTGATTTAGGCAGCTACACTAGAGTTATGGCTTCCAAATTTGATTCCCCAATTACTTTTGCTGCAGGAACAGATGTTACAGCTCCTGGACAAATTGATATTGAAACTATGAAATCTCTGCTTAATATGGATTTAAATATTATCAAATAGGTGATTAAAATGGCTAAAAAGTGTATTTTAGCTTTTATTTTAATAATTATCTTAGCTATTTTTTTAGGAATATTTTTAACAGAAGATAACGGATCTGTTGATGTTTATATAGATGGAGAAAATGTAACTGCATCAACACATCCCGGATTAAACACTGAAATTAATACTGATGAACTTAACAATGAAATTTGTAACTATGCTCTTGAATCAATGAACCAGCCAAACACAAATATAGATACTTTAAAATCAGGAATTCATGACATATGCTTAAGTCATGGCCTTGATACCTCCAATATCAATATTGATTCTTCTTTAGGCGAAAATAATGTTCCTGTTATTTTTCAGGTTGATGGAACTTCCATGCTTCCAACCCTGCAGGACGGACAGAATGTTTTAGTTAATAAAACACAAAATGTTCATATTGGAGATATTGTAGTTGCCAATTCTTCAGAATATGGAAACATTATAAAAAGAGTTGACCAGGTTAATGATAATCAAATTCACCTTGTAAGTGATAATAAAAATGTAGAATACAGTCAAATCAATGGTGTTCTATATGAAACAAAAGGAATAAGTACATGGGTTGATTCAAGTGATATTTATGGTGTAGTTATAAAATATTAAAAAATAAGGATAGGAAAAGTGCTTATACAGCACTGTCTCCTTCTTCACCGGTTCTGATTCTTATTACATTGTCAATCGGGTAAATGAAGATTTTACCATCACCGATGTTACCTGTTTTTGCACCTTTTTGGATGGCTTTAACAATAGTATCTACACCTTCATCTTTTGTGACAATTTCAATACGTGTTTTTGGAATTAAGTCAATACAGTAACTGGATCCCCTATATGATTCTTTGATACCTTTTTGACTGCCTCTTCCTTTAATTTCAGAAACATTCATCCCCTGACAGCCAACAGCTGTAAGTTCATTTTTAACGTCCTGATACTTTTCCTGTCTAATAATTGCAACAATACTTTTCATTTTAAAACCTTCTAGTTAAAATTATATGCAGATTCTTCGTGAAGTTTTGCATCTAATCCAACAACTTCATCTTCATCTTCTACTCTGATACCACCCATAGCTTTATCAAGTACTTTAGCTAAGACATAGCTTATTACAAATGCATAAATAATAGTAGCTACTACACTTATTACTTGTATTACAACCTGATATGGGTTTCCATATAATAATCCTGCTGCTTCATTAATGTATGGTGCTGCAAAGATACCAGTAGCAATTGCTCCCCATATACCTGACATACCGTGTATACCAAATACATCTAATGCATCATCGTAACCAAGTTTTGCTTTTAAGTAGTAAATTGCAAAGTAAGATACTAAAGGAGCTACTGCACCAATTACTAATGCTCCAGGAACATCAACAAATCCTGCTGCTGGAGTAATAGCTACTAAACCAGCAATTCCTCCGGAAATTGCACCAAGAACAGTTGGTTTACCAACAACAATTGTATCTAATATAGTCCAGACGATTAAAGCAGCTGCAGCTGCAACGTTTGAAACAATAATTGCATTTGCTGCAAGACCATTTGCACCTAAACCGGATCCACCATTGAATCCCATCCATCCGAACCATAGAAGTGCTGCACCTAATACTGCATATCCTAAGTTATGTGGTAATAATGAAATGTCTTTTCTTTTACCTAATACAAGTGCGATAGCTAATGCAGAAACCCCTGAATTAATATGTACAACAGTACCACCTGCGAAATCAAGTGCTCCCATATTCATTAACCATCCTCCACCCCATACCCAGTGAGCAATAGGGATGTAGACAAGACAAGCCCAAATCGGGATGAAAATTACCCAAGCTTTTGTTTTCATTCTTCCAACAACACCACCAGAAATCAATGCTGCTGTTAAACCTGCAAATGCAAGTTGGAACATAACAAACAATAGTGTTGGAATAGTTCCGCTTAAATCATCAAGTCCGATTCCACTTAAGAAGAAATTGGAAGGGCTTCCTATAAATCCTCCTAGTGACGGAGTTCCAAAGGCAAATTGATAACCGAAGATAACCCAAATAACACTTACAATTGAAAATGCGATAAAGGTTAAAAACATAGTATTTAAAACATTTTTACGTTTACTTAAACCACCATAAAAGAATGCGACAGCCGGAATACTCATTAAAAGTACTAAAAGACTACAAACAAGAACCCAAGCTGTATCTCCTGCGCTAAATATATCCATTATATCTTTTCTCTTTTTAAATAAATTAATAACAATAAATCAAAATTATTTTTTTAAATTTTTATGAATTTTGATTGAACGGAAGTCGGAAGTCGGAATCCTTCTTCCGATATATAGTAGTTGAACTTACAGGTATATAAAGGTTTTGGTAAAATGGATCTCAAAAAAATATGATGCTTTAAAAAAATTCAATAAAAAATATTAATAATATATAAATATATAAATAAATAACAGTTAATCTTTAAAATTAAATAAAAGAAAACTTTAAATTTGCAAATTCAAAAAGGAAAAATGTGTTATTATGAGAGGGCAAACAAAAGCAAAATTAATTGTGTTTTTTATTGTTGCAATTATTGCATTTGCTGCAAGTTCAATAGCTGCAAATATTATTTTAATAGAAAATCCCAATGATAATACTCTGCTAGCTATTGAAGATGATAATTTCACACCTCAAAAAGTGGATTATGTTCCTACATACATCCCGGAACCTAAAATTATTAATGATACTAATTTAACCAACAAAACAAATTGGATTGATGATACAAATATTACTGACATTTTTAATAATACAAAAGAAAATTTAAGTGATTTATGGAATGAATATTCAAATTGGTGATTATAATGGGTGAAAAAAAGAAATTCATTAGAGATAGTGTCTATGGAGACATTAGCTTAAACAAATTTGAACAAAAAGTATTGGACATGCCTCAATTCCAACGTTTAAGAAGAATTAAACAATTAGGATTAATTAACTTAATTTATCCTGGTGCAAATCACACCCGTTTTGAGCATTCAATCGGAACAATGAATCTTGGATCCAAATTAGCTAACGAATTAGAGCTAAGTAAAGATGAAATTGAACTTGTTAGAATCTCTGCTCTGCTTCATGATATTGGACATGGTCCTTTTTCACATGTGTCTGAAGGAGTATTGTCATTTCCTCATGAAGAATTAACAAAGTATGTTATTTCCAAAACATCAATGCGAGATTATCTGGAAGAAAAATTTGATATTAAAGAAATAAATAAGATAATCTCCGGAGAAGGCAAATTAGGTCCGATTGTGTCTGGAGAATTGGATGTAGACAGAATGGATTATCTTTTAAGGGATTCATATAATACCGGAGTAGCTTACGGAGTCATTGATTATGAAAGAATAATCTCTAATCTGAAACTAACCAAAAACTTAGTATTAGACATAAAAGGAGTTCAGGCTGCTGAAGGAGCTTTAGTATCTAGATATTTCATGTATCCAAGTGTATATCAACATCATACAACACGTATTGCCAATTCAATGTTTAGAAGAGGTTTAAAAAAGCTAATAAACTCAAAAGAAATAGACGAAAATGACATGTACAAATATGATGATATGGATATGGTCAGCATTTACAGAAACAGTGAAAACCCATTTGTACAGGATATGATTACCCGTCTGGACAACAGGGATTTATTTAAACGGATAAAGGTTATAAGACTGGAAAACTTTAAAAATCCTGAAAAATTATACAAAACCTCACAGGAAACACTAAGGAAAGCTGAAGAGGAAATAGCTTATGATTTTGATATGGATAAAGATTATATAACTATCAATATAGCTGAATATCCCCGTTTTGATGAAATGAAAACACAGGTAAGTGTTGACGGAAAATTATATCCTTTAACTAAAATTTCAAATATTGTTGGAGCACTAAGTAAAGCAAGATTCAACATTCCGGATATCAGTGTTTATGTACCAAAAGAGGATAAAGCCAAATTTGAAAAACTTAAATTAGAAAACTACCTGGATTTACCTGAAATCAATAAGGATAAATTCCATGGCATTCATTATGACCAAATCAAACTATTTTAGGAGAATAATATGATAGTAGTTGGAATTACAGGAGCTAGCGGAGTAATTTATGGAATTAAATTACTTAAAGCTCTAAATGAACTAAATATTGAAAACAGCTTAATTATAAGTGATGCTGCTAAAACTGTAATAAAACATGAAGTAAAAGAATCAATTGAAGAGATAATCAGTTTAGCAGACAATTATTATGAATTTGACGATTTGACTGCATCAATCAACAGCGGATCATTTAAATTTGACGGACTGGCTATTGTACCATGTTCCATGAAAACATTATCATCAATAGCTAACGGATATGCATCTAACACCATTACACGAGTAGCTGACGTAAGCTTAAAAGAAAGAAGAAAAACAGTTATTGTTCCCCGTGAAACACCTCTCAGAAGCATACACCTCGAAAATATGCTGAATTTATCAAAAGAAGGAGCTGTGATTTTACCTGCAATGCCTGGATTTTACTCTGACAGTGATACCATTGATGATCAGATTAATTTTATTGTAGGTAAAATCCTGGATTCACTGAATATTGAAAATAACATCTATAAAAGGTGGGAATAAATGTTAAATGATATGGACTTTATTAAAACTTGTGATGTTCCCGGCCCTACCAAAGAAGCCATAAGAGCAATCATATTATATAAATCAGCTGTAACATCTGATGACAATGTGGTAGATGTCGGCTGCGGAACTGGAGGAATTACCTGCGAATTTGCCCAAAGAGCAAAAAAAGTAACATCCATTGATACAAATCCGGAAGCCATTAGCGTTACCAAACAAAATCTTGAAAAATTTAATTTAGGAGATAATGTAGAGTTAATAAATGATTCCGGAAGCAATGCACTGAAAAATATTGACAATATAGATATAGCTGTTGTTGGAGGCAGCGGCAGGGAACTTGAAGAAATTTTGGAAATTATAGATTCCAAATTAAATTCAAAAGGAAGAATAATCATTACAGCTATTCTTGTTGACACTAAAATAGAAGCTATAAACAAATTAAAGAAGCTGAATTACAATCCTAAAATCATGGAAATTAATATTTCAAAGGGGAGAGTTCTTGATCGCGGGGTTATGATGATAAGTGAAAATCCAATAGCTGTCATTAGTGCAAGTAAAAGATAAAAAAATTTTTTGGAGATTATAAAATGAAAAGAGAATGGAAAATAAAATTTTCAATATTGATGATTATTGCAGCTATTGTTATTTTTGGAACCAATTACCTTGTCCTAAAAGACACGCACAGTATTGTTTCATATGTCTGGCTCCACATCGGATTTATTCCTATAGACATTATTATTGTTGCATTTATACTTGAAGATATAATGAGCAGAAAAGAAAAAGAAGCTATTTATGAAAAATTGGATATGCTTATCAGCACTTTCTTTACTGAAATAGGTAATGAATTAATAGAAGAATTCAGCAGTGCAAATGAATTTAAAGCTAGCACCAGTTATTTAAAAGCTATTCCTAATTGGGATGATGAAGAATACGACAAACAGCTGAAAAAATTAAAAAATGCAAATATTGACTTTAATGTAGATATTGAAGGTGACAAAAGAGCAGAATTCTTAATAAATCTTAGAACATTACTGAAATCCAAAAGAGAATTTTTAATTAACTTAATCAACAACCCACAGTTATTTGAAAAAGAGGAGTTTTCAGGATTATTGATTTCAATATTGCACCTTGATGAAGAATTAGAACACAGACCTGATTTGAATCAGATTACAGATACTGATTTCAATCATTTAAATGGAGATATCAAAAGGATATATTCAAAATTAATATATGAATGGCTCTATTACTTAAAATACCTTAATACCCATTACCCATATATGATTTCATTAATTATCCGTACAAATCCATTTGATGAAGATGCTGATGTCTATATAAAAGATTAGGGAAATGCATTATGAATAGTAAAAAACATCATTCCTGCATCATTTTATGTGGCGGGCAAAGCAGAAGAATGGGTCAGGACAAAGGATCTATGATTATTCAAGACAAACCTATGATTAATCATATCCTTTCAACTTTAAATAATGAAATAAATGAAGTGATAATTGTTTTAAACAATAAAGACCGTATTGACAAATATAAAAATTTCATCAAAAAGGAAGATTATAATTTTACAGTAACCTTTGCTGAAGATGAAATAAAAAATATTGGGCCGATGTCCGGAATATTGACCGGGCTGAAGCACATTACTTCTGATTATGCATTAATACTGCCTTGTGACAGTCCCTATGTAACAGAAAATTTAATTGAAAATATTTTTAATGAATTGGACTCAAGGTATCAGGCCATTGTTCCGTATCATGACAATGAAAATAAAATAAAAACAAGTGAACCTCTCCATTCAATTTACAGTAAAAATATCATTCCTGAAATTGAAAAGTTAGTATCCTATGATATACTGCATATTAAGGGACTGGTAGAAAAAATAGATACGAAATTTATATTAATAGACAATAAAAAATTATTAAAAAAAGAATTTAGAAATCTTAATCGTCCAACAGACATTTAAAGATATTCAACTAATTCTTTTGTTTTTGAAATTGCTTTATCAACACAGTAAAATATGTCTTCTTTTGTTAACGGTAAAATTCCGCCTTTCTGCATAGCACAAATTTTAGCATCTTTAGTAACACCTACATTTAAACGAGCATCAGCTACTTTTTCTTCATTTAAAGTAGGGTCCAAAATCAATTTATCCCCTATTTTAACAAAAGTACACATAGCTACTTCATTATTGATAGGTAAATCTATAGTGTTTTCATAGTCAAATACGACTTCATCATCAGCAACACTTGCAGATGGTAATTTAGTGCTTTTTAAAGCTGCCATTACAGCAAGTTCACAGGCATCAAAAAGATTTCCGCAGTTATCTATAATATGCAAGTCTATAAATAACATCCAAACATGTTTGCCTTCTTCAACACATAACTTATCCAAATCAACAAGTTCACTTTCACGAATTCCCCTGTCAACAACACGTGCAAGTTCAATTGAATCTTCACTTGGTGGTCCGGGTTCAAAAGTAGGGTCAGCCATTGGCAGCATTTCACAGTTAGTCATTAAAACTCCTAAATCAGGAGTATCCGGAAATGGTGCACCAATTTGCGGTTTGATACCGACAATAACCTGAGTATCTCCTATTTTAACTCTTGCAGAACCTTCAGCTTTGGATATTACATCGGTTTCAATAGAAATATCCCTATATTCATCAAGTTCCCTGCCATCTTCCCTTTTATCATTGACAGCAAGATTAATTATACTTTCCTTTGTAATTTCAGGTACAATTTCAACCATATTAATCACTCATCTCAGCAGAATATTTTTTCATTAAAGCTTCTTTTTGGATTTCATTTACTTTCCTGCATCCTTCCATAGCTAAATCAATTGCTTTTTCAAATTCCTCTTGAGATAAATCACCATCACTTTGTAATAAAGTAATTTCACCAGTTCTTGGCATCATAGCTATAGGAACATCAGCCTGTCCTTCCTTATCTTCAACTTCAGATAAATCCAGAACAACTTCATCATTTACTTTACCTGCAGCACATCCTACAACAATATCTTTCATAGGAATTCCGGCATCAACAAGTGCAACAGAAGCTGCAGTAATTCCAGCACAACGTGTTCCTCCTTCAGCTTCAATTACTTCAATGTAAATATCCACCATAGACCTAGGATAATTTTCCAGCATTAAAGCTGGTCTTAATGCATCAGCAGTAATTTTGGAAATTTCAGAAGATCTTCTGTCTGGTCCAGGTCTTTTCCTATCATCAACAGAAAAAGGAGCCATATTATACCTGCATCTTATTACACCAGTATTTGGTTCAAGCAATCTTCTGATATATGATTCTCTAGGTCCGTACACTGCTACTAAAATTTTATTTCCACCAACTTCCAAATAAGCAGATCCGTCTGCACGTTCAAGAACACCTGCTTCAATTTTTATAGGACGTAATTCATTATACTTTCTGCCATCCTCTCTTATCATTTCAGACATCATATCAACCTCATAATCATCAAAGAATTATCTGTTATTTAATATATAAGAATTGCCAGAATTATTGCCGTAGGATAAATGTTTATCCTTTTTATTTTTCTTTTTTAATTCTTCAATTACTTTATAAAAATCAGTACTGTCTTTTTTTGATTGTTCCTCTTTTTCTTCCTGTTCTAATTCTTCTTTGAAATTTTGAAGTTTAGGTTTTTCCAATTCTTCATAATCATCACTATAATCGTCTTCCTGTGGCAATTCACCATCAATAGCTAAATATAGTTTATTTTTAACTTTATTTGTTAAACCGGAAGTATGAGCCTCAGCTTCAATCATATGGATAATTTCTTTAGTAAGCTGTTCCATATCTTCATCACCTTTGACCCAAACAAGGCCATTTTGACCAACAATTATTTTACAATTGGTTTTATCCTTAATCATGTTGATCATAGAACCTTTTTTACCAATCAGTCTAGGAACTTTAGTTGGAGTAATATCTACAATTATTCCTCCTCTGAATTTACCCATTCCTCTACCTTTTAATCCAAGTTTGACTTTTTTAACTTCGTCAACATCAACAACTCTTAAAAATAGAACATCCCCAACATCAAATACTTTATTGAGTTCTTTTTTCTCTCTTCCAAACACTTCAAAAGCAGGTAAAATTCCGGAATATGGTGAATTGATATCTACATCCCACATAGAGAACCTGACATCTTTAATTTTACCAATAACTACATCTCCTTTTTTAGGAACATATTTACTTTTAAGAGGAATAACTCTAATTTTTTTATTCCTTAAAGAAACTAGTCCCATTAAAGAAGAACAAATTTTACCATCCTCTTTAAAGGTACCTCTTCCTGAGTAGTATTCATCATCTGCCAATACTTCACCAGGAATAACTAAATCTTTATTTTCCACATATATCATAAAAATCCCATAAGTTGAAAATTAATTTAATTATTTGATAGTTTTTGTTTCTGCTTCACCACTTGAAATTTCAGCCATTTTAGCGGCGAAATCATCTTGAAGGCCACCAGGCATCTCAACAATACCAATCCAGGAACCATCCTGTTGCCATTCCTCATTAAGAATTTCACCAAAATGATGAATTGCAGAGTATGCTCCTCCTGCTGAAGAACCTGGAAGTCGAACAGCTACTTTAACTTTTTCAAACCTGATTGGAATAAGTGGTTTAATAGCTTTTAGGGCTGTTTGTACCTGTTGATCAACTGATATGAAAGGATCAAATTTAACTTTAGCTTCATTAACAGCATTTTCAATCCTTTGTGCAGGGTGAGGAAGACCTGATTGAGGATTAATAGCTTCCCTAGAGATTTTATTAATAACAAGTCTTCTTTTATCAGCCTGCATTTGTCTTTTTTGTTCAGCAGTTAATTGAACATGTCCTTTTTCAAGTATAACTTTAGAAACTTCAATCGGATCTGTAGTTTCAAATATTTTAAGCATAGCTTCTTCAGAAGCTTTATCTCCTTTTTTAGAATCCTTAAAAATTTCTTCAACAGCTAGAAGGTCTTCAATAGCTACATCCTTCCCATCAGGATTTCTAAATTCCGCTGCTAAATCCGGATCCACTAATATTTCAAAATGTTCCCCGCAATATTCATATTTAGCTATTATTGCATCATCTACATTTACCATTGAAAAACCCCCAACTAATTAAATTATTTATTCTTCACTTTCTTCTTTAGATACTACTTCATCAATGAAAGTTTGTACTTCTTCCTGAGAAAGTTTAGTGTATATTTCTTCATCACATTTAATAACAGCAATTTCAACATTGTTTGCAGTAGTTTCATGTTCAGTTGCTTCATTGATTGCTGTTAATGCTAACTTAATAGCATCATTTAAATTCATGTCATCTTTATATTGATCTTCAAAGATATCCATAGCTGCAGATCTGCCTGATCCAATAGCGGTTGCTTTATATTCAATTAATGCTCCACTAGGGTCCGTTTCAAATAATTTGCAGCTACCGTCATATACTCCACCAATGATTAAAGCAGAACCAAATGGCCTTACTCCACCATTTTGAGTATACATCTGTAACATATCACATAATTTTTTAGATAAGCTATCTACCCTAATAGGTTCACTGTAGGTGATTTTGTTTATTTGAGCTTCTACTCTTGCTCTTTCAACTAAAGCTCTTGCATCAGCAACAAGACCTGAAGTTGCTGCTCCAATATGTTCATCTATTTTAAATATTTTTTCAATAGATGTAGCTTCAACTAAATTGGAAGTAGTTCTTTTATCAACTGCTAAAACAATACCTTCAGAACATTTAATTCCTATTGAAGTGGTTCCTCTTTTAACAGCTTCTCTTGCATATTCTACTTGGAAAAGTCTTCCATCTGGGCTAAATACAGTAATTGCCCTGTCATAACCAGCATTTTGTAAAGGTTGCATAAATTAATACCTCACATTTTTTAATATTATAATAAATTTAAGTTCAACTACTATAAAAATACAATTATTTTAAAAATAAACCAAATTCTCCATGAAATGGTATTTCATTACATATCTGTAATGATATAGTTTTTTAAATCTTTTTTCCATAAATTCAATTCATATTTATATGTGTATATTATTAATAAAGTTTTCTATTTTAAAATAACTAAAAGTTATTAAAAACCTTTCCATAACCAAACAGCAAAAAATTAAGAAAAAATCCCTTAACAATTCAGTATTTAAAAGAAATTTTTTATCAGTTTTCACTTTCGTGTTTTTGATAAAAAAAGAGTCTAAATCTCGTGGTTTTGTTTGTAAACTTTTTAAATAAATACATAAACAATTTTAGACATATAACCAGATATACGGAAATATGATAATTATTTCATAATTAAAGCAATATTCAGATTTAAAATCAATATTAAAGATTTAATGTCCAAATAAAAACTAATCAAAGGACAATCCATAAGTATATATACTTAAAATAACAATAATGTTAATTGTAGAATATATAATCCATATATTCTTCTATAATCTGTTTAAAACAGAAACTATCAATTTTCACTTTCGTGTTTTTGATAAAAAAAGAGTCTAAATCTCGTGGTTTTGTTTGTAAACTTTCCAATAGCTTACAAACTTTTTTAGACTCATAACAACTTTTTTTAAAATAATTTTTTTCACAGTTTACATAATAATAAATAGTATTACTTATAATAATAAAAGTAATAAAAAAATTATAAACTTTATCAAAAATAAACGGATGATGTAAAATGATAAAGTTAAATTTAAGTTTTACCTCTCCAGGAGGTGAATCATGTGTTAAATCATATAACAATGATTTTAGATGTAATTTTAATCATATTACATATTATTAATTTAATAAGATAAACGATTAAAATAATTGATAGTTGAATATAGAAAGGTTTTTGATTTTTTATGCCCACGAGCTGAAGTTTTGCGTAATTTTTCCTTTTTATTTTTCAATAAATTTCTGACAGGCCTTGATAGTTCCAGATAAACCGATAGTGGAAACTGAAATATCTTTTCCATTATATTTATAAATTAAAGCAAGAGAAGATCTTACTTCATCAACATACTCCCTCTGGCAGCGAAGAATGGCCTGATAATGATTATACTCATCTGTTTTTTCAAGCTCATAAAACTTCATAACCCATAAACTAAAATTGCCTGTTCCGTTTTCACCAAAAAAGCGAATACATCCGTTCCAAACAATATTAACCAGATCATCTTTAGAAATAACACTTTTAACTTTAACATCTAATGCCAGATAGCGGTTATTTTTCCTAAGTGTAGGGGGAAGAACCTTAAGCTTCATCATTAACCTCCCTAACTCCTTTTAAAATCATGTTTTTTCTGTTTTTATTAAATTCCAAAATGTTTTTAGCTGTTATGAATGATTTATCAATTTCCCTTTGAGTTAGTCCAATTGAAAGAAACACTGAAGCGAAATCCTTAGTTGTCTTAATATCAAAAACAGACTCTGCTCTTGAAGATAAAATTAATGGAAAGTCAAATTTTCTATGTAATGAAATTATGTCCTTAATATTAGCTATTGTTTTAGCTCTATGTGTTAAATAAGATTTCAAAATATCTATAAAGCAAATTTCAATAGCTACATTATTTTTCAAAGCTTCTTTAGCTAAAACCTGATTAATGCCACTATCATATCTTTTTAAATAAGGCCTTGATAAAACATCCAATTGAATATTTTCCAAAACAGCCCGATTTACTTTTAAATCGCCACCGATTACACTAATACAAGATGATTTATCCCTAAACTTTCTAGCTATTTTTCTAATATCATTAACATTATTGGAATCTATTTCCAAAGTATAATTTACATTAATATCCAAATTATCCTGCAAATCCTCTTTAAACTCCAAAGCTCCCATAAATTTATTTTGATTATAAGAAAAATTAATATGATTCCAGCCATACTTTGAAGCTTCCATAGCTAATTTTAAATTATTATCATAGCTATTTCCTTTAACATTTAAATCAAAAAACATTTTAAAAATCCTATTGAATCGCTATATTAAATATTAAATTTTATTTATTATTAATATTATGGAAAAAGTATTCAAAAAAGAAAAAAAATTTTTGTAGAGTGAAGCTACAAAAAAACTAAGAAAAAATTAATGGAGGAGAATTAAATATTGCATAGACAACCAGAATCATAAATACAATATTTATAAGAACTCCAAATTTTATAGATTTATTAATATTTTTTTGCTTATAATACTGGAAAATAATATAAAAATAATCTGCTGAGATTAAAAAGAATAATAAAAACATGAAATAAGTAAATGGGAAGAAATTTACATTACTTCCAGTTACTAAAGTTCCTATCATAGCCAAAACAAGCAAGAAAATAAAAATATTACCATATCTAATATTCATATCCAACACATAATTTTAAAATATTTATTCTTTTATTCAAAAAAACCAGAATAAATTAATACATTCATCAAATTATTACTTAAAAATTGATGATTATTATATTATCTATAATTAGAATATATAAATACTTTTATAATTTTAGAAAAAGATGAAATAATCATTGATAAACAGCTTAAAAAATGAACAAATAAATAAAAAAAAATAAGTGATTATAGTAATCACTTAAACAGAAACCGATGCCGGCAAGGTACCGGTACTTCCATATTGAAGTAAAATAGCTATTTCAATATCCAACATTTTAGATGGTGAAATATCCGGAACACCACCAGTATAAATTCCGACATAGTTTGGTACCTGACCGTTTCTATCAATCCAGGAAGCGAACCTGTTAGACATATCCACATAATTAGCCTGAGCTATTGAATTTGAATAATCACGACCGCTAGGATGAGGTGCATAAGACGGATTTCCAACAGAAATTGTTGCTCCGCTATCTCCCTGACCAATTAAAGCCACTGATTTTGTTAAAATATACAGACACTGTGCTTTAGATAAAGATAATGACTTATAATTAACCGGGAAATTGCCGCCATTATTTTTAATAGCCTGTGCTAACCCAGGTGCTTCAGAAACTGGAAAACTGCTTAAAGACAATGACTGAACTCCAGAATCACCACTTACAGAAGAAGATGATGAAGAAGCATCTGAAGAAATCTCTTCATTAGAACCGCTAAACATTCCAGTACCGATAGCTGCAAAAACAATAATCAAAACAACGATTAATGCAACTAAACCTATTATAATTATATTTTTACCATTCTCATCATCTCCAGCAGATGTTGGAGCATGACTTAAAGTTCCTTTATTTTTAATCTGACTGCCACAATATTTGCAAAATTTTGAATTGTCAGGTAAATCTTTTCCACATTTAGGACAAAACATTAAAACTCCTCATTCATATTTATAGAATTCAACAGACCAGCTTACAGTTTCATAATAATCAATATTGAAAGTTTCTGAAGATGATGATTCATATGTAAGAGAATCATATCTGCTTGCAACTGCACTTCTAGAACCCCAATCAACACCTGCTGACTGACCATTAGAACCAGAAACATACAAATGATTAGTAGCATAATTTTTAATAGGATATGCTGTAATTTTAACCATTATTTTACCCGCTGGAACACTAACAGCCTGAGAACCTGAACCGGAACCTGAATATGAACCGATTAATTTCCATTCACCGGATTCACTTGAACTAGATTCGGAACTTGAAGTAGAACTAGATTCATTAACAGAAGATGTGGAACTAGCTGAACTATCAGAAGAATAGTCACTTGCTTGATCTGCACCTCCGTCATTTAAATTTATTGCAAAATAACCAATTGCACATATAAGAACTATAATAAGTGCAGTTAAACCAACAATCAAATATTTTGTATTATTTCCATCTTTTTGTTGAGTTTGGACTTCATTTTTTTGGGCTAAAGATGCACCACACCGAGTACAAAACTTAGCCTTTCCATTATTTTCAAATCCACAATTTTCACATTTCATAATATCAAAAAAATTTAGTTAATCATTATTATTTTTAACACAAGATACATATTAATTTAATTATATGATTTTTATCTTATGCAATAACTTCCCCAATAAGATGCTCTTCAGAAGCATATATTACAACCATATTTTCACAGTCCAAATATGAAAACAGATATCCGTATTGGCTTTGGCCATTTGTATCCTAATTAATCCATTCTCTCCGTAACCCTCTTTCTTTTCCACCAATATTCTTTTTAGCTGCATTTTGAGATTCAAAAAAGGAGTTAAATCAATATATGAATAATCAGTACCTGAACTTACACCCAAACCAACCATATTTTCATCCCCGTCCTGATAAAAACTAGCATGTGAATCCCGCCATAAGGCATTGGCTCACCGTCCCTTCGCAAATCAATATTTTCTTCAGAATCTGCAGGAATATTGAAACTAACTCCACCCATTGTTATATCAGCGAAATTTAAGCTGAATATTCAAATTACTAAAATAAAAATGGCTACATCAATAAATCCGCTGATAACAAGCTTATTATTTCCTAAACTCTCATTATCTGATGATTTAATTATTGGAGATTTATTATTTTCAATATCAAAACCACATCATCATCTAATTTTATGCCACAGTTTGGACAAAACTGCATTAATTACACATTTTTATTAAATTTCCATCGTAAAAACACTTTTTAACATTACAAAAAAACAGAATTGTTATTATATTGTATTTACACTTTATATTCCAATTAAAATATTAAATATTTCTTTTTAAAACCAGTGCACAGCTTTAAATAAAATTATAAAAAGTAAAAATAAAAAAAGATTAAAGAAATTAGTTTCCGAGTGTTTCTCTAATTCCCTTAATAGTGTATCTGGCATAGAAGTAATTTAAGATACTGGCAGCAGCACGTCCGATAGCCAATCCTGCCCAAATACCAATTAATCCCCAATCTAAGTAAATTCCAAAGAAAAATGTAGCTCCGACAGTAAAAAGAACTTCCCTTATAATTGTCCATGATAAACTGATTGTTCCTTTTCCAATTCCCTGATAAAAGAAACTTGAAGCCATTCCTGCACCGGTTAAAGGTAGACAAAGACAGGCTATTTGTAAATATCTGGTTATTTCCGGAACCAAATGTGCAGTTTCAGCAGTATATGCAAATATAGTGGCTAATTGAGTTGCAAAAACTACTAAAACAATAGTTACACATGTTCCAAATATTATTCCAAATTTTGCACCGAATTTATGCGCCCTTGAAATATACTCTCCGTTTTTAGCTCCAAATGAACTGCCTACAACTGCTGTAACTGCTGTTCCAATAGCTGTAAGTGGCATTATTGCAAACAAGTATAATCTTTGACCTGATGTAAATGATGCTATTCCAAATTCTCCAGCAATTGAAGAAATAAATATCATATACAAAGACATTGCAATGGACATTACAAGCATATCCATTGATGCAGGAATACCTACTTTTAAAATATCTTTAGCTATGCTGGAATCAAATTTAAATTCACCTAAATTAACATCTACATATGTGTCCTTTTTAACTAAAATCCAGTACAATATAACAACAGCTGAACAGACTGAACTTAAAATTGTTGCAATAGCTGCTCCTGCTGATCCCCATCCTAAAATGTAAATACATATCGGATCTAAAATTGCATTTAATATTACGGAAACAACAACAGCATACATTGCTCTTTTCATATCTCCTTCTCCACGAAGGATACCGCTTGCACCATTTGCAAATATAAAAGCAAATAAACCTAAAAATAAAGGAGTTCCGTATTTAATTCCCTGAGCTAATGACTCGCCACTTGCTCCGTATAATTTAAGCAAAGGTTCCTGAATAATCAATAATGCAATTGTTAAAACTATGGAAGCTACTAAAAAAATCAGCAAAGAATGTGCTGCTGACTGACTGGCTTTCTCATGATTTTTAGCTCCAATAAAACGACTTATGCTGCTTGTTGCACCACTTCCAAGTCCTACACTTACCCCATTTAATATCATAAAAATTGGAGTTATAAAACCAATGCCTGCAATAGCTTCCTGACCAAGTCCTGCTATCCATATCCCATCAATAATATTATAGGATGCTGTTAAAAGCATAGAAATCATAATTGGAATCGCCAATTTCTTAACAGCTGTTTCAGGATTACCTCTCATTACTTCAACATTTTTATTACCCATAATTACCCTATTTCCTCATTTTATCCATTTCTTTTTGAATTTTCTCTTCCATCCAATCATCGTCAAATCTGTCATGAAGAACAAATACTTTAATATAATGAAATATTAACCAGACACCCCAAAGAACAGTTACCCATAAAAACCACCACTGGTGTAAATTAGTCCAATTTCCATGAATTTCTGAAAGATTAATAAAAAATAAACATACATTTACAATAATATAACCGTATAAGTATCTGTAAAATTTTACTTTTTTATTAACAAGGCTTTTAGCTTTTTTATAAAGTATCTCTTCATCCATTATTTAAACCTCAGTCATTTACTAAATTGTAACTCTTTCTAGCTACATCCCGTATTACAGCCATAGATTCATCACTTATTTTAGCAAGTCCTACTGAATTATGCCAGTAATCCACCTCTCTTTTTAAAACAGGGATTACTTCCTCTCCTTTTTTAGTTAATTTTAAGATATATTTTCGTCTATTATCCTTATTTATTATTCTTTCAATATAACCTTTGTCTTCTAATTTTCTAAGAGTTTTAGCTACAGTTCCTTTACTTTGACAAAATATATCACAGAGATCCTCCTGTGACAATTCAATTTCAGAATAATAAATTTTAAGCAGATAATAACTATCACGAAGATTAGTCAGTTCCTTTGATTTTGACCTTGCAAACTTAATTCCATTCTGAGATATATTGTACATCAATAAAATTAAAGACATATCATCAAATATATCCTTTTCTTTACCCATACCCATATTAACACATCATTTAAAAAATATCTATTTTTCTTTATTACTGTTCATTTCTACCCACATTATTTTAAAATAGATATATTTTAATTGTACAGTTAAACATATAAATGTTTTTAAGAAAACAGTTGTTTATGCAATCGTTTTTTTAGATTAAACAAATGTTAAAAAGTTCAATTAAAATATTTCAAAGCTTTTTACCCCCCCCCAAAATCAAATCAACAAATGCCTGAAAAAATTTTGAAAAAAATTGTACAACTTCCAAAAAAATAACCAAACTTATAAAAATTGTTTCAAAATAAACAGTTGAATGTTGATATAATCAACATTCCTTTCAAAAAAGCTAAAATAAACATTATATATAAACTACAATAAAATAGCAAATGAACATATAACAAAATTTAAATAAACTAAACAAAATTATAAAAAAATGGAAAAAGATAATATTAATTGTGTTAAAGATGACCATAGGAAGAACATATAATAGTACAAAACATTTTATATTATGAGATATAGAGTATACTAACATGTCACAAAAAGATGACGAACTTTTGAAATTAACTTCATATGTTGAAATTTCAAAGTACAGAGAAAAAACCTTAAAATCTATTGGAAATAATGTTAAAATACCAACAAACATTGCAAAAGACAGCGGTATTAGAACAAACCATATTTCTAAAGTTTTAAGTGAACTTAAAAGTAAAGAAATCGTAGAATGTATAAATGAAGAAGCTAGAAAAGGAAGATTGTACAGATTAACTGATACAGGTAAAGAAGTATTGGAATCTATAAATGAAAAAGAGGAAGAAAACTGAAACTGCACTTTTCATACTTCCTTTAACAATTACATTTTTCTTTTCTTATGTTTCTTTAAAAAAAATAATTTAAACCCTGTTTTTAATACCTTCCTTTAAAAATTCCAAATTTTCACGATTATTAACATCTGAAGCTTCATCAAAGCTATCAAATAAATAATTAAATATAATCTGATTTTTAACATCCATTTTCACAGAGTCCATAGACTCGTAACCTATAAACTTATAATCCGGATTTTTTAAATCTTTTTTATATTGCAGTTTAATAGCTTCCCTTAAATCATAATCTATATAATCTTCCAGCTGACCAATTATTTCCTCGGCAAAAGTATTGCCCAGCACCATCAAAATCCCAATTTTTTCATCATCAAAGGTTGTTTCTTCAAGCAAATTCTCAAAAGAAGCATAATTTTGATATCCATGAGGAATAAACCTTCCTTCAATAGTATGAGCACAATATTCATTCATTAAAGCCAAATCATTAGACAAACAATACCAGACAAAACCTTCTAATGTAGAAGACTGCTTTACTTGAAACACATCACAAAGCAAACTTTCAATTATGTCAAACAATAAAAAATGAGTCAATTCATGAATAATAGTAGCTATCTGAAATGAATCATCCAAACGGTCATCATAATACAAAACATGACCAAATTCGAATCCGAGTTCTTCACCTCTGGCCTTTGGTCTACATTCGGCAAATACTTCTGCTATACTTAATATTTTTTCTTTAGGATTATGACCTACAATCTTTGAAAATTTTAATTTCTTAAAAATATTTGATAATAATTTATTATAATCTTCATCAGAAATTTCAGCTTTAGCTAATAATAATTTATTATAATCAGTAAACAGCTTTTCAAAGCTATCAATAGATACCGGACGAATTTGCTTATTGCAATTACTGCAATAGCTACTATCATCTGAATTTAATTCCCCGCAAAATGGACAGATATTATCCATAGCTATTCTATTTCCACAGTGAGTGCAATAATTATTTGCTTTAAGATTAGGAGTTCCACATACATCACATTCTTTCATAACTACACCTTATCTGAAAACATTTCTTATAGACTTTCCAGCATTTGACAATTTAATTTTACGATTCATGGCTTTTTTAATGTTTTTACCGCAATTAGGGCAAAATTCAACATCATAATCTACAATTTTTCCACAACTACAAACCAATTTAGATTTAACAAAACGTTTTGGATTCAATTGTCTGTCGCAGCTGCTACAAAATTTGGCAGATATTGGATTTTTAGTTCCACAAACACAAATTAAAGCTTTGTTTTCATTTTTTAAGTCAATTCCACAGTCAACACAGAAATCAGCAGTAACATCATTTAATGTAGAGCAAAAACATAATTTTTGAATATTTCCATTAGTTTTTTCAAAATTATCTAACGGAAATCCACAGTTACTGCAAAACTGACTGAATTCATCATTTTCCTGTCCGCAAAAACAAAAAATAGGATAATCACATTCAAATTCGAAATTACTGTAAAGATCTCTTAATGGAGTTTCTTCATCTTCAACTAATTTTTTCCCACACATTTCACAAAACAAGTTTTCTTTAGAATTAACATGTCCGCATTCACAGGTAACGGTTGTAAATGAAAAGGTAGGTTTTGGTTCAGATTTAAAAATTCTTCTTAATTTACTATGTGTTCTTTTAACACCACAATGATAACAGTAATCATTTTCTTTAAAATTTAAATATCCGCAGGAACAGATTTCATATTTAAAATCTTTTCTGGTGCTTTCAATATAAGGTGAAAAATCTATATCCAAATCAAAAAATCCGATGTCATAAATTGGAAGTGTAAACATATAATCATCTTCATTATCCGTAAATGCTGTTCTAGCTCCACAATTCCTGCAGTATTCTTCATTAAGGGATAATCTTTTGCCACAATTGCCACAATAATTTTGTAAACCCATACACATCATCATTTAGTCAAATAAAGATAAATTCTTCTTAAAATCCACCCTATAATCCCCGTAGGAATTACAAATAATCCTGCTATAACTATACTTACACATATCAACAGCAAAATCGCAACAACAGGATTAACCGCAAATTCACTTAAAAAAAATTCAGAATCTACAAATAAGGAAATATAAACAGAAACTGTAAAAAAGAAAACAGCTTCCATTGCTAAAATTACTCTTAATTTGCTAATCCTGTATTTATTTTTTCTCTCATCAAATATATGAAACAATTTGAATTTAAAAGTTGGTTTAGTATGCACATTATCTTTAAAATGTGATTCATTAAATGTATTATTAACCTTTTTCTTTTGTGAAATTTCGCTTGTTTCTTTTGAATACATGGAATTCATAATTGAATTATGTTTTTTAATTGTATTAATGTCCATGTCAACAAAAGAATTGCCGCATTTTACACAAAATTTGGCATAATTAGCATTTTCAAAACCGCATTTAGGACAATATTTCATTTAAAGTTCACTCATGTTTCTTATTTCATTAACAAAACCATCTAAAACTTCTTCCCCTAAACCTTCAATGTATTTTATAGAACCGGCACATTCATGGCCTCCTCCATCAATACCTGCTGAAGGTATCATTTCAGCTAGTTTAGGAACAATATTATTGACACTGAATCCAAATTTTTCATTAACAGCATCCGTAGCTCTTATTACACCAAAATCAGGACCATGTCCTAAAGTTATAATTGGTTTATCCTCACCTAATTCCTGAACAACACTATCATGAACAAAACCGCAGGTTTTTCCAGGAGCAGGGAATGTAAATTTATGAGCATATTTTTCAACATCAATCATATTGAAGTAAATACCATTCTCAAAATGAGCTTTCTCAATATTAGGAATAGCTGCTTTAAGTTGAGTATCAATACGTTTTAAATATTCTTTATACAATGCATCAATCATTTTTTCATGCTTATCAATATTATCAACAGCTAAAATAGTATCCATAATTCCTCTACCATTCATAAACCTAAGGAAATAAGCTTCAAAGTCAACACATTCAGCTATTTTAGCTAAATGTTCTTTAGTAAATCCTTTTTCTGCTGCCAATTCAAGATACTGATAAACTTCACCACATTCAGCATGATCTCCTAAAGCTGCAATAGCCGGAAGATGTTTGATTAAATCTTTAATTTCAGGATTTATAATATGTGCCACTTCAGTAGCCAGTGCTCCTGCAGTTAGCTGAGAATCTCCCCCAACCAGATAAGGATTTACATGAGTATCAACATATTCATCAACAACAACAGTTCCCCCAATAATTTCCCCATCTTTTTCCTCTTTAGTAAGCAATTCTCCAGGAGAGTGATGATCAATTACTACAACTTCCACATCATAAATTTTAGCCTGCATTAAAGCTACAATATCCTCTTCTGTAGAACCATTATCCAGTAAAACAATTAACGGCAATTTTTGGCCATGTCTTTCTTTGTCTTCAAGAGCAAAAGACAAATCCTTAACTACATCTTCCAATTCATAAAACGGAGCTTTACTTGGAGACCTTTTGAAATAATAATATTGGGCATCATTACTTGGATTTACCTGTTCAACAAGAGGAACAATAGCTTTTTCCATAGCTACTCCAGAACAGATACCATCTGCATCGTTATGATGTCTTAATAAAATAGATCTGCCATCTAAAATAGCTCTCCTAATCTTTTGAGCTGCTTCCCTCATTTTAGGTTTCAATCTGTTTAAAACATCACTTTTAACCAGGAAATCAACATCATCAGGTTCTGCCCTTTTATTTAATGCATCTTCAATCAAATCCTGAAGTTTGGCTTTTTTCTCACCTTCCAATTTGGAAATAGACTGAGATTCAATTTGAGGTTTGCCACCATGCTGATTAACTTCACCTAAAACTTCTACAGCATCTCCAACATCAATATCAGGATATGCTCTGACTCCTGCTTCATCAAAAGCAGCTACCCAAGTAATATTTGATTCATCAGTAATTGTAAAAATAGTCGGACCGGAAGTTTGCTGAACCTGTAGGACTTCACCGTCAACACGAACCAATTTACCCATTTTTTCTTCCAAATCAGATATGATAGTTCTAGGAATGCTTTTTGTCTGTTTTATAATATTATAATTTTTAACATATGCCGGAGCCAAATCAATTTTTCTTTCCCTTGATTTAATGGCTGTTATAAATACAATAACATCATCTCCAACTTTATAATTAGATATATCTCCTCTCATAAGTCCCCAGACATTATTATTTAATGTTACAAAAGCACCATATTTTTCAACACGGGTAACTCTACCTTTATAAAGTCTGTCTCTGTCCATATCCCTCATTTGACATAATGCATCTAAGACATAAACATCTTTAACTTCATTTTCTCTCTCCCGTATTTTATCACGTTTCATTCTATCTTCCTTCCTTTTAGTGTGGCAATCTCTACATAAATCATATTTTTCGCTAATTGGTTTTCCACAGTCATTACATACATTAATCTGACCACTACCATGACAATTAGGGCATTCTTCAAAAACTTCAATTTGACCTTTTCCATGACAAACTTCACATGGAATATCCTGATCAGCCCCTAAATCAAATTTAGCTTTTGCATTACTATTAACTCCTTTAAAATGATTTCCTACATCAAAGGAATCTTGGTAACCAGTTCCGCCACAGCTATCACAGTCTTTATAATCTACAACTACAGAACCTGTTCCCCTACATTTTGGACACTTTTTTTTCAATTTAAAAACCTCATTTTAAAGTAAAAATTTTATCTGAATAAATTTGGATTATCATTAACTAACTTATTTCTTGCATCTTGATACTGAATAGCTTCATCCATTAAGCTATTTGCCTTATTACCATAACTACTTCCTGTAGAATTATCATTATTTTTAAAATAATAAATAGCATGAACCAAATTAGATGCAGCATCTTGCTTTAATTCTACTTCATCAATAATAGTAACTATATATTCTTTATGGACCTCTTTAAAATTATCACTACTATTTTGTATAACTAACAAATCCCTTGAACTTTTATTAAAATTATCGCTTGCATAAAGTGCTTTTTCTAATGCATCATCATAATTTTTATTATTTATTAAATTTACTGCATCATTATACTCTTTATCACCATTAGCTATATTATCACTAATTTCAGCCATTGAATTATCAAGAGAATTCATAGAAAATCCAACATAAACAATAGCAATAGCCATTATAACTAAAAGAAAAATAAAAATTAATGTTTTCTTATAATCTGACACAATATAATTTTTATAAAAACAAGTACTTAAAATTTTTTTTATAAAATATTAATATATAATTCGCGATTTAAACAGAATATGTGTTCCTAATTATACCATATTTTTCATAACATCAATAATCTCTACACATATAAAAAACTGATAAATAAGTATTTGATTACTTATAAAAATAAAAAAAGAAATAAATTTTAAGAAAAAAATCCTAAAATTTATTGAGTAGCCCAAAGACCGTGCAAGTTACAAAATTCCCTTGCAATTGCTTCGTTTGCAGCAAGTAAGTCTGCATCAACAGTAAAGGTAGCTTTTGGAACATCCCCCGGTTTGAAATGTTTGATGTATCTTTCATCACCAACAATCAATTCAACAAATTGGATGAAATGGTCATCGTCCATAGGATGTTGAACTTCACCAACAGCAACTGTAACTTCATTCCCGTCAACAGATATAACTGGAACATGTTTAGGAGCTTTATCTCCTTCAGTTTGAGGTTCAATTACATTTTTAGAAGAGTCACAGCAGTCTTTTTCTTCATGTGCATCTACTAAAACTTCAACTATGCTTCCGCAGTCTTCACATTTGAATATTTTTCCATGTTCTACCATATAAACATCTCCTCATAATAATTTAAAGAAAGTTTATATTTTAAAGTATATAACACTATTGATTATTTTCACAATATTAATAAACTCATGATTATTTCTTAATGTTCAAATAGCCTGACAGTTTAACTTTTTAAAAGATCAACATCGCCACTATTGCCAATCAAGGAAAACTATGATTGTAAATCCTGAACAAATTTAATTTGAGTTTTCATAATAGTTATCAATAGCTGCTTTAAGTGCATCTGCAGCCAAATTGGAACAGTGCATTTTAACTGGTGGAAGACCATCCAATTCTTCTGCAACATCATTACGGCTAATTTTTAATGCTTCTTCTAATGTTTTGCCAATAGCTATTTCAGTAATCATACTGCTTGTAGCAATAGCTGCTCCGCAACCAAAAGTTTGGAAGGAGATATCATCAATAACATCGTCTTTAACTTTAATATATATAGTCATCAAATCCCCGCAGGTTGGGTTTCCTACTGTTCCTACTCCGTCAGGATTTTCCATTTCTCCTGAATTTCTTGGATTTGCAAAATGATCCATAACTTTTTCACTGTACATATTTAACACCTTAATTTATTTACTTTGACCCATCATTTCTTCATATTTTTCATCAGAATTCCATAAAGGAGACATTTTCCTTAAAGTAGCTACTGACTCTTTAATTGCTTCTACTAAACCGTCAACATCATCGAAGTGAGTTTGGGAACCTAAAGATATTCTTAAGGAACCATGTACATCAACATCATCAAGATTAAGAGCTTTTAATACAGGAGATGCTTCTAAAGTTTTAGATGAACATGCTGACCCTGTTGATGCCTGATATCCTTTTGCATCTAAAAGAAGAATTAATGATTCTCCTTCAATAGATGAGAATCTGAAATTAATGATATTAGGCAGTCTTTCATTCCTATCACCATTAAGATAAGATTCAGGAACTGCATCCAATACTTTTTCAATAATTTCATCTCTTGTTTTGACTAATCTTTCATAATTTTCTTCCAGATTACTATTAGCTATTTCACAGGCTTTACCAAATCCAACAATACCTGGAATATTTTCAGTACCTGATCTGATTCCTCTTTCCTGGCCACCACCATGAATAAGAGGAGTTATTCTAACACCTTTTTTAATATATAATGCTCCAACACCTTTTGGACCATGGATTTTATGAGATGATAAAGATAATAAATCAACATTTAATTCTTCAACATCCACTTTAACTTTACCGAATGTCTGGACTGCATCAGTGTGGAAAAGAATTTTACGTTCTCTTGCTAATTTACCAATCTCAGCAATTGGCTGAAGAGTACCAATTTCATTATTACCGTGCATAATGGTAATTAAGATTGTTTCGGGAGTAATAGCATCTTTAACATCCTCTACTTTTACAATACCGTTTTCATAAACCGGCAGGTAAGTTACTTTGAAATCTAAAGTTTCAAGGAAATGGAGTGTTTCTTTAACTGCAGGATGTTCAATTTCAGAAGTAATAATATGGTTTCCCTTACCTCTTAATTTTAAAGCTATACCTTTAATAGCTAAATTATCAGATTCTGATCCGCCACTGGTAAATATTATTTCTTTAGGATCTGCATTAATAGCATCAGCTACTCTTTGTCTTGCTTCATCTAAACCCTTTTTAGCTTCACGACCAACAGAGTACAAAGTAGACGGATTTCCATAGGATTCTCTGAAATAAGGCTCCATTTCTTTTAGTACTTCTTCACTAACTGCAGTAGTTGCTGAATTATCCAAATACATCTTATAATCTCCTTTTATTTTTTATTAAAATTTAAATTTTATCTAAAGCACGTGAAAGATCATCAATTAAGTCATCTGCATCTTCAAGACCAATAGACAACCTTACAAAGTCAGGTGTGACACCAGTAGCTAATTGTTCTTCTTCTGAAAGTTGTTGGTGAGTAGTACTTGCAGGATGTATTGCTAAACTTTTTGCATCACCAATATTTGCAAGAAGAGAGAATAATTCCAAGTTATTGATAAATTCCTTACCTGCTTCCTCTCCGCCTTCAATACCAACACCTAAAATACCTGCATAATAACCATTTAAGTATTTTTTAGCAGTTTCATGTGAAGGATGAGATTCTAAACCAGGGTAACTTACCCATTTAACTTTAGGATGGGATTCTAAGAATTTAGCTACTTTTAAAGCATTTTCAGAATGTCTTTTTACTCTCACATCCAAACTTTCAAGCCCTTGTAAAAACAAGAAACTGTTAACTGGTGCCTGAGTTGATCCCAAGTCACGTAATAATCTTGCTCTAGCCCTTAAGGTAAAAGCTATATTTCCAAGTTCTGGAACATCTCCAAATGCATCCCAGAATACTAATCCATGATAACTTGGATCAGGTTCTGTGAATTGTGGAAATTTACCATTACCCCAATTAAATTTACCTGAATCTACAATGTATCCTCCAATAGAAGTTCCATGACCTCCAACATATTTAGTTGCAGAAGCTGCAATAACATCAGCACCATGTTCTAAAGGTCTTACTAAACCTACACCAATTGTATTATCTACAATTAATGGAATATCATGACTATGAGCAATTTCAGCTAAAGCTTCGAAATCAGGCACATCTAATTTTGGATTACCTATAGATTCACAGTAAACAGCTTTGGTTTTATCAGTAATTGCATCTTCAAATGCCTGTAAATCAGTTGAATCCACAAATTTAACATTTCTTGCCAAATCTTTGAAGGTGTAATCAAATAACTGGTAAGTTCCGCCGTAAAGATTATCTGCAGATACAATTTCATCACCCGGAGAGGTGATGTTTAAAATTGCATAAGTAATTGCTGCAAGACCGCTTGAAGTACCTAATCCAGAATTACCTCCTTCAATAGCAGCTATCCTTTTTTCAAATACTTCAGTTGTTGGATTAGTTAATCTGGAGTAAATTTGACCAAATTCCTGTAATCCAAACCTCCTTGCTGCTTCTGCAGCATCTTTAAATACATATGAACTTGTTTGATAAATCGGTACAGCACATGCTCCAGTAACTGGATCCGGTTCTTGACCTGCACGTACACCTAATGTGGATGATTTGTATTGTCTTTTTTCTACCATATAATCACCTATAATTCTTTTAAATTTAATATTATTACACTACAACCCATATTCTTAAAAATCCCATATTTTATATCCATTCTAAACTAAATATGATGTGCGTTATGATTTTCAATATAAATATATCACATGTTATAGTGATATATAACAATAGTTATTTAACATATATAAATGTTTGGGTAAACCTAAAAATAGGGCTTACGAAAAATAAATGAAATTATAATGTGTGTTATAATATCATATAACAATAGACATTTAAAATATATAAAGGTTTTTATTAAAAAAAGAAAAAGAGAATTTGGAATCCTCTTTTTTAAGCAATTGTAATATTGTTTCCAACCTGATATTCGTTCCAGATAGATGTGATGATATATTTACCTGGGTTTAAACGGATATTTAAGTTAGCTATACCGTTTTCATCTGTTGTTTTATGGTAGAATACACCATTTACGTTAAATGATACATTTTGGTTAGCTAATGCTTTGCCTTGACCGTCTAATGTTTGTGCAGTGAAGTTGCTGCCGTCTAAGTATTTCATGTCAAGATCTTTGGTAATTAAAGTTGGCAATACTGTAATGCTGTTGGAGACTCTGCATCCCTCGTATTCAGCTGTTACAATGTAGGTGCCTGGTAGTAACTTAATACCTAAGCTAACAATACCATTGTCATCAGATACTCTGTGGTAAAAGACTCCATTGATATTGAAGGTTACTTCCTGACCAGCTGCAATTTTACCGTCTTTACCAATTACTTTAAGAGTATAACCGGATTCATTTAAGTAATATTTAACCAAATCAGAATTACCAACAAGTAATGATTTGACAGTTACTTTATTTGAGTTTTCCTCACCAGTAACAAGATTATAGTTGGTTATAATATATTCTTTAGGAAGCAATTGGATGTTTAAAGTAGCTATACCTTCACCATTAGTATTTTTAGTATAGAAAACACCATTAATGTTAAATTTAACAGTAGCGTTAACTAAAGCCTTACCGTTGCTGTCCAGGAATAGTGCAGAATACTGAGTTGCATTTCTAAACATTTTAACAATATCATGGCCAATAACAGTAGATTTAATTGTTATATTACATTTAACAGAGATATTGTTGTAATTTGAAGTTCCATTAAACAGTACTAAACCTTCATATACTCCAGGCATTAACTTAAGTGCCATTGAAGCAGTTCCTTTATTATCAGTAATTTTAGTATAATTTACACCATTAATTACAAATATTAAAGTTTCATTAGCTATCGGATTACCTTTATAATCAGTTAAAACTGCTGTAAATCTGCTTCCATCTTTATAAAACATAACAATGTCATTTGCTTTTAAGTTAACATTTTTATTAATATCTACAGTCATGTTAAGCTGTTTAGTATAATTAACATAGTTATTATCTCCAGAATAAGATACAACAACATTATAAGTACCATTATCCAATACATCAGTGGTAATTTTAGCAGTTCCATTAACTACAGTTGCATTATACATTTTATTTCCAATGATTATTGTAACATTTCCTGTTGCATCTTTTGGCAGACTTACAGTTATTGTAGCATTTTCTCCACTTTGAACCCTGGAAATATCAACATCAATGTCATATTTAGCTATTTTGCCTACATTAAATGAGGTTATGTTTGTACTAGCTCCATAATTAGCATCTCCACTATATTTAACTACAATGTCATATTTGCCGACAGGCAAGTCACTTACAATTAAACTGGCTTTACCATCCTTAATATTAACAGTAGTATTTTTATTGTTAACACTAACAACCACATTACCTGTTGCATTTTTATTGACAAATACATCAATTGTAGCATTTTCACCTACAACAATATCATTAACATTGATTAAAATAATTGAGGTTTCTTTAGCTACAATAACTTTAATATTAAATATTTCATTACCAGATTCTACAGTAATTGTATCATTGTCAGATATTGTGTAATTAACACTAGCTGCATTATTAATAACTTTAGCCAGATTATCTGATAATGTGCCATTAATCGCACTGAATTTAACATTAAATTCAGGAAGAGTTTTAGTTAAATCATAAAGTTTTCCATCGTTGCCTTGATATTTATCAAATGTTGCTTTTATAACTTGATTTCCTGTGATATTTTCAATAATGTTTGGAGTTACACTCATAATAATCCAATTTGAAACATCTACATCCTCACATGGAGTATCCTCATCCCATTTACCTGCACCAACCAATTTTGAAGGATCATTATTAGTTCCCCACCAGTTGTATTGTGCATTAGCAGAAGGATTGTATCCACAATTATAAATTACATAATTAGAGGAAGCATTTTCCAATAATACTGAATAATGAATGTTTAAATTACCATAATTATAAATTGCATTTCCATAATATCCATTACCTGCAGCATTGTCTTCAAATATGGAATTTAATATGTTTACATCACCTCTAGCCAAAATAGCTCCACCATCCTTAGCAGCCATATTATCTCTAAATGTGGCATTAGTTATGTTTACTTTAGAACTTAAAGACCATAAAGTAATAGCTCCTCCATTTCCTACAGTAACTCTGTTAGATTCAAAAATAGAGTTTTCAACTATAAGGTTTCCATTGGAAATATAAACAGTTCCCAATCTTGCAATATTATTGTCAAAATCAGAATCAACTATTTTTACAGTACCTCCCGTTGAATAAACAATTCCATATGATGAAGTGCCTGAAGCGATATCATTGCCTGATACAGTTGAATTAATCAATGCAAGATTATTGCTGTTGTATATTAATCCATGTCCAATATTATGAATTATTTTAGAGTTTTTGATTGTCATTACTCCAGTATTGTAAATAGCACTCATAGTATTAGCTAAAGCATCAGTTATTTCATTATCATAAATGCTTATATTATTTAGTGTAAAATCAGCTCCTAAATTATAAACTGCACATCCAAAGTTGCTTTTTGCTTTAGTTAATTCCAAATTAGCTAAATTAATAACTGCAGATTTATTTGTTGTAGAAATTATTTTGCCATTATTATCAGCATCAATAATGACTTTGCCTGAACCAATTATATTTACAGACTTGGTTATTTCCAATCCATATTCCAGATAAGTTCCCGGCGCTATGTAAATTGAATATCCATCACTTACTAATTCTAAAGCTTTTTTGATTGTAGCTACAGGACTGGTTTGGCTACCATTGTTTTCATCATTTCCTTCCTTAGATACCCAGACATCTCTTTTAACTTCTTTTATAATGACATCAATGACTGAACTTTGATTGGCAGACTTTACAACAATTTTATTGCTGTTTTCTATAGTATATGAAAAAGTAACTAATCCGTTGACAGTATTTAGAATATTTCCATCAAAATCAACTGCTGTTTCCGGAATATGTTTTGTTAATGTATGAATTTTACCATCAACACCCATATAATGGTTGAAATCAACATTGACATTTATAGTTTCACATTTTTCACCGGAAATACTTTCAGGAGCGTTCATTATTACCCAATTTTTAATATCCTTTCCCGCAGGTGTGTTGGTTCCCCACCAGTTATAATCAAGAGAAATTTCGGATTTGCCGTCTTCTTCCACACTTGTATAATTAACAAATCTGTTGTTAGTGATAATACAATAATCCACATTTAAAGAAGACCCGTCTCCAAGATAAAAAATACTGTTTTCAAGGTTATTTCCGTCAACAACAGAATTTGACATTTTTAAAATAGCATTTTTAGAAATTGAAATTAAATATCTGCTGTTTACATTGTTTATTACAGTGTTAACAATATCAACAGAACCTGAAGAAAGATACAATACTCCCAAATCAGCATTAATATTGCTGAATGTACAGTTATATATTTTAATATTATTCCCATATACTTTTAAAACTGCAGATCCGTCATTTTGTGAAAATACAATGTTATTAAATTCCACATTATCTGCTTTGCAGATAAAGGCATTATTGGTCAAAATAACTTTGCCCAAACCTGTAATAGATACTTCCTTATTTATTGTTATCTGACCTTGAGAATAACTTCCTTCCATAACATATATTGTAGATGAATTTTTAGCCAGCTCAATTGCTTTAGCTATTGTAGCTACCGGAGAGTTTTCACTGCCGTCATTTGCATCATTACCCTCAGCTGATACCCAAATAGCATCAATGACTTTGGAAATAATTTTAATAGTAGCTGTCTGGTTACCTGATTTTACAGTAATTGTATCATTATTATTTACAGTATATGGAACACTAGCTATTCCATTAACACTATATGCAACATTGTTTAACAAAGTTCCATTGATTGTACTGAATTTAACAGTTATTGGAACATTTACGGACAAATCATAAATTTTACCACTTGCATCTGTATAATGATTGAAATATACTTCCACATCAATTGTTTTACCTTTTTGAGCAGTTATATTCTCAGGTGTGGTCATTATAATCCATTTGCTGATTTTATCATTGGAAACAGTATTATTTCCCCACCAGTTATAATCCATAGTAACTGCAGCATTTCCTGATTTAACATTGAATATTTTGTTAACTTTATTATCAACAATGCTGGAATAAGATACATCAAGAGTATTTCCATTTGTAAGCTGGAAAATTTCACTCTCAGAGCTGTCTCCAGCAGTATTGTTTGAAATTACCGTGTTTTTAATATTAATATTAGCATTTGCACTTGATCCGTAAATAAGATACTGACCAAAACCAGTAGAAGTCATACCAACAGTATTATTCACAATTACAGTATTTAGGATATTTAATTTACTTCTTGACTCAACAACTGATTGCATTGGACCGGATGAACCTCTAATAACAGTATTATTTAAAGTTACAACTGCATTTTGATTATCAATATAAAATATTCCTCTTAAATATGCACACTTATCATTTTCTACAACATTATCAGCTAATTTGGAATTTGAAATAGTTAATCCGTCAAAAATATACTCCCCGCTTCCAGAAACATGAATAATAGCTGATCTGGAAGCAGTTCCTACTACATTTTCAAAAGTACAGTTTTTAATTTCTGCATCTGCTGTAGTGCCTATGTCCATAGCACCATATCTGGCTCCAATATCTTTAAAAGTACAATTAATTACTTTAAGAAAACCATCACCTTCAATATATAATGCTGCAGATTTTGTTTCTTCAGATATTAAATTTGCAAAAGTAATGTTTATAAATTCCAAATTGCATCCGTCTTCAGTACATGAAAATGCACGGTTTCCAGTTCCTCTTATAATAACATTATTTCCTTCACCAATAAATGACAGCGCTTTATTGATTTCTAAAACTTTTTGAGAATACTCCCCATCCATTATATGAATAGTATAACCTGATTTTGCTATTTCAATAGCTTTAGTTATGCTGGCTAATGGTTTGTCTTTACTGCCGTCGTTAGTATCACTACCTGTAGTTGCTACCCATAACTCATCAATACTTCCGTCAAGATTAATTTTAATATTTTTAGTATTGGAATCTTTAATTAAACCTTTACCAACACTTAACGTTGCAACACCATTAGCTTTAGGGCTAACACTAACTTCTGCAGCTCCGTTTTTGACAGTTATACTGTTCTGATTCAAGGTAGCATATTTTTCATCGATAATTGCATTAAGATTAAATACAGGCAGTTTTGTATTATTAAATACAATCTGATAAGCAGAATCTCCAGAAATAGTATTATTACCGACAATACTTAATTTAGCTATTGTAAAATCACATTTATACAATATTCCAACAGAACCATAGGTAGCTGCATTTGTACCCCAGTAATTATCCCTACAGCTTTTAATATATTCAATATTTACATGATTGATATTGTTTATAAAAACATTATTGTCAATAGTGTTTACATTCAATCCATTTTCAAGTAATGCATTGGAAATATTGTTATTCATTATTACATTACTGTTTATAAAAACAGAATTATATCCGCTGACTCTGAATATGTTAGTTGCAGTATTATTGATAAAATAAGAATTAGTTACAGTTAATGAACCTCCATCAGCCCATATTAAACTTTTATATCCTGAATTTTGAAAAGTAACATTATCCAGTACAAGATTACCTCCATTTTGATAAATTAACCCTTTATCATCCGCATTATAATTCAAATCAGTTATTATAACATTTTTTAAAGTTAAAGTACCTTTATTAACAGCAAACAACCTTACATCTTTGGAATTGCTTCCATTTATTATGTGTGATGCACCATCAACAGTTGTATCTTTATCAATTATGATACCTGATGATAAAGAACCGTCACTTGAAGAATCATATTTATAATCCTTATCCAAACTTATGTTCGGATTTGCCTGAATATTCGAATTCAAATCACTAAATGTTCCAACATCCTCAGGAGCAGTTAAAACATCCTCAGAATATGTGGAATTAACTTGCAAGCCATCATTATATCCAACATTATTTAAATCTTCATTAGCATTAACTAATGACATGGAAAATGTTAAAATAATCATGATAACTAAAATAAATCTTTTTTTAATCATCATATCCCCGTTAACTTCATTTTAAATTAATATACATTGAAACTTAAAGTTTTTTATTGAAATAAAATAATTCTTAAGTTTAATCAATATATTTATAATACAAGCATATTTATGATTTGTCAAAATATTTTGAGCAAATTAAGGAAAAATGTTGCAAAAAACAATAATTTAAATATAACACAAACATAAATTTACAAGTATAGGAGAGTGTAAAATTATGAAAACTGTAGCAATCGTAGGAAGTCCTAGAAAAGACGGAAACTGTGATATTTTAGTAAACAAAGTATTGGAAAAAATTGACGGTGAAAAAAGCATTTACTATCTTAATGAATTAGATATTGGTTTTTGTAAAGCCTGTCAAGCCTGTCAAAAAGGCGACTGTGTAAAAGATGATGATGCAAGAAAAATCATTGATGAAATGCTTGAAGCAGATTTATTTATTTTCTCAAGCCCAATTTACTATGGTCAAATGAGCGGACAAGCAAAAACATTAATTGACAGATTCTATCAAGTTTCACAAAATCCAAATAAAAGCTTAGAAGGTACAAAAGTAATAGAAATATTTACCCAGGCTCAACCAAGCGATGCATTTGCAGCCTACATTGATTCAATGAAAGTTATACCATTTGGATACATGGGTATGGAAATAATCGATACCATTGTTGCAAAAGGAGCTGCTGGAAAAGGTGACGGATTAGAAGAAGCTATTGCACAAATAGAAAAAATAGGAGATAAATTATAAATCTCTCCTAATCACTTATTTCATAACCTAAATCAGTTAGCTGATCTCTTATTTTATCAGACAATTCATATTGTTTGTTGTTTCTTAATTCTTGTCTAACATCTGAAATTAAAGTTAATAATTCATCAGAAGATCCTGTATCTTTTAAAACAAAATCAATACCTAAAATAAAACCAACATCATCTAAAAATTCACGAATAGCTGAAACATCTTCATCAGCTAAAGAATCAATTTCACTTTTGGAATCATTTATTAATCCGAAAATAGCTGCAATAGCTTTTGGAGTGTTGAAATCATCATCCATACTTTTAAAGAATTCTTCTTTAGCAATTTTTAATGGAGCATAATCAGAAGTGGCATTTTCTATGATTTCACATTCTAATGATTCATAATATTTTTTAATTTTATCTAAACTTTTTTCAGACTGATGAAGTGACTCTTTTGAAAAGTCAATTGGACTTCTGTAATGAGTAGACAATACAAAGAACCTGAATACATCAGCATCATATTCTTTAAGTAATTCACGAATCGTAATGAAATTATTTAAAGATTTGGACATTTTTTCTCCTGAAACATTTAAAAATCCGGTGTGTAACCAGTAATTTACCATAGGACTTTTTCCGCTAACTGCTTCCATTTGGGTGATTTCTGCTTCATGATGAGGGAATATTAAGTCAAGTCCACCTCCATGAACATCATATTGCGGTCCGAAGTAGTATTCAGTAATAGCTGTATCTTCAATATGCCATCCAGGTCTTCCTTCACCCCATGGAGAGTTCCATACAGGTTCATCTACATTTTCTCTTTTTTTCCATAATGCAAAATCAATCGGATTTTTCTTAGTAGTTTTAGCTATTTCCCTATGGGATTCCAATTCTTCAATGTTTCTATTTGATAATTTTCCAAATTCCTTAAAATTGTCTATTCCAAAATAGACTCCGTCTTCAGTTTCATAAGCAAAACCTTTATCAATTAATCTTTGAATCTGATCAATTATTTCGCCCATGTGGTCAGTAGCTCTTGCAAATAAATTAACTCCTGTGACATTTAATTTAGCCATGTCTTCAATATATCTTTTTTCAAACTTCTTAGCTATATCACCTGCAGGAATTCCAGTTTCTTTTGACCTTTTAATTATCTTATCATCAACATCAGTAATGTTCTGAATATAAAATACTGTATAACCTTTATATTCCCAGTATCTTTTTATTGTATCAAAAGAAATGTAAGTTCTTCCATGGCCAATATGAGCATCATCATAAACAGTAGGTCCACAAACAAATAAATTAATTCTATTATCATTCATGGTTTCAAAACTTTCTTTACTACGAGTTAAAGTAGAATAAATTTCCATAAAAATACCTCAAAAAAAGCAATATAATTAATAATGAAGGCAAGCTAGGGATTTGAACCCCAGTATCATGGTCTGCAGCCACGCACCTAAGCCGCTCGGTCAGCTTGCCATAAAAAATAAAACAGTAATTAATAGTTTGACTATTATTACATATATAGTTTACGATTTACATTCTGTAACTTCAGAACCTAAACAACCTTGACAATCTTCATCAAGATCATTTTTATCAATGTTTAATTGTTTTAAAACATCCCCAATTTCAATATGTTTGCAAATAGAGCATGTTCTACCAATTATTTCTGTTTTTTTAGCTTCACCATTATGTAATTGAATAGCTAATTCATTAACCATTTCTTTTACATTTGAACTTAAAACAACACCACTACCTCTTTTATCAGTAATATACTGAGATACAGCAGGCTGAGTTATATCCATAAGTTCAGAAACATCCTTTTGTTTCATACCTAAAGCCAATAAATCTTTAGCTAATTCTGATCTAATTGCAGGTATTACATACCATACAACAATTTCACAAGGCGGTTTCATGTTAATCTCCTATTTTTTCAATAAATCATCCAATTCGTCTTCATCATCTTCAGCTAAACAAATTGAATTTTTTTCATATAATATCTTAATGTGTTTATCATTTTCTTTAAGATGCTTTGTAAGAGTATTAATTGCATCAGCTACTGGATCTGGAAGCTTATTATGATCTAAATCAACAGTTTTATGGTGAATTTCAATATTTTCTGCATTTTTACTTCTAACAATTCTTCCGGGAACTCCGACACATGTGGAATCCGGAGGAACATCTTTTAAAACAACAGCACCAGTTCCTATTTTAGAATATTGGCCAACAGTAATATTACCCATTACTTTAGCTCCAGCACCAATAATTGCTCCTTTTTCTATAGTTGGGTGTCTTTTAGTTTTTTGTGTGCTTGTTCCTCCAAGAATTACTCCCTGATAAATAAGTACATCATCACCAACAATTGCAGTTTCTCCAACAACAACACCCATTCCATGGTCAATAAAAACACGCTGACCTATAGTTGCACCGGGATGGATTTCAATACCTGTTAAAAATCTGGCTAAATTTGAATTCATTCTAGCCAATAACTTTAAAGAGTGATTCCATAGATAATGGCTGACTCTATGCATAATAATAGCATAAAAACCAGGATAACATAAAAATATCTCTAGAGTACTGCGTGCTGCCGGATCCTTCTCCTTTATTGTCTTGATTTCACTCTTTAATCTACCAAGCATTAACAAACCCCAAATTGTATTTAGAATATGTATATCTATAAAAATATAACATATAGTATATACATTTTCTATAATACATAATATATAAATTTATTCAAATAACCAGTCAACAGATAAATATCTTGAACCGTCATCAGGTAAAATAGCCAATATTCTTTTACCTTTATTTTCATCCCTTTTAGCTACTTGAATTGCAGCCCATGTTGCTGCTCCAGATGAAATTCCTGCAAAGATTCCTTCTTTTTTAGCTAAATCAAGTAAAGTGTTACCTGCATCTTCATCTTTAACAGGAATAATCTCATCAATAATATCAGAATCATAAATAGACGGAACAAAACCTGCACCAATACCTTGGATTTTATGAGGACCTTTAACTCCTTTTCCTAAGGTTTGGGAAGACTCAGGTTCAACAGCTATAATTTGAACATCAGGATTTTCCTCTTTTAATACTTTTCCAATACCTGTAATAGTTCCCCCAGTTCCTACACCAGCAACTACAGCATCAATTTTACCTTCAGTATCTCTTAAAATTTCTTTAGCAGTAGTTTGAGAATGAATTCTTGTATTAGCTTCATTATCAAATTGATGTAAAACAATACCATTTGGAATTTCTTTTTCCAATTCATCAGCTTTAGCTATAGCTCCACCCATACCTTCTGAACCTGGAGTTAATACTAATTCTGCTCCAAAGATACCTAACAATTTCCTTCTTTCAATAGACATGGTTTCAGGCATTGTTAAAATTAATCTGTAACCTTTAGCAGCTGCAGCAAAACCTAATCCAATACCGGTATTTCCACTAGTTGGTTCAATAATTACAGAACCTTCTTTAAGCAAACCTTTTTCTTCAGCATCTTCAATCATTGCAACTGCAACACGGTCTTTTACACTTCCAGTTGGATTGAAAGATTCCATTTTTACGTCTACTTCTGCATCTAAATCTTCAGTTATATTATTTAATTTTACAATAGGAGTATTTCCAATAGCATCAATAACACTATTTAAAACTCCTCTTTTTAATTCTGGGACATTTACCATAATTATTTCTCCTAATTAATCTATTTAAGGTATATTATAAAGGGTTATCATTAATTGTTATATTTTGGAATACCTAATATAACAATAGTTATTGTTTATAACTAATGTTATATAACAATGTTTTTATTTATAAATGTTTCGGAAAATCAGCAGTAATCACAAATATCTGATATTGGACACATTTCACATTGGGGACTCATCGGTTTACAGATAGTCTGGCCAAACTGAACCATTAAATCATTTAATTTAATCCATAATTCCTTAGGAGCTATTTTAGCTAATTCCACTTCTGTCTGTTCAGGTGTTTTGGTATTTACCAAACCAATCCTATTGGAAATTCTATGAACATGAGTATCAACAGGAATAGCTGGAAGTTCAAATGCATAAACCAGAACACAGTTAGCGGTTTTACGGCCAACACCAGGAAGCTCAACCAGCTCTTTTAAATTATCCGGAACTTCTCCCCCATACTGATCAATTAAAATCCTTGAAACTTCCTTAATTCTAGCTGCTTTTACACGGTAAAATCCGGAACATCTGATTAACTCTTCAACATCCTCAGTTGGAGCATCCACAACTTCATAAATGTCTTTATATTTGCCAAATAAGTTTTTAGTAGCCTGATCTGTGTTTTCATCTCTGGTTCTTTGAGATAAAATTGTTCTGACTAACACCTTGTATGGATCATTATTTAGAAATTTTCTAATTTTATATAACTTATTTAACTCATCAACAATTTTAATAACCTTATCAGTTTTTGTTAGTTCCAACACCAAACCACTTCCTAAATTAACTCCAGTTCAACTCCAATTTCTGCCATAGCTTCAATAAAATTAGGAAAAGACACATCAAAAACTTCTCCATTCGTAATTTCTATATCATGTTTCAGACCAACTAAAGAAAATGCCATAGCCAATCTATGATCTTTATGTGAATCAACAGTACCTGAATGGATTCCGCCTTCAATAGACATGCCGTCTTCAAATTCTTTTAAATTACATCCTAATTTCTCAAGTTCTCTGCATGTAGTATCTATTCTATCTGTTTCTTTAACTCTGGCATGTTTAACACCAGTAATGTTAGTAGTTCCATTAGCCAGAGCTGCTAAAATAGCTACTGTAATTAATAAATCAGGAGCATTTGATAAATTAACATCAATTCCTTTTAAATTACCCTCAGATGAAATTTCAACATAATCATCAGATATTTCTATTTTTGCACCCATCTGTCTTAAAATATCCAATATTAATTTATCCCCCTGTTTGGAATCTTTAAATAAATTTAATATTTTAGCTTTCCCACCATAAATAGCTACAGCTGCCAGCAAATAAGACGCTGATGAATAATCTCCTTCAACTATATAATCACAGGATTTATATTCCTGTTTAGCTATGTTAAATTCATCAATGCGACAGTTTTTAAATTCCTTATCACAGTCATCATGGCGTATATAAAATTCATTTTTAATTTTAACACCAAATTTAGCCATTATATCACAAGTCATATTTACATAAGGACGTGACTTGAATTCAGGAAGTACAAATAAATCAACACCCTTTTCAGACAAAGGGGCAGAAATTAGAATTGATGAAATAAATTGGGAACTGACATTACCTAAAATACTAGTTTCGCCACCCACATAACCTGGTTTAATTAAAATAGGTGCTTTTCCATTGCCGTTGATGGAAGTTGCATTTACACCTAATGAAGCTAATGATTCTGTTAAAATTTCCATAGGTCTTGTCTGTAAAGATTCATCTCCTGTTAAAATAACTTCATTGTCAGCTAAACTAGCTATACTGGTCATTAATCTTAAAGTAGTTCCTGAATTACCTAAATCAATAGGAACTTCTGATGAATTATGCCATTTACCATTGGTTCCAGTTATTTCCAGATAATCATCTTTTTTAGCAATATTTGCTCCTAAAGCCCTGCAAACATTAATAGATGATAAAACATCCTGTGAAAAAAGTATATCATAAATTTTAGATGTTCCATTAGCTAAAGATGCCAGTATAACTGCTCTATGAGAATAACTTTTAGAAGGTGGTGCTTTAACCTCACCTCCAATATTGGAAATATTTTTAACTTTAAGATTCATTGTTATCAATTCTTATTTACCTTATAATAATTATTATATTTATCTGATTAATTAAGTTAAATAAAAAATTACTCTTTTCTTTGAAGTACAATAGCTATAAAATTCAAATATTTGCAGGCTCCTGCATCAATAGCTTTTTTATCACCTGCAGCATATTCATTGTCACAATTAATCCAATCCTGCCAAAGTTCTTCATTTCCTTCCATCTGTTTAATTGAAATAATCCTTGATTTATCAGATTTATCAACTATATCTTCCCAATAATCCATATCATGAATATAATCCAGCTGTTCCTCATTCCAGGAAAGCAATAATTCGTCAGGCAAATCGTCATGACAGTCTTTTTTCATACCCGGAACTGCAATATACACATAACCTCCAGGTTTGATAAACGGAATTATTTTTTCATCTAAAAAGCTTGAATCTCTTCCAAAGTAATTATAGGAATCTGTACAAATTATTGCATCAAAAAATTCATGAGCAAATGGCAGATCATTAGCATCCGCTTTGATAGGAATTATTTCATCACCTGAAAGCCCCATTTTATCAAAAAATTTCTTGTTTTCTGTAGGGTCACTCCACAAATCAGTAGGGAAAACTTTAAAGCCATATTCTTTTACAAGAAATACTGAAGTTAAACCATTTCCGCTTCCTAAATCCATCACAGCAGCAGAATCTGAAATATTATGATTTACTAATAATTCTTCAACTAGTTTTAAAGGATTCGGACCCATAATTTTATTTTCAACTAAATTTTTATCATACTTTATTGATTTCTCATAATTCAATGTAATCACTTAAAAAAATTGTTAATTTAATAAAAACAAATTAATTTTAGATAAAAGAAGAATAAAAAGTTTACTGTTAAAAAAAATAAGAATTGAAGTAAAATTATCTCATTACTTCAACAATAACATCTAAATTTTCAGACTGCAGGATATCTACTTTTTTACCGGAAGCTCCTACAATTTCTTTTGAGATGTTTAATAAATCTTTACCCACAACAATATCTCCAATAGCTAATTCGCCAGATTCTTCTAATTCATCAGCTATTTTTTCAATATCAGTGGATTTTAAGTAACCGATGATTTTTCCGGCATCTTTTTTAAACATCGGTCCGATTTGAGACATGTCAGGTTCAACTTCAATGATTTTTTCATGAACTTCAGGTTTTCCTGTTTTAATAGACAAATCATCAATTTTAAGAGTTCCTTCAATATCCTGTGAAAATTCATCAAATATTTCAACTAAATTCTCATCATTAGTATAAACATTAACTTCAGACAATTGAGCGTTAAGAGGTATTTTTGAACTGGATTTGAATCTTCTTACTTCATCAATTAAATCTACAGTGATATTACCTTTGTTTTCGTAATCTTCACTTACTAAATCCTCATTAACTTCCGGCCAGGAGGTTTTATGAATAGATTCTCCATCACCAAAGTATTGGTAAACTTCTTCTGCAAAGAATGGTACAATTGGAGACAATAATTTCAATGAAGTTTCAATAACATTTCTTAAAGTGTATTTAGCTGCTTTTCTTGATGAATCACTTACATCATCATTGTATAATCTGTATTTTACTGCTTCAATGTATTCATCACAGAAATCATGCCAGATGAATTTTTCAATTGATGTAATTGTAGTTGCAAAGTCATAATTTGCAAATGCATTATCTACAACTTTATTAAGGTTATTTAACTTAGATAAAATCCATAAATCAAGAGGATCAAAGTTACCTTTTATTTCATCATAGCTTACCTCTTCATCAAATATCTGCATACTGATGAATCTGAATGCATTCCAGAATTTTCTTAAGAATCTGTAACCGTGTTTAATGTCTTTCCAGTCAAATATTACATCTGAACCAGGTACACTGTTAGCTGCCCATGTTCTTAAAGCATCTGCACCGTATTGCTCAATTACTTCATCAGGAGCAATTACATTTCCTCTGGACTTACTCATTTTGTATCCGTCTTCACCAAATACCATACCATTGATTACAATATCATCAAATGGTTTTTTACCTGTTAAAGCAAGACAACGAAGTGTTGTATAAAATGCCCACGTTCTGATAATGTCATGTCCTTGTGGACGGATATTAGCTGGGAAATTGTTTTCATAACCTTCGTTAGGCCATCCTGCGATTGAAAGCGGTGAAATAGAACTGTCCATCCAGGTATCTAAAACATCTTCTTCTCCAATAAATTCCTCACATCCACAGCTGCATGCTTTTTTAGGTTTATCATGAGTTGGATCAACTGGCAAGTCTTCAACATCAGGAAGCATTACTTTTCCACAATCTTTACAGAACCAAACAGGTATAGGAGTTGCAAATAACCTTTGTCTTGAAATACACCAGTCCCACTCCATAGAATCTGCCCAGTTAATCATACGGCTTTTCATATGTTCAGGAACCCAGTTCATTTCTTCTGCTGCATCTTTAGTTTGCTCGATTAATTTATTTACAGCTACAAACCACTGTTTTTTAACTAAAATTTCAATAGGAGTTTTACATCTCCAGCACTGACCAACATTCTGATCAACTTTTTCCTGTTTTAAAAGGTATCCTTCTTCTTTCAAGTCCTCAATAGTTTTAGCTTTACAGGTAGCCAAATCCATTCCTTCATATCTTCCGGCAGCTGCAGTTAATCTGCCTTTTTCATCAATAGCATCAATAATTTCCAAATTATGTTTATTTACCCAAGCTACATCTGTTTTATCCCCGAAAGTACAAACCATTACTGCACCAGTACCAAATTCAGGATCTACTTCTTCATCAGGATAAATTTTTACTTTCTGATGAGATAAAGGTACTTCAACATATTTATCAACTAAATGAGCATATCTTTCATCATCAGGATGAACTACAACAGCTACACAAGCAGACATTAACTCAGGACGGGTAGTTGCAATCATAACACCCTCATCTTTAGGATTGGCCTCTTTACCTGAAACTTTAGAACTGGCTATATCATCATAAGAATCTTCCATAGCTGGCGGGAAGTTGACATAGTTTAAAAAGGTTTCATTATCACTATACTCTACTTCTGCAAAAGCAATAGCTGTTTCACAACGAGGACACCAGTTAACCGGATGAATACCCTGATAAATTAATCCTTCATCATACATTTTTAAAAAGGAATATTGTGTCCTTTTCATGTATTCCGGAGTCATAGTAATAAATTCACGGCTCCAATCCTGTGAAAAACCTAAAGATTGCATTTGATTTTTCATTTTAGCTATGTTTTGAGTAGTTAACTCAATACAATACTCTCTGAATTTAGCTCTTGAAACATCATTTTTCTTAATTCCATGAGTTTCTTCAACTTTAACTTCAGTAGGAAGACCATGACAGTCCCATCCCTGAGTAAATAAAACGTCCAAGCCTTTTAATCTCCTGTATCTTGCATTCATATCAATGTAAACCCAATTTAACACATGCCCTAAATGAATAGAACCGGTTGGATATGGTGGTGGAGTATCAATTATATATCTAGGTTTAGTTCCATCACCAAGGAATTTATAAAGCTCCTCATCTTCCCATTTTTGCTCCCAAATCTTTTCTTTTTTAAAATCATAGTCTTTAGGAATATTCTCATTTGACATATCTTTTCTCCAAATAATTAAATAAAAATAATATTATTAAATATGTATTTCTTTATTTAAAAATCTTAATAAAATTTGGCTTTGTGGAAATCCTTTTTGATTTTTGCAAAAAATTAATCTAACCTCTTTTTAAAATAATCATATCCCTTTAAAAAACATCCACTTTAATATTCTAAAATAATCCATACTGCCCTCATGTGTATCCTCTTTAAATTTATATTTTGCATTAAAACCCCCAACACTAAAAGCACACACCTTTTTACGATCAAAACATGTGAACTTTAAAGAATGTCCTTTAAATCTAGACAATATCCATACTTTACAAATTTTTAACCCAATACACATCAGGATTTATTAAATTATACTTTTCCAAACATTTACAAGCAGAAGTTATATACAATGAAAATTCATAGAGGGAAAAAAATATTTTTCAAAATACTCAAAAATACATAAACCCACGGAAGTAACCATATATAATTATTCATATATTTTTTTACAAATACAAAATAAATCCAACATACCACTAAAACAACAATAAGAACCATAGCAAAAACACAACAATTAAAACCCAATTCATACCATCTGAAATAACGACAACGATTAATAACATATTCAGTAAAAATTTCCAATAAAACACCAATATAACACAATATAGTTACAATTAACTCTTTAGACTCCATTAAGATCTACCTCCCACACTTTAATTCACAAATCTTAAAAAAATATCCTTTTTATAATTATCAATATATAACATATACACCATATTAACTCAAATTTTCACTCTAAAATAACAACCAAATATAAAACCATAACTGCACTAATCCGAAATTAAATAATATTAAACCAATACGAAAATAATTTAAATCTTCATATATTTAAGTATTATAATAAAAAAAATATTTATATTATTCCCATCTACGATTCCATTTAATAAATTTTCTAAAATAAATCCTGCGCTCATTATATGCAATCTCTTTCAATTTATAATGTGCTCTATAACCCCCAACATTAAAAGGTCGTGAAACTTTAAAATAATCCCAATGTGTTAAATATAAAGGATATCCTTTAAAACGCATCATCATAGCTACTTTACCACGCATAACCCATTTAGGTGTAGGATTTTTTAAAATATCCTCATCTAAAGACATGCGCGCAGAATAATACTTGCCCAAATTATAAAATGCCTCAAACCTTTTTAAATAAATCCACTCATTATTATCCCCCTCATCAATTGCTTTATTAAAATATACAATGGCTTTTTCATAATCTTTCAAATCAAAATATATCAATCCCAAATTAACTAAAAACCCAGAAAAACCAGGATAAACCTGAAAACCTTTATTAAAATATTTTATTGCTTTTTTATAATTTTTATTATTTTTAGCTTTAATTCCTATTGAAAAGAAATAACGGCCAAATATTAATTTATAAAATGAAAGAAAAAAATTACTAACCATACCTACCAATGCAATCACATAATAATCTGAAATAAAACAATATACAGTTACAACAACACAAAACCCATTCACCAACAAAATAATTACATCTTTATCCATCTAAACACCATAAGCTAAATTAAATTACATGAGAATATTCTAAATTTAAATACTAAAGAATTAAATATAAATATAATTCTAAAAGTGCAAAAAACAATTTATTTATAAATAATCTTATCAACACCTTCTTTAAAATTATATCCCTCTTTTAATAATAAAACAAAACCATCTAACATATAATAAAAAGGTACATGCAGCATCAATACTAACTTATTAAAATCAATAATTACAGATTTAAAATTTTTATTAGCCATATTGAAAACCAAAGAATCATATTTCTCCTTTATGCTCCTCCACACCTTCAAAAGTTCCATAAATGTCAGATCCATTATCTTCACCACCATTAAATGAATTAAAAGTTATATCAGGCTTACCAATATTTTGAACATGGCCATTTTCCCATTTACCAGGTTTGGAAAATTTATAATGCATTTCAACATCTTTAATTGTGATTCCACTTAAAACACCAATAGATTTTTTTAAGAAAAATTTACTAAAAATTTTGCAACAATAACTATCATTTCAACTACAATATTACATAATATGAAATAAATAAAAAAAGAAGACTCCTTCCTAAGATCAAAATGTATAAATTTATTCATCAAATCTGGACTTAAAATTAATATCAAATATAAAATAGACACTATTAAAAATATAATTGATGTTAACAATGATGGATATCCCTTAGTAAAATATTTAATAAACAACAATGCAGATGAAGATAATAATCTAAAACCACAAACAATACCCAATATATAATAAGCCAGAGGATGATAACCTAATTCTAAATTATCATCACCCTCAATTATTCGACTGGATTCTGTAAAAATTTTTCTCCTAATAAAAATTAAAATACCAGGTATGAGAAAACCAAAACTTACCCCCAAACCAAAACTTTTATTAAAATGATAATAAAAAGGAAGAAATGAAGTAAAAGCTATCAAACCTATAAGTAAAGATTCTACACATAAACCCTCAAAAGAATACTTTTTACCTTCTTCTTCACTATATAAATCAAAATGATTTTCAATATTTTTTATAAAAAACATATACACCCCTAAAACTAAAAAACCAAATGCAAATGAAATAAAATAGGGTGAAAAAAGAGATATGAAATAAATAATAATTAAAGGTAAAGGAAGACCAACAACCACTTGCAGTCTTATTTCACTAACAGTAGTATCTTTAATTGGAGTAGATAATATTTCTTTCAAACTTTTAGACATTTCAATACTCTCCATTATTATTATATTGTTAATACTATAAAAACAACTTCTGTATTTTTTAAAGGATTACCTTGACTATTTAAAACTTTAACCCTAAACCTACTGCCATCACCATAATTCATTATTAAATTTTTACTAATTACAGTAGTTAAAATGGTGACTTTATTTGGCATCTCACACCCATTATACATTGTAGTAATTGATATACTCTTCAGGAAACAAACTAATCCTAAAATTAACATACCCTGTTTCATTAGTAACTCTTGTATAAAATACACCATTAATATTAAAAATTACATTTTCACCAGCACCCACAACATTCCTGATTTATCTTTAATTTTAGCAATGAACAGAGAATCGCCCACCTCACCATGAAAAAATGGACTCTCTGAAGTATCTATTAATTTCAACAACATCTCCTGCATAAATAACATCAACATCATTAAATTCATCAAAAGAAGGTTCAACAACTGTTAAATTATCATTAGAACCTGCACATACAATTGATAAATTTAGAAAAATTAAAAATAAAACCAGAACACTGAAACTTGTTTTGAAATTCATAAATAAAACACCATTGTTTAACCAAATAAACATCAACTTATATATAAAATATATAACATACACAAAATATAAATCTTTTTAAATAAACAAAACCCACCAGATTAAAATTATACAATAAATAAACTAATCAAAGAAACAGATACTTTAATAATGATTAACTACACTAAATAATAAATGTATAAAAGAATATAAAAGGACTGTTAAAAATGGAATTATTATGGTTTTATGTTGCAATCGTACTAGCTATAAGCGACACAATCCACACACAAATCGTGTGGAAAATCTTTAATAAGTTCTACCTTATTTTAGGAGGAATAATTAACAATTCAGTAAATGCTCCATGGAAAACATGGATTATACATGAATTAATGGAAGCAGGATTCCACTTTATTTTTGTGTCAATAGTATTTTTAAATTTAGAAATAGGAATATTAGCAGCATTTATTCATTTTGTAATAGATGTAAGCCACACATTACTTATTAGCAGTCATATGAATGAATTAGAACACAGGTCATTACATTTTGTAATTGAATCATTATTCTTCATAGCTATTTATGGATTATAAAAATAATTTTATTGGAGTATATTAAATGCCAGTTATTACATTCAAATATCAAGATTTAAAAGATTTAGGAATAGATATGGAAAAAGACGAATTAATAAACACTTTACCAATGATGTCAAGTGATATTGAAGACTTTGATGATGAAGAAATTAAAGTGGAATTTTTCCCGAATCGTCCGGACAATTTATCTGTAGAAGGAGTTGCCAGATCTTTTAAAGGCTTTATCAATCAGGAAACCGGACTTCCAAAATATGAAGTTGCACCATCAGATGAAAGTGTAATTGTAGATGCTGAAGTGGCTAAAATCAGACCTTACATTGCCTTTGCAAAAATCGAAGGTGTTGATTTTACCGGTGATAAACTTAAATATATTATGGATTTTCAGGAAAACCTTCACTGGGTAATCGGAAGGGACAGGAAAAAAGTAGCTATTGGTATTCACAATGCAGATGTTGTATCCCAGCCATTCCATTATATAGCTACTCCTAACGATGAAAATGCATTTGTTGCTCTTGAAAAAGATACTCCAATGACTCCTGAAGAAGTATTAACCCAGCATGAAAAAGGAGTTGCTTATGCTCATCTTCTTGAAGATTTTGATAAATATCCTTTAATTTTAGATAAAGACAATCAGGTACTTTCCATGCCTCCAATCATTAATGGAGAACTTACAAAAATTGATGAAAATGTAAAAAACATTATTGTAGATGTAACTGGAACTGATGAACGTGCAGTTAATCAGTGTTTAAACATTATCTGCAGTTCATTTGCAGAAGTCGGCGGAAAAATAAAAAGTATGGAAATTAAATACGAGGATAAAATCATAACTACTCCAGATTTAACTCCTCAGGTAAAAAATGTCCATGTTGATGTAGCTAACAGTTTAATTGGCGGAACTGACTTAAATGCTGAAGATATACAACAGCTATTATCTCAAGCACGTTTTGACTCAGAAATATTAAATGACAATGAATTGAAAGTTTATATTCCATCTTACAGAATAGATATTCTTCACGAAGTGGATATTGTTGAAAACATTGCTGTACAATACAGAATTAATGATGTTGAAGCTAAACTTCCAGACATTTCAACAATAGCTTACGAACATGACTGGTTCAGATCAGAATCAATTATGAGAGAAGTTATGATCGGATTAGGATTTCAGGAAATTATGAGTTTAATGCTTACTAATGAAGATGCACACTTCACTAAAATGAAACAAAAAGAAATCGACCATGTTCAGGTAGCAAGACCGATTACAATTGACAGAACCATGATTCGTACAAGCTTAATCAACAGTTTAATGGAATTCTTAGAAGACAATAAACACGAAGATTTACCTCAAAAGATATTCGAAATAGGTGATGTCTTATATATGGATGAAACCCAAGAAACCAAAGTAAGAGCTTCTAAAAAACTAGCTGGATTAATCTGCCACTCAAGTGCAAACTTTACTGAAATCAAATCTGTTGTAACCAGCTTACTTCAAAACTTAGGTTATTCCATGGAAATCAGTGACAGCGACAATTCCAGTTTTATAGCTGGAAGAGTAAGTGATGTAAAAGGAACTTCAGCTAATGGAAATGTATCCGGTTTCTTTGGTGAATTCTCCCCTGAAGTAATCACTAACTTTACTCTAGATTATCCGGTAATCGGATTTGAAATTGAATTTAACCCACAGGAATAATTCAATTTTCTAATTTCTCTTTTTTTAATTTTATTTTATCAGAGGATTTAAAGATAAATCAATTTCATAAAGCAATTTTTCCAATTATTAAGCAATTTAGATAATTAGCCCGTTAATACCACAGTTTTTTCATTTGAACATCAATTTCAGAGTAATTTACATCAGGATTATTTTGAGAAGAATTGTTAACTGAAATGTTTTGTGAATCTTCACCATGTTGTGGCATTTGTTCAGCAGCTATCAAAACACCGCCAACAGCTATAATTACAATTAAAAATAAAACCCATTTATTCATAGTTATTCTCCAATTAAAGTTATGTTAACTATCCTATTATGTCTTGGTCCATCTAATTCTATAAAAAATACTGATTGCCAAGTTCCTAAATTTAATTTATTGTTATATATTGGAACAGACTCACTAGAAGAAAGTAAAAATGATTTTAAATGAGCTTTAGCATTATTATCAATATTATCATGTTTATAACTAAATTTATTAGAAATTATATTGGATAATGCAAATTCCAAATCTTCAAGTAGGCCTTCCTCATTTTCATTTACGCAAATAGCTGATGTAGAATGTTTAGAAAATAAATTTACAATTCCATTGCTGACCTTGGAATTAGTTATTATTTCATTAATTTTAGATGTTATGTCAATAATTTCAAAAGTCTTATTTGTATCTAAATTAATCTCAATATTTTCAATTAGCATTATAAAAATATTATATGAAACTAGTATTTAAAAATTAAAAAACAAATCAATACAGTGAAACTTAAATAGTTTTTTAATTTTTTGGCTTTGCAGACTTATTCTTGAGTTAGTAATTTATTTTCAAAGCAGAAAAAATCTTTCAGATTTTGGTTTTGAAAAATCAATGCTAAAAAAAATAAAGAAATAAACAAAGATATCATTCTAATCATCATTTTAAGTATTTTTCTCCATTCAATCAACTTACTATTTATTTTCATTAAAGACTTTTGCAAATATAAGTTATTATATGACGTATTCAGTAATTACTCAAAAACTCTCCCCCCAATTACATAAACGCAAATGTTTCAGGAGGTAAATAAATAATATTGTCCTCTTTGACAATATTTGATTTGGTATTTGAAATAATTATACCGTGAGGAGAATTATATGTACTAATAGCACGTTTAATTTGACTTTTATCCTTTTTACCACAGCTTACTTCAATTGGAATAGGTTTTTCTAATCCTCTTTGAACAATAAAGTCAACATTTTTCCCACTACTTTTTTTATTGCTGTCATCATAGTATATTTTATAATTTATGTGATTTTTATTATCCAAATCATGGAAACTTGAAGCTACATAAGTTTCAAGCAGTTTTCCCATATATGCTGTTTCATCCTCAAAGGTAGCATTGCCTATATTTAATATAAGATTATGTTTTAAACTTGATGTTGCAAAAAAATATTCATAAGGTTTTGTTGTTCGTTTTACTGATGAAGTAAAGGGTTCAATATGAAATATTAATTGTGTTTTTTCAAGAATATTTAATACTTTAGTGACTAAAGCAATCTTGGCATCAAAATGATTTGAAAGAGAACCTTTTGAAACTTCACCAGGATTTTGAAAAGCAAAAAAATTCAAAATCTGAAAAGCAAGATATTGTGTATCATTATTTATACCTTCAATATTGGCCATATCCGTTGTAACAACTTTATCCACCATATCAACAATTTTTTTAGTTATATCATTAGTATTTTGATAAAATGAAGATGGAAAACCTCCAAATTCTAAGAAATTCTTCAATTCATACATATCATAGTTTGAAAAACTTGAATATATATTAATTATTCTTCTTTCTAAATCGGCAATATTTTGCACATTTCCGTCAAAAATCATTTGAATTAATGACTCTGAAATATCATTTTTAAAATTTCCATATTTTAATTTTAAATGTTCTGAATATGTTAACGGGTAAATTGGAATATTTAATAATCTCCTTGCAGCATCAGGATTATAAGAAAGTTTTAGTGCAGATGATCCACTGAAAATCATAAAAATATTTTTAGTGCCGTCAAATATTAATTTTCCATTTAACGCCCATTCTTTATCATACTGTGCTTCATCAATTAAAAGGAATACCGGTTTAGATAATGTTTCAATTATTGAATTATGATATGTTTCCAAATAGGAATTAACAACATTAAAAATATCAGCATTACCTATTTTTTTTAATCGGTCACAGGAAAAATACAAAATATTTTCAGGAGATATCCCTTTTTCTTTTAGAAGATATTCATATACCTGAAATAGCAGAGTTGTTTTTCCAACATCACGCACCCCAGGTAAAACAATAAAACGATTTATATCTTCCCCTTCAAGAAAATTATCAATATATTTTATAATATTATCATAATCAGAACGTTTGTTAAATTTTTTATCTTTGTATGTTAACTCCTGATTTAATTTCATAGGTACTGACAATATTTGATTTCTAATATATTTATTTTGCAATTCGTTCATTGTTTTGCCCCCTCAAAATAATAATTATTATCATATATAGTCATAGTTATTTATATATACTACTATTTTTAACAGTTATAGTTATTTATATATAACTAACCTTTTAATCACCATAGTTTTAAAATTTAACTTTACATCTTCATTTAGTTTATTTGTATCCAAATTAAACCTAATATTTCCAATTATGAAAATATTATATAAAACAAGTATTTAAAAATTAAAAAAAGAAAAATGAAAAAAATGTTTATCACATTTTATTTTTACGTTTATATCCTATTACAAATAAAACCAATAAAGCAATTACTGCAAGAATAATAACTCCAGAACTGTTCTGAATTGCTTTAGCTATTTTATTTGGAGATACTAACTCATAAGATTTTCCTTCTTTTGATGAACCGTCATCACTTGGAGAATCACTGCTGCTTGAAGATTTTGCTGAACTCTGATCTCCGTTAGCCATAGCCTCTTTACCGCTTAAAGATTCATATTTCTGATAGTAATCAGAACTATTTGTTCCAAGGTACTGTGAAAATTCATCAGAGTTTTTCACATTTGCAGAACCTCTGTCGCCAGAAGAAGTTGAACCATCACTAATTACTGAAGAATTGGTATTTCCACCAGAAGCATCTCCAGAACCAGAATTATCACCAGTTTTATCACCTGAATTATCACCATCAGTATCAGAAGGTTTACCGTCAGATCCTGTGTTATCTTTATTACCAGAATCAGAACTTCCGGAATCATCCTTTTTATTATAGGAAGTTACTTTCTGTTTTATTTTTTTAACTTCCTGATTATGTTCTCCGCCAACCTGAATTTCAACCTGATGGTCAATATTAGGATCTGCTTTAATTACTGCTTTACCATTCTCCAAAGTTGCAGTATACATATTACCGTCAACTTCAACCTGAACTGAAACAGTTCCGGCTTCTTTTACTGGTGTATCTCCTTCAACCATTTGAATTCCTATACCATTAGGTAAAGATATTGCATTTAATCTTAGGATTTTTGCAAGCAATAACGGACAGACAAATGTATTTTCAGGGTCGTCAGAATTGAAAAAATTCGGACCTAATGTAATCATATTTTGTAAAGGATTGTTTTTAGCCTGAAAGTTTTCATTATGTGCAAATGAATTATAGGACACATAAACTCCATTATTAGCTACTGCACGATATGAATCCCCAAATAAAAGACCATTACCAGATTCAAAACCACCTAATTCACAGTTGGGGTTTTGAATATTGTGGATAAGAGTATTTGCTTTAATTTCATCTCCCCATGACTGACAATTTATATAAATACCATTTGTATTGTAATTAAGGAAATTATGAGTATAGGAATTGTTAAAAGATTTGCCGTATAATGAAATTCCGTTAAAACTATTATTGCAGCAATAATTTGAAGTTATATTGGAATTATCAATATCATAAATCTCAATTCCTGATCTGCCATTGAACATCATTGTGTTATTGGCTACATAACAACTGGAAACATTTTTAAGCTGAAGCCCGTTTTCCTGGGCATTATTTAAAACATTTCCAAATAAAGTTACATTCTTTGAGTTTTTAACCAAAACATTATTTCCGGCATCAACAATAGAATTTTCCCTAATAATAGTATTGTCCGAATTATCAACAATAACTCCATAATCTGATGATGCAGCTACAATATTAAATCCGGATAAGACACTGCCTGCACTATTTTTTGTGAAATAAAATCCAAAAGTTTTATCAATATTTAACTCCTGAGCTTTATTGGACAGCTCTCCAGATGTATAAACCGTACTGTTAACATTAGAGACAATATTTACTTTTTTGTCAACAACTAATGAAATCCCCTTATATTCCTTGCTAACAAAATTAAAGGTATCTCCCTGTCCAGCATTATCCAACATTGATTGAATGTCATCATTGGATAAGTCGGAAGAAACATCATAGATAGTAGTTCCCATAACAATGTCATCATTACTGTATTGTAATTCATCAGCTCCGTAGACAGATGAAATCAGGATTAAACCTAAAAGACATATGATAAAAAGATTTAACAGTTTTTTATATTTCTTTTCAACCATATCAATCCACCATCAACATACATTATAAATCAATAATTATATTGATTAAAAATGTATATGAAAATCAAAGCATATAAATATTTTCAATAATTTAAAACACTATAAACCAGATTAAATGAAAAAATAACCATTTTTAAAGTAAATATAATTAAAATTCAAATCGAAATATTTATCATATCACCAAACAAAGGATATACCATTAAATACATAACGTATTTAATATCATTAAATGAGGTAGAATAATGAATAAAAAAGGATTGATATTATCCATATTCTTAGCATTCATTGTTATTTTATCTTCAGGCTCTGTTTTTGCAGAAGACATAAGTAATGCAACTTCTGACGACAGCGTTTCAAGTCCAATGACAAATAATGCAGTTTATGGGGAAGCAACAGCATCTTCCAATTATACTGTTCATACAGGTTCAAATAGTACAACTATTCAAAATACTATAAACAGTATGCATGACGGAGATGTATTGAATTTTGAAAAAGGTGAATATAAAGACATTTGCATATATATTGATAAAAATATTACTGTAAACGGTAATGGTGCACAATTAATTGGTTATCAAACACCGGGAATTAACAATACAAATATTCCAGACATTGTTAAAAACACAACAAAAACTGGCGGATATGGAATAACTAATTTTGCAACTGTTTATATTCTTAAAACAGCAAATGTAAAACTTAACGGATTAACCATGGTTGGTTTAAACAGTACAACTTATTCTAATGTGGTACTCTATGCATATCAAGCTAAAAATTTAGAAATACTTAATAATACTATAATAGGATCTTCATGGGGTATTTATTTACAAACTTGTGTAAATACTACAATAAATCAAAATACCATTAAAAATCAATCAACAACTGGTATTTTAAACTTTGGATCTGCAAAAAGTATAATAAAAAATAATAAAGTTACAAATGCTATAAATCATGGTATTGACGTAAGACACGGAAGCGGACCAAATGTAACTGTATTCAACAACACAATTATCGGTTCAAAAGAAGGAATATACCTTATGCATTCTGGAGGACACAATGTATATAACAACACCATTATCAACTGTACCATCAGTTCAATAACCTGTTATGGTTCTTCTGATATTTATATATACAACAATACAATGTTCAAATCCAGAATGGGAGTATTGTTAGGTTCCGGATTTTCAAATATCACCATTGGTGAAAATACCTATAAATTAGCTAATTTACCTTACCCACCTACTTTTGTATATTATGTAGGAATTGCAGATTCTGCATATCAAAGTCCACAAAGTGTAAGTGGAACTTATAGTGATATCAGTACTTACTCTCCGGCATATACCAATAAAACTGACATTGAAACTCCTAAAGACATTGTAATTGATTATAGTGGAATATTAAAACCTACCGGAACTACATATACTGTTCCTGTCGGCACCACAAGTGAAAATATTCAAAAAATGATTGATTCAATGAAAGAAGGTGACACTTTATCATTTGAAAAAAACGGAATTTATGAAAATATTTGTATTTATGTTGATAAAAACATTAAAATACTTGGAAACAACGCAACATTAATCGGATATGAAACAAAAGGAGTTAATAACACCAATATTCCTTCAAAAGTATGGAAAAAAACCAATGAAGGAGGATACGGTTGTGTTTACTTATCAGTATTATATTTATTCAATACTGATAATGCAGTTGTATCTGATTTAAACATCGTTGGAAAAGCTCCAGGATATAATCCAAATACTGTTAGTACAACCACTGACGAATATAAAACCACTTCACTTTACTCAGAATCTAATAAAAACATAACAATTACCAATTGTGATGTTAAAGGATCTTCATGGGGTATTTTCTTACAATACAATAAAAATGCTGTTATTACAAATAACAACATCCATGACCAATACACCACTGGATTAATAAACTTTGGATCAGCTAACAGCATTATTGCAAATAACACAGTTACCAATGCTGTAAACCACGGTATTGACGTAAGACACGGAACCGGACCAAATGTAACTGTATTCAACAACACAGTTATCGGTTCAAAAGAAGGAATATACCTTATGCACTCTTCCGGACACAAAGTATACAATAACACTATTATTAAATGTACTTTAAGCTCCATAACTGCATACGGTTCAGGTAATGAAGCAATATTCAACAACACATTAACAGGAAGTAGAATAGGCATAATTGTTGGTGGTGGATACTACAATGTAACTATCAGTAATAATAATTACAATTTAGACAGATTACCATTCCCTCCATCATTCCCATATTACATTGTTCAAGCAGATAATAAATACCAAGATGCTGACAAAGCACAAGGAACTTACTATGACTCTGCAAAAGAACCACAAGCAGTTATTATCGTTGATGATGTTACAATGTATTATAAAAATGGAACTAAATTACATATTAATTTAAAAGACAATAACGGATACAACTTAGCTAAAACCAATATTACAGTTACTATAAATGGTGTTTCTTACAACAAAACCACTGATGACAAGGGTGTTGTTGAAATGAACATTTATTTAAGACCTGGAGTATATACTGCAACAGTTGCTTATGCTGGAAATAAAACACTTGGAGCAAACTCTGTAGATGCCAAAATTACTGTTTTATCAACTATAACTGGAAATAACATAACTAAAATGTATCAAAATGGAACTCAATTCTTTGCTACATTTGTAAATGGCCAAGGAAAAATATTAGCTAATACAAATGTTACATTTAATATCCATGGTGTATTCTACACTAAACAAACTGATGCTAACGGAACAGCTAAGATGAATATTATGTTAAGACCTGGTCATTATATTTTAACTGCATATAATCCTGTTAATGGTGATGAACAAGGATTCAGTATAGATGTTAAATCTTTAGTTGAAGCTAGTGATTTAACTAAATATTACTTAAATGCATCTAAATTCCAAGCAACAATTTATAACAAAGACGGTTCTTTAGCAGTAGATAAAAATGTAACCTTTAACATAAACGGTGTTTTCTACACAAAAACCACTGATAAAAACGGTGTTGCAAGCTTAGGAATAGCTTTAAGACCTGGAAACTATACTATTACAACTATGGTTGACGGTTTGGATATTGGAAACAAAGTCACTGTATTACCGACTTTAGTAACTAAAGATTTAGATATGAAATACTTAGACGGCAGTAACTTCACTGCACAAACTTTAGATGGTCAAGGCAAGCCATTAGCTAACCAGAATGTATCATTTAATGTAAATGGTGTCTTCTATCACAAAGTCACTAATAAAGAGGGTATTGCAAGCTTAGGAATCAGATTAATGAGTGGTGAATACATTATAACTTCCTACTGGAATGATTTCCAAACTGGAAACACAATAAAAATAGCTTAAAAAGAGGTTAAAAACCTCTAATTTTTTCTTTTTTTCAAAAAAATAATTTTAAAATCAGTAACTGTTTCTTCTGGAATAAGCTATATAGACAATGAATATTCCTATTAAAAGAAGAACAATTTGTGGAAATATTGCAAATAAAACAACTGGGATCAATTTTAATTCTGCTAAAATCCATAAAAGAGCATAAATTATAATTAAAATTCCCATAAGCATAGCTATTTTATTAGCTATTTCCTTAAAATCATATGGAATTCCACCCGGTATTGGCATTATAACACCTTTACAATTCTTTTATACCATCAGAAGTACCAATTATAACTTTATCAACCATCTGAGTAAAAATACCATTTTCAACAACACCTGGAATAGAATTCAAATCTATTTCCATATGCATCGGGCTTTCTATTTTTTCAAATTTGGCATCAATGACAAAATTTCCATTATCTGTTATGACCGGTCCGTCTTTACGCTCACCCATTCTTATTTCACATTTTGCACCCATATCTTCCAAAGTTTGTATAACTACACGTGATGCATCAGGAATTACTTCTACAGGTACTGGGAAGTTTCCAATTTCTTCAACATACTTTGATTCATCTACAATTACAATAAATTTCTTTGCAGCATAATCTACAATTTTTTCTTTAGTGTGAGCTGCTCCTCCGCCTTTAATAAGATTAAGGTTTTTATCTACTTCATCTGCACCGTCAACAGCCAAATCAATGTCATATTCTTCCAAGCTGGTAATTGGTATGTTCCATTGTTTAGCAAGCAGTAATGATTGAAAAGATGTAGGAATTCCCATAACATTTATTCCTTCATCAGCTATTCTTTTACCTACTGCTTCAATGAAATAATGAGTTGTAGATCCTGTTCCAAGTCCTAAGACATCTCCATCTGTAACATATTCTGCTGCTTTATAACCTGCTTCTTTTTTAAGATTCATATTAACATATCCTTATTTTTAAATAACAAAACCTAATGTAAGTTTATTAAGTTTATATCCTTTTTTACATTCACCTTTATGTTTTCCATGATTTTTTAAAACAATACATTTGTCCCCATCAACTAATCCTTCAGGGAAGCAATAATCATGATATTCACATTCTTCGTCACAATCAACAGATTCATAAGAAAATGTAGACCCTTCAAAAACACTTTTTGAGGAAGAAAGTAATGTTATATTAGACCTGTCAACTTCTACCGGAATAACTATATTTTCAGCATGAACTGGGCACTTTTGTTCATTATCACGAACATCAATGATTTTATATTTCCTATTTTTTTCTAAAGAGTCAACACAAGATGCTTTAAATCTACAACTTTCACATTCATCTACAGAACCATAAAAAATAAACTCATTACCCTTTTTTGCCAAATCTTTACCAATTAATGTAATCATTTTATCACTCCAGTTTTTAGAGCTAATTCATAAGCTGCATCTTCAGATATGCCATTATCTCCTAAAATAGTATATCTCTCCGGCCTAATAGTATGTGCCATTGTTAATGCATCAATAACATTTTCATCACTAATTCCCAATTCCTTAGCAGATGTTGGAGCCCCAACAGCTTTTAAACTATTTCTAATAAATTTCCAGTCCCCACCGTATAAATACATCATCAAAATAGTTCCAACACCACATTGTTCACCATGTAAACAAGGCTTATCTAAAATCTTATCTAAAGCATGGGAAAATGTGTGTTCTGATCCACTAGCCGGACGACTGGAACCTGCAATACTAATAGCCATTCCACTACTAAACAAAGTTTTAACAACAAGACGTGCACTTTCTTCCAAACCCGGTTTAATACTATCAACATTATCAGTAATCATTTTTGCAGACATTATAGATAATGATGCTGCAGATTCACTATATGGCTCATTTTTTAAACGATGAGCTAACTGCCAATCCTTAATAGCTGTAAAATTTGAAATCAAATCTGCACAACCTGCAGATAATAATCTAAAAGGCGAATTTGCAATAATTTTACTGTCAGCAATAACAGCTATTGGTGCATGGGCTTTAGCAGATGTTGCAGTTTTAGGATTTTTTATTGAAGCTAAAGGAGATACAATACCATCATGTGAAGCAGTAGTTGGCATTGAAACAAAAAATACATTTTTATCAAATGAAGCTAATTTAGCTACATCAATAACTTTTCCACCACCAACACCTAAAACAGTAGTATTCGGAGCAATCATTTCACTGACTTCATCTACTGAATCATAAGATACTTTCTCAACAATTTTAACATCTACTTCAATGTCCTTATCTTCAAGACTTTCAATAACATGTTTTGCTGCAATATCATATGTATTCGGACCTGTTAGAACTAAAACTTTATTGTCTAAATGTAAATCCTTACAAATTTCACCAGTTTCATATATAACATCCGGTCCGATGTATACTTCACGAGGCATTTGTATTTTTCTAGTATTCATAATATCTCCCAAACATATTATACATTTGTATATTTTTAATTAGTAGTTATAAATAGCTTATCATTTAGGTATGACAAAATTTTCTTTAAATAGATTTAATAGGCATTAACAACTGATATATAATTATTATAAAAATTTAATTAAGGTGATATGGTGGAAAATTTTAGTGAATGGTTTCATGACATATTAGAAGAAGCTAACATAACTGATTCAAGATATCCTATTAAAGGAATGGCTGTATGGATGCCTTACGGTTTCCAAATAAGAAAATATACAACAAATCTAATAAAAGAAGTATATGATCGTGATCATGAAGAAGTTTTATTTCCACTTCTTGTTCCAGAAACAGAACTAGCTAAAGAAGGATTGCATGTAAAAGGATTTGAAGATGAAGTTTACTGGGTTACTCATGGAGGTAAAACTCAATTAAATGAGAAATTAGCCTTAAGACCAACTAGTGAAACATCAATCTATCCAATGTACTCACTATGGATTAGGTCCCATATTGATTTGCCATTGAAATATTATCAAATTGTAAATACATTCAGATATGAAACAAAACATACAAGACCACTTATTCGTGTTCGTGAGATTACTACCTTTAAGGAAGCACATACTGCTCATGCAAGCAAAGAAGAGGCAGATATTCAAGTTCAGGAACATATTGTAAAGTATAAAGAAATCTTTGATACATTAGGTATCCCGTATACTTTAACTAAAAGACCTGAATGGGACAAATTCCCTGGTGCAGATTATACCATGGCTTTTGATGCAATTATGCCAGACGGAAAAACCCTGCAAATCGGTACTATCCATAATCTAGGTCAAACATTTGCAAAAACCTTCGATATAACCTTTGAAGATAAAGACGGGGAACATAAACTGGTTTATCAAACTTGTGCAGGTTTATCTGACAGAGTAATAGCTTCTGCAATCGGGATTCATGGAGATGAAAAAGGATTACGTCTTCCACCGGAAATTTCACCAAAACAAATAACAATCATCCCTATTTTATTTAAAAAAGGAAAAGAAGAAGTTTTAGCTAAATGTGAAGAAGTTAAAAAAGAGTTTGAATCTGCAGGATTACGTGTAAATATTGATGACAGAGACATCAGACCAGGTAAAAAATTCTATGACTGGGAATTAAAAGGAACTCCAATAAAACTTGAATTAGGTCCTAGAGATTTAGAAAACAACAAAACAATAGCTATGCGTAGAGATAAACTGGAAAAAATTGAACTTGATTTAAATGAAAATCTTGTTGGCAATGTAATTAGTTTAATTGATGAATTAAATGAAAACCTTGCTGAAAGTGCAAAAGAATTCCATAAAGACCACATTAAATTTGCATCTGACATTGATGAAGTTAAAGAGTTAATTGAAGCAGGAAATGTTGTAGCAGTTAACTGGTGTGGAGATACTGCCTGCGGACAAAAAATAGAAGAAATCACTGGTTATTCTGTTTTAGGTATCTATGAAGAACTTGAAGGAGAAAGTAAAAAATGTATAATCAGTGATGAAGATGCTAAATATGTTGCATTAATAGCTAAAACATACTAGAGATGAAAATATGGATGACATTTATGGAATAATACCTGTCAGCAAATTTAAAGAATGCAAAACCAGATTATCTCCATTTTTAAGTGAAGATGAAAGGGAAAAACTCCTGAAAGTTATGCTTAAAGATGTTACTGATACTTTAAGGAAATATACTGATAAAATAATTATAATCAGTGCTGATGAAGATGTTTTAGAATATGCTAAAAGCTTAAACTTAAGTGTTTTAAAAGAAAATGAAAACTCAAATTTAAATAAAGCATTAAAACAGGCTATGGAATACTGTAAAGGCAAAACTAAAAAAGTAATCATAATGCCATCTGACATTCCCCTCATCGGTAAAACCAACCTTAAAATGGTAATCGATTCAAGTAAACAGCTTGATTTCATCATTATTCCTTCAAAAGGAGGGGGAACAAACACTATAATTATGAAACCGCTGGCTATCAGAACTAAATTTGGAGATTTCAGTTATAAGGAACATGTAAATGCTGCAGACAGGAAAAACTTAAATCCTCAAGTTCACGACTCATTATTTATGGCTCTGGATGTTAATACAACTGAAGATTTAGGAGAAATAATGGTCCATGGTGAAAACACTGAAACCAGACGTTATTTAAAAGAATTAAAAATAAATGTTGAATCAGTACATGGCAGTGAACGTTTAAGAGTCACAAGAGGCAGTTAAATGATTGTAATGTCAATAGCTGGCGTTGATCCATCTGGAGGAGCAGGTATTTTTGCAGATATCAAAACATTTCAGGCACTTGGTGTTTATGGAACTGGAATTGTAACTGCACTTACTGCCCAAAATCCTCAAAAGATGTACTCTCTAAAAGCTATTGAAACCAGCTATGTTGAAGAGCAGATTGATGCTGTTTTAGACACCTACAATGTTGAATATATTAAAACAGGAATGTTATATTCAACTGATATCATCAAGTCCGTTTCTAAAAAAATCAGAGAATATAATCTGAAAGCTGTTGTTGATCCGGTTATGGTATCAACATCCGGAGGAGAATTAGCCAAAAATGATTTAAGTCAGAATTTACTTAAATATTTACTTCCAAAAGCTATTCTTACAACTCCAAATGTTTCTGAAGCTGAAAAATTAACCAATATTAAAATTACTAATGAAGAAGAAGCTAAAAAAGCTTGTGAAAAATTAGGAAAAACCTGCAACAACATTATAACCGGCGGACATCTCAATGGGATAAATACCATCAATATTGACGGAACTACCAGTATTTTTAAACAAAAATTATTAAAAACAGATAATTTACACGGGAGCGGCTGTAACTTCTCAGCAGCTATTGTAAGTTATTTAAGTCAGAAAAACGACTTGAAAACAAGTATTTTAAAAGCTTCAGATTATACTTACGAAAGTATAAAAAATGGAAAATATGGAACCCTAATAGCAAAATTATAGCTATTAGAAATCTTCCACATTTAATTTATCAAGTACTTCCTCTTGAATTTCAATAAATTCTTTGGATTCTCTTTTTCTAAGTCTTGGCATATCTACATCAAAGATTTCTTTAATTTTACCCGGATTTTTGTCCATTATAACAATTTTATCTGCAAGATAAATTGCTTCATCAACATCATGAGTTACAAAAACAATTGTATTTTTAAATCTTTTCCAAACTCCAATCAGCTGTTCCTGAAGCATGTGTCTATTTTGCATATCCAATGCAGAAAATGGCTCATCCATTAGTAAAATAGGTGAATGATTAAGCAAAGATCTAATAATTGCAACCCTTTGTTTCATACCACCTGAAAGTTCATGTGGATAACTATCTTTAAAGTCAATTAAACCTACACTTTCAAGATATCTTTCTGCAGCCTTAAGATTTTCCTCTTTAGTTCTGTCTTTTTTGAGATTAAGGCCGAACATCACATTTTCCAAAACTGTCAACCATGGAAATAAGGAATATTGCTGAAAAATAACTGCCCTGTCACCAGATGGTTTTTTAACAGTTTCACCATCTGCTATAACTTCCCCAGAAGTTGGTTGGTCAAGCCCAGCTATCAAACGAAGCAGAGTTGTTTTACCGCAACCGGAAGGGCCTAAAAGACAAACGAATTCTCCATCTTCAATATTTAAATTAACATCATCTAAAACTTTTATGTCATGATCCAAACCGCGACCATGAAAAGATTTATTTATATTTTTAATTTCAATTGCCATTTTAAACTACCTACCAGAATACTCTTTTTTCTATAAGTCCGAAGACATAATCAAGGACTAAACCAATCAACCCAATAACCAACATACCTACAACAGTAGTACCAGTATCAAATAAATTTGTAGCTGTTAAAATTAAATATCCTAAACCGCTACTTGAACCAATCATCTCTGCAGAAATAGTACACATCAATGCTATTCCCACACCAACTTTAAGTCCGGAAACTATAGGAGGCACTGCAGAAGGTAAAATAACCTTTGTAAGCACTGTTTTATCATCTGCACCTAATGTTTGTGCAGATTCAATTAAAACTTTATCAGTTCTTTTAACTCCGTCAATTGTGTAAATAAGAATTGGGAAAACACATCCTATAAAAATAATAAATATAGCCGGAGCAGTTCCAATCCCAAACCACAATATTGAAAATGGAATCCATGCTATCGGAGGTATTGGCCTTAATATACTAATTACAAAACTGCATAAAGTTTCCAACTTACTATACCATCCAAGCAATATTCCTAAAGGAATAGCTACAACAGATGCAAGTGCCATACCACCAAATACTTTAAATAAAGTATCCATAGTGTCAACAAAAAGTTCTCCAGATTGTATTATATTCCAAGCAGAATGACAAACACTGCCCGGACTTGGTAAGAAATAAGGATTAACTAACTCTAAAACAGAAGTTATGATATACCAGATAATTATAATAAAAATTGGTAAAATTATCGGTGTGAACTTATCTTTATTCATTAAATCACTTACATAAAATTTTTTTTTACAATTATTAATATTGATTGTATATTTATATAAATATTTCACATGATTTTAAGTAGATACTCACAAATCAAAATTGTATCCAAAGGTATATATACTGCAAAAAGTAAAATAAATGTTACATACAATAAAAGTGAGGTGTAGCTTTGGAAGCAAATAGAAGATTTTTTTCAAAGATTGGATTTAATTATTTTGCACTTGGAATAATCATATTTGTGCTGAATATATTCATCGGATTACTCATAAGCATAATTAATCCAAATCTTTTATCTAATCAAACAATGATGACATTTTTCTCAGCTATTTGGACTTATCTCTTACCTTTACCAATATTTATTTATATAATGAGAAAAACAGAAGCAAAAACTCTTGAAAAACATAAAATGACCATTAAAACATTTATAATATGTATATCCATTACAATGTTTTTAATGTGGATCGGAAATATGATGGGAGTTATTACAACTGCAGGAATCGGCTCATTAATACAGCATGAAGTAGCTAATCCAATTAATGATGTAATAAACAATTCCGGTTTAATTGCAAACCTAATTATAATAACTATAATAGCTCCAATATTTGAAGAACTCATATTTAGAAAGTTATTAATTGACAGAACTATAAAATACGGAGGTACAATTTCAGTACTGCTTTCAGGATTATTATTTGCATTTTTCCATGGAAATTTAAGTCAATTTTTCTATGCATTCCTTCTTGGAGGATTTTTTGCAATAATTTATATAAAAACAGGACAAATCAAATATACAATTGGATTACACATGATTATAAATTTCATAGGATCAGTTGTCAGCTTATTTGTTTCACAACCATTATTAGATTTAGCTAATGGAAGTGTAATTTCACCAACAAGTGCATTTGGCGTTATTTTATACATATTAATAACTTTAGGATTAACAGTTATGGGTTTAATCTACTCCATCAAGTATTTTGATAAAATCAGATTTGACGGAAGTGAAAAAGAAATAATTCTAAAAAATCCGGCCAGTACAATCCTTTTAAATCCGGGAATAATTTGTTTTATATTACTGATGTCCTATACCATATTTACATCAATAGCTTAAAAAAAATAAATTAAGAAGTTTATGCAGTTTCTACTACATTAACTTCTATTTCTCTTGGTTCTTTTAATACAGAACGTGTACTTAAAGCTCCCAAAAGCATAGTTGATAAATTATGTATCAGTGAAGATGTAGAAGGAGTTATAATTCCAAACATACCTAATGCAATTAAAGAACCGTTAATAGCAATTATACTATGATAATTAGTATCTATTTTATTTAACATACCAACACTTAATCTTCTAAGTGTTACTAAGTCATATAAATCATCAGACAGTAAAGAAACATCTGCAACTTCTCTGGCAATATCTGAAGAGTTTTTCATTGAAACAGATACATCAGCAGCAGCCAATGCAGGAGAATCATTAATTCCATCTCCAACCATAATAATAGTTCTGCCTTCTTCTTTTAAACTTTCAACAATACTTGCTTTATCTTCAGGAAGCACCTGAGAGCGATATTCAGTTATGCCTAATGCTTCAGCACCACTTTTTGCACCACTTTCACTGTCTCCAGTTAACATGATGACATTTTCAATGCCTAATCTTTTAAGCTCTTCAATAACATCCTTAGCTTCTTCCCTTACAGGGTCGTTAATACATATAATGCCTTCAAGTTTATTGTCAATAGCTAAATAAACTACTGAATATTCACAAATCTTTTCATCGATGAGTTTTTCATCTTTTTTAGATATTTTTATGCCTTCATCATCAAACAGGAAGTGTCTGCTTCCTATAACAGCACGTTTGCCATTATAACTTGTTGCAATACCATGAGCTACAATGTATTCAACTTCACTATGGTCTTCCTCATGTTTTAGGCCTTCCTCTTCAGCTTGTTTTACAATAGCAGTAGCAATACTATGTGCAAAATGCTCTTCAATACATGCAGACATTCTTAAAATTTCATCTCTGGAGTAATCCCCAAGAGAAATTACATCAACAACTTTTGGAGTTGCATTAGTAAGAGTTCCGGTTTTATCAAAGATTATTGTATCTGCAGTTGCGTATTTTTCAAGGAATTTTCCACCTTTAACCATCATCCTATTATCTGAAGCTTCTTTCATTGCTGAAATAACAGATAATGGAGTTGTTAATTTAAGTGCACATGAAAAATCAACCATTAAAACAGACAGTGCTTTTGTAGTATCCCTAGTTATTAAATAAGTAAGGAATGTTGTAAGGAAACTGTAAGGCACAATAGAGTCTGCCAATTCCTCAGCTTTACTTTGAGCATCTGCTTTCAATTCTTCTGAATTCTCAATAAGGTTGATAATTTTATTTAATCTGGTTTCTTTATCAAAAGAATAGACTTGAACAATTAAATTGCCCTCTTCGACAACGGTACCTGCGTGAACTGTTTTTCCAGGCATTTTATGGACAGCCAATGGTTCTCCAGTCATGGCTGCTTCATTAACCATTCCTTCACCATCAACAACTTTACCGTCCACAGGTATTACATCACCCATATGAACTTTAATTTTATCATCTTTGTTGATTTCAGATATCGGCTGTTGTATTTCCTCACCATCTTCATTTACTACCCATACAGTATCAATATTTAAAGTTAAACTTTCTTTTAAAGTATTTTTTGTTTTTTGTAATGTGTAGTCTTCAAGCAAATCGGAAATTGATAATAAAAACATCATGGAACTTGCCGGATCGAAATCTCTTTTAAGAAGTGATCCAGTAACTGCTGCACCATCAAGTAAAGCAACATCCACTCTGAAACTTGTTAAACTATCTAAAGCATGCCACATATATTTAGCAGCTCTATAAACAGTCAATAAATTTCTAATTGGAATAGGCAATACAATTTTACTTAATACCCTTCTCACAAGCATACCTGATAAATTAACCCAAAAATTATTAGTTAGCTCATTTGAACTCATATACATATCCGGTTCAATTTCAACCAGATCATCAGCAGTTATTTTATCAAGTGCTTCAAAGACTTTATCTCTGTTTTTAACATCATCATAATAGATTAAAATACTTCCGTTTCTATGAGATGTAAAAACTTTTTTAATAAAATTATTTTCTAAAAGCAATGCAGAAATACCATAACCTTCTTTTTCAGTGAAGGCTGCTTGACCTGAACGAACTCTAATACGAGTTCCGTTATTATACATTACTTGGTATTTCATGTTTTAAACCTTATTCGTCATCTTCAACATAAATTGCTTTTTTATCATCTTTATTAGCATCAACAACAATGTCTTCTGCATTTTGAACCATGTCCTGGTAACATTCTTCAGCATCTTTTTTTGCAGCTAAAACAGCAGCCATACCCTTAGTACAGCCTTCTTTTACTGCTTTAGATTCGAGGATTTTTTTACCTGCAATAGCTGCAGCTATTCCTCCAACAAAAATTAATGCATGTTTATGTTCCATTACTTTATCAATGTATTCTTCCATATTATTTCCTCCGTTATAAAATATTATTAATTAAAACCTAAATTATTTAGGTCTACCTAAAATATATATTGGTTATATTATATAAATGTTAGGTATACCTAAAAAAAATAATATGGAAATTAAATAAATTTAAAAATAAGAAAAAACAGATAAAAGAAGAATAAAATTATTCTTTTTTATCATCTTTAAATAATTCAGCAATACCTGCAACTGAACCTAAAACACCACTAGATTCAAGAGGTAAAAAGACTTTACTTGCTTTTCCATCAGCTATTTTCTCAAGAGATTCCAAATACTTAATAGCTATTAAACCATCATCAGGATTTCCTTCATGAATTGCAGCATATACTTTTTCAATAGCTGCTGCTTCCCCTTCCGCTCTAAGAATTGCCGCCTGTTTATCTGCTTCAGCCATTTTCTTAATAGATTCTGCATTACCTTCAGCTTCAAGAATAGTTGCTTGTTTATCTCCTTCAGATTTTTTAATTTCAGATTGTTTATAACCTTCAGCTTCAAGAATAGATGCTCTTTTCATTCTTTCAGCTTTCATTTGTTTACTCATTGCATCAACAATATCCTGAGGAGGTTCAATTTTTTGAATTTCAACACGAACAACTCTACTACCCCACTTATCAGTAGCCTCATCCAATACTTCACGTAATTCTGCATTAATCATTTCACGGGAAGTTAATGTTTGGTCCAATTCCAAATCACCAATAATATTTCTTAAATTGGTTTGTGCAAGTTTGGTAATAGCCTGATAAAAGTCAACAACGTGATAAGTTGCATTAAAAGCATCTACCACTTCATAAAATATAACACAGTCTACAACAACAACAGTATTGTCTTTAGTAATAACTTCCTGAGGAGGTACATCTACAACCTGCTCTCTTAAATCTACTTTTTGCAATGTTTCAATAAATGGAATTAAAACAACAATCCCACTACCTACAGTTCTCTGATACTTACCTAATCTTTCAATAACCCCTTTTTCATAAGGTCTTAAAATTTTAATACATTTAATTCCAATAATGGCCAATAATATAACAATTAAAATTGCTATTTCAATCATGTTATCCTCCTTAATCTATTTTTTTAACAATTAACTTAATGCTGTCAATTCCAGTAACTTCAACTTTATCATTAATGTTTAAGTCATCTTCACTATATCCGGACCATTCTTCACCAGCTACTTTAATAACAACATTAGTTTTATTTAATTTCTTTAAAACAACCCCTTTCTGTCCAATAAGTCTTTCAGGCGTTGCATTTTTACCTGATTTTTTTGTTACTTTTTTAGCAAACTTTCTAGTAGATAAAATTAAAATAAATGAAGAAACTGCAAATCCAATAAACTGAATATATGGATTAAATCCTAAATAATTCAATATTATAGCTACAATTGATCCTACACCAAACCATACTAAAAAAAAGCTAGCAGTAACTAATTCCATTATAAAAAAGACAACCATCAAAGTTATCCAAATATAAATATCCATATGAATCTTTTTTAATATTTTTTATAGCTATTTGTTTAGCTATCATATAATTTATTTGTAATTTATTATACTTAATAATTAAGGTGATTTTCATAAAAGAGATACTTTAAATATAACAATTGTTAATAATATCTGCTAAGAGGCAGTTCATATGGAATTTATCAAAACAATAAATGCAATTAAATGGAAATATGAAAATTATGAAAAAACAGAAGAAAAAACTGTTGAAGATGAATATGCTTATTTATTTATTGATTATTTGCCTCCAAGAAAGTTTTCAGTTTATCCAAAAAACTTAGATGACTTTGCAATTGGATATTGTCTTGGAGAAGGTTTAATAAAAACAAATAATGATATAAAAGATATAAAAATAAGTGAAACAAATGTATTAGTTAAAACTCGTCTTAACCATACTCCTGAAGAGGACTTTGAGCAGGAAGGAATAGTCCAAAAAAGAAAAGGAGATTGCGAGCATGCATGCGTTTGCAGATTACTTGAATATCAGGGAGTAAATTCCGATAATGCCGGAGGAATCAGATCCCAATTAAAAACAATAACTCCAAATAATTCCACTTTAAAAATTGATGCAACACAAATTATAAAAGACATGGAAAATTTAAAAGAAAATGCTAAAATTTGGCAAGAAACAGGCAGTGTTCATGCAGCTCAATTAATTTATAAAGATAAAAGCATTATAAGAGAAGATGTTAGCAGACATGTAGCTGTAGATAAAGTTATTGGAGCTGCTTTTAAACTAGGATACGATTTAACACAATCATACCTTACATACAGTGGAAGAATGCCTGCAGATATGATTATAAAAGTAATAAGAGTGGGAATTCCAATTATCATATCTAATGCAGCACCTGCAGCTTCAGGATATGAAATAGCTGAAAAAGGCAATATAACCATGATTGGTTTTGTTAGAAATAACAGATTTAATCTCTACAGTGCTCCGCAGAGAATAAATCTTGAAAAATAAAAGAGGTATTTTTTTCTATTGTGTTTCTAATTTTTTACAATTTAACTTTTATTCCCCCAAGCTTTTAAAAAGTACTGTTTTTTACTTTTTATTAACTAACTTCATTACTCCTTAACTCAACTCGCAATTTTTTTACTTATTTTCCTTCAATCCTTTTTATTTCTTTAATCATTTTATCAAAATCAGATTCAAAGGTTTTATCTTGTTTAACCCTAAATTTCTCATATTCACTTTTTGCAATTTCTTTAGCTTCTTTTGAGGATATTTTTCCTTTATCCAATAATCTTGGTAATTCATTTAAAGTAATATAACTGTCTAACACATTTTTCCAATCTGCCATACTTGTAGGAATTTTTCTCATAGCTCTATTTTCAGCTAATGTTAAAAAACCATCCACTAAAGTATTTAATAATTTAATTTCTTTTTCTTTTAGATAATTTTTTGCTATTACAACATCACTTTGAATTATTTTCCCATTAGGTGATTTGCTCCAAGAAGTTAATCCCATATGTGGTTTATCACTGTCACTACGTTCTGAAATTATTTCTGCAGCAGTTTTTTCACTTACTGCATATATTAATTTATTTTGTACTGTAGCAAAAAATTCTTTTGTTATTTCAGATTCAAAATTATAATCATAACTTGTTGCATAAATATCAGTTATTTTCTGATTAAATCTTCTTTCAGAGGGGATCTAATTTCACGAATTTCATCGAGTAACTCCTCAAAATAATCTTTAGTAAATCTTCCCCCTTTCTTCAGAAGTTCCTTATCTAATACAAAACCTTTAACCATATATTGCTTTAAAATAGCATTAGACCATTTACGAAACTGAGTGGCTTCTTTACTGTTTATTCTATACCCTATCGATATAATTGCATCAAGATTATACCATATTTGAGGCATTCCTCCTTTTTTAGAGTTTATCAACTCTGAGTTGATAAACTCGGATTCCTCCTCAAATAATTTTTTGGAACTTAAACTAACTTCATTTTTATTTAACTCTCCATCCTGAACTATATTACTGAAATGCTTGGATATATTTTAAGTACTTGTTCCAAAAATTTCTGCAATAACTTTTTGACTAGCCCATAATGTATCATCACCAATAATAAATTCACCTTCAACAGATCCCTCTTCACTTTGATATAATAATTTTTCAACTAATTTAAATTCCACCATAATTTATATAACCTCTACACTTTACTCTCCAAAAAAAATTAATTATGTGTTTCTTGTTTTTATATTTATATTATAAGTTAATATAAATGTTTCTATTCAAAAAATTAACCTTAAAAATACAATATATTCAATAAAAATAATAAAATGCAAAACATTATTCAGTATAAAAAAAATAAAACACATTGAGTTCTAAATTTTAGTGTTTAATTAGTTTTGTGAAATGTTAAGTTATTGTTCATTTTACAAAAAATACTATCATTTCATCCAAACCATTCATTTTATATTATAAAATATTTTCACTAAATTAATAAATCTTCAAAAACATGTCAACCACCTTTTTAAGGTCTGTTTCATATGATATTCTTGTGTAGATTCAGTAAAAATCAGTTACATTTAAGTTTAAAGTTTCCATTCTAGCACAACCATTTGTACTCATAAATAATATTGCTGCTTTCATTAAGTTGTCTGCAACATCTAATGCGACTTTTATTACTTCATGATCGGGCAAATCTTTATAATTTATTGGTAGCGTGATTTTCAAGCTTTGTGTGATTATGGGTGGTAGTCTCTGTTGGGGGCGTAATTGTATTTGAGGACCAGTTCTTCCTCTTCTTCAGCCCCCAATATTAGTTCGCAAAATGTTTTATTGTAAAATTTAGTGTATTGTTTTATTATTACTTTTATCCGTTTATAGGGGCTGAAGAGAGGTTTCTTTCTAACGAAAATTCTTTTAACAGTTTTCCATCATTGCCCATATTTCCTATTTTTACCTTTTTATTTTTTTTATTAAACTCTTATATGAAAGCATTTGAAAAATAAAAGAGGTAGTTTTTTCTATTGTGTTTCTGCAACGCTATTTAAAATTTGAACAGCCTTACTGAAAGCAGGCATTCCAGAAGTTAAAAGGACAATTTTCAAAACATCCATTATTTCTTCTTTAGTAATGTCTAATTCCTGCATTCCACTTTTTATTTGTTTTTTAGTAGCTCTTGGATCTGCTCTTGAAGCTGTAATTCCAATAGCTATTAATTTTTGGGTTTTATAATCAAGAGCATGTCCGTCATAAACTACTTCACTTATATTTTTAACAAGGTCATAAAGGTCAGGATATTCTCCTTCAAGTTCATGAATTCCTTTTCCATAAAAAACTTCATCTTTCATATAACCACTCACCTTAATTGATTGGTTATTATATAAAAAATAAGTTATATATAAATGTAATCAGTTATTTTCAATAGCTTCACGAACTTTTTTAATAGCTATTTCCTTTTTAGCAGGATATGCTGCTATTTTGACTTTAAGATGAATTGAATCTCCAGAATCTACAATTTTAATTTTTTCATTAATTGCATCTTCCTTAGATAATCGTAAAAATAAATTTCCTTTATCATCAACTTTACGTTCCAAATCATTATTTAATTTATCAAGTTGATTTTGGTCTAATTCTAAAAGTAAATTAAAAAAAGCTTTTGTTTGTCTTTTCTTATCTACAACACCAGACAGTATAATGATTTTATCTTCCATTAATCCTTCTGCATCTTCACTTTCAATTTCAGCATCTGGAAATATGTTGTAGATGGCCTGAGTTAATTCATCGAGATTTTCACTCTCATAAACAAACTCTCTAAATCTGATATTATGAATCATTTTATCAAAAAAGGTATTAAGAAAGGAGATTTATTTTTTTCTCCTTGCTTGTTCACTACCTTTTCCTTTGGAAGTTAATCCACGTCCTTTAGTTCCAGCACTAGTTAAGCCTCTGAGAGCTCTGTTAGTGTGTTTTTTGGAGCAAATCCAATTGATTTTTTCATCATTAACAATAGAAGGACTTTGTGGATCTACTAAGATAACTTCATAATATTTATATTTACCGTCAGCCCATACCCAGTAAGAGTTTAATACTTCTAAATTAGGGTATTTTTTAGCTACACGTTCTTCAGCAATCCTTTGAATGGATTTAGCTTGAGTAATTTTGTTTACACCCATTCTTTTAGGTTTACGTCCTCCGATAAAACGAGATTTCCTTCTTCCACCACGTCTTACTCTGGTTCTTACTAAAACGAAACCTTTTTTAGCTCTGTAACCTAAACTTCTAGCTCTATCAAGCCTGGTTGGTCTTTCAATTCTTTGAACTGCTGATTGCCTTCTCCATTTAGGAGCTCTTTCCCACATTAATTCCCTTACATAGGATTCATCTGGGTTTTTCCATGCATCTCTAATATATTTATACATAATAACACCTTTTGTTCAGCTTTTTTAAAAAGCCACATCCATGAGACATTGTCTCGAAAAAAGTTATGTAATCGTCAATAAATCAACGATAATGAAATATTTGTTTTATTTATTTATAAAGTTTTGGTCAAATTTATAAAGAAAAATTAGTGTTAACCAATTATTTATAATTAATTCCATATAAATATTAATGAGGATGAAAAGTATGAAAATGCCCGATAAATTAGATTCAAAACTGCTGGCTCCCTGCGGAATAAACTGCATCAGCTGTGAGAGATATCAAAATCCGTGTGCAGGATGTTTAATAGGTGATGACGGAAAAACTAAATCCAGTTTGAAATGCAAAATAAAATCCTGCTTTGATACAAAGAATTTTAGCTATTGCGGAAGGTGCAGTGAATTTCCATGCCCTCAAATGAAAAAACACAGCAAAAAATACATCAAAAGATATGATTTAAATACACTTGAAAGTGCCAAAAGAATAAAAAATATGGGTATTGGCAAAATAACAGATTCCGACCGTGAAAAATGGACCTGTCCACAATGCGGCGGAGTAATTAAATTTCAAACTAAAAAATGCAGTGAATGTGACTATTCATTATAACTCTTTTTTTAAAAGTAATACTTATGGCTAAAATAAGCCAATAAAAGTAATACTTTCTTATTTTTTAAAAAATAATAATTAATATATAAATAAAATAAAAAAAAGTAATACTTAATACTTTTAGGCAAAATAAAGCATTTTAGTAATACTTTTTTTAGTAAACCTTATTAATTATTACGATAATAAAAATTATTAGGTTGTTATTATATCATACTAAATATTATATTGATATTACTAACAAGCTACTTTTTTAATAATTAAAACAAAATGTGAAAAAAATGGATAGAAAATATCTTATAGGTGCAATACTTGTAATTATTGTTATAATTATAGGATGTGCTGTTTATTTCGGACAGTCACATGTAGAACGTGCTGATGACGAACTTGTAGTTGCAGCTTACAGTCACGGAGGAGAACCAGAATCTGGTTTTGATCCGATTTTAGGTTGGAACTATTATTCAGAACCTTTAATACAAAGTACTTTATTAAAAATGAACAGAAATATGAGTTATGAAAATGATTTAGCCACTAATTATACAATAAGTGATGATTATAAAACATACACTGTTCAAATAAGAGATGATGTTAAATTTACCGACAACACACCATTAGATGCTGAAGATGTTGCATTTACATATAATGAAGCTAAAAAAACTGGAGCTAGCTTAGACTTAAGTAATATGAATAATGCAACTGCAGTAAATCCAACTACTGTGCAATTCGATTTAAACAAATCAGATTCCACTTTCCTAGATAAATTAGCATATATTGGTATAGTACCTTCTGATTCCTATAACAATGAAACTTATGGAAGTAACCCTGTTGGATCAGGACCATATAAATTTGCTCAATGGGATAAAGGTCAGCAAGTAATTTTAGAAAGAAATGACAATTATTATGGAGACCAACCGGAATTCAAAAAATTAACTATTCTTTTTGCTCAAAATGAAGCCGCATTTAATGCTGCTAAAAATAAAGAAGTGGATGTATCTGCTGTACCTTTAGCTTATGCAAAAGAAAATGTTGACGGATACACTATGTATCTCATGGACACTATTGATGTAAGAGGAATTTCCCTACCAACTAAAATGAATACTGGTGAAAAGAATCCTGACGGTGGAGATGTAGGTAACAATGTAACTGGAGATATCGCAGTTAGAAAAGCTCTAAACTATGGTATTGACAGAACCAGCCTTTGTGAAGGTGCATTAAACGGAATAGGATCCCCTAATTACGATGGAATTGCTCACCAATTGCCATGGGCAAACAATGCAACTGCTATTGAAGACGGAGACATTGCAAAAGCAAATGAAACTTTAGAAAAAGCAGGATGGGTTGACAGTGATGGTGACGGAATCCGTGAGAAAAACGGAACCAAAGCATCCTTTGAACTATATTACTCATCTGATGCTCCTGAAAGACAAGCAATTGCAGTTTCTGTTTCTGAACAAGCAAAAGAAATGGGTATTGAAGTAAAAGCTATTGGTTCTAATTGGGATGAAATGGATGGAATTAAAAATTCACAGGCAATTGTCTGGGGATTCGGAAGTACTGACCCATCAACAATCTGGTCAGAATACCACAGTTCCCAGGCAGGTGTTGGCAACAATAACCCAGCATATGTAAACGACAGTGTTATTGATCAACATATTGACAATGCATTTAAACAATCACGTGAAAGTTCATATTCCGAATGGTCTAAAGCAGTTTGGGACGGCAGTCATGGTATTTCACCACAAGGTGACGCATCATGGTTATGGATCGGTGAAATCAAATACGGATATTTCGTAGATGACAGCTTAGACATATCCAACGACACTGCTCTTTTACAACCTCACGGAGGAGACATATTCGGAAACATATATGACTGGAAACGTGTTTCATCAATAGAAAAATGATTTAAATGATTCAAATCATTTAAAATCATTTTATTACTTTTTTTGGACAACGATATTATGTCAAATCATGAAAAAATACTCAAATTTTTAGGATATCGGCTGGTAAGATTTATCATTCTACTTATTGCAATTATTATAATCAGTTTTATAATGGTCGATTTATCACCAATAAATCCCGTAAAGACTTATATCAGTAATATGATTGTCAGTCCCGAACAAGTTGCAGCATTGGAAGCCTATTGGGGTGTTAATGAACCTATAACTGCCAAAATAATGAATTGGTTAGGCAATATTATTCATGGTGATTTAGGAAACTCATTAATATTTAGAATACCTGTTATAGATGTTATTAAAGAAAAATTTTTCGCATCATTAATCTTAATGATGACATCCTGGGTAATATCAGGAGTTCTTGGATTTTTATTGGGAATTGTTGCAGGGTATAAAAAAGATACCTGGATTGACAAAGCAATCAAAGTTTACTGTTACATTTTACAGTCTGCTCCAACATTTTGGATTGCATTAATTATATTAATGGTATTCAGTATTCAGCTTGGATGGTTCCCTTCAGGACTTGGAGTTCCAATTGGAAGTTTAAGTCAGGATGTAACTATATGGGAATGGTTAAACCGTTTAATTTTACCGGCATTTACATTAAGTATCTTAGGTGTAGCTCAAATTGCATTGTATACCAGAGATAAGTTAATTGAAGAAATGAACAGTGATTATTTCTTATTTGCAAAAGCAAGAGGAGAACACGGATGGTCACTTATTAAAAGACACGGAATCAGAAATATTCTTTTGCCAGCAATTACACTGCAATTTTTAAGTTTCAGTGAACTGTTTGGAGGAGCAGTTCTTGTAGAACAAGTATTTACATATCCCGGAATTGGACAGGCTGCAGTTTCAGCAGGTTTAAGAAGTGATGTTCCATTATTATTGGGAATTGTCATGTTCAGTGCAATATTCGTTTATGTAGGTAATTTAATAGCAGATATTATTTACAACTTTGTAGACCCTAGAATTAAAGAAGGTGAAGAGGATGGTCAATAAAAACAAAAAAACATCAAAATTAAATATGAATCTAAGAACAAAAACATTATTGACTATATCTTTAATAGTATTACTTTTAGTTTTAGTAATAATTACCAGCTTATCCATAAATCCCGGAGATATTAAAACAAATTTCCAGCTAATGAACCAGGCTCCGTCATTTGAACACTTATTCGGTACTGACTGGATAGGCAGAGATATGTTTACCCGTACATTAAAAGGATTAGGATTAAGTATCCAAATTGGAATTGTTGCATCAATATTAAGTAGTATAATAGCAGTGATTCTTGGATTATTATCCAGTTTCAACAAATATTTTGACTCTTTTGTTTCATGGATTGTAGATTTATTCCTGTCTGTGCCTCACCTATTGGCAATAATTCTTATTTCAATTGCATTAGGAGGCGGGGCATTTGGAGTTACTGTCGGTGTTGCATTGACACACTGGACATCCCTAACAAGAGTTCTTAGAGCTGAAATAAAACAGATTCAAACTTCAGAATATGTAAAACTATCTAAAAATCTTGGAAAATCTAAACTTTGGATAGCTACAAAACAGATATTGCCTTTAATTGTAAGTCAGATAATAGTTGGAACTATATTAATTTTCCCTCATGCAATTATGCACGAAGCCAGTGTTACATTTTTAGGATTCGGATTATCTCCTCACGAACCTGCTATTGGAGTTATCTTATCTGAATCAATGAAATATCTTGCAACTGGAAACTGGTGGTTAGCACTATTCCCTGGTTTATCTTTATTAATAATTGTACTGCTCTTTGATATAGTTGGAGAAAATATTAAAAAATTACTTAATCCGGCAAGTGCAAATAACTAGGAAGTGTCAAGATGAATAAACTATTAGACGTTAATAATGTATCAATCTCATTTATACAATACACAAAAGGATTAAAACAGCAAAATCTCAAAGTAATTACAGATTTAACCTTAGATATTGAAGAAGGGGAAATTTTAGCAGTATTAGGTTCAAGCGGATCTGGAAAAAGTTTATTAGCACATGCAATATTAGGCATTTTACCTGATAATGCTGATTTAAATGGAGAAATAAAATATAACGGAAATGTTTTAAATCAAAAAGCAAAAGAAGAAATTCGAGGAAAAGAAATTTCATTAATTCCACAGTCCGTTAATTTTTTAGACCCTTTAATGAAAATAGCTGATCAGGTTATTGGAGAATGTGAAACTGAAGAGGAATGCCGTGAAAAGCAAATAAAACAAAGAAAAATATTTGAAAAATACGGATTAAGTGAAGATGTTGACAATATGTATCCATTCCAATTATCCGGAGGAATGGCAAGACGTGTTTTAATTTCAACAGCTCTTCTTTCAAACCCTAAATTAATAATTGCTGATGAACCAACTCCAGGATTAGATCAAAAATCAGTTAAAGAAACCTTAGATTATCTAAAACAGATGGCTGATGACAATGTAGGAGTACTGTTAATTACTCACGACATTTATGCAGCTTTAGAAGTTGCCAACAGAATTTGTATATTTTATTCCGGTTTTGTAATTGAAATAGTTGATACAAAAGACTTTAAAGAAGGTAAAAACTTATTACATCCATATACTCAGGCATTATATGAAGCATTACCTAAAAATGGATTTAAACTAACTAAAGGGCATCAGCCATTACACGGAGAAATTCCAAACGGATGTCCGTACTATGACAGGTGTGATTCTCCTTTAGAATACTGTAATGAAAAAAGACCTAACTTAATTAACAACATCAGATGTTTTAAATACAATCAGGAGGAATAAAATGGAATTAATTGGAAAAAACATAACCTACAAATATCCTTCTTCAAAAAAATATGTTTTAAAAGATGTGGATATCACATTAAACAGCGATAAAATTACTGGACTAATTGGAGAAAGCGGAAAGGGTAAATCAACATTGTGTAAAATATTATCTAATTATATTCCAAAATATGATGGAGAAGTTTATCTGGATAATCAGATACTTCCTAAAAATGGATTTTGCCCAGTTCAATTAATTTTTCAGCACCCTGAAAAAGTAATGAATCCAAAATGGAAAATGAAAGATATTTTAGAAGAATCCTGGAATGTCAGTGATGATTTAATAAGTGAATTTGGTATTCAGCAGTCATGGATGAGCAGATATCCAAGTGAGCTTTCAGGTGGAGAACTGCAAAGATACTCTGTTTTAAGATCACTGAATCCAAAAACAAAGTTTTTAATAGCTGATGAAATGACAACAATGCTTGATGCAGTCACACAGGTCCAAATATTGGATTCGGTTATTAAAATTATTAAAAAAAGAAAAATGGGATTACTTATTGTAAGTCACGATTTGGATTTAATCGATACCATTTGTGATGATAAAATTTATTTAAAAGATATTAATAATATTTAAACTATTAATATCTTATTTTCTGGCTTTTCCTACTTTACGGGCGATTACTAATTCCCCAACAGATATTAATCCTGCAAAGAAATTTTCAAGACCTTCGGTTGCCCAAATAGCTTCACCAAAAGTAGCTTCCCTTATTGTTGCTTCATAATCTTCAGGTTTTACTTTTTTACCGGTTGCCCTTTTAGAGACAATAGCTGCCGCAGCCATTAATTCATCCCAGGTCACACCTTTTAACTGCTTACACATTGCAACATATAACTTGTAAACTTTGATATCATAAAGTGCAGACAAAAGCTCTACAATATCACAAGAACGAATCATTCCTACAACCTGATTATCATCATTTAAGACAGGTACAGTAACAAACTTATTATTTGCTGTTTCTATAACTGCAAGTCTTGAAGGTGCATTTTCATTAATAGTAGTTATTTCTTCATAAGAACTCATGATTTCTTTAATTTTATCATTACCCTCACGCAAACCTTTAGTAATTTCAAAAGAAGTTACCCATCCAATAAGATGTCTGTTTTCATCTACAACAGGACATGTAAATCTACGTATTTTTTCCATAGTTATAGAAACGTCTTTAACACTGTCCTCAGGACTTATATATACAAATTTTTTATCCATTAACTCTTTAGCTTTCATGTAAAACAACCCCTAACCAATTTCAACAAAGTTCAACGCCCCAACAGGACAGTGACTTGTACAATTAATACATCTTATGCATTTATCATTATCCAATACTACTTTCTCTTCATCTAAGTAAATAGCTTCCACAGGACAGTTCTCTTCACACAAATAACAGTTAACACATTCATCCTGATTAATTTCAAGATTTTTAGTGTGAACAATAGGTCCGATAGTTCTGTCTAATTTAATAGAGTCATTTTCACAAAATTGAATACATGCCCCGCATCCGATACATAATTTTTTATTAATAACAGGATAGAGCAAATCATCTCCCAATTCAATATCAACATCAATGCCTAACTCTTCAAAATAAGATTTAAATTCCAATGTGAAAGCATTAGTTGGACAAAATTTAGCACAGTTATCGTAATCAGTGAGATTAGAATAATCAATAGAAATATCATTCATTCTAACTACTCTATGAGGACGACTGATACTAGCTAAATTATATTCAATAGCTTCATCACCATCATCATGATTATATGAAACTTTATTGTCAATTAATTTAATAGCTGAAACTGGACATGTCTGAACACAAATTTCACATTTAACACAATTTTGAGTGATTTTAGCTATTTTAAAAATATTAGCTGGTTCAATAGCATCAACCGGACATTGATCAACACACATATTGCATCTTATACAGCGCGGTGCTATAGCAATGATTTCTTCTTGGGAAAAGAATTTATTTAATTCAAATTGAAAATCATCCCCACTATCATGTATTTCCACAGATTTTAAGAGAATTTCACGCTCCAAACTACCTATCTGCTTATCAAAAGATATATTCATACTATTACCAACTGAATAATTTTTTATTTAAATTTAATTTTTGTTTTTAATAATTAATAAAGATTATTTAATTTATAAACTCCTGCAAATCTTTTAAATTAGGGAATTTTTCCATTCCAAAACCCTCAATAGCCTTACTAGCTACCCAATTTCCAATTTTACAAGATTCTTCAAGAGAATAATCATTTAACTTACCATATAAAAATCCGCTATTGAAGCTGTCTCCTGCACCAGTTGTATCAACAACACTGCATTCATATGTGCCAACATCACATTCTTCATTAACTGTAATTGCAAAAACACCTTTTGAACCTTTTTTAACAACAACAGTTTGAATACCTTCATCTAAAATATGAACAGCTATTTCTTTTACAGATAATTCATCAACACAATCAATAGCTTTATAATAATCTTCATACAATAATCTTAATTCATTTTCATTAATCAACAGAATATCTGTTTTATCTAAAATCGGTTTTAACTCTTTTAATCCTTTTTGAACATATAACATTCCAGGATCAAAACTCAATAAAGTATTATCATTAAGTTTATCCAATAATTCAATTTGAGTTTTAAATGAATCACCAACAAATGAAGTATAATGCATTATTTTACATTTTGAAAGATTCAATAAATTAATTTCATTTAATACAATTTCATCATTAACTCCCGGGTCAACATAAAGACAACGTTCACCATTTTCATCAACAAAACCTAATACTTTACCAGTATTACCTTTATCTGCATAAATCAGATTATTAGTATAAACTTCATTCATAGCCAAGTTTAATTCAATCAAGTCCCCATCATCATCTTCAGCTATTTTACCGATTATAGATGTTGGACAACCTAATCTGGCCAATCCAATTATAGTATTAGCTGCAGATCCGCCGGGAGTATCTTTTTGAGATTTAATGAAACTTTCTTCGTCTTTACATGCGATATTTTCTACTGTATGCAATTTATCAACATTCAAAGCTCCAAAACCTATTACATCAACATTAATGTCACTGTCTAAAAATTCCATTTTAAAACCTTATTTTAAAATATCTAATAAATTAATATTTTTATCTCCAAGTTTTCCATCATAATTACCTGCAGATATGCTAATTACACCTTCAACTTCCAAAGCAGCATCAATTCCTGCTTTTACAGCTTCATTCATTGCATCTTCACTTACTGCATTAATTACAATTTCAGGAATATAATTAACTTCACCCGGAACTTTGGATTCGCTGCCTAAACGCTCTTTTAAAGAAGGACAGTAAAAATGATTTGTAGTAGGGCCTATTTCAGGATAATTAGTTTCTGGTTTTGAAGCTGCAGAACATATGTCAAATGGTGCAATAGCTCCAGTAACTGATTGAATTGCATCAAGAGCTCTTTTTCCACCTTCTAAAACAGCCTCCTGAGTTTCGCATAAATACCAGAAGTTACCTCCCATAGTACCTTTGTTTAAAGATAATTTTTCTTCAATCTGAAAATCAGGTACTGCAATTGGAACATTAATTAGTTTACGGCCATATTCTTCTATAGTCCATTCATATCCGTCACCACAATGTCCAACAATGTCCATCATTTCTATATATCCTTCGCTTTTTTCATCAGGATAATCAAAAACCCTCATAAACGGTTTAACTAAAATATCCTGCCTAATTCTGTAAGATAATTCAAATGCAAATTTTTTTACATTGTCTCCACCAAGCCAGTACTGTACTACTGCACCATATCTGCCGTCAGGAGTTTCACTTTTTGGCAGGAATCCTTCAACTCCACCTTCAACTCTTCCAATAACAGCACTTGGAGTGGATGTTGAATCATAAGCTGCTCTTTCAACTAATTCTTTAGTAGGGCCTGTTATTAAAGCTCTTACATATTGGCCTTCAAAAGCTTCAAAAAATGTATTTTCTACTTTTTCATAACTCATTATATTACCTTCTTAATAATTATTAACCTAATCCACCAACGTCTTCTCCACGGATACGATTTCTCATTTCAATACTTTCTTTTAATATATCATCAAAATTATCCGAATCAACTATTTTAATAAGTGGATATTTAATATTTTTAAATATTCTGAAAAATTCTTCATTAATTTGCAAATCAATTTTATAATCTTCAAATAACTTTTTAACATCATCTGAATTATTATAATCATTAATAAAACTTAAAACTGTTTTTTTATCATTATTAGCATAAATATTAGCTATTACTGCTGTTGCAATTGCACTTGGAGATACAATAGCTATCTGAGCTTCTTTTAAAGGATAATCATTACCATTAAAAGCTATACTAACCCCATTATGCTCACGGGCAAACCTCAATGGTTCAACATCAGTAATGCTGTCTCCAATGTACAAAATTTCATTAATATCAATATTATCATTAGCTATTATATCATCAATAGCTAATTTTTTACCTTCACCACCAATAACATCAATATTTTTAATATTTTTATAAATCCCCATTTTAGGAATTTTATTAAAGAAAATATCATCAAATAACTCATAATTTTTAGGATTTTCCAGTATCTGCTTTTTAAATTCAGTAATTTTAAGTATTTCCCCATCATTAAGATTTAATTCATCCATATCAACATTAGTATAATATGTATTTTTAAATGGGAATTCCATAAAATTAGATACTGCTTCAATATATTGACCATAGCTAGTGCTAACTATGTAAGTATTCATAGCATTTTGAAGGTATTTTAATAGGAATTTTGAATCATTGACTACATAAATATGTTCCTGTGAAAAATTAATCAAATCTTCATTTTTAAGATTTTCAACAACAAAAAATGGTAAAATTAATTTCAATGTGTTACCCGCTTTATAATTATCTTTTTTAACTTCATCTACAAGATAATCATCATATAAACTGAGAATTTTAAATAATTCGCCACCATTCTCAATGAAATATGCGCATAACTCAAAAGCATTATCATTTAAAGTTAATGGTCCTTCACAGTCAGTAATAAATGATTTTTCAAACACATAATCACCTAAAATTAACTAACTTTATTGCATTTATAGGGCAAATTGCTTCACACTGTCTGCAATAAATACAATTTTCTTCATTAAAAATGACTTTATCGCCATCAAGCATTAATGCATCAGTTGGACAATTTTTAACACATATTCCACAGCTTTGACATTTATCATCAGCTAATAAAAAGTCGGCTTCCCTTTGACCTTTCAAATCAGACCTGCTGAAGAACAAATCAAATCCTTTACTATGGAAATAATCATCATAAGCCCTAACTGCTCCAAACTGACAACTTCCAACACATTTACCACAATAAACACATTTATTTTCATCTATGACAATTGGTTTTGGAGCATCAAGTGATATTGCGCCAGTAGGACAACCGTTTAAACATTCCCCACATGCAATACACATATTATCAAATACTTCAATACCTCTATTTATTAAATAAGAGTCAAATAACTTGTCGAATTTTTTAATTTCAATATTTTCCCCTAAACTTAAATTTAACTCTCTGCTCATCATGTCATTGACATTATATTGAATATACCCTTCATAATCAGCATCATCAAATTCCAAAGATAATATTTTTGATATTTTCTTAAGAGATCCATTTAATCCAATTAAATCAATAGATAATCTTTTCATGTCCTTATCTACAATTTCAGAAACCATATCATAAGATTTAATCTCACTATATAATTTAAATGCTTTTTTACGTGAAGAATATTTAATAGCTGTTGACGGACAAGAATGCATACACTCTTCACATCTAGCACAATATCCCGGATTAATATAAGGCAATTTATTAGTTTTGGAAACATTGATTGCACCTGCAGCCGGACAAACTCTGGTACATGTCATACAACCTATACAAACATCCTGATTAACAATGATAACTTTTCCGCCTTTAACTGTTTTTGGAAGAAGCTGACCATATTTAATTGCATCAGTCGGACAGACTCTAAAACAATAGCCGCATCTGACACAGGTATCAGGATTTATTACACTGTAAGCTTCTCCGGTATCAACTGCATGAATTTTAATTGAACCGGTTTTACATGCTTGAACACATGCTCCGCAGGATTTACATAATTTCGTGTTAATATTGGGAACATTTTCTTTAATTGGTTCTGCAATATCCACATCCATCTGTATTGCATCATAAGGACAAGCATTACGACACAATACACAACCAAAACAGGTACTTTTTATTTTAGTAAAACCGTCATTAGGATCAACATATATTGCTTCAATCGGACAGGATTCAAGACATGGTTTGTCTGTACAATTTGCACATTTGCTCTGATCAATTGAAGATTCAACATCTACATCCCTTAAAGGTCTTGGAGTTTTAGTATAACTATCAATCATAACACTCAACCCATAACTATCTCTTCATTTAAATTTGAAGCTTTGACTGTAACATTTACTATCTTTTCACCATTTTCATCCTCTTCTAAAGAGAATTTGGAAATGAAATATTTAATTGTTGAAAACGGACAGGACTGATAACAAATACTGCAGCGTAAACATTTATTTTCATTTCTTACAATAGTGTCATTCTTTTCATCAAAAGATATTGCTTTAGTAGGGCAATCCGGAATACACATTTGACATTTCTTACAGGTTTCACTATCCCAGTCAATAATTCTGATTTTAAGTCTGTTAATAGCATTAGTTAATATTTCTAAAGCTATTTCTTCATCAGATATTATTTCTAATGCTTTATCAAAAATATCAGAAAGCGGGAATGTATATTGTAAAAGTCTGTCTTTTTTTAATGATCTTAAATCTTCTTCTTTACTGTTAATAAATTTTTCAAGGAAATTAACAACTTGAGCTATCAGCTCTTTTTGATCTTGAATATTATCAACGAAAACACCTTTCATGGCACCATTTACCGGACAAACACCAAGACATTCCCCACATGAAATACATTTAAACTGATTTACAACAACCTTACCGTCATCTTCAACATAAATTGCATTAACAGGACACTGCTTCATACATTTTTTACATCTGATACAAAGATAATCATCAATGATAAATTGTCTTTTGGAAGGAATAAGATTAAACTCCGGTTTTAACAAATGATTTTCCCCACATTCCAAAGTTTTAGGTTCAGTCGGACAAACTTCTGCACAAAAACCACATCGAATACATGCGGATTTATTTATTATTGGATAAGTAACACCTTCATTTGTTTCATCATCCTCATCACGAACTAATTTAATTGCATTTGGAGAAGGACATGAAGAAATACAAGCACCACAACCAATACAATATTCTTTAATTACATTTGGAAAATCTCTAAATCTAGATGGTTTTTCTACAATTTCAGAACTAGTTTTAGCATTGGCAAATCCCTCAGCCCATGCTTTTCTAGCAAAATCATAAATATACCATATCAAAGAAGACATTTTACCTTACCTCAAAAATATTTTTAGTAGTTATATTGCCCTGTTTATCAGTAATAGCAACTCTTTCTGCACATGCAACACAAGGATCACTTGATGCATAAGTAGATACTGCATCTGCAACAGTAGCAACATCCTTAATCATATATTTTGCACAGGAATCCATATTTGAAATACTTGGAGTCCTGATTGAAATATGTTTAATTAAATTACCGTTGGTTTCAATCATATAACTTACTTCACCACGGGGAGCTTCATTTCTCCATTCTGCATATCCTGATTTAATATCAACAGGAATACGAATATCTCCTTCAGGTATGTTTTCAATAGCTTGTCTAATTAAACTGATACACTCAGGTATTTCATCAATCCTATTTAAAGTTCTTGCATAATTGTCCCCTTCTTTTCTCCAGATGGTTTTAAAATCAAAGTGATCTTTATAAGTGTAATGGTCTTGCCTTAAATCATATTTTAAGCCGGATCCTCTTCCAATAGGGCCTACAGCTTTTCCTTTAATAGCTTCTTTTTTAGTCATTACTCCAACATTGCGGGAACGCATTCCAATAGCTGGACCTTCTGCATAAATCTCCCTTAATCTTGGAATTCTCTCTTCAATAATTTTTAGATTATCAAGAATCGGTTTGAAATGACGTTCGTCAGCATCCATTTTAACACCACCAACTACATTCCAGCCCATATTAACTCTGTTTCCAGTTAATAATTCAATAGCATCCATTGCATATTCCCTTATATCTAAAGATTGCATATATAATGTTTCATGATCAATAGATTTGAAAAATGTGGAATTACCAAGTAAATGACTTTGAATTCTGTCTAATTCATTTGTAATAACTCTTAAAAACTGAGCTCTTAAAGGAGCATAAACTCCAGATATCCGTTCAATAGTTTCTGCAAATGATTGAGTATGCTCATAAGAACATATTCCGCAAACCCTTTCAGCTAAATAAATACCTTTTTGCCAAGTTTTACCTTCTATTATCTTTTCAATTCCCCTATGAACATAACCATATTCAATTTCAGCTTTAACTACTTTTTCACCCTCAGTTTGAAGTTTTAGCCTTATCGGTTCTTTTAAATATGGATGAATCGGACCAATAGGTAATATCATTTCTTTTCCCTCCCACGATTAGCAATAGCCTGTGGACCTACAGCTAAAATTGCTTCTAAAATTTCATTAGGTCTTGGTGGACAACCAGGTATCTCTGCATCAACAGGTATAAAATCAGAAGCAGGAGCATAAACTTTTCCACCTTCCTGATTAAATACATCTCCTGATTGTGGACAGTTCCCAACAGCCACTACTATTTTTGGTTCAGGAGCTTTATCATAAACTCTCTTTAAATTATCAACCCATTGCTCAGTAACAGCACCAGTCAATAATAAAACATCAGCTTCACGAGGATTGTTATGAACATAAATACCATATTGCTCTAAATCATATCTTGGAGAAGTTAATGCAACCAGTTCAACATCACACCCATTACATCCCCCACAATTTACAATACAAACATGAATTGAGCTTTTCCTCACAACATCCTTAATAGCATTTAACATCTATAAGCCTCTCAAATTATTAATTATTATATTTATACTATTCATTATTAATTAATATTTATATTCTTTAATAAATTAAATAACTCCTTTCTGCCATCATCTAAAGCAATATCATAAGATTTCCCACTAATAATCTCATCAGCTACTTTATTTTTAATCTCATCACCCTGTTCTACAGATAACAACTCCAATGTATCTACATACCATGGCAATCTTAAATCAGCATCCAATCGTTCAAGCAAACATTTCTGATTAGCAATTTCCAATGTTCCATGTAATGCTTCTAAAGAAGACATATCTAATAAATCCATGAATAAATCTTCTAACTCTTCAGTTGTACAGCCAAATTCTCTTGAAAAAGGAATTATGATATCTTCTTGCCATTTAAAACTTCTAATCACTCTTTTTTTCATTAAATTAAGTTTAGCTTTATTATCCATACAATCACAACTAGATTAAATGCATTATCAAATAAACAATAACAGCAACAACAATTCCCACCAATGTCTCCATTCTACCATATCCTGGTCTTTCACCCATTACAAAACCGGCTAAAAGAAGACCAATAGCTATTAAACTTTGAGAAAATTGACAATTAATTGCCAACACCCAACCAATAACTGAAACTACACACATAACTACATTCAAACCTTTAACAACAAAAGGTTCTCCATGCTGTTTATAACTGTATAATAATCCCAGTATTGACCCTATAATAAATGTAAGTAAATAAATTAAAAATTCAAACATAATATCCTCTCTAAATTGGTCTAAATCTTATTATAAATAAACATATGATAATTATAAAAGTTATAACAAAAAATAACTTTTCCAAATTCTCAATATGGTGAGAAAAATGTCCTTTAAGAGTTAAAATAATCAATGCAGTACACATTACCATTAAAATAATCATATATCCAATTAAAGTTGTATGAAGGAAAGTAGTTATTAAAGTAAGAACTACTGCACCAAATCCCACTAAAGAAGTTAAATATATTGTAGATTTATCATTCATCATCTCAACCTCATACAAATATCATTAAAAGTGTTCCAACAAAACAAATTGCTCCAATCGTTATTTGAGTCATGACAGAATGGTTTGGATTCAACATTGGAGTTACAGCATTAATAAATCCAGTGATAAATGTTATAATTATCATTCCTAAAGCATAATAAACTGGAGATAACGGTCCAAAGAATATTGTTAAAAATACCCAAAGCATTACATACCATGAAACGGACTCTGAAAACATTATGAATCCTTTTAAAAATCCAAAATGTTCTGTTTCGAATCCGGAAACTAAATCTTTACCTTTTGTAATTCCAAATGGAGAATAAGGAGATTTAGATATAATCAGCATAAAGAACATTAATGCCGCTAAAGGAATAGAAAATGCCAAAGGACCATGAACACCCTGATATGCTATGATTTTTCCAATATTCATAGAATCTGTTTTTAAATAAACAAGAACAATAGCGGCAAATAATGGAAGTTCAGTAGCTGCAGATAAAACTGCCCTTACACAACTCAATTTACCATAAGGAGAACCTGAACTTGAACCTGAATTATGCTCCACGATTTTATAGACAGCATAAACACCAAACAGGATAAGTAATGAATTATGAGTTACAGGACCTACAATAACACCAACAACCCAAATTATAGCTAAAATAACAACAATACCAATATAAAATGGCATTGCAGCAGTTTTTGGAAATGAAGATTCTTTAAAAAAGAACTTTAAAGAATGTAATAAATGCTGAACTATTGGAGGGCCTGGCCTAAGCTGAATACGAGCCATGATTTTTCTGTGCAAACCTAAAAGCAAACTACCTGCAAGGAATGCTATTATTACATTAATTAAAATATCTGCCATCAAATTCATAATACCACTAATATCCTGTAAATGGTTCTTTTATCCTTTCTTCCTTATCATCTTTTCTTGGTTTAGCCATTGTTAATAAACCTAAACCTAAAATCCATAATGGAATTCCGAAAATAGCTATTACATACACAATCCAACTAGCCATATCAAATATTAAAGCAGCCAATATAGCTAATGTAGAGATTAGCAATAATATAATACTTACAATTTTTTGAATATCCATACTCTCACTACCATAAAACTAATAATAAAATTTCCACTGCTCTAATAATAACAAATAATGAACTTAAATGAATAATAACTAAAAATGGAGAACCGGGAGTTCTAAACATTTCAGCTTTACTTGCAAAGAATGGTGCAACACCACACTCCCCTAAAATTCCAAGTAACATCAATAAAGCACCAAAAATCATCATTGGAGTTGCATGCATTTGATTTAATACTAACAAACTTAATGTTCCGGAAGAAGCAAGAACAATAGCTGCTCCACCAAATAACGGTAAACTACACATCATAGCTATTAAACCATAATTAAAAGCGGAGTTTAAAACACTGACTTGTCTTACAGCTGAAACAATTCCAATATTCACAATACCAATTAATGCCATAAATAAAGTAAAGTTAAACAAATCTCCAGTAATCATTGCCCCTGCAGAAGCTATACCACAGATTACAGATAAAAATCTCCTTTGTTTAAACTCTTTTGATCCTACTTTTACATCAGTATTTCCAAGTTTCATAAAAGTAGCTTCAACTTGTGTTTCTGTTTTACTTACAGCTATCAATAATGTAAACCCTAACATTACAGCAAATAAAAACAAATTAAGAGGTGTGAAGTACAGTACAATATCACCAAAAGGAATTGTACCTAATAAATTTCCACCAAGTGTACTAAAATCCATATTTACTTACTCCTTATTCATATCTTCTCTCATAAGCACTCCAATTAAACCAACTTTTGAAGCTACTTTTAATAACAATCCACAAGCTGCTAAGAATAAACTTAATAACCATAATTTAGGCATTATAAAGAATAATGCAAATCCAATAATCCATAAACACCAAGCAATACCTGAAACTCCACCAAGTCCTTCTAAAGTGAAAACAGGTACCCCTTTTGCTTTTTTAGAAATTGCATATAATAAAATTCCCCCACCAGCTACTGCACCACCAGTAAATCCTGTTAAGAAAATACCATAAGCTATTAAAACTAACGCAATGAAATTAGGTGCTGTAGTCATGATTTCCAAATCTAAATTAAATGGAATCGGGAATAAAGAAGTGCCTTCAGGCAGGCTTCTTTTAGGATTTTGTTCTATAATATGCATTTCTCTTGAAAGTAAAATCTCAGAAATAGCCAATGTTTCAGCTAATTCAACTACCAACCCAGGTAAAATTAAGGATTCGGCTAAATCAGTTCCTACAGCAGAAACAACAAAAATCATTGCAAGACCAATCAAATCCGTAAGAATAAGAATATGAATCTCTTCTTTTTTCATGGCAATAGCTATTGATCCTATAAAACCAACAATCAAACCTGCATAAATTGCAGGTAAATACATTGAGATAAATGCTTGAGGAACAAATTCCGGAACGAGGACCATTAATTATCCCTCCTTAATTGTCTAGCTCTAGATTTAGCATCATTTATTTTAACTTCATTAGCTACTTTTACTGAATCTCCAATAGCTTTTTTAACACAGTCTTTTATTTCTTTTTCATCATTTTTTCTATTCATTGTATAGTTTATAGATAACCATGAAGCTATTATGAAAGACATCATCAGAATAGAAGATTCCAATATAGTATCAAAACCACGAGTGTAATACAATATTTCATCAATTAATCCACCAGGAGATGAATAAATAGATGTTCCGAAATATGGAGACGTTTGAGAAACCCACAAAGCTACTGGTGACATATATGATGTAATCATACCAATTTCTTCAGCATTTTGAGGAAACTGAGCCATAACTATTCCCGGAGTTTTTAAAATTTCTCCACCCCTGTCATAAGGAGCTACAGGTAATCCTGCATCTATCTGTTCTTGAGGTTCGGGCCTAGGATAAATTTGGTCGGGATTTAGACCCATTGGAACAATAAAACCTATTAAAAGAATTACGCCTAATGAAAAAGCAAAAATCCTTGGAACATTTTTTGGGTTAGCTAATTTATTCCATAGAGTTCCTATCCTCATACATCTGCCCCCATCTCTTCTAAACGAATAATTGCTCTAAACAAAACAAAAGTAATAACAACAGTTGTTGCAAGTAATGTCAATAAAGCCAAAACATGATTATAAGTTAACAACACCAAACAAACTCCTATAGAAGCCACTTCTGTATTAAATGTCCTTATAATAGGATCTTTTACACCAGGACCCCAGGCAGTAGCTAAACTACCTACAATAGCTAGAAAAATACCAACATAAAAGAACAAATTAACATCAATCATGTAACTCACCACTTCTAACTTTTCTTTGTCTAATTTCTTTAATTTTAACAATCGCCATAATAAAAATTAAAGTACACAAAGGATCAGATAATGCAACAAACATTGCAACATCCAAATATTTAAATAATACCACAACAAGTAAAAAACCTGCATCCATTATAGAAAACATTATTACTTTGTCCAATGGTTTTTTTAAGAATATTACTCCAAATGCTCCTATTAACATTAAAGCTATTGCAATAAGTGATACAACAAATTCCATTTTAACGCCTCAATCAAGAATTATTTCATCATCCAGCTTATCCAAACTTGTTGCAATAGCATTAGCACTAATTGTAGAACATATGAAAAATGCAGCAGCAACTATAAATGCGAATGGTGTTTTAATTACCAAAGCTATTAATGCAGGGACTCCAAACCCAATAACATTTAAATAAAGTAATTTTGAAACTCTATCTTCAGTTATTAGAGCCCTTAATGCCACATATATTAATATTATCCCAATTATTATTTCAACATACATATAATCACTCTTTAGCATGCCTATTGAACTTTTTAGCTATTTTACCAAGTAAAATAGAAGCCTTAACCTGATCAATTCCTTGAATTGTTAAAATAGCTACACAAATACCTGCTATAAACATTTCAGGAGTTAAACCTGCAAATGAACAAACAAACAATATAACAGTCATAGTTAAAGAACCAGTAGTTCCGGCATAACCCGGATCTGCACACAATCTATTTCCAATAAATACAAAGAAAGCTGCCAATATACCTCCAGGAATTCCTAAAATCATATATCCAATAGCTGCTATTAATGTACCAGCAGAAGCATCAGGAGAACATAATATATTCCCTTGGAAAAATCCACCAGCAATATCGCCATTTCTTTTTTCAATTGAATCTCCAACAGTTTGAACACCTTTAACTCCAGGCTGCTGTGGAAGTCCAAAATAAGTATCAATAATAACAAAGTTCAACCAACAGATAACCGCTGCTATTATAATACCAATTATCTCATTCATTAGCTGGCCTCCTCTTCATTATCTTGTAAAGGTTTTGGAAATACTTCATAAAATAAATATTTCACAAATAATGCAGTTAACACACCAATAACTACAGACAACACTAATCCATTGTAGATAAATGTATAACCTAAAACAAAGAAAAGTGAAAGAATACCCATAGCCATTATTGGAGTGGGATATAACGCACTTACATCAAAAGAATACATATATGGTTTACTTGGCAATAATGGAACCCGTAAAATCAAAGCAACTATAATTGATACTACAATTGCTACAATATAACATAATGCAACATCAAAATTAGAAATACCAATATTTGCAAGGCCATAAGCACCATTATAAACACATGAATGCATCATATTAAGATTAAACATATAATATTCCTCTCTATAATTATTAATTATTACAAATGAAAATATATAAATGTTGTTACTTAAAAATAGCTTATACAGCAATAATAGAATGTTAAGTGGTCTAAATGAAAAATAAAAATATAATAATAACTGGAGGACTTGGTTTTATAGGTTCACACATTGCAGATGAACTAATTGAGAATAATAAAGTTACCATAATAGATAATCTTTCTTCAGGAAAAGTAGAAAACTTAAAAAACCCCTCTCATGAAAATTTAACCATAATAAAAAATAACTTAAATGATGTAAATTTAGATGAAATACTCATCGACACAGATTACATATTTCACCTTGCAGCTATGGCTAGTGTTCCATTAAGTGTAAATGATCCAATTAAGTGTAATGATAATAATGTAAATTCAACCATTAAATTACTAACTGCTGCAAAAAACCAAAATGTGAAAAAAGTAATATTTTCATCATCTTCAGCAGTTTATGGAAACAATACAAATACTCCTTTAAAAGAAAGTGAATTAATGACACCAACTTCACCTTATGCAGCATCTAAAGCAACTTGTGAATTATATTTGCAGGCATTTAAAGAAAGTTATGGTTTAAAATCAATAGCTTTAAGATATTTTAATGTATTTGGACCAAAACAAGATAAAAACTCCCAATATGCTGCAGTAATCCCTAATTTTATTGATGCAATACTTAATAATAAAAATCCAATAATTTACGGAGACGGTCAGCAAACAAGAGATTTCATATATGTAAAAGATGTTGCAAAAGCAAATATATCTGCAGCAAAATCAAATTATACCCAGCCAGTGAATATTGCTACAGGTAAAAAGTTAACAATAAATAGATTATATGAAATAATTGCCAATTCTCTGGATAGTGATTTAAAACCAACATATGTTGATAAAAGAAAAGGAGATATTACTCATTCAATAGCCAACATTGATAAAATGAGTAAAATTAATTTCAAATCTGATTATTCTAACTTTGAAAAACAAATTAATAAAACCATACAATGGTTTAAAGAAAATTAAAAAATAGAAATTTAGTGGAATCCGCAATGAGAACAGGTTTCACATAATTCTTCTTCTGAAGGAACAGTTTTTCCAGTTTCTTGTAATAAAACAGATAATGCATAATAATCTTCAGATGCATTTTCTTCTCTTAAAACTGGAGAAATACCTTTAAAAATACATTTAATATCACCAGTTCCACCAATATCAACAGCAGTTGGTTCGCCCATTTGAAATCTGTTGAAATAATCAAGAATTTCATCCCTTAAAGATGAAGGTACTCTGAAATTAAATGAAAGTATGTTATTTTCTTTCATTTTAAGTCCAACATATTTTTGTTTTATTTCATAATTCAATCCTAATTTTTTTTTAAAAATTACAATATCAGATATATCTGAAGATGCCATTTGAATTTCCCCCAAATTATTTTTTTTCTAACTAAAAATTACTTATAATTTTTTTTAGTATATAAACTATTCTTTCATAAAAAATTAATTTTTCAAAATTCATAACGAATTATCACGATTTTTAATAAGCTTTATATAAATTAAAAATCATACTTACATCATTATAATAATTATTATATTATAATAATATGAATAATCTTAATAAAATAATTAACATACAACTAAGGTGTTTACTTTGAATGAATATAATAAAGATATTGGTAACAGAGTAAAAGAATTGAGAGAACTCTCCGATATTACAATTCAAGACTTTGCAGAAGAATTAGATATTGATGAAACAATGTACAAACAATATGAAAATGGTGAAGTAGACATACCAGCAAGTTTCTTATGTGAAATTGCAAATAAGTTTCAAGTTGATTTAGGTTTACTTTTAACTGGTGAAGAAACTAGAATGAATATTTTCGATGTTACTCGTGCAAATAAAGGTATTTCAGTAGAAAGAAGAAAAGAGTACAAATACGAAAACTTATGTACCAAATTCATTGATAAAAAAGCTGAAATTTTTATTGTAACTGTTGATCCAAAAGAAGATACAGTTCCTTCATTAAATAGCCACCCTGGACAGGAATTTAACTATGTTCTTGAGGGTTCTTTGAAACTTTATATCCACAATAATGAAATTACATTAAACAAAGGAGATTCAATCTTCTTTGATTCCAGCCATAGACATGCTATGGTTGCACTTAACGATGAAAAAGCTAAATTTTTAGCTATAATAATGTAAAACCACAGAGGCTAATAATATGACATCATTAATTGAAGATTATGTAAATAGAGTTGATTTTGACTCATATGAAGATTTTCACAAAAATTTCAAAATAACATATCCTGACAATTTTAATTTCGGGTTTGATGTAATCGACAAATATGCTGAAATAGATCCTGAAAAAATCGCTTTAATCTGGACAAACGATGAAGATGAAAAACACACTTTCACCTTTTCAGATGTTAAAAAATACAGTAATAAAATTGCAAACTTTTTTACTAAAAAAGGCATTAAAAAAGGCGATAAAGTAATGCTTACCTTAAAAAACAGATACGAATTCTGGTTTACCATGGTTGCATTGCATAAAATCGGAGCAGTAGCTATTCCTGCAACCCACATGTTAAAACTTCATGATATTGATTTCAGGATAAAAAATGCCAATGTCAAACTTATCGTAACTGTTGAAGAAGACAGATTAATTCCAGATTATGAAGAAGCTCAAAAGGAACTTGGCACTGATTTGGTAAAATGTGTAATTGAAAGGGATCTTGACGGCTGGATTAATTTTAATAAAGCTATTGAACAAGAAAGCGATGAATTTGAAAGACCAACAGGAGACGATGAAGTGCTTGCAGATGACATTTCATTAATTTATTTCACATCAGGTACAAGCGGACTTCCTAAAATGGTAGCTCACAAACAAACTTACGGATTAGGACACATTCCAACAGCCAAATATTGGCATAAAGTAGAAGAAGACGGTATACACCACACAGCAGCAGATACCGGATGGGGAAAAGCAGTCTGGGGAAACTTCTACGGACAATGGATTGCAGGATCTGCAGTTTTCATATATGATTACGACAGATTCAACGGTATAAAATTACTCGAAAAAGTTATTGAAAATAAAGTAAACACTTTCTGTGCACCTCCAACAATATACAGATTTTTAATTAAAGAAAACATCAAAGGATATGACTTTTCAAACATACATCATGTAACAACAGCTGGAGAACCATTACCTCCTGAAGTATCAAAAAGGTTTAAAGAAATATCCGGACTGAGAATTAAGGAAGGATTCGGTCAAACCGAAACAGTATTGACTATTGCAACTTTTGACTGGATAGATGCAAAATTAGGTTCTATCGGAAAACCAAGTCCGTTATTTGATGTTAAATTATTAAATGAAAATGATGAAGAAGTTGACATAGGTCAGGAAGGTGAAATCTGTATTGATGTATCTCATGGTATAAGTCCTGGTTTATTTAAAGAATATTACAAAAATCCTGAAAAACAGGCTGCACAATGGCATGACGGCTACTACCATTGCGGAGATACCGCATGGAAGGACGAAGACGGATATATCCATTTCATAGGAAGAAATGATGATATTATTAAAAGTTCAGGATACCGTATTGGACCTTATGAAGTAGAAAGTGCAGTATTATCCCATGAATCAGTAAGTAACTGTGCAATTACTGCATATCCTGATGAAATAAGAGGACAAATCGTAAAAGCTACAATCATATTGCAACCAGGATACGAAGGTTCCGAAGAACTTAAAAAAGAAATTCAAAATCATGTAAAAAGAGTTACAGCTCCTTATAAATATCCAAGATTAATTGAATTTGTGGATGAAATTCCAGAAACAATAAGTGGAAAAATAAGAAGAGTAGAAATCAGAAATAACGATAACAAAAAGGAATAGATGGTAAAATGGCTGATGTATCATATCCAATAATACACAAAGAAGAATGTAAAGGCTGCGGGAGATGTGTTTTAGGATGCTCCCAAAATGTTATTAAAATAGGTAGTGAGCTTAATAAAGCAGGATATCGCTATGCATATTACAGCGGAGAAGGTTGCAGCGGATGCAGGGATTGTTTCCTTACATGCCCTGAACCCTTAGCTCTCGAAGTTTATGTATATACTAAAAAGGAGGAAGACAATGACTAATCAAATGGTAAAAGGAAATACTGCAGTTATCATCGGAGCAATGTATGCTGGATGCGACTGTTTCTTTGGATATCCAATTACACCTGCAAGTGAAATTCTTCACGAAGCATCCAAATACTTCCCAATGGTTAACAGAAACTTCGTTCAAGCAGAAAGTGAGGAAGCTTCAATCAACATGATATACGGAGGAGCTTCAACCGGACACAGAGTTATGACTGCATCTTCCGGACCAGGAATAAGTTTAATGCAGGAAGGATTTACCTATTTAGCTGGTGCAGAATTGCCTGCAGTAATTGTTGACATTATGAGGGCAGGACCAGGATTAGGTAATATTGGACCTGAACAGGGAGATTATAATCAGGTAGTTAAAGGTGGAGGTCACGGAAATTATAAAAATATAGTTTTAGCTCCAAACAGTGTACAGGAAATGTGCGATTTAACTATGAAAGCATTTGAATTAGCTCATAAATACAGAAATCCTGTTGTTGTACTTGCTGACGGTACTCTTGGACAAATGGCTGAACCTTTAGAATTCCCAAAAGAAGCTGTTGACCCTACAATAGATGAATCCTGGGCAGTACGTGGAAACAAAGACACAATGGAAAATTTAGTCACTTCCATTTTCCTTGATTTTGACCAGTTAGAAGACTTCAACTTTGAAATTCAGGAAAAATATGCTAAAATAGCTGAAAATGAAGTTGAATACGAAGATTACAAACTTGATGATGCTGAAATTGTTTTAGTATCTTATGGAATTAGTAGCAGAGTAGCCAGAAGTGCAGTTGATGTTTCCCGTGAAAAAGGATTAAAAGTCGGACTTTTAAGACCTATTACATTATCACCATTCCCAGAAGAAAAAATTAAAGAACTTGGAGATAAAGGAGTAAGTTTCGTTTCTGTAGAAATGAGTAACGGTCAGTTATTGGAAGATATACAGTTAGCTGCTTTAAGAAAAGAAAATACTTACCTTGTCAACAGGATGGGTGGAAACTTAATTGAACTTAAACAGATTCTTAAAAAGATTTACGAAATAGCTGAAATTGATGAAGAATTACCAAAAGGTACTTCCGAAAAAGGAAAAACAGGAAAATATATTATTGATTAGGGATGTGAAAAAATGGATGAAAAAAGTTTAGCACCAAAAAATCTAGAAGATTATGAATTATCAATACGTAAACGTCCTGAGTCAATTTATCCATCTTTTCCAAGAAAAGGTGAAACTAACCAAACCACTACACATTACTGTGCAGGATGTGGACACGGAATTATCCATAAATTAATTGCAGAATGTATGGATGAACTTGGAATACAAGAAAGATGTGTCATGATTTCTCCTGTAGGATGTTCAGTATTTGCTTATTACTACTTCAACTGTGGAAATGTGCAAACAGCTCATGGAAGAGCACCTGCAGTAGCTACAGGTATTTCAAGAGCAGAAGATAATGCAATTGTAATGAGTTACCAGGGAGATGGAGATTTAGCATCCATTGGTTTAAATGAAACATTGCAAGCAGCAAACAGAGGAGAAAAAATAGCAGTATTCTTTGTAAACAATACCGTTTATGGAATGACCGGTGGACAAATGGCACCAACAACTTTAGTTGGAGAAAAAACTGTTACCTGTCAAACCGGAAGAGATCCTGATTATGCGGGATATCCAACTCATATGTGCGAATTAATTGACAGCTTAAAGGCACCAGTATTTATTGAAAGAGTTTCACTAGCTACTCCTTTAAAAATCAGACTTGCAAAATATGCTATCAAACAGGCATTAACCATTCAAAAAGAAGGAAAAGGATATTCATTTGTAGAAATCTTATCCCCATGTCCTACCAACTTAAAACAAGATGCAAAAGGTGTTCAAGACTTCCTTGAAAATCAGATGGAAAAAGAGTTTCCGGTCAAAAACTTCAGAAATGAATTGAAAGACAGAAAACCAATTATAAGACCTGAAAATGATTACACAATCGATTCCCTAGATAAAATATTCAATGTAGACAGAAGCGGAGACTCCGCTTACTGTGAAAGTACTGGTATGGAACCTGTAACCATAAAAGTAACCGGATTTGGAGGACAAGGTGTTTTAAGTGCAGGTCTTACAATAGCTCAGGCTGCCTGCAGTGAAGGCAAACATGTTTCATGGTATCCAAGTTACGGACCAGAACAAAGGGGAGGAAGCTCAAACTGTTCCATTGTAATTTCTGATGAAACCATAGGAACTCCAGTTGTAGAAGATATTGACATTCTCATTGCTCTAAACAAACCGTCTTTAGAGAAATTTGCCAAAGATGTTAAAGAAAACGGAACTATTATCTATGATTCCCGTATAGGTGATGTTGAAGTTGATAAAAACGTCAATATAATCAAAGTTCCTTCAATTGAAATAGCTGAAAAATTCGGAAACACAAGAACTGCAAATACTGCTTTAATTGGTGTTTTAATGGAATTGAAGAAAACTTTAGCACCAGAATCCTATGAAAATGCTATTAAACATATGTTTGCATCCAAACCTAAAGTCATTGATGTAAATATTGATGTTTTAAAAGCTGGAGCGCAATGGGTAAAAGACAACTCTTAAATTAAATGTGGTTTCATGACATATAAAGAAATAGCTAAAAAATACTTGGAAAGTAATGGAATTACCATAGGAGATACCATTAAAATCAATAAAGAGGATATCTCCTATGAAGGTATCTTATTAGACAGATCAGAAGATAGTGAAGACGGATATTTAGTTTTAAAATTAGATAGTGGATATAATGTTGGTGTAGCTATTGAAAATACTCAGGCTGAATTAATCCAAAAAGGTGATAAACCAAATATAGGTTATGGAGCTGAAGATGTAGCTCATGATTCATCAAAACAGGATATTTCAATAATATCTACTGGAGGAACTGTTTCTTCAATTATTGATTATAGAACTGGAGCAGTTCACCCTAAATTTACAGCTGCAGATTTAATTAAAGCAAATCCTGAACTATTAGATTATGCCAATTACAATGTTAAAGCTCTGTATAATATTTTAAGTGAAAATATGCAACCTAAATATTGGGTTGAAGCTGCCAAATCAATAGCTAATGACATATCTGATGGTTCTGACGGTGTTGTAATAGCTCACGGTACCGATACATTACACTACACTGCTGCTGCATTAAGCTTCATGTTAAAAACACCAGTTCCAATTGTAATAACTGGAGCTCAAAGAAGTTCAGACAGACCATCCAGTGATGCTAATATAAACCTTATTGATTCTGTAGTAGCTGCAAAATCAGATATTGCTGAAGTTAGCGTTTGTATGCATGGCAGTTTAAATGATTCCTATACATATCTTCATAAAGGTACTAAAGTTCGTAAAATGCACACTAGTCGTAGAGATACATTTAGAAGTATTAATTATGAACCAATAGCTAAAATTAAACAGCATGTTATGGACATTAACCCTAATTACAAATATGCAAAAAGAAATGAAAATGAATTGGAAGTTAACAGTGCTGTTGAAGAAAAAGTAGGACTTATCAAAAGTTTTCCTGGAATTTGTGAAGAGCTTATTGACTACCATATCGATAAAGGATATAAAGGTCTTGTTATTGAAGGAACCGGTCTTGGACATGTCCCTGATAAATTAATAGCTCCTTTAGCTAGAGCACATGATGAAAATATTCCTGTTGTTATGACTTCCCAATGCCTGTATGGTAGAGTAAATATGAATGTCTATTCTACAGGACGTGAAATATTAAATGCAGGAGTTATCTCTGGAAGAGATATGACACCTGAAACTGCTTATGTAAAATTAAGCTGGGTTTTAGGTCAAAGCGATGATATTGACGAAGTTACAAAACTAATGAATGAAAATATAGCTGGAGAATTTAATGAAAAGTCTTCAATTAAATATTTCTTAAATTAAGGTCGTGTGAAAATGGATTGGGAAAAATTAGGACTTAAAATGGGACTTGAAATTCATCAGCAATTAAATACAAAACATAAACTCTTTTGTCCTTGTAAAACTGAATTGATTGATGAAGATTACAATGAAATTGTTGAGAGAAACTTAAGGCCAACACAAAGTGAACTTGGTGAAATTGACAGAGCTGCACTTCAGGAGTCTTTACGTGGCTTAAACTTTAAATATGAATCTTACAATCATCATACCTGTCTTGTAGAAAGCGATGATGAACCGCCTCACAGTTTAAATAAAGAAGCTCTTGAAATCTGTATTACAATAGCTGCATTGATGAATATGCATATTGTAGATGAATTCCATACAATGAGAAAACAGGTTATTGACGGAAGTAATACTGGAGGATTCCAAAGAACAGGACTTGCTGCAACTGACGGTTATCTTGATACTCCTTACGGCAGAGTAACTATTGAAAGTTTAGGTCTTGAAGAAGATGCAGCTAGAAGAATTGAAACTACCGAAGATTATACTGAATTTAGATTAGACAGATTAGGTATTCCTCTTGCAGAAATTACAACAGATCCATCTATGCACCATCCTGATCAAGTCCGTGAAGTTGCATATATGATCGGTCAGGTTTTAAGAAGTACCAATGTAAAAAGAGGTCTTGGAACAATCAGACAGGATTTGAATATTTCAATTGAAAAAGGAGCTCGTGTTGAAATTAAAGGTGTTCAAAATCTTGATTTGATGAGTGAAATCGTAGAAAATGAAGTTCAAAGACAACTTGCATTAATTGAAATAAAAGAAGAGTTAAATAAAAGAAATGCTCAAGTACTTGAAGAGATTCATGATTTGGACAGCTTATTTGAAAATACTGAATCCAAAATATTATCTCAAGCAGAATCTATAAAAGCAGTTGTATTAAAAGGTTTCAGTGGACTTATTGGAAAAGAAGTTCAGCCAGGAAGAAGATTCGGTACTGAAATAGCAAGTTATGCTAAAAAACGTGGAGTTTCCGGAATATTCCATAGTGATGAACTACCTGCATATGGCATTACACAGGATGAAGTAAATTCTGTAAAAGATTATTTGAATATTGGTTCTCAAGATGCATTTATTATTGTTGCACATGATGAAGATATAGCTATTTCAGCATTAGAAGAAGTTAAAAGAAGAGCTAATCTTGGATTTGAAGGAGTTGTTGAAGAAACCCGTAAATCTTTAGATGACGGAAATACAGAATATATGAGACCACTTCCTACAGCTAACAGAATGTATCTGGAAACAGATATTCCATTATTTAAAATAACTGATGAATTAGTTGAACCAATTAAAAATAACTTGCCTGAACTTCCAGATGTTAAAAAAGAAAGAATTATTAAAGAATATAATTTAAGTGAAGATTTAGCTAGCCAACTAGTTAAAAGATTAGAAGCTGATGTCTTTGAAGAAATATTGGCTGATGTAAAAGTAGATCCAACACCAGTAGCTTCTCTTCTTGCTTATGATTTAAGAGAAATTAAAAGGGAAGGTCTTGACATTGATATTTTAACTACACAACACTTAAAAGATATTTTCCAACTTTTAGCTGATTCCAAAATAGCTAAAGACAGCATTACCAAATTAACAACTTGTGTAATACAGTCACCTAACGAAGAAATCAAAACAACAGCTGAAAACAATAATTTAACTTTACTTAGCCAGGAAGATGTTACCAAAATCATTGAAGACATTGTTAATAAAAATGAATCTATGGTTAAAGAACGTCAAATGGGAGCTATGGGTCCTTTAATGGGAATGAGTATGAAAAAACTTAAAGGTAAAGCTGACGGAAGTATTGTTAATAAAATAGTCAGGCAATCTATTCAGAAAATGTTATAAAAGAGTTAATAACTCTTTTACTTATTTTTATTTAAAATTCAACAATAATCTTAATTAACATCTATAAATTAAAAATCTTACTCCCATACTTCAAATAGCTAATTCATGCATTTTACATCCTTTTTACGATATTATTTATTTTCAAAACAAGACAAAAACTTTATATTTAAACCCTTTTAAATATTATAAATGGGGGTGAAAATATAAAGAAGCTATCAGTTCTTCTTATATTCTTACTTTTAGTAATTGTTATTCCTGCAGTTTCTGCTGAAGAGAATGGAACATCCAATAGCATTGATGCTGATAATTCAATAACTATTGGCCCAGGTGATTCAATACAAACAGCAGTAAATAATGCAAATAGTTCATCTACTATTTACTTAACACCAGGAACTTATTACCAAAACGGAATAAAAGTTGATAAAAACTTAACATTCCAAGGAAAAGGAAATGCTGAAGACATTATAATAGATGGACAGTATAAAAACAGCATTGTTTTAATTAATTCTGTTTCAACTGTGAAATTTATTAATATAACCTTTATACATGGTAATGGTCAGGATTACGGTGGAGCAATCAATAGTGAACACGGTGGTAAAGTATATGTAGATACTTGCATCTTTAAAGACAATAAAGCTATTCAAAATGGTGGAGCTATTTCCGTGGCAGGAGAAGAATTTTACAAACTCGGAAAGAAAATTACTAACAAAGGATACCTTAAAGTAAATAATTGTCAATTTATAAACAATTATGCTGGCCATGATGGTGGTGCGGTTTGTACATACTGGGGAGATACTTATCTTTACACCTCATTATTTAGATTTAACTACGCTTACCGTGATGGAGGCGCTACACGTACAGGTATCTATTCAACAACCACTGTTGAAGATTGTATATTTGAAAATAATACTGCAAGAGAGTGGGGGGGGAGCATTATACAACTGGCCTGGTGAGTTAACTGTTAACAATTGTACTATAGCTAATAATACTGCAGGTACAAAAGGGGCAGCTATGATTACTTCCGGACCTTTGGAGGTAACTAATTCTATTATTACTAATAATTATGGTGAAACTGGAGTCATATATATTGATGAAGAAACGCCAGCTATACCATCTAGAGTAATATTTGATAATAATTATATAGTGAATAATTACCCTGAGAATAATAAAATTTTTGTAATTGAAAAATCAACAGCAAAAGACTCCAACATTAATAACAATTATTTTGGAACTACCAATACAACTATAATAGTTGATGATGAAACCGGTAAATTCCCAATACCAAATAAATTTATTAATATGGATCCTGTAACTCCAAAGCCAAATGAACCAAGTAATCCAGTAACTCCAAACAATCCTGAAACTAATACAACTAAACCTACTACAAATAACAACAACACTCAAACAACAGATATTCCAAATAATAATCAAACAGATAACATTCTTAACAATATTGTTTCAAATATAACCAATGAATTTAATGAAATTGTTTCCAATGCAAATAAAATTGTCAGTAATTCTACTGAAAGTAATGTGAATGTAGGAACAGATTCCTCACAAGAAGCAACAAAGTCCAGTGACTCTGAAAAAAGTGTTCATGAACTTCTTGATAAAGATGTTTCAAAACAAACACAAATTAATCCAATACCTTTTATAATTGTATTAATTATTGTTTTTGCTGTTTTAATCTTTGGTTATTACAGATATAAGAAAAACGAATAATTAATCTCCTTTTTCTTTTTTTAACTTATCTAAATAAAATAATAATTTCATTAATTTTAAATAATCTCAAATAACATAATTAAATTAACTAAAATATTGAGGTTATTAACATGAAAACTTACGATATAATCATAGTTGGAGCAGGTCCTGGAGGACTGACTGCCGGAATCTATGCAGGCAGACAGGGAACCAAAACATTAATTTTAGATAAAGGATTAGCTGGAGGAATTGGTCGTGAAGTTCCACTAATGGAAAATTATCCTGGATTTGACACTATTTCCGGTTTTGAATTAGTTGAAAAAATGAAACTGCAATGTATGAAATTTGTTGAATTGCATGAAAATGAAATTGTAAAAAACATAGAAAAAAATGAAGACAAATTTCTTGTTACAACCCATAAAGATGAATACTGCGGAAAAACAATAATTTTAGCTACTGGAAGCTCACACAAACACTTGGAAATTCCTGGAGAAGAAGAATACTTAGGTAAAGGAGTCAGTTATTGTGCTACCTGTGACGGATTATTCTTTAAAGATAAAGATGTTATAATGATTGGCGGTGGAAATAGTGCACTGCAAGAAGCTATTTTCTTAGACAATGTCGGATGTAATGTTACCATCATTCACAGAAGAGACAGACTAAGAGCACAACAATATCTACAAAAAGAAATTAAAGAAAGAAACATTGATGTTATTTACGATACAACAGCTGAGGAAATAAAAGGAAACACTTTCATAAATTCCGTAATTTTAAAGAATGTTAAAACTGATGAATATCATGAATTTAAAACCCAGGGAGTTTTTGTTAGTATAGGATATGAACCCCATAATAAGTTAGCTAAAAAATTAAATGTTAAATTAAATGAAAATGGGGAAATACTCACAGATAAACACCAAAGAACAAATATTGACCATATTTATTCAGCAGGAGATATATGCGGCGGTTTAAGACAATGGGTTGTAGCATGTGGAGAAGGTGCAATAGCTGCAACTTCTGCATATGAAGATATACACCAATCAAAATAAATTAAAAACGTTCAGCTAAAAAGACATATATAAAAAATGCTATAATTAATACTATAAACAATGGTAATAACCACATGAATATTTTTAATAGCACTACTGCAATTAAAATTGAAATAATAATATAAATTAAATCTCTAAGTTCCATGACAATGTGATTTATTTAATATTATATATAAAGTTTAAGCAAATGGTGGGAAAAATGGAAAGAAAATGGCAACTAATCATATTTTTCATAGCTATGATTCTATTATCTGCAGGAGGATATTGCTATATGAATAGTGAAGTTACAGCTCCTCCAGAAATGGAAAGATATGACTTTGGGCAATTTACAATGGAAATACCTGAAGACAGTGATGTTGAATTAATAGGTTCTGATCTATCATTAAGTGTATATGCTGGAGATAATATTCAAGTTATAAATGTTAACAAAACATTTTATGAAAATCAAGATGAATTAAATCATATATTGGAACAAACAACTATTGAAAATTTAACTAACTCTTCAAGAATTGTAGAAACTTCCAACAATATTACATACTACCAGATAACAGATGAAAATAATATTATTGGATTTGAAAATGATACATACATTGCAATAAATAACAGTAACCCAAATAATATCATCATAATCGGCAGCTATGATTTAGATTTATTGAAACAGATGATACCTACAATAAAAAATAAATAGGGTTAAAAAAAAGCCCTCATCTCTTTTTTTTAAAAAAAATATTTATACTTTTTAAATTAAAATAAAAATGAGGTGAGAAATATGGAAAATAAAAATAAAGTTCTGATATGTATTATTATTTTTGTAATTGCAGCTGCATCTCTTGTGGCTATAACAATAAGTTCTGAGGAAAATAACAATCAGAGTGCTGATTTTGGAGCATTTACAATGACTGTTCCATCAAATGCTCAATTTGAACAAATAAATTCAAGCTCTGAATTTGCTGAAACATATATTGATAATGAAAACAGCATCATGGTATCTTTTTTAAATAGTTCATATATTGAAGAAAACGTGCAAAATTCAACTGGATACACAATAGACTTTAAAGAAATTTGTACAAAATATTTAGAACAAATGAACTTAACTAAACTTGACGAAAGTTCTAACAGCAGCAATGTTGAGTTTTATAATGATAAAATGATATCCACCAATGGTAATGTTCAGCAAGGTTATGCAGGTATTTACAGTGATGACAACCAAATGATAATTGTAGAATGCCCTGATTTAGACCTTGTAAAAAACATGACTCAAAGTATTAAAATTAAGGTGTAAAAACCTATTTTTCTTTTTTTAAAATATTATTCCCAAAATTTAGTACAAACATATAATAAATAAAAAAAACTAAAATAATACTATTAAATTAGGGAGTAAAAAATGACAATATTAGTTATTAATAATAAAGGCCAATATAATCATAGAATTCAACGTAGCTTACAATATCTTAAAATTCCAACAGAATTAGTTCCAAATACATTAAGTATTGAAGAAATTGAAGCTAAAAATCCAATTGGATTGATTTTAGGTGGTGGACCTTCAATTGAAGGTGCTGGAAACAGTGAAGAATATATTAAACATTTTGATATACCTATTTTAGGAATCTGTTTAGGACACCAACTAATAGCCAAAACTTACGGTGGACAAATAGACACATCCAATACTGAAAGCTATGCTAAAGTTGAAATCAATATTGTTAATGATGAAAACTTATTTGCAGGATTAGCTCCAAAAATGGAAGTTTGGTCCTCCCACAAAGATGAAGTAAAAACTATCCCTGATGATTTTGAAATTTTGGCTAATTCAAACTTATGCGATGTTGAATCCTTTAAACATACAAAAAAAGATGTTTATGGAATACAATTCCATCCTGAAGTACATCATACTCCTAAAGGATCAACTATATTCGAAAATTTCTATGAAATTTGTAAAAAAAAGGTGTAATAATGATTGATAATCCAGAAGACTTAAAAGAAAAAGCACTTGCAAACAAACCAGGTTTAAGAAGACAATATGTCAATATTCCAGTAGGAGATGAAGAATATGGATTCAGAATCTCAGGAATTGGTGCTAAAGCTATAAAATTAGAAAAATATGTCAAATATGATGAAATATTTGAAGCACTTGAAGCTGGAAACGAAAATGGTTTAGAAGCAATAGTCAAACAAATCATCGAAGATTACGAAGAAGAAAGCGAAGAAGAATAAACATTTGTGGTTGAAACAATGTTAGGTCCAGAAGAATTTATTAAAGATGCTATCCAAAAGATAAAAGAGCAAATAGGAGATGAAAAAGCTATTATTGCATTATCTGGAGGTGTTGACAGTTCAGTGTGTTCTGTTCTTGTTCAGGAAGCTATTGGAGATAATTTAATAGCAATATTTGTAGATCATGGTCTTTTAAGAGAAGGGGAAGTAGAAGAAGTAACCAATACATTTAACGACAGATTAAACTTTAATTATGTTGATGCTTCTGAAGAATTCTTAAGTGCTCTTGAAGGAGTGGAAGATCCTGAAGAAAAAAGAAAAATCATAGGTAAAGTATTTATTGATGTTTTTGAAAGAGAAGCTGCAAAAACAGATGCAAAATACTTAGTACAAGGTACTATAGCTCCTGATTGGATTGAAAGTAAAGGTAAAATCAAATCCCACCATAACTTAGCACTCCCTAGCGGTATGGTTCTTGATTTAGTTGAACCAATCCGTGACTTATACAAGGATGAAGTAAGAGAAATTGGTTTATTATTAGATTTACCTGAAAAAGTAGTTCACAGACAACCGTTCCCAGGTCCAGGACTTGCTGTTAGAGTTATCGGTGAACTTACACACGAAAAACTTGATATCTGCAGAAAAGCAAATAAAATAGTAACTGATGAAATAGAAAAAGCAGGTATTGACAAAGATGTATGGCAATACTTCGCAGTATTAACTGACAGTAAAGTTACTGGAGTTAAAGGAGACCAAAGAGACTTTGGTTACTTAGTTGTTTTAAGAATTGTTGATTCCATTGATGCTATGACTGCATATGTTCCGGAATTACCATGGAATGTTATTCAAACAATGTCACAAAGAATAACTTCTGAAATTTCTGAAGTAACACATGTTTCATTATCCATAAGTGATAAACCACCTAGCACAATCGAATTCGCTTAAAAACAAATAAACAGTACTTAAATGAATAACATTTATGTACTTTCAAATCTTTTTTTTAATTTAATACTTATTTTTACTAGATTTAAAATGGCAAATATGAAAACAACCAAAAATGCATACCTTGAAAAATTAACCAGACAAATACAGATGAAATCAGTTAAAGTTGGAAAAAATTTGGAAGGCAGCACACCACCATCTGTTTTTATTGGAAGATGGTCTTATCCTAAAGTTTATGCAGGACCTATGATGGCAAATCAGGTAGGAGATACTGCAATTATGGATTCTCCGGAATCATGGATCGGACAGCATAAAAATCAGGAAGATATAATTAATTACAGAATGAGTCTTGTAAGAGGAAAACAACTAATTAAAATTGATGATCTGGACAATCCATTTGTTGAAAAACTGCAAGACATATCTCTGGCTTCTAAAGCTATTGATAGCGAAGCTACATTTGGTAAACGTCCGACAGGAGCTTTATTAACTGAAGACAGTATGCCTCATGGTCCAAGTGCAGTTATTGAAAAATTTGATATAGATGCAGTTCGCTGGGATAAACAATTGGAAAAAAGCTATTATGATACTGATTTAAAAGCTAGTGAAGCTGTTTTAAATTTACATAACAAAGATGTTCCATTTACAGCTATGCAAAAAGCATTTTCCGTAGGTGCTTTCGGAACAAAATATAAAAGAAAATTAGTTCCAACCAGATGGTCAATTACAGCATGCGATACTAGCTTAGCAGACCAATTCTTAAAAGAAGTTAAGAACTTTGAAAAAATTGACACCTACCGAGTTTATGAATTCGGAAGCTTGAACAATTATTATGCAATCATATTAACTCCAACAGAATGGCAATATGAATGGTATGAAGCATTTATTAAATTAATAGGTAAAGAAGAACTTATTTTCTCAGATTATGAAACAAACGGTGGCAAAAAGGAATATTCTCGCGTTGGAGGATGTTATTACACTGCTAAAATGGCAGTACTTGACAGTTTACTTAAAGAGAAAAAACAATCAGGATTAATAATTTTAAGAGAAGCTTATGACGGATATGTTCCATTAGGTGTATTCAATGTTAGAGAAAATATAAAGGAAGCTATGAAAAAACCCTATAAAGAATTTGAAATCTTAAAAGAGGCATTATTGTATTGCGGAACTAAATTAAAAATACCAATTAAAAAATATGTAAAACAGGGAACTCTATTAAATGAAATGCTTCACACCAAACAAACTACTCTGGATCAATATTTTAAATAGTGATAATATGGAATTTAAATTTAAAGAACCTCATAAAGAAACTAAAGAAATTATGGCTAAAGTAGCCCAGGGAGAAAATCCTTATTTAAATGATAAAGACAGCAGTTTTGAAAAAAACTGCCAAAAAAAGGTAAAGGAACTTACTGGCCATGAATACTGTAAAATAACCAGCAGCGGAAACAACAGTATTTTCATAGCTCTGTCAGCTATTGAAGGTTCAATTATCATACCGGATCAGGGAGGATGGAATGGTTTTAAGCAGATTGCCAGGTATTTAAATAAAGACATAATAACCATCAAAACAGATTTAGGATTAATAAATACTGATTATTTAAATGAAATAGACATTCCTGAAAACTCTGCATTAATATTTACCAGTTTTGCAGGATACAGTGCAAATCAGGATACAAAAAGCATTTCAAAATACTGTAAAAATAATGGAATCACAACAATTGAAGATGCTTCTGCCGGAATTGGAGATAAAAAACAGGAATTGGGAAATGGAAATTTATCAGACATTATAATTGCTTCAACAGGTTCTCCAAAAATAATCAATGTTGGAAGCGGCGGCTTTATCAGCACAAACAACAATGAAATTTTTGAAAATACTAAATTACCTCAAAAATTAAGTAAAACTAATGAAATAATATGTAGTGGTATAGATAAAGAACTTGATTTTGTAAAAAGTAATTTGGAACAAACAATAAATGCAACAAACATATTAAAAAAACATATAAACAACACATTCCACACAAGTAAAAGAGGAGTTAATGTAATTATTCAACATGATAAACCTAAGGATGTAATCTGGAAAGTAAAAAAAGAATTGCCAATAAATCACCATGCTTTCATTACAAAATGTCCAAACTATAATCGCCTGAAAGAAAAAGGAATTGTAATTGAAGTTAAAAATTTAGATTACAGCAGTTTAAAAAAAGAAAATCTTGATAAAATAATAGAAGTTTTCAGTAATCAACTATAAGCTTGGTTATTTTATCAATTATTATATCATCAATATGCATATTTGCTAACTCACTTTCATCAATATCATAAATCTTCATTAATTTTGATTCATCAGCTATTAAAACATCATCATTTCTGTCAAACATTGAAGATAATTTATCAACAGATTCATTAGAACAATTTATTAGGATAGCGCATAAATTCATTTTTCCTTCTTTAAGACCAAGAATTTCAAAAGCTTTAGAAATTTGCCTTTGAGCAGAACATCTTAAACAAATCTCAACACTTAAATCATTAGCCAGGTTTTCATGCCTGCTGAAAGCTAAAAAAGCCTGATTTACACCATGTTCCACATGCCTTAAACCAGCTACTGCATCAGCATCCAAAAGCTGAATAATCTCTTCATCATTATTCTTAAGATTATTAATTTTATCCAGTGTTTTACCAACAGAATCAATATTTTCCCTAAATCCTAAAATTTTAATATCCATAAAAACACCTTAATTAGAAAGCAACCTGTTAACACCGGAAATATATGCTTTTACACTAGCATTGATAATATCAGGTTCAGTTCCTCTTGCAGATATAATTTTATCTCCTTTCTGAAGTTTAATGATTACATCAATAAGTGCATCGGTACCACCAGTAATTGCATCTACATGGTATTCAATAAAATCAATATCATTAAATATATCCAAAGAGTTAACAGCATTAATTGCAGCATCTACAGGACCAATACCCACTCCCGCATTTAAAATTTCTTCACCGTCAACAGTTAATTTCACAGATGCTGTAGGCATGACCTTATTACCTGATACAATAGTAACCTCATTTAATTTGATTCTGTCTTTATGATTAATTTCCAAAACATTATCAGCTATTGCCTGCAAATCAACATCAGTAACAGTTTTGCCTTTATCAGCAAGAATTTTAATATTATCGCAAATCTTCTTAAGTTGATTTTTGTTAACATTGACCCCCAACTCTTTTAATCTGACATCCAAACCATGAGTACCCATATGTTTACCTATAACAAACTTACGTTTACGGCCAACAAGTTCAGGAGTTATAGATTCATAAGTAGCAGCATTTTTAATAATGCCGTCAGAATGAATTCCAGATTCATGAGCAAAAGCATTTTCACCAACAATTGCTTTATTAGGCTGAATATAAACACCAGTAAATCTTGCTACCAATTTGGAAATAGTATATATCTCATGAATTTTAATATCAGTTGAAAATTGAGGGAACAGCTTGTATATGCCAACAACACACTCTTCAAAAGAAGCATTACCTGCTCGCTCACCAATACCATTTATAGTGGAATGAAATTCAGATGCTCCGCCTCTCAAAGCGGCAAATGTATTGGCAACAGCCAAACCAAAATCATTATGACAATGACAGCTAATAGGAACATCAATATACTCATTTAATTGTTTAAACATTTCAAAAGAAGATTCAGGAGTTAAAATTCCAACAGTATCACATAAGCAAACCCTATCGGCACCATGTTCAATAGCATTAGTATAAACTGTTTTTAAAAAATCAATACCTGTTCTGGATCCGTCTTCAGCAGATAATTCGACAGTCAAACCATGATCTTTACAGTAATCAACTGCAGAATTAGACATTGCCAATAACTCTTCTTTAGTAATTTTTAATTTATCAAAAATATGCAAATCAGATGTAGGAACAACTAAATTAACAGCATCAACATCACACTCTAAACAGTAATCAATATCCATTTCAAGAGGTCTTGAAAAACTAAGAATTTCTGCATTAAAATTCTGTTGAGTGATATCTTTAATAGACTGCCTTTCTCCATCAGAAGTAATTGCTGAACCTGCCTCAATAAAATTAACACCAATTTCATCAAGTTTAGTTGCAATTCTTAATTTCTCCAAAGGAGTTAAAGATACACCTGGAGTCTGTTCTCCATCTCTTAAAGTAGTGTCTAATATTTTGATATTCATAAAATCACCTAAGATAAAATAATCATGAAATAAAAAAACAGATAAAATAAATATAATAAAAAATAAGAAAGTAATGTAATAGAAAAAGGCTTGCAGCGAAATGAAATTCCCATAGAAAACCATAGTACACAAACAAAACACAAAAGGACTTCACTACTGGGATCGAAACGAGACCAGGTATAACCCCCATGCTATGACCGCAAAA
>ERZ857480.20740-NODE-31828-length-115337-cov-19.0316_pt1 | contig 115337 bp, 112 predicted proteins | sample MGYA00519767_ERZ857480 | MGnify/ENA primary metagenome ERZ857480 (study PRJEB31778, sample SAMEA3449210) | human gut metagenome | biome: human gut; feature: human-associated habitat; material: faeces | place: United Kingdom | collected 2010/2012 ...
GAAAAGCCGAGCAAACTTTTTTTTCTGATTTTAATACGCCGTGCGATAGTTCGTTCATTCGAACGAACCGCACATGGCTAATCGCAAAAACTGCTCGCTGCGCTCGGTCTTTTTGAATTTTTAATAGTCCGATTATGTACGCAAAGTGCAGAATCTGTTAGCTGAAGCACACAGAGTACTCTCCGAAACGGGCATAGCCTTTTCTTTTCCGCTGCGCGGAGTTTGCATCGTTTTTCGCAGGCGAAAAGCCGAGCAAACTTTTTTTTCTGATTTTAATACGCCGTGCGATAGTTCGTTCATTCGAACGAACCGCACATGGCTAATCGCAAAAACTGCTCGCTTCGCTCGGTCTTTTTGCGATATGTCAGTCCCAATATTTCCCAAAAACAAGATTTGATTAAGGCAATACAGACACGGTAAAATTTATAAAAACTTGCTTTTTCGCGGCTGTTTTTGCAAGTCATCAAATGAAACCGTGATATACGGAATATGTGTGCCTTCGCACACAGGGAACTCTCCGAAACGGGCATAGTCTTTTCTTTTCCGCTGCGCGGAGTTTGCGTCGTTTTTCGCAGGCGAAAAGCCGAGCAAACCTTTTTTTTTATACCTAACGGATTCACCTTACCCCGTCAAACTTGTCTCTGTCCGAGAACCAATACTGCAATACCTGCGTGATGTATTTTGCGTTGAGCGGCGTTGTGCCCGTGCCCGCGTTTTCGACAACGAGCACGAACGCGACCTGCGGATTTTCGGCAGGGGCGAAGCCGACAAGAAGCGACGTTGCTTTTTTGCCGTCAACTTCTGCCGTACCGGTTTTTACGGCGATGGAAGAAAGCGTATAATTCGCAAAGCCGGAGCCTGCTGAACCGCCCGTTTTGGAAACTTCCACCATGCCTTCAACCACGGCTTGAAGCGTTTCCTGTTTCAGTCCGAGGCTTTCGTAAGAGGTGGACGAGGAATAAACCGTTTCATTCTTTTCCGCGTCGCGAATGGATTTTATGATATGCGGCGAATAGAATTTGCCGCCGTTGCCTATCGTTGCAACGTAGTTAACAAGCTGCACGGGCGTTACCGCATTGTCCGACTGACCTATCGCGGCAAGGAGCGTTTCGCCGTCTTCCCATGTCTTGCCTATGCTTTCGCGGTATTTTCTGCCCGCGATGATACCGCTCATCTCTCCCGGCAGTTCTATACCCGTTTTTTTGCCGAAACCGAGTTTTGCTGAATATGAGTTGAGAGTGTCTATGCCCGCGATACGTCCGACGTCAAAGAAGAAGATGTTGCAGCTGTGTTTGAGTGCGGTCACGACATTGACTTCGCCGTGCGAAATACTGCGGAAGCAGGACGGCTGATAATCGTCGTAAAAACGGTATACGCCCTCGCAATAGCGGGTCGAATACTTGGTGATTATCCCCTCTTCAAGTCCCGCGATACCCGTAACCATTTTATACGTCGAACCGGGTGCGTAAAGTCCCGATATGGCGCGGTTTATAAGCGGTTTGTTTTCGTTTGAGACAAGCGTGGAATAATCGGCATTGTATGTTTTTATGTTAAAAGTCGGGTTGCTTGCCATGGCAAGTATTTCGCCCGAATTGGGGTCCATGAATATTGCAGCGGCGGCGGACGCGGAGTCCTCGCCGTTGATTTCGCGGCACGAAACGAGCAGTTCTTCAAGCCCTTTTTCGACCACGGTCTGCATTTTTGAGTCTATCGTAAGAATAACGTCAAAGCCCGATTTCGCGTCAACGGAGGCGTAGCCCTCTTCGGAGGCAAGGTCGCCTATATCGGAAACGACCGTGCCCGAATCGTCGTTTATCGTATAGCGGTAGCCGTTCTGTCCGCGCAGATAGTCCTCGCAGACCTTTTCTATGCCGTCCTTGCCCACGATGTCGTCGAACAAGTACCCTTTTGATGAAAGCGTTTCATACTCTTCCGCGCTGATACGTCCGACCGTGCCGAGGATATGGGACGCAATTCCGGGCATCGTATACTCGCGCGCCGAAGAAGTGATAAGCGTCACTCCCGGCAAAGATGATTTGTTTTCTTCTATCATCGTCGAGGTCTTTATGTCAACGTCCTCGGCAAAAGTATATTCCGAGCCGCCCGCACCGGTCTCTATTTCATAACGAACGCCGACTATCTTTGTCGCCCTTTCGGGGTCGCGGTCGGCAAGTGAATAGGCCTTGAAAAGTTCCGTCATAACGGAAAGCGGGTCATCGGCGGTCTCTATTTTTTTTGAAGCCAGATATTTGGAGAACGACGAACGCAGGCTTTCGGACTGCAAATATGCAGGCGTGAAAGAAAACGCGCCGTTTGTATACGCCACGGGAAAAGTGTCCTTATAATCGTCCTCACATTTTTCGAAAAAGCCTATCAGCGCGTCTATCGTTGAGTTCAGGTCGTCGGTTTTTTGCCTGTTTATAACAACGGAGACCTGCGAAACGCTCTGCACTATGGGTTCGCAGTTGCGGTCGAGAATATCGCCGCGCGCCGCCTTGACAACGGTTTTGGTAACGACGCTGTTCGATGAACTTTTATAATACGCCGCGCCGTTCACGAGTTGAAGATTGACGAGACGGACGACGAACAGCGACGCGCAGATAACAAACGCGACGATAACGGCGACAAGCCTTTTACCGTATTTTTTCATTGTATTTTCTCCATTTGCGATTTGTGCCTATCAGCTTGACAACGAAGTAAATCACAACGGCGACAACAGCCGTCAGCAGAACCGACGGAAGCACCGTTTTGAGCAGCGCGGGAAAAAAATCCGCGCCGTAAAATATCCTGTTCCAGAGAGCAAGCGCCGTATCCCTGCAAAAAACGCAGAGAACGCATATCAGTTCGCAGGCAAGCAGATTTGAACTTATTCGGTTCTCGGCAAGATAGCCCACGGTATAGCCGACGGCTGCGAACAAAAGCGCGTTGAAGCCGAAAATGCCGCTGCCGACCAAGTCCGAAATAAGCCCGAAAACAAGCCCGTATATCGCGCCGAAATACTCGTTTTCAAAAAGCCCGAGAGCAACCACCGCGCACAGCAGATACGACGGACTGACGCCGTTGAAGCGGAGCGGGGTTATGATATACGCCAGCAGATAAAGAAGCGTCAGAAACAGGCTGTAAAGCAAAATGCGGACTTTCATTGTGCTGCTCCGTCCTTGATCTCTGTTATGATGTAAACGCGCTCAACGGAAGAAATATCGGTATGCGGGGCAACTTTTGCCCATACCGTGCCGTCGTCGCGGCGAACCACGTCCGTCACTGTACCGACGGGTATCGACTTCGGAAAAACGCCTCCGAGCCCCGATGTGACAAGTCTGTCTCCGCGTCCGAGAACGCTGTTTTTGTCTATGTAAGAAAGTCTGGCAACACCCTCAGCGCTCAGATCGGCGGATGCGGAAAGAATGCCGCAGTCGTGGGTGGTGGAGACCATAACGCCCACGCTGAGTTCGGTGTCAAACAATGTCTTGACCTTTGACCAATTCGGACCGACGGAGGAAACAACGCCCACAAGTCCGTCGCAGGAAACAACGATGTCCCCCTCTTTGACACCCGACGATGTGCCCGCGTTCAGGTTCAGAGTATCGCTCCAACCGTCCGTACCGCGCGCCACCACATCTGCGGAAGCGTAAGAAAACGTCTGCTCGCCGTCAGTCATGTCGAGCAGTTTTTTCAGATTTCCGTTTTCGATTTTAAGATATGCGTTCTCATCAGCCTCGGCACGCGCCTGCGCAAGCTGCCCGCGCAAGTCTTCGTTTTCCTTTTCAAGGTCGTCGTAACGGAACGGCGCGGAAAACATATCCGAGAAAAAGTTTTTGACAGCCGTGCCCGCCGTGTTGAAAGGCGTCATCACAAAGCCCACAAACTGCTCGTGCGGCATTTTTGCGCTGCCGAGCAATGCGCTGAACATAAAGCCGACAAGATATATACCGATAAAGACGAGAACGATGAATAATTTGTTTTTGAAAAAGTTCCTGTTCAAAATTATTCTCCCTTAATTTCCGAGCGTCGAGTTTTCGTAATTGCGCAGTTTCTTTGCCATCGGAACGGCTCTCATCGCGCCGACAGCCGTCGCTTCGAGCGGGTTTTCTTCAACTACCGCTTCCATGCCCGTTTCTTTGTAAATAAGTTCCGTCCAGCCTTTCATCAGCGCGCCGCCGCCGACAAGGTGTATCTTTGAGCGTATCAGGTCGGACGCTATTTCGGGCGGGATCTTGCCGAGAACGGTCATAATGCCGTCCACTATGGCGCGGACGCTTGATGCGATTGCCTGATGCACGTCCTCGCTTGAAAGCACGAAGTTTTCGGGAAGTCCCGAAATAAGATGTCTGCCGTTCAGGGTCATCAGTTCCATGTTTTTAACGTCCGAAGCGCAGCCGAGTTGTTTTTTGACGTCCTCCGCCGTACCGTCGCCGATAAGTATGTTATAATTTTTTCTGACAAAGTTGATGATGTCGCGGTCAAACGTGCCGCTGCATTCGGAAAGAGAACGCGCAAGCATAACGCCGCCGTTGGCAACAACGCTTATATCCGTTCTGCCGCCGCCGATGTCCACGATAATGTGGCCGCGTCCGCTGAAAACGTCAAGTCCGCAGCCGAGCGCCGCCGCAATGGGTTCGTCCACAGGCACCACGCGGGAGCCGTACGCCGCTTTTGCCATATCGCGCATGGAGCGTCTTTCAACACTTGACGCCGCCGCGGGAACAACAATGGCTGATGTTATGCCTATTCTTGTCTGCACAACGCGGGAGACATACTGACAAAGCATTGCGACCGTCTTGTCAAAATCGGAGATAATGCCGCCGCTTATGGGGCGATCGACGCTTATCGTTTCGGGTGCTCTGCCTATCATTTTTTTTGCCTTGTCGCCTATCGCGACAACTTTTTCGTTGTAAATATCCGTCGCGACGACCGACGGCTCGCCGAGAACTATGCCTTTGCCGTGACGCGCAATATATGTATTCGACGACCCGAGAGAGATTCCGAGAGTCGTTTTATGAAACAAACTGAAACTGAACAGCATATTTTCACCAAATCCTGATTCCTGCTTTTTCAAGCATTTCAATAACCGTGCAAACGGGAAGTCCGACAACGTTTGACCAGTCCCCGTTTATTCTTTCAACAAAATTTCCGCCCCTGCCCTGTATCGCGTAAGCGCCGGCTTTGCCCATCGGTTCGCCTGTTGCCACATACGCTTTGAGTTCTTCTTCGCAGGCGTTGCGGAAGAACACTTCCGTACCCACGACGTTCTTTTCAACAACGGGCTTACCGTCCTTTTCAAACATAACGCAAACACCCGTATACACAAAATGCGAACGTCCCGCAAGGGCCTCAACCATTCGCAGAGCGTCGTCGGCGTCTTTCGGTTTTCCGAATATCTCGCCGTCGAGAGCTACGACCGTGTCGGCGGAAAGCACACAATCGTTTTTATGAGAAGCGAACACCGCCGCACCTTTCATTTCGGAAAGTTTGGAAACAACTTCTTCGGGCGTGCCGAAAACGCCGCTTTCGTCAACGTCGGAAACGCAGACTTCAAATTCCGCGCCCGCGCGTGTCAAAAGTTCTTTTCTTCTCGGTGACCCCGAAGCAAGTATGAGTTTCATTGCGTTTTCCCGTTCCTTTCCTCCGGCGGAATATATTCGGCATAACCGAGCATAGACAGCCCGAACAAAAAGCCGTTTCAATGTCGGTGTTGTGATTATTTATAATTTTTCATTTTATTTTAGCATATATTTATATAAAAATCAAGACGAAAAAGAAAGGAAAAACCTCCGAGAGTGCATTTTTTGAAAAATATTCATTGAATTATGCGCTCCGATGTGATACAATAAACGAAAGCAAACGCTCGGAGGTATAAAAACAATGCTTATTCCCGTATACGACACGGCTGACGAATATCTAGACGGCGAACCCTCGTCCGAAAAAGAAACGGAACTCGGCGAAGATGCCGCAGAGGGACTGTTCTGGTTCCGTATGCCCGATAAATCCATGGAACCGCTTATCAAAGAAAACGAATACGTTCTTTTCAGAGAAACAAAAAAACTCGGCGAAGTAGGAACGGTCGCGCTTGTCGCGCTGGGTGACGAACTGCTTGTCCGCCACCTCGATTACGCAAAAGATTCGCTTTGGCTCAAACCCGAGAACCCCGAATTTGAAACAAAAACTTTCATGGGCGTTTCTCTCCGCAGAGCAAAGCTTCAAGCGGTCAGAGTATAACAACACAACAAGAAAAAACAGCGTTCGGCTCCGATAAAGGCACCGAACGCTGTTTTATTTTTATAAAAGACACGCCATGTACAACGGCAGAAACGTTATTCCGTCCTCGATTTTCAAATCCGCCGAATGCAACACATACGGAGTGTGCAGTTGTTCGCCGTATTTTGCGACGAATTTCCGAAGAGATGACAACGTATAATTTTTTCCCGACTTTACTTCTATCGGGCTGATATTATGTCTGTTTCCGACGCGGCTCTTGGAAATAAGAAAATCTATTTCCATTCTGTCCTGTGCCTGATTTCGGGACGGGCTTGAATAAAAATAAAGCCTATGTCCCGCCGCTGTCAGCATTTGAGCCACCGCATTTTCAGTTACCATGCCCATATTCACTTCAAGCTTGTCGATCAAAAGTTTTTTATATATTTCTTCTCCCATAATGCGATTCTCGTCAAAGGCATGACTGACAAGCAACCCCGTATCCGACATATAGCATTTTAAAAGAGTTCTGTCCCTGTTCATATTCAAACCGACATTCGGTTCCGTTGAATTATAACAGTTATTGACTATCATCGCGTCGGAGAGCCAGAACATGGCATCTCTGTATTCACCGAAACGTGCCCCCTTTTCAAGCGATGAAATCTTGAAATGACGGTTCTGATTTTTCAGCTGAGACGGAATTTCGTCGTATATCGCCTCAACTTTCATCTCATATCCTTTTGCGTGCTTCCGTATATCGTCTCTGTACAAATTCAATATTCTGCGTTTTGCGCGATCGACTTCCGAAAGATCGTTTGTTCTGACAAACGCTTCTACCGCCTGCGGCATTCCGCCCACCGTTATATACTGACGGAACAGATTCATTGTCTTTCTGTGCAATGCCTGCCCGAGCGGACGTTTTTTTTCAAAAGAATCCCGAATAAGCGGCATGATAGTCTCATCACCGAGAGCCCACAAAAACTCTTCGAAATCAAACGGGTACATATCAAGCCTGTCTTCCTCGGACGGAATGAGAATATCCTTAACGTTTTCCCGAATGGAAATCAGAGAGCCTGTTTCAATATAATCATACCGACCGTCCGCAACAAGATATTTCACGGCGCTTCTCGCGCGGGGAAAGAGTTGAACCTCGTCAAAAATTATCAGAGATTCCCTTTCATGCAAAGATGTGCCGTACAATGCGGACAGTTTCAAAAAGAATGAACGCATATCGTTCAGATCGTTGTTGAAAAGATCTTTGACCTGTTCCCCCGCCTTGTTGAAATCTATGAGTATATAGGAACGGTATTCTTTCTTTGCAAACTCTTCAACTATATAACTCTTTCCGACGCGGCGCGCACCCTGAACAAGCAATGCGGTCTTTCCCGCAGACCCGTTCTTCCACGCCAACAAACTATCGTATGCTTTTCTGCGCATATACATCTCCAAAATATGATAAAATCGAGGTTTTTAATTACACCTTTACACAAATCAAGATTTTTATACATATAAAATATACACAAACCGAGATTTTCTATACGCATATTATAACACAAATCGAGATTTTTGTAAAGACTAAAACAACACAAATCGAGATTTTTTTTCGCGTCAAATATACACAAATCGAGATTTTTGCCGTTTGTTTCGGCAAAAACAGACATTTTTCGGGGTTTTGAAAGATAAAACGTTCGTAAAAATTTTCGATGAGACAAAAAACAGTCCTTAAAAACTTTCAGCAAAAAACAGTCCGCAGAGGTTTTCTCTGCGGACATATTTTTCATTTGTCAGATATAATCAGTGCCACGGCTTGCGGATCTTGGTGGATTCCACGATTCTGCCTATCGCAACGGCGTAAGCCGCGTTTCTGAACGTTGTGCCGTACTGCTCTTTTGCCTTTGTTACGGCTTCGAAAGAGTTGTTCATTCTGTGTGCAAGTTTTTCGTTTACGTCTTCTTCCGACCAGTAGAAGTTGGAGAGGTTCTGAACCCATTCGAAGTAGGAAACGACAACGCCGCCGCCGTTGGCGAGAATGTCGGGAACAACGGGAATGCCTTTCTGTTCGAGAATCTTGTCCGCTTCATAAGTCGTCGGACCGTTCGCGCCCTCAACGATAAGGAACGCTTTGACGTCAGCCGCATTTTTCTCGGTTATCTGATTTTCGAGAGCGCACGGAATAAGCACGTCGCAGTCGCAGGTCAGCACGGCTTCGCGAACAAGTTGTTTCGCGCCCGTGTAGGTATTGAGCGTTTTGCCGGAAGCGATATAGTTTCTGATTTCCGTTATGTTAAGTCCGTTTTCGTCGTAAACACAGCCGTAAACGTCGCTGACGCAGACGATCTTATAGCCCTTGTCATACATGATCTGCGCGGTAAGTCCGCCTACGTTCCCGAGTCCCTGAACGGCAATTCTGTTATGCGTGCCCGCTTTGCCGAGGTAGGAAAGCGCGTTTTCGGCAGTCATTACAACTCCGTTTGCGGTCGCCGCTGTTCTGCCGAGAGAGCCGCCTATCGCAATGGGTTTGCCCGTTACGACGCCGGGACACTGTTTGCCGGCAAGTTTCGAATACTCGTCCATTATCCAACCCATGATCTCGCCGTTGGTGTTAACGTCGGGCGCGGGAATATCGGTCTCGGGACCGATAACGGGAGCGATCTTCTCGGTGAATTTTCTCGTCAGTCTTTCAAGTTCGCCTTTCGAGAGTTTTCTCGGATCGACGGTTATACCGCCTTTGCCGCCGCCGTAAGGAATGCCCGCAACGGCGCATTTGAAACTCATCCAAGCGGCAAGCGCCTTGACTTCGTTGATGTCCGTGTCCTGATGGAAACGGATACCGCCTTTGTAAGGACCTCTGACGGAGGAATGTTGAACGCGATAGCCCTCGAAAACTTCGATGTGACCGTCATCCATTTCAACGGGAATGGCAACTTTCAACTCTCTTTCGGGGTATTTGAGCATAACGTACTCGTCGGGAGAAAGTCCCATCATTTTTGCCGCGTCTTCAAGCACGCTCAGCATATTCTCGTACGGATTGTTCATGTCGGAAATCAACCTTTCAAAGATATATAAAATTTTTTCGGGGTGCAACACAAGGGAAAACCGCCTGTCGCAAACGCAAACACCGGTTCTCCCTCTATGAGGCTATACCCTCTGAACTTCCTTGTTCCCATCTATTCTAACACAAAGGCATTTTTTTGTCAACCCGGAAAACGTTTTTTGTCAAAAATAAGCAAAACACCGAAGTTGAGTTTGTGCGACCTTAACTCAACTTCGGTATTTTCATTGTCTTTAAGCGTGTTATTTATTATATTTTCGGCCTTTTTACATCCCTTGGGGATAGGAAAAAATGTTCAGAATGGGTGAATCGAACCCGAAGGTGTATGTTTATACATCGAGAGGCGAGATTCGCCCGTAGCAAAAAAGGCGTATAAACCATTATTTATGAAAGAAAACACAAAAATCTCTGTTTTGAGTCTTTTTATTTATCTTTTAGACTATTGCTTTTTTTGTATTTTTCCAGCCTTTTTTGCGGTCTGGGCTTTTTTTACATTCCCGTTAACCGCCGAGATATGCTTTCTTAACCTGCTCACTGGCAAGAAGTTCCGCGCCCGTGCCGGAAAGCACTATCTTGCCGCTTTCGAGAACATAAGCATTGTCCGCTATCGAAAGCGCCATCTGCGCGTTCTGCTCAACAAGCAGTATAGTTGTGCCCGCGTTGTGCAGTTCCTTGATAATGTCAAAGATCTGATCGACAAGAATGGGCGAAAGACCCATCGACGGCTCGTCAAGCATAAGCAACTGCGGCTTGGACATAAGCGCTCTGCCCATGGCAAGCATCTGCTGTTCGCCGCCCGAAAGCGTACCCGCCACCTGCTTGCGGCGTTCTTTCAGACGCGGGAAACGTGAATATACGTCCGCTATACCGTCGTCTATCTCCGAGCGGGGGCGTGTGTATGCGCCCATTTCGAGGTTTTCCTCAACGCTCATTTGGAGAAATACGCGGCGTCCCTCCGGAACATGTGCCAAACCGTGTTCAACTATCTTGTGGGGTGCGACGCCCGCAAGGTTTTTGCCGAGGAACTCTATCGAACCGGTCTTTGAATGAAGCAGACCGGAAATCGTTTGAAGCGTTGTGCTTTTGCCCGCGCCGTTCGCGCCGACAAGCGTAACTATCTGTCCCTTGCGTACTTCAAAGGAGATATCTTTGATTGCATGAATACTGCCGTAATAAACGTTGATATCGTTGACTTTAAGCATTATATCCGACATACTCTCAATTCTCCTTTCTGTTTCCGAGATACGCCTCGATAACAACGGGGTTCGACTGTATCTCTTCCGCGGTACCCTTTGCGATAACTTTGCCGAAGTTCAGCACGCAGATACCCTCGCAGATACCCATAACGAGTTTCATATCGTGCTCGATAAGAAGAACGGCTATTTTGAAATCGTCTCTTATGCGGACGATGTTTTCCATAAGATCGACGGTCTCGGCGGGGTTCATGCCCGCGGCGGGTTCGTCAAGCAGAAGAAGACGGGGATTTGTTGCAAGCGCGCGGACGATTTCAAGTCTGCGCTGTGCGCCGTAAGGCAGCGAACCTGCTTTCCAGTCGTGCATATCCTCCATGCCGAAGATCGAAAGCAATTCCATAGCCTTTTCATGAGCCTGTTTTTCCTTGCCCCAGAAGCGCGGAAGACGGAAAATACCCTCCGCCGTGCTGTATTTGACCTGATTATGAAGACCTACTTTAACATTGTCTTCAACGGTCATATTGGAGAAAAGTCTGATGTTCTGAAACGTTCTCGCAACGCCCATCTTGTTTATCTGCGGGGTCGTTTTGCCCGCGGTGTCCTCGCCGTTTATCATGATAACGCCGCGTGTGGGCTGATAAACCTTTGTAAGAAGATTGAAAACCGTGGTCTTGCCCGCACCGTTGGGACCTATAAGACCCGCAATTTCCGTTTTACCTATCGTGAAGTTGAAATCCTCAACCGCGTGAAGTCCGCCGAAATCAATGCCGAGGTGTCGGCATTCGAGAGCGGGAGTCTCGTTGACGTCTCTTTCGGGCACTATGGAATGAGACGGAACGGGAACCATTTTTCCCTTTTGAAACTTATCCATTCTGTTGCTCTCCTTTCTTTGCCTTGCGGAACAGGTTGGTTATCGGCGATACCGCCTTTGAAAGCAGGAATTTGAGTTGTTCGTTGTTCTTGAAGACCATGACAAGGATAAGGATGACCGCATATATGAGCATACGGTAATCGGAGAACCCGCGCAGGACTTCGGGCAGAAGATAAAGGAGCGTGGCGGCAATGACCGAGCCGAGCATATTGCCGAGTCCGCCGAGAACGACGAATACAAGAACGAGTATGGATGTGTTGAAATCGAACTTTGCGGCGGTTATGCCGGAATAGTTAAGTCCGTAAAGTGCACCCGCAGCACCCGCAATTGCGGCGGATATCGTAAACGCTATCATCTTGTACTTCATAACGTTTATACCGCAGGCTTCGGCGGCGATACGGTTGTCGCGAACCGCGATTATAGCACGACCCGTGCGGCTGCGAACAAGGTTCAGCACGATAACAAGCGCAACCATTATCAGGATAAAGCCTGCCGTAAAGGTGGCAATACGCTGAATGCCCACCGTACCCTGTGCGCCTTTGATGATGGCTTTTCCGCCCTCTTCAAGACCGAGGTCGGTGACGTTTTTGCTGCCCGTAGCGTTGAATATGATGTGAAGTCCGTTTGAATCGACGCCGACGATAAGGCAGTTGATAAGGTCTTTTATTATTTCGCCGAATGCAAGTGTAACTATCGCAAGATAGTCGCCGCGAAGACGGAGAACGGGGATACCGATAAGGAAGCCCATTATGCCCGCGAGAACGGCGCCGATGATTATCGCAAGAAGCAGACGGAGCCATTTATCGGGAACGGAGTCCGCAAGCGCGGTGGAGACTATCGCGCCGGAGAATGCGCCGACGCTCATAAAGCCCGCATGACCGAGCGAAAGTTCGCCCATAATGCCGACGGTGAGGTTGAGCGATATTGCCATAACGATGTAGCAGCAGGCGGGAACGAGCCAGCCCTGTTGAGAGCGGTTCAACGCGCCCGCGGAGTTAAGAGCGGTAACGATAACGAAAACGACGATAACGAACAGGTAGGTCGCATAATCAAAGACGTTTGTTTTTTTGAGTTTGAATCTTTTGTTTCCCATAACGTCCTCCTTATACTTTTTCCTGAACGTTCTTGCCCAAAAGTCCCGCGGGACGAACAAGAAGTACGACTATAAGAACAGCGAACACTATCGCGTTCGAAAGCTGCGTTGAAATGTAAGCCTTGGCAAAGGACTCGATAACGCCGAGCAGAAGTCCGCCGAGGAACGCGCCCGGAATAGAACCGATGCCTCCGAAAACGGCGGCGGTGAATGCCTTGATACCGGGCATTGAACCGGTCGTGGGAGAAAGGGTGGGATATGACGAGCAAAGCAGAACGCCCGCAACGGCGGCAAGCGCGGAGCCTATCGCAAAGGTCATCGAAATGGTTCTGTTGACGTTGATACCCATCAACTGTGCCGCGCCTTTGTCTTCGGAGCAAGCACGCATTGCCTTGCCGAGTTTGCTTTTTGACGTAAAGAGCGTCAGCGCAACCATGATGACAACACAGCAGAGAATTGTGAACATTGCTATGTAGGAAATCGAGAGTTTGCCGTCAAACAGATGAAGCGTGCCCGAGATGACGGACGAATACGTCTTCGGGTCGGATCCCCAGATAAGCAGCGCCGAGTTTTGAAGCAGATACGAAACGCCTATCGCGGTTATAAGAACCGCAAGCGACGAAGCCGCACGGAGCGGTTTATACGCAAGCCCCTCGATAAGAATACCGAGCACGGTGCAGACAACGACGGCGGCAAGGATAGAAACTATCGCCGAGACCCATGAGGGGAACGACGTGAATTTTTCGGTGATGAACGCAGACGCAAAGAAGGAGATATAGCCTCCGACCATGATAACGTCTCCGTGCGCGAAGTTAAGCATCTTTGCTATGCCGTAAACCATCGTATAACCGAGGGCTATGATGGCATAAACGCTTCCGAGGCTTATCCCGCTGATAAGATACGAGAGAAATTCCATAAAAGTACCTCTTTTTTCTTTTTTGGCGAGGTGTTGCCGAGCGGCAACCGAAATGTTGAATTATATAATATACACACGCATACACGCGCGTGCGCGTAAAAAAATAAATTTACGGTATTCCGTCGCATACGGAAGACGCCAAACCGCAAAATTCGACAAGGGTTCGGGCATACCACGCCCATGACTGCCGTTTCGGGGTTTTCCGTATACGAGGGAATACGTTGAAAGAATACACCTAATTCGGCTGCCGCGGGAGGTCAGCACGCGGCAGCCGAAAGTTCTCTTTTACATAAAAACTCTTTTATTTTGCGGGATATATCCCACTTTTATCATTGATTTTCGGGAAGAACGTAAGTGCCGTTCTTGATAACAACAGCTTTCGGTGCTTTCGAAACTTCACCGGTGCTCTTCCATGTCATACCCTGACCGGTAAGTCCGTTAAGGACGATGTTCGGCATAACCGCAACGATGGCGTCGCAGATTTCTTCTGTGGTCATGTCAGAGGTGCAGCCGGCCTTGTTTATCGCTTCATATACGGCGTAAACCGCGTCGTAAGCGTCGGCAGCGAACTGGTTGGGAGTCTGACCGTATTTATCGTTGTAGGTCTTTACGAAATTTTGAGTCAGTTCATCGGTGGAGTCTGCCGCGAACGGGGTCAGAAGCATAACGCCCTCGGCAAGAGAAGTATCAAAGCCTTTAAGGGTAAGAATACCGTCCATACCGTCAACGCCGAAGAACGTCGGCTCATATCCCATATCTTTTGCCTGTTTCAGGATAACGGAAGCGGGCTGATAGTAAATGGGAAGGAATATCGTGTCGGCGCCCGCCTGCCTGGAAGCGGTCAACTGAACGGAGAAGTCCGTCGAAGAATCTTTTGTGAAGGTGCCTTCGTAAACAACTTCGATACCCTTGGAAGCGGCTTCCTTAACGAAAGTATCACGGATACCCTGCGAGAATGCGTCATCGTTTCTGTAAATAACGGCAACTTTTACGCCTGCCATATTTTCCGACATGTAGTCAGCCGCGCCGATACCTTGGTTCGGGTCGGTAAAGCATACCTGGAACATATTATCCTTGCCGCTGATAACGTCGGTGGAGGATGCGGACGGGGTCAAAGCAAAAACTCTGTCGCTGTATGTAAGTGAAGAAACCGCGATAGCCGGACCTGTGGTAACGGGACCTATAAGGATCTGCATACCCCAGTCAAGCAGGCTGTTGTAAGCGTTGGTGGAAGTCTCGGCGTCCGAAACGTCGTCCGCGGACTTGAACTCAAATTTAACATTGCCGTTTTTGGCGTTGATCTCGTCAACCGCGATCTGAGCGCCATTCATAACGGCAGTGCCGTAAATCGCGGCGTCGCCCGTAAGAGGACCGATACCGCCGAGTTTGAACGTTCCCGATGCGACACCTGTTTCGGAGCCGTCCGCGGAACCTTTGGTAGTGTTTCCTTTGTCGTTGTTGCCGCAGCCTGCGAAAGCAAACAGACAAGCAAACGCCATCGCTACGACAAGCAGCATTGCTGCAAATCTCTTCATAATAAACAACCTCTTTTCAGCCCGAGACATTCGGGTGAATGTTTTATTTTTCGATGTGAAAATTGTACCACATATTCATGTGAATGTCAACGCCTAATTCAAACAATATTGCACTAATTCACACACACCTATATGTATACATTGCACAATTTAATGCATATTTTTTACAAAATCAACCGTTTTTCGGGTGCAGACCTCACATTTTTATGTTTACAGTGTCAGCGGATGTCCCTCTTGTGTTCATGATTTCAACGGGAAAGCCCCGTCGAAGATATGTTATTTGAAAAAGGTGTACTATTTATATACGCCGTGCGAACGTTCGCTCCGTTCTCTCGCACATGGCTGTTCGCAAAACGGGTTTGTTTTGCGATTGAATGTCAACGCCTGATTCAAACAATATTGCACTAATTCACGCGGACTCGTATACATATATCGCACAACTTCGCGCATATTTTTTACGAAATCAACTGTTTTCTACCTTAAGACCCATATTTTTAAGTCTGTAATTTCAACGGGAAAGCCCCGTTGAAGATATGTTATTTGAAAAAGGTGTACTATTTATATACGCCGTGCGAACGTTCGCTCCGCTCTCTCGCACATGGCTGTTCGCAAAACAGGTTTGTTTTGCGATTGAATGTCAACGCCTGATTCAAACAATATTGCACTAAATCACGCGGACTCGTATGCATATATCGCACAATTTCGTGCATATTTTTTACGAAATCAACCGTTTTTCGAGTTCAGACCCCACATTTTTATGTTTACTGTTTCAATGAAAGTGCCTATCTTTATGTTAAGATTCCAACTGTAATGTCCGTTTAAGAAAGGTTGTTTGAAAGAGTTGCTCTATTAAAAAAAGAACCGTTATCTATTCACTCCAAAAATCAACCGCCCGACATTTCCGTCGGGCGGCAAAGTTTTATGCATTAGGATCAATATTATCTTTTAATTTGTATGTACGATTTTTCTTATTTGATATAAACTCCATAATAGGTCTGCCTTTCGGTTTCTTGTCGGCGAACTGATGTATGTTCGGTCCCGGAGCCCCGTTTACTTCAATAATAATAGGGCCGTTATCAGTAAAGGCAACGTCCCAGCCGAGAACAGCACTTTCGGGCATCAGCAAATGCGCCTTTTTTACTAAATATAAAGTTGCAGACCAAAACGGAAGTTGTATCCCGGGAATCACCATACCCGTCATAGGGTGATAAATAAAAGTATTATTTGCATAATCTCTTCCCTCCGTAATCACAACACCTGTTTTAACATCAACTGCGGCGCCTATCCCGTCAGCATGAAGGTTATCGACAAATAATTCACCTTTGCTCATTTTAAACGTCGCGGCAACAATTTTAATCGAATCTTTATCTCTCAATGTCATGATGCGGCAAGAATTTACAGAAGCGGGACAAACTTTACTTATTTCAGAATTTTGAACTATCAACTCCTCACAAATCATGTCTTTGCCAACTAATTCATCATATTTCTTCTTGCAATTTTCATCACATATATATTCAAAAATCTCTGAGCCTCGTCCACAAGATTCCTTATCGGGTTTCAGAAAAACTTTGCCGTGTTTTTTGACAAATGATGTAAAATCTCTTTCAGTATTTCTAGAGATGTCGAAAATTTCTCTTCCGTAGAAAGTCTTCAACCTCTCATAACAAAACAACTTTGATTGAACTAAACCGACTTTGTTGACATACCGAAGAGAATGACGGCGTTGGTAATTTGTGAGGAAATATTTGCGATAACCGTTTTTATATATATTATAATTATAAAGAAAATACTCTGTTTGAGTACTATGAAAACGAATTTCGCAATACAAAAAATCAAAAAGTACTTTGATCCGATCTTTTTTTGTTTTAAATCCATATTTCTCCGCAATGGACATAAAACGATGCATCTTTTTGATTATTTTCGGCATCAACAAGCCCCCCTTTAAACATTTTCATACTGAATATACCGCCCCATCGTCGGATTAAAAGGCAATAAGTTTTTGAATATACGGATAAAGTATATCACAACGTTTCCCAAAAGTCAATGCCGCCCGACGTTTCCGTCGGGCGGCATTGTTTCATCTACGATTTTATATTGCCTGTTCGATTGCCGTCAGTCGCAGCACGGGTCGGGCTTTTTCGGGGGCTTTTCCTCGGGTGCGGGCTTGGTAACGTCGCCAAGTCCCGTAACTTCGGAGAACATAACATTCGCTTTTGTCGCGTTTACCGCGTCGGTCGGCACGATTATCTTCGACGCTCTGCCGTTCGACATCGCAACAAGCGCTTCATATTTTTTGAGTTCAAGTACGGCGGCGTCCGCACCTGCTTCACGCAGAGCGGCAAGTCCGTCCGCTTCCGCTTTCTTCGCAAGATAAATTGCCTTGGCTTCACCCTCGGCTCTTGCGATGCGTGCGTCTCTTTCACCCTCTGCGGCAAGTATCATCGCCTGTTTGTCACCCTCTGCACGGGTTATTGCGGCTGCCTTGTGTCCCTCCGCCTGCAAAAGCGTTTCGCGGCGGTCGCGTTCCGCTTTCATCTGCTTTTCCATCGCATTTTGAATCTCGGCGGGAGGGATAATATTTTTCAGTTCGACACGGTTGACCTTGATACCCCATTTGTCGGTAGCCTCGTCAAGGATCTCCGTCATTTTTCCGTTTATTGTGTCACGGGAAGTCAGCGTTCCGTCAAGTTCGAGTTCGCCAACGATGTTACGGAGAGTTGTTGCGGCAAGATTTTCGAGCGCGGAGATGGGGTTTACGGCGCCGTAAGCATAAAGTTTTGCGTCAAAAATGCAGAAATATATAACGGTATCTATCTGCATGGTAACGTTATCCTTTGTGATAACGGGCTGCGGCGGCGAATCGAGTACCTGCTCTTTGAGAGTCACTCTTTTTGCGATGCGTTCAAAGAAAGGCACTTTGACATGAACGCCTGCCGTCCATGTTGCTTTGTACTTGCCGAGAAATTCAATAACATATTCCGCCGCCTGCGGAACGATTTTGAGATTTGCCAGAATGATCAAAAGAACCACTGCGCCTGCGATAATACCGATAATTGCACCTACGGGCATAGAAAAAACCTCTTTTCTTTTCATTTTTATATACGAGCGACACTTCCGCCCGCATTATTTATTTACCTGATTATTATTCCTCTCCGCTTTGGGAATATTTCAGTTCGTCGGGAATGACCGCGTCCGAATAAACCTTTGCGCCTGCCTGAGCCGAACCGCTTGCGGACGGAGCGACAACGGGAACAACGGTCTGCGGCAGTCCCTCGGGGCAGAAACCGTTATATCCGCCGTTAATTATCGTTTTCGGAAAACTTTTATAGCAGAAGTTGAGGTCAACGCCGGTCGTAATTCCCGGAACGGAACCTTTTGACGTATATTGCCACATCGCATACTCGTCCTTGCCGAGGAAACGCGATATTGCGCCGTCGTAAATTCCGCCGTCGTCGGGACCGTATGCCGCGACCCAAAAATCGTAATCGCGCAAAGCGGCTTTGTCGAGGTTGTAAAAGAACACGCTGGCACTTGCGTAGCACGCGGAATACCAACCCGCTGAACGGAGCATTTCGCAATACGTCCGAACCACTTCCGTACCGAGCGCTTTGCCGAGCACGAACTCTTCATAGTCAAAATAAACGGGGTATGTCAGCATACCGCCGAGGTCTTTCAAAGCGTCTATCGTCGCATTCGCTTCCGCGGCGGCTTCTTCGGTATTTTCCGCATAAGAATAAACGTAAACACCGACATCAAGTCCCGCTTCACAGGCGGCTTTGACGTTTTCGTCAAAGCGCGAATCTTTCTGCGACGGGTATTTTGCAAAGTTTCCTATGCCGAGTCTTATGAGAACAGCGGTTATGCCGGAATCGCGCACCGCGTTGAAATCAACTTTTCCCTGATGGCTGGAAACGTCGATAACAAGCAACGGAGCCTCGTCCGAAACAGAGGGAGAAACGCGCAGACGCACGGTATGCGTTTTTTTGCCGTTTGATGCGGAAATTTCGCAGGAACCGAGGGCTTTTGCAACTATTTTTCCGTTTTCTACCGCAGCGACAGAGGTATCTGTCGAACGCCAAGCGGACACGGAAAAATCTCCGAAAGATTTCAAATCACAGATTTCGCCGACCGTCAGACACATATATTCGACCTCCGAAGTCTCTTCGTCGGGCGGTTCAACCTCAACAAGCCGTTCGGTGCCGTCTATGGCATATTTCAACGCAAGCCGAGCATCGTTTTCGGTTATTTTTCCGTCGCCGTCTATGTCCGCCACCGCCTTTATATATGCAGGCAACTCCTCGCCCGAACGTGCGTATTCAAGAATTTTACGGGCGTCGGAACTGCTTACCACCCAATCGCCGTCAATGTCTCCGACAAGCGCTTTTTCTGCAAATGCGGGCAGACAAAGCCCGAACGTCAAAACAAGAACAACGCAAAATCCGACAAGCCTTTTCAGCATTTCTTCAACCTCCCGCAAAATCTTCGTATGCAACTTTTACGGACGCCTGAACATCCGCATAATTCTTTCTCAAACTGCGAAACGAGAAAAACACAACGCCTTTGCAGTTTTCTTTCCCGTTCGCATAAGCGACCTGCGACGCTATTTCGTCGGGCGATGAATACGCTCCGCTCTCCGCGCCGCGATACGCGCCTATACCTATATATAATGTGACCCCGTATTCGCCGCAGACATCGTTCCACCAATCGGCAAGAACGCAGAACGGCGCCGAGGAATGACTTATCTGCCAATACAGTTGCGGACAGACATAATCTATTCTTCCGTTTTCTATCCATTCGTAGACATCGGCATAAACGTCCGAATATGCGGAAATGGTATAGCCTATCCCCGCTGTACCGTTCGGGGTCTTTTCACTTTTCCGCGCCCAGACGCCGCACGGACTGACGCCGAACACGACCCTCCCCGCACATACGCCGTGAACCTGTTCGATAAGCGCATTCACGTTCGCACGCCGCCAATCGTCGCGCGGCATACCGTTGCCGTAAAGGTCGTAAGCCTCACCGTCGTCAAACGATGCCGCGTCCGCATACGGATAAAAATAATCGTCAAAATGTATGCCGTCGATATCGTAATTCGCGATAAGTTCTTCGACCCCGTCGCAGATAAGTTTTCGGACTTCGGGCAATGCGGGATTGAAAAAACACGCATACTTGCGGACGCCGTTTTCCGTCCATGAATGGCGAACGACCCATTCGGGGTGAAGCACCGCGGGGTTTTCCGCCGCCAAAGTGTCCTCGTTATATCCCGAAGACGAAGCACAGGTCACGCGGTACGGGTTTATCCATGCGTGAACATCAATGTTTTTCGCGTGCGCCGCCGCGATAAAATAATCCAGAACGTCAAGCGGCAATTCCCCGCTCTGTTTGCCGCAGATATATGCGCTTGACGGAAAAATACTTGACGGATATATCGCGTCCGCGCACGGTCTTACCTGCAAAAACAGAGCGTTCAAACCGTAAGTTTCGGCGTCCGAAATTATAGAGTCTATCTCTTTTTTGAGTTCATCCGCGCCAAGCGTCGGAGATGACGGAAAGTCGATATTCGCCACCGTCGATACCCACGCGCCGCTTACGCCCTTCTGAACGACTTCTTTTTCGGGAGTTCCCTCACCGCCCGTATGCGTCGGACTTTCTGTCCGTTCGGTCACGGACACGGCGTTTTCGGCAGGTCTGCCGAAAGGCAGTTTTGAGCAGGAGCAAAGAGAAAATGCAAGCGTCGCCGCAGTCAGCAAGAAAACAAGGAAGCGTTTCATAATATATCCCTTTCACGGACTGAATATGTTCAGTCCCGACAGACAAGCGGAAGCCCGCCGTCTGTTTCGGTTATTCTGAAAGTTTTATCTTCCTTTTTTTTCCTTATTTCTCTGTTTTTTGCAAAGAGCGACCGACAAACGTCGGTCGCTCCCGCAGTCTCGGTTGCGGGAAGCCACCCGTCACCTTTTTATCCCTTTTTCAGGACTTTTTCAAGCCTGTTTATACAAGTTTTTCGCCCATATCCACACCCGCAAGCAAATGGAAGTGGATATGTTGCACGGTCTGCCCCGCGTCTCTGCCGCAGTTGTTGATAATGCGGTAGCCGCTTTCAAGACCGAGCTTTTCGGCTGTTGCCTTTATCGCAAGCATTATCTTGCCCACGATATAAGCGTTTTCATCGGTTATATCGTTCATCGAGGACATCAGATGTTTTTTCGGAACGAAAACGATATGAACGGGTGCCTGCGGATTTATGTCGCGGAACGCCAAAACGTCATCGTCTTCATATACCTTTGTCGAGGGAATCTCTCCCGCGGCAATCTTGCAGAAAATGCAATCGCTCATTTTTTTTCACCTTACGCTTTCAGAGTTTCCTTTACAGCCGCAAGAGCCTCGCCCAATTTCGAAGCGTCTCTGCCGCCTGCCGTTGCGCTGTCGGGTCTTCCGCCACCGCCGCCGCCGCAAATCTTTGCCGCGACTTTGACAAGGTCTCCCGCGCGTACACCCGCCGCAACCGCGTCTTTGCCGACGCCCGCCGCTATGGCAACCTTGCCGTCGGAAACGCCGGCAAGAAGCGCAACGCCGTTCGCGTATTTATCGCGGAGCGCGTCGCACATCGCACGCAGCGCGTCCGTCGAAGCGTCGATACGGGCAACCATAACGAGGTTTCCGTTTATCTCTTCCGCGGACTTGACAACTCCTTCGAGTTTGGCGAATGAAAGTTTGTTGTTCAGAGCCTCGACCTCTTTTGCAAGAGCCTTGTTCTGCGCAACCACGCTTTCCGCTTTGTGCACAAGTTCGCTTTCGGATGCTTTCAGCACGGAAGCAACGCCCGAAACGGTCTGTTGTTTTTCATTCAGATATTCAAGCACGTTCAGACCCGTTACGGCTTCGATTCTTCTGACGCCCGCCGCAACGCCGGTTTCGGAAACTATCTTGAAAAGACCTATTTCCGCTGTGTTCTTCGCGTGCGTACCGCCGCAGAACTCCGTTGAGATGTCGCCCATGCGAACAACGCGGACTATCTCACCGTACTTTTCGCCGAACAGCGCAAGCGCGCCGAGTTTTTTCGCTTCCGCAATGGGAAGTTCGAGCGTATCTATTTCGGTAAGGGAAAGTATATATTCGTTGACAAGTCTTTCAACCGTCGCAAGTTCTTCTTCGGTCATCGCTTCAAAGTGCGTGAAGTCGAAACGTGCGCGTTTTGCGTCAACGTAAGAACCCGCCTGTGTAACATGGTCGCCGAGAACGTCGCGCAGCGCCGCTTGCAGCAAATGCACCGCCGAGTGGTTTCTCATCGTGGCAAGTCGTTCGCTCTTGTTTACGCAAGCCTTGACCTCGTCGCCGACAGTCAGAGAACCGAACGCAACGGAACATTCGTGCAGATAGATTCCGTTTGCCTTTTTGGTGTCGCGCACGAGAAGAGAAGTCTCTCCCGCAGTCAGCACGCCTTTGTCTCCGACCTGTCCGCCGCTTTCCGCATAGAACGGGGTTCTGTCAAGCACAACGGTAACGTCGTCGCCCTGTTCGGCAACGCCTACCGCCTCGTCGTCTTTGAGTATCGCAAGCACTTTTGCGGTATCCACAAGTTTTGTATATCCGCTGAACTCGGTCTTTTCTATCGCGGCAAGCGCTTCATTGTCTTTCCATGCGGAAGCCGCAAAGCCTTTCGCCGCACTTCTTGCGGTCTTTTTCTGCTCCGCCATAAGTTCAAGGAAGCGTTTTTCGTCGGTTTCAAGTCCGTTTTCGGCAGCGATTTCTCTTGTCAGGTCTATCGGGAAGCCGAACGTATCGTAAAGTCTGAAAGTCTCTTCGCCGTCAAGAATCTTTCCCGCAACGTCCTTAACTCTCTTGATTATATCGCCGAGAATGGCAAGACCCTGGTCTATCGTCTTTTCGAAACGGTCTTCTTCCTGCTCGATGACTTTCTTTATATACGCCGCTTTTTCACGCAGTTCGGGATAAGCGGATTCGCTTTCGTGAATAACGACCTCGGCAAGTTCCGCCAGGAAATGCGGTTCTTTTATGCCGAGAAGTCTGCCGTGACGCGCCGCTCTTCTCAAAAGGCGGCGAAGAACGTAACCTCTGCCCTCGTTTGACGGAAGAACGCCGTCGCAGACCATGAACGTGGTGCTTCTGATATGGTCCGTTATAACGCGCAGCGAAACGTCCGCAAGGTGATTTTCACCGTATTTGACGGCGGACATCTCCGAAATTTTTGCCGTGATGTTCTTTATCGTGTCAACATCGAAAAGGCTGTCAACGTTCTGCATGATGCAGGCAAGTCTTTCAAGACCCATGCCGGTGTCGATGTTCTTCTTTTCAAGCGGGGTATAGTTGTTGTGTCCGTCATTGTTGAACTGTGAGAAAACGACGTTCCAGAACTCAACGTATCTGTCGCAGTCACAGCCGACATGGCAGTCGGGTCTGCCGCAGCCTTTGTCCGCGCCTCTGTCGAAATAAATTTCCGAGCAGGGACCGCAGGGTCCCGAACCGTGTTCCCAGAAGTTGTCTTCCTTGCCCATGCGCGAAACGTGGGACGGGTCAACTCCTATTTCTTTTGTCCATATATCATACGCTTCGTCGTCTTCGAGATATACCGTCACATAAAGTTTGTCAACGGGCATCTCCATAACTTTTGTGCAGAACTCCCACGCCCAGGTGATAGCCTCGCGCTTGAAGTAATCGCCGAACGAGAAGTTGCCGAGCATCTCAAAGAACGTGCCGTGACGTGCGTCTTTTCCCACGCAGTCGATGTCGGGCGTTCTTATGCACTTCTGGCAAGTTGTTACCCTGTTTCTCGGCGGCGTTTCCTGACCGGTGAAGTACGGCTTCATCGGGGTCATGCCCGCGTTTATGAGAAGTATGCTCTTATCGTTCTGCGGAATGAGCGGAAAGCTCGGCAAACGCAAATGCCCCTTGCTTTCGAAGAACGAGAGATATTTTTCTCTTATTTCATTCAAACCCATGTAATGCATTGTTAAAAAACTCCGTTCCGCCGCATATCGCGGCATTTTAAGCGACGAAAAATATTTTCCCGCTTATCATAAACAACAAACAGAAATCCTCTCCGCAGTCGGTTCAAAACAGTCCTGCGGAAAACGGGGATTCTTATTCGCTTTTATTTTGCTTCCTTTTCTCTGTCCACGCAGATGCACGCGGAGATGAAAGGAAATTCTTTTTTATATTTTTGAAGTATCTCGAACGCCTGCGAATACGTTTCGTAAACGGCGTAAACCGCAGAGCCGCTGCCCGTCATGTTTACCATGGTGGACGTTGCGGAAAGTTTTGTCAGAACATCCTCTATTTCAGGCACAAGCGCGGTCGCCGCGGGAAGCAGAGAATTTGAAAGGAAATCATAAGGATTGAGCTCGAACGACATCGCGTGCAGTATCTTGCCCGTTCCGTCCGAACGCTGCGGGTCTATTTCGTCAAACTTCGCGTACACCTCATCGGTCGCTGCGCCCTTTGCGGGAGCGGCTACGATAAAATACGGTCTGAAATCGCACTTGACCGGCGTAAGTTTTTCGCCGATACCGTCCGCACGCTGCATTCCGCCCCTGATAAAGAACGGAACGTCCGCGCCGACCTCTGCGGCCACTTTTTCAAGAACTTCCGCAGGCGCGTCCAGCTTCAATATCTTGTTAAGAGCATTGATGACAGCCGCCGCATCCGAAGAGCCTCCCCCAAGACCCGAACGGAGCGGAATACCCTTTTTGATATTTATTTTTACAAGTCTGTCCTTGATTCCGAAATACGAGAAAAACGCAAATACCGCTTTGTAACAGGTATTTCTTTCGTCGCACGGAACTTCCGGATCGGAACACTTGATGCTGACTTCGTTTCCGTTCTTTGCGTTTTTGACAAGAATGGAAAGGTCGTCGCAAACGGAGATCTCCTGCATAAGAGACGAAATTTCGTGATAACCGTCTCCCCGTTTGTTTTTCACGTCAAGCGTCAGATTGAATTTTGCATAGGCTTTAATATTCATTATACCCACCCACTTTTCTGTTGCGCCGAACAGCAGTCGGCGACGGTTTATAACTTTTTGAGAGCGGCAAGTATTGCTTCTTTCTTATCCGTCTTTTCCCAAGAAACGCCGAGGTCTTCTCTGCCGAGATGACCGTAAGCCGCAAGTTTTTCATATCCCGGTTTTCTGAGATCGAGAGCTTCGATTATGGCTTTGGGGCGCATATCGAAAACTTCGCAAACCGCATCCGCTATCTGCTCGTCGGTATAACCGAGTCGAGAGCCCTCGGTCTGAACGCAGACGGAAACGGGCTGCGCAACGCCTATCGCATAGGCTATCTGAATCTGGCATTTGTCGGCAATTCCCGCCGCAACGATGTTTTTGGCGATGTAACGTGCCATATAAGCCGCGCTTCTGTCAACCTTGGTCGGGTCTTTGCCGCTGAACGCGCCGCCGCCGTGGCAGGCATAGCCGCCGTAAGTGTCAACGATTATCTTTCTGCCCGTCAGACCGCTGTCGCCGTGAGGTCCGCCCACGATGAACTGTCCCGTCGGGTTGATGTAAAGTTTTGTGTTTTCGTCGCGCAGTTCCGCGGGAATAACGGCGTCAATGACTTTTTCGGTCACGTCGCGGGCTATCGTCTTCTGCGAAACGGACGGGTCGTGCTGTGCCGAAACGACAACCGCGTCTATGCGAACAGGTTTGCCGTCGTCGTATTCAACCGTGACCTGCGTCTTTCCGTCGGGACGAAGATACGGCAATGTGCCGTTCTTCCTTACCTCGGCAAGTTTTTTTGCCAGTTCATGCGCGTAATAAATAGGCATGGGCATAAGCGTCGGCGTTTCGTTGCAGGCATAGCCGAATACCATGCCCTGGTCTCCCGCACCGTCGCGGTCAACGCCCATAGCTATGTCGGGCGACTGTTCATCTATTGTGGACATAACGGCACAGGCGTCGCAGTCAATGCCGTAATCCGAATCGGTATAACCGATGTCGCGCAGAACGCGGCGGGCTATACGCGAAATGTCGATATAATCCGCATGGGTCGTTATCTCGCCCATAACAAGAACCATACCCGTCGTCGTACACGTTTCGCAGGCAACGCGGGCGTTCGGGTCGTGTGAAAGTATCTCGTCAAGCACGGCGTCCGATATACGGTCGCATATCTTGTCGGGATGTCCCTCGGTCACGGACTCCGATGTAAAAAATCTCTTCATAATTTCTGACCTCTGTTTTTCGGGCAGCAGATACGTTCAAAAGAACGTAAATATACCCATTTTCATATATAATATAATACCATAAAAAACTGCTTATGTAAACAGCAATTTGAGAACTATTTTCGTGATTTTTCGTAATTTTTTGAAAAGGAAAACGCATATAAATATTCAGACCGAATATAAAAACATCGTCAACCGACATTTCATAGGCTGAATCAGTTCAGCCTAAAACAATATACAGGCTAAAACGGAGGAATCGTTTATGGAACTTCAAACTCTTTATCTCGGCAGCACGGGACCCCTTGTCGGGTTTCTGCAATTTGTTCTGAAACGGCTCGGATTTTATTCGGGAGAAGTAAATTATGTCTTTGACGAGGCAACGGAGAGGGCGGTCGCCGCCTTGCAGTCCACGCTCGGGCTTTCAGACGACGGCGTGGTCGGACCTCGCTCGTGGGCGGCGTTCGAGCCGTATTTCACGGGAAATTATTACTACACGGTCAGAGCGGGAGACACGCTTTCTTCGATAGCGTCAAAAAGCAACACAAATTTGAAAATGCTGCTTGCCGCAAACGATCTCGCCGACCCAGACAATCTGTTTGTCGGACAAAAAATTCTTATACCTTTTTCGGAATTCGTCGTTCCCACGACGCTGCGCTTTTCTTCCGACGTTATGAACATTCTGCTCGGCTCGCTTGCGGCGCGGTATCCTTTCCTCTCTTTTTCGTCAATAGGCAAAAGCGTGCTCGGCAAAGACCTTGTTTCGCTTCGGCTCGGACGCGGCGAAAAAGTCGTTTCCTACAACGCTTCGCACCACGCCAATGAATGGATAACCTCGCTTTTGCTCGTCAAGTTCGTTGAAATGTTCTGTCATGCGCTTGTAACGGAACGCAGGCTCGGCGATTACGACCCGAGAGAAGTTTTTGACAGCGCCTCGATATACATTGTTCCGATGGTCGATCCCGACGGCGTGGATCTTGTCACGGGGCAGATACCCGCGGGAAGTACATTGTACGAAAACGCCGAAAAACTGAACACTTTCGGGCTGCCGTTCCCCGAGGGCTGGAAAGCGAACATTGCTGGAACTGACCTGAACCTGAACTACCCCGCGGGGTGGGAGCAGGCGCGTCGGATAAAATACGCGCAGGGGTTCACCTCGCCCGCGCCGAGAGATTTTGTCGGCGATTATCCTCTCTCCGCACCCGAATCCAGAGCCATGGCGCAATTCACAAAAAACATCTCCCCGCGCCTGATACTCGCATACCATTCGCAGGGAGAGATAATATATTGGAAATTCGCGGATTACGACCCGCCGTGCAGTTTTGAGACAGCGCAGCGTTTTTCCGCCGTCAGCGGATATTCGGTCGAAACGACACCCGAAAACTCGGGTTATGCGGGCTACAAAGACTGGTTCATTCAGGAAAACAATCTGCCGGGCTATACGATAGAAGTCGGACGAGGTGCGTCGCCGCTGCCGCTTGAACAGTTTCCGAAAATATTCTCGGATAATCTCGGAATACTTATGCTTGCGCCCCTGCTTGCGTAGAAGACTTGCCTTTCAACACAGGCGAAAGTTTTTTGTAGATAAGCATTGATATAACAACGCTCACAAGTCCTTTTACAAACGTGAACGGCACGTTGAAAATAACGAGAGCCTGCCAAAGTTCGGTCACGCCGGGCAGGATAGCGGTGTAAAGCGCAACTATCTTGTCAATGCCGCCCATAACTTTGCCGTAAATGGGATAAATGAAGAAATAGTTGGTCACAAAACTGAACGCAGCCATCGCAAAAGCGCCCACGGTAGAACCGACAAATGCGGTCAAACGTGTCTTTTTGTGACGGTAAATAAGCGCGGCGGGAACAACGAACATACAGCCGAGAATGAAGTTTGAAAGTTCGCCGACGCCGAATGTCGTTGTAAAGAACACGTTTACGACGTTTTTGACAAGGCAGACGGCGACGCCGTAAACGGGGCCGAGCGCAAAGCCCGTCAACAGCGCGGGCAGTTCCGAGAAGTCGAATTTCAAAAACGACGGAACGAGCGGAACGCTGAAACTGAGGAACATCAAAACGGTTGAGACCGCCGACATTATCGCCGTCACGGTGATGTTTCTGATTTTTTGATTCTGCATAAAAATACCTCCGTTCGGAACACAAAAGTTCCGTAAAATATGTTTGCGGGGTATCTCAATCACAAAAAAAACGTCCCTGCGTAACGATACGCGGGGACGTAAAACTTTTCGCAATATCAATACTTTCATCCGGACTTTGACCGTCGGTATCCGTTCGGAAACGAAATTCTGTTCCGTGTCGGATTCGTGCGCTTTTCGCGCTCGCGGACTGACTACCGCCGATAAGGATTTTCACCTTTCCCCGTATCGCGAATTTATTATAGCACCGTCTCCGCCGCCTGTCAAGACGCTTTTTCATAAAAAATTGTGAAAATATGTATTTACACAGCCGCAAGTATTTGTTATAATATATAATATATCACATTGAAGTTACGGAGAACGAAATGCTCGACAAACTCAAAAACATATCAAAACGTTACGACGCGATAAACGAAAAACTTTCCGACCCCGCGATATTTTCGGACAAGCAGGAATTTGCGGCGCTGATGCGCGAACGCAAGGGGCTTGAACCCGTCGTTGAAAAATACGGCGAATACAAGACCGCGCTCGACGAAATGGACGAGGCGAAAGAGCTACTGTCTTCCCACCCCGACGAGGAACTGAAAGAAATGGCGGAAGCGCAGCTCGAAGAAGCGAAAGAAGCGAAAACGAGACTTGAAGAAGAGATAAAAATTCTGCTCCTGCCCCGCGATCCGAACGACGACCGAAGCGTTATCATGGAGATACGCAGCGGCGCGGGCGGCGAAGAAGCGGCGCTTTTCGCACATTCGCTTTACAGAATGTATACGATGTATGCGGAGTCGAAAGGCTTCAAAACGGAAGTGCTTTCCGTCAACGAGACCGAACTCGGCGGCATAAAGGAGATAGAGTTTTCGGTCGAGGGCGACGGCGCGTTCAGCCGTTTGAAGTTCGAAAGCGGCGTTCACCGTGTTCAGCGTGTTCCCGAAACGGAATCGCAGGGCAGAATACAGACTTCAACGGCGACGGTTGCGGTTTTGCCCGAGGTTGAAGATGTAGACGTTGAAATAAACCAAAACGACCTCATCATCGAGACCCACCGTTCGGGCGGCGCGGGCGGTCAGCACGTCAACAAGACCGAATCGGCGATAAGAATAATTCACGTTCCGACAGGCACCGTGGTTGACTGTCAGGACGAGCGAAGCCAATACAAGAACAAAGAAAAAGCACTCAAAATACTGCGTTCGCGCATTTACGAAAAAATGCAGGCGGAGCAGAACGAAAAGATAGCGTCCGACAGAAGAAGTCAAGTCGGAACGGGCGACCGCTCCGAGCGCATAAGAACTTACAACTTCCCGCAGGGACGCGTTACCGACCACCGAATAGGGCTTACGCTTTACAAGATATTGCAGATAATGGACGGCGACCTTGACGAACTCATTGACGCGCTCATAACGACCGACAGAGCGAACAAACTCGCCGCTTCGGAGGACAACGAATGAACGACGAAAACATCGTCATAACCGAGGTTACGGAAGTCACAGAGGTGGAAGAAACACCCGAAGAGCCGAAGAAAGAAAAGAAAAAAAAGAACGGAAAAGCGGGCAAAATCATCGCTTACGCCGTCGTTTTTCTGATTCTGGGCTGTGTTGTGACGGGGCTTTCGGCTATACTTCCGAAATTGCCATACACGTTCACACAGACAAAACAGTTAAACGCCGTGGACTACGGTTTTCCTCTCGGCTTTGCGGAACAGAAAAGAAGCGACGACGAAGTGACCGCGCTCATAAACGAAGACTTCAACAAAAAAGTCAACAAGGGCTTTTTGCTGCCGCGCTACGACCTCTATGAGACGGATTGGAATATAGGGCTTCTTATTGCTGACGTTTTCATAAACACGGCGTGGATAGCGGCAATAGGGCTGTTCTTCACGTTCTTTCCCCGCATTGCGAAAAAGAGCCTTAAATTCGCTGTTTTCGGTTTGCTTGTATGTCTGCTTTTCTGCCTGTTGCCAGCATGGCCCGGAACATTCACGGCGGACGAACTCGAACCCATGCACTTCGGTTTTCCGCTCAAATATCTTGAACAGACACCCGACGTGAACGCGATAAAGACGAACGAAAACCTTGACCTGATACTCAAACAGAACTTTCTTTCGCCCAATCTGCTGAACTCCGACCCGTCGAGAACAACAACACATTTTGTCGCGTACAAACTGCTTGCAAGCATTGCGCTCAACGCCTTTTTGCTTGCCGCAGTCGCAAACCTGATAACGGTGCTTAAAATCCTCATAAACGGCGGTAAAAAAGAAGGTATTGCAAGGCATTATACCGAGCGTTTCGACTCGCTTGTACTGCGTCCGCTCGAAAAGAAGAATATGCTTTCCGAAAAAGCCGTACAACGTCTTGCGGAGCGAACGGGAACGTTGAAACTTGCGGAGAAAAAGAGCAAAAAAGCGTTGTCCGACGGCAAGAAAGGCAAGAAAAAATGACCGTGAAAGAAAAAATGCACGCGGGAGAGCCGTATGTCATGGCGGACGACCCCGAACTGATGAAATATCAGCAGGAATGCCTCGACAAACTTTTTGAGTACAATTCCCTGCGCCCGTCCGAAACAGAGAAAAAGACGGCGCTGCTGAAAGAGATGTTTGCCGAGATAGGCGAAGATTGCTATATAGAAACGCCGTTTCACGCAAATTTCGGCGGCGCTCACGTCCATTTCGGAAAGAATGTTTACGCAAACTTCAATCTGACGCTTGTGGATGACATGCACATATACGTCGGCGATTACACGATGTTCGGACCGAATGTGACGCTTGCCACGGCGGGACACCCCGTTTTGCCCGAACTGCGCGAAAAACTTTATCAGTTCAATCTGCCCATTCATATCGGCAGAAACTGCTGGCTCGGCGCGGGAGTTATCGTTCTGCCGGGGGTCAGCATAGGCGATAATTCCGTTATCGGAGCGGGAAGCATCGTTACAAAGGACATTCCGTCAAACGTTGTGGCTCTCGGAAACCCGTGCCGCGTTCTGCGCCCGATAAGCGAACGGGACAGAGAATACTACACCAAAGACCGCAGATTTTCCGAGAAACAATAAAATTTACAAAAGACTAAGGGGCTGTAAAAAACTTGCGTTTTTTTACAGCCCCTTTATTTTACAAAGATAAAAAACCTTAATTATTTTTAGTTGACCGCAATTTCCTGCGGCGGCAGAATATCATGACTGACGGGTGTGTAAAACAGGCGTTCACGCTCCGTCGGGTCGTCCGTCAGAGGCAAAAGCCACATCAGTTTTGTAAAGCACGCTTCGGGCGTCATGTCAAACGCTTCAAGCACGCCGAGCGCGGCAAGGTCGCTTCCGACATTGTAAACAGAAAGATCCGTCCCCTCGCTTTGCACCTGAGTTGTGACAACCACCGTTTTGCCTTTTTTGACGGCGCGTTCCGCTTCGCGGCGAAAGTCTCCGTCCCTGTCGGGCAGACCTCCGACACCGAAAGACTCTATAACAAGCGCGTCATATCGGTCAAGCATAAAGCGCAAAAGTTCCGCATCCGTTGCGGGTGTAAGTTTGAGAAGCCCGACGGAAGAGTCAAGGCGCGAATAAAAACGTTCCTCGCCCGCTTTCGGTTCGAAAAACACAGTCAGTCTGCCGTTCTGAACCGTCGCAAGCGGCGGAAAATTCGGGCTTGAAAACGCAGCAAAACTTTTTGAGCGCGTTTTTTGAGCGCGCGTGCCGAGCAATACCGTTCCGCCGAAAACAACAAGCACGCCCCGCATATCGGAAGCGGCGACACGGAAAGCGTCGGAGAGGTTCTGTTTTGAGTCTGTCGTCTCAAACCCTATCGGCTTTTGCGCACCGGTTATGACAACGGGTTTTCGGCTGTTCTGTATGAGATATGAAAGCGCGGACGCCGTATACGCCAGAGTGTCCGTTCCGTGCGCGATAACAAAGCCGTCAAACATATCGTATTTTTCGTGTATGAGCGCCGCAAGCGCAAGCCAATGTTCAGGCATTATATCCGTGCTGTCAAGCGCAAAGAGTTGTTCTGCTTCTATGTCGCATATCTTCGAAACGTCGGGCACGAGCCGCAGCAATTCGGAAGCCCCGAGAGACGGAGACAGCGCGCCCTTTGTCAGGTCGGAGGCTATGGTTCCGCCCGTCCCGATAAACAGTATTCTTTTTCTCATGCGTTTTCACCTCATCGACATACTAACATAAACCGACGGCTTTGTCAACAGAATAAGAGGGACGGCAAAAAGCCGTCAGACAAATAAGAACCCGAAACCCTTTGATTCGCGGGGTTTGCTCATCCGTTCAGCACTTTTTACCGTCCCTGATTTTTAGTTCGAACACCTTTTGCTTTGTGTGATTTTTTAATAACTTCTACCGTGATTTCTTTTTATATCTCGTCTCTGTAATAAACCATGCCCACCATATCGGGACCCGTATTCATTGCAATTATGCACCCGATATTGTATTCGTATTCGGGCTGACCGAACGCGGCGACAAACGCTTCTCGCATTTCCTCATTCATTTTTTCGTTGTTTCCGCGAATCAGGACATAGGGCGTTCCCGCTGCGCGCTCTTTTTCGCAAAGGTCGCAAAGTTCCGAAACAACGTGTTTTTCGCCCCTTATTTTGGAGATTATCTTCGACTCTCCGTTTTCGAAAGTTATAACGGGCTTCAACCCCATGGCATCTCCGAGAAACGCCGCCGCGGCTGAAACTCTGCCCGATTTTTTGACAAAGCGGAGCGTAAGCGGAACAAAAACACCGCGAACCGCTTTGACCATGCGTTCGACTTTTGCAATAATTTCTTCGACGGAAGCGCCGTTCCGCGCCATTTCCGCCGCCTTTATCACGGCGTGACCGTAAAGCATACTGTATGTTTCGGAATCGACGTTATGTATCGCGAATTTTCCCGCCGCCTCGGGGTGCGCCTCAAAGAAAAGGTCTTTTGCCACAACGCCCGACTGAAACGTTCCCGAACCTTTCGCATTCAGCGAAATCTGAATAAGATCGGTATACCCCGCCGCAAACGTTTTTTCGTAAAAATCGACATACGCCTGCGTCGTGACCTGCGAAGAAGTCGGTATCTTTTCGCAGTTTTCGAGCGTGACGTAAAATTCTTCGGGCTTTATGTCAACGCACTCAACGTATTCCCTGCCCTCGTGAACAACGGACAGCGGCAGCACGTTTATGTCGAGCCGCTCGCGGACTTCCTGAGGAATATCCGCCGTCGAATCCGTTCCTATCTTAATCCTCATAATTTTGTTTCCTCTCCTTTTCGGTCTCAAAAGCCGTCTGTTGACAAATCGCCGCAGTCGGTATATAATGATACCGAAATCCTTTAATGATACCCGAGTATCATTATAACGTCAAAATTTGTCAAAACAACGTATTGCGGGCAAAATGAGACTTTCAGCCCGAAAAGTATCTTTTTAAGAGAGGAAAATATGGCAAGAGGAACAAAAACGACCGACTTTCTGAAAGAATGCATGGCTGACGCGCTTCTCAAACTCATGAAAGACAGGAACATAGACAAAATAACGGTAACCGAGATAACCTCGCTTGCAGGCGTCGGACGTTCGACGTGGTTCCGCCATTTTACAACAAAGTCCGAGGCGCTGACGTTCAAACTCGTCGCGCTTTGGCGGCGTTGGTCGGAAGAGCGAAACATCGCGGAGCGCCAGCGTTTCAATCTTGAAAATTCACGGGACTTTTTCATATTCAATTACAACAACCGCAATCTGCTGAAAACGCTTTACGCCACGGGACTGCAAACCTGCATATATGATGCGTTCTGCATCATCATGATGCCGCAATACGACGCAACGCAGCTTGAACGGTATCAGAGCCGCTTTTACGCCTACGGCGTGTTCGGCTTGCTCGGCGAATGGGTCGCGCGCGACTTTCACGAAACGCCCGACGAAATGGTTGACCTGTTCTATCGCGTCATGGACGACCGAAGCACGCTGTAAGAAACAAAACGGGATGTAAAAAACAAAACGGACACTAACAAAATGAGTGTCCGTTTTTGATTATATCCCTGTGTTATCGAGAAAACTTATTTATCCTGAACGTATTTGGATATATCGGTCGCGTAGCAATACTTTGCGGAAGTAAACTTACCGAAAATATACTTGTTCGTCGCCGATTCGCACATCGTGTAGAGCTTTCCGTCAACGATAACTATCTCTTCCGACATCGGCGCAAGTTTTATATCGCCTTTCTGCGTGGAACTGTCAAGAACATAGCGCGGAACGGTCTGTCCGAGAACAGTCACCGTGCCCTCTTCTTTTGTCGCGTCATATATGTAGATGTGCGAGAACGCAACCGCATAAGAGGTAGAAAGATAAATTCTTCCGTCGGCGTCGAAGCACATACCCTGAACAAGTCCGCGCGCAGAATATGCGCACTCTATCTTATCGGAAATTCCGAGAGGTGCCGCTGCGTCAAGTTTATAGGCAAGGATAAGCGCGGTGTTATCGTCGCCCGCCGCAGTCTTATATTTATGCGAATCGGGCGTTGGATAGTTTTCTTCGCGGTAAAACTCGCCGACGTATATCATATCGCCATCAACATGGGTGAACGCCACGCCGAGAGTGTCGCCCGCCGCCGAGGTCTTGAACAGTCCGACAGCTTTTATGCTGCCGCCGTCAGCCGCGTCAACGATGTCGCTTCTGTTAAACGCATACAGTCCGTCGGTGTCCGCAACGTATACATATTTGCCGTATACGGTGATACCTCCGACATGACCCGTGAATGCGCTCCCGTCCTCGTTTGCAAGATTAAGTCTCTTGACTTCTTTGCCGTCAGCCTTGGAAACGACGGACACCTGCGAAGCGTTGCCGTCGGAGCGGTAGCCGGTTATAAGGAACGTGTCGTTTTCGCTGTCGTATGCAAGTCCCTGATGTGTCATACCGTCCGAAAGTCCCGGTATGACGAACGCTTTTTCGGAGTTTTTGTAATACTCGCTTACGGGAATACGGAAATATCCTCTGATTCCGAGGAGCAAAACGAGAACCAGCCCCACAAGGCAGCAAAGAACGATAATGATGGCTTTGCGGGCTTTCTGCCCTTTTGTCAATGTTTTTTTCTCAGACATAATGCTTGTCCTTTCTGCGTGTTTTTCTGCTTTCTTTCTCTATATACCATAGGAAACATGGGTATTATAGCACTTTTAACAAGAACAGTCAATCTTTTTCAAAAAGCGGACGCAAATGCCGTAAAAAATGAAACGCGGCGACACCGTCTTCACATAAGTCATTGAAATTTAACATTTATCCCCCTTGACAAATTTTCTAAATGTAGTATAATATAAAGGCTTGATATACAAGCGCGGTATTGCGATATAGTGTAAAGGTAGCACTGCAGCCTCTGACTCTGCCTGTCGGGGTTCGAATCCCTGTATCGCAGCCATATAGTGAAGCCAAAAAAGATATCATGGCTTTAAACCCCCGAAATCTCACGATTTCGGGGGTTTTTCTCGCGTTTGCTCGCTTTTTCGCAACCATGAGGTTTGCGGATACAGAGTGCAGAAAAAAAGATATCATTTCAAAAAAACGGCTTCGGACAGGATTTGAACCCTGTAGTACCCGTTTTTAAGGGCAGAAAGTGCGATGATTTTACGCACCTTCTGCCCTTTTTTCGTATTTTTATATGTTAAATATTTGTGTCTGTCTGAAAGGAGGTTCGTCATCGGTTACATTTATAAAAAAGAAGATTGCGACTGCCGCTACTGCCTGTACTGCCGGCGCAGGAAATGCCGTGCCGTCCGGTGCTGCTGCCTGGAAGATAAGGTTCGCACGCGCTCCCCCGTTCTCAATGAAAACGACAAAGAAATCTATGAATTCTATACGAAAGGAAAAAACGAACATGAAAGCAATCATCACAAGAAACGATCAGACCGCCATCCTTGAACTGCCGACCTCCCGGATGGAGCTTGCAGGCTCTTTGAGTCGGATTGGCATCAGAACCCCGGCGTACATCATCCCCTGCTCGGATGAGGAAGAAGATTATATCAAAGTGAAGCTCTTCGGCGAGAGTGACTTTGAAAATGAACTCACGGCATTGGTTACACCCAAAGACAGCCTCGGCAGCGTCAACACAGCGCTCGATCTCTATCGGGAGCTGCCTCAAACGCAGAAGGAAAAACTGAAGGCGGAGCTGTCGCAGAATCCCCCGGACAGTCTCTCCTCTCTCTGCCGCAAGGTCATGGACTTTCAGCCGAAGTATGTGACCGAGGATTACTATTTTCCTCTGACGGTCTCGGTCTATGAATACAACGAATATTAAAACGCCTCCGCTAATCCGTTTGTGCGTCCAAGGGCAACTTCACGGCAATCGTCGTCCCCTTTTCCGAGCTTTCCTCAACACGAACCTCGCCGCCGTGCAGTGTGACGATTTCCCACACCAGCGATAGTCCCAATCCCACGCCGCCGTTTTCGCGGCTTCTGGATTTGTCTACACGAAAGAAAGGCTGAAAAATGCTTTCTCTGTATTGCTCGGGCACCCCGCAGCCGGTATCAGAAACTCGTATAATAAGCCGTTTTTCTTCTTCTGTTACAGTAATGCGCACTATCCCGTCCGGACGGTTGTATCGTATGGCGTTTTCGGTAAGATTAAAGAGCAGACGATATATCAGCGTGTCACTGCCGGTCATAGTACCATCGCCTGTACTTTCAAGGATTATTCCGTTCTTCTCTGCGAGCGGTGTAAGGTCGGCAAAAATCTCCTCAATCATCGGGGCAATCTCTATACGATCGTTACACGGCACCGTCCTAAGCTCGCTCATCTCAAGCAAAGTTTTTGTCATCTGCGTCATCCGTTCGGTCTGCTCACGTAGCAGACGAAGAAAGCCCGCCGTTTCCGGCAACACCTTGGGATGCTCGGTGGAAAACAGCTCAAGCTGTGCCTGCATCAGAGCAAGCGGCGTGCGCAATTCGTGCGCGGCGTTTCCGGTGAACTGCCGTTGTGCGGCAAAGCCCTCGTCAAGACGGTCAAGCATCTGATTGAAGGACTTGCTGAACTGCCGGAACTCCGGGAGGACATCTTCAGCCATCTTCATGTCCGACAGATTGTTCGGCTGAACCTTTTCCACCTGAGAAGTAAAAGCGCGCAGGGGATTTAGTGCGCGCCCGCTTAAAAAGTATGCAAGCACACCGCCAAGCAATGTTACCACTGCCGTGATACACCAGTTGGTAGCGATAAAGGATTCCTGCGCACCATGAATGATGATAGTCAGCTCTTGGTCAAGCTTTTCGCGCTCGGGGTCGAAAAAATCCGGCTCTCCCTGGTCCATATCTCCGTAGTTTGTAATATGAGAACTTATGGAATCCATATAGTGCCTGCCGGAATAGCTGAGAAGGAGATTCATTGCGACACAGGTCATGCAGGTTAGAAATGCGGTCATCAGGGTGATTCGCCATTGCAAGGACAGCTTTTTCATGATTTTCCTTCCTCCATGACGTATCCTTCGCCTATGCGATTCCGTATTGGGTCATAGCCGAGAGCGGCACGCAGTTTTTTTCGCAGTGCGGAAATATGTACACGGATCGAATTGCTGAAATTATCCACGCTGTTATCCCACACATGGTCGATAAGCTCCTCTTGGCTGACCGGTCGTCCCTGGTTTAGCAGCAGATATTCAAGTATCCCGATTTCTTTTCGGGTGAGGGTCAACGCTTGTTCGTCCGCCGTGGCGGTACGGGCTTTTGTGTCAAAAGCGACCCTTCCACAGGTTAGAATTACATCACTTTGCGTAAATTGTCGACGGGTCAGGCTGCGTATCCTCGCTTCGAGTTCATCCAGATGAAAGGGTTTGGAAAGATAATCATTGGCTCCTGCGTCCAGCCCCTCCACTTTGTCCGCAACCTCACTGCGTGCCGAAAGTATCAGCACCTTGGTGTCTCTGTCGGTCTGACGGAGCGTCCGAAGTACAGTCATACCGTCAGCTCCTGGAAGATTCAGATCCAAAAGCACAAGATCATATCGCTCCACGCAGAGCAGTTCGATTGCGTTGTTCCCGTCATAGCAAAAATCCACACTATATGCAAGGCGACGCAGACTACGGACAATTGTCTCGCAAAGGGAACGTTCATCTTCGATTACTAAAATATGCATCAAAACCTCCTTGTACTGAGTGTTCTTTTTGCTCTATTATACCACAAGAATATAAGATTTTTGTTAAATTTTCGTCCTTAACAGAGATTTTATGTCCGCTGTGCTAAAATAGAGAAGAATAAAGGGGGGAATCGAATTGGTTCGATCGAAAAAAACCATACTTCAGGTCTTCTTTCTTATCTGCGGGGTGGCAATGCTGTGCTATGGTGCTTTGCGCGGCGAAGCGGACACCGTGTTGAGCAAGGCAATACGATTGTGTTTGGAGTGTGTTGGAATTGGATAAGAAAAAAGTAGAAAAAAGAAAAAGAGAAAAGAAGAAAAAGTCGGGCATATCGCAAAGCATCTCGCGTTTTCGCGGTTGGATCCAGGCGGGAGCAACGTTGCTTACCAACACTCACCTGCCGAATTTTCTGAAGGGAGGAATTTATCAAGGGAAGGGTAAGGCGGTTTGTGTGCCGGGTCTGAACTGCTATTCCTGTCCTGCTGCGTCGGGTGCCTGTCCCATTGGTTCTTTTCAGGCGGTAGTAGGATCATCGAAATTCCGGTTTTCCTATTATATCACAGGATTTCTTATCCTGCTCGGCGTACTTCTGGGACGCTTTATCTGTGGGTTTTTGTGTCCGTTCGGATGGTTTCAGGAACTGCTACATAAGATTCCGACCAAAAAATTATCTACAAAGAAGCTGAAGCCGCTGACCTATATAAAATATGTGGTTTTGCTTGTTATGGTGGTTCTTCTGCCGGTGCTTGTCACAAACGATGTCGGCATGGGTGATCCGTTCTTCTGCAAGTACCTCTGTCCGCAGGGTGTGCTTGAGGGAGCAATACCGCTTGCCGCCGTCAATTCGGGAATTCGTGCCGCACTCGGCGCACTCTTTTCTTGGAAGCTTGGCATTTTGATTGCGGTAGTAGTGCTGAGCGTGCTGTTTTACCGTCCTTTCTGCAAGTGGCTGTGCCCACTCGGTGCATTCTATGCACTGCTCAACAAGGTGTCGCTTCTCGGAATGAAGGTGGATAAACACAAATGCGTTTCCTGCGGGAAATGCGCAAAGGCCTGCAAGATGGATGTAGATGTGACAGAATCTCCAGATCACGCAGAATGCATCCGTTGCGGTATGTGCATTCGTGCCTGTCCCACAAATGCCGTCAGCTTCCGTTACGGTTTCGGCAAGGGAAAGGAATGCGGGTGTCACGCCGCAAAACCGGAAGACAATAAACAAATAGAACAAGAAGAAATTTCAGAAAAGGAGTAAGATCAATGAAAACAACAAAAATTTTAGCCGCGATGACACTCATACTGCTGGTATTCAGCCTTGTTGCATGTGGCACAACCGGAGACGGAAAGAAAAACGACGGAAACAGGAAAAGCGAAATCGCCGCGCTGATAGCAACGGAGCCGAAATCCATGGATGAAGCAACAAAACTGCATCAGCAACTGATGGCACAGGAGACGGCAATTCTGTCCGAGAACAGTGCTCTTTGGGAAAAGGTGTTTATGTCGGCAAACAAGGGTTCGACCATGATTGAGGATGGCAGCAACTACGGCGACTTCCTGCTCAAGACGATCGAAGGAGCAAAGGATCAGTTCAAGGCAGACGAACTGAAGTTGCTTAAAGAAGGTGCCGAACAGATACGCGAGATAGAAGGTAAGCTTACGATATTGGAAAAGAAGTATCCCGGATGCGGAAAAAAGCCATCCGACGGCGATATGAGCGTTCCTGCCGAAAACGGTAAACCGACAGAGAAGGGTGACCAAATGAAATTTCCCGCATTTGAAGGAAAGGATTTTGACGGAAATGAAGTGAACAGCAGCACTTTGTTTGCTGGAAATACTGTTACCGTAGTCAACTTTTGGTTTACCACCTGCAGCCCATGCGTTGGTGAGCTTGCCGATCTGGAAGCGCTGAACAAGGAGCTTGCCGAGAAGGGCGGCTCGGTAGTCGGCATCAATTCCTTTACGCTGGACGGTGACAAAACGGCAATATCCGATGCAAAGGATATTCTGACTAAAAAAGGCGTAACCTATAAAAATGTCTGGTTTGATTCAAATGGTGAGGCAGGAAAGTTTACTTCGGGGTTGTATACTTTCCCCACAACCTATGTGGTCGATAAGAACGGCAATATTGTAGGTGAGCCAATCGTTGGCGCTATAACCGGCAAAACGCAGGCAGAAACGCTTCGGAAGCTTATCGATCAGGCGATTGCAAACAGTAAGGGATAATCGCGTTTATTCCTGACCGCGTCTTCCGGAAGCGGAAAACAGCATAAGCAAGAAATGAAAAATGATTTCAAAAGAGTGTGTGCTATATCTCACATGATACGGTACATACGAAGTTTGGATTTTATTATTTTGTGTTCTCCGAAGAGTTCAGCTACTTTACGATGAAAGTATTTTGAGTGACATTTACCGCTAATGTGCTTTTGCAACATTGGCATTTGATGATACCTGAACAACGTCCGGGTAGATCTCTTTTTTCGCCCTTTCACCTGTATTTATCCAGAACAGCTATATATTTGGGATTTTTCAGAAGCTCGGCTCGCCTGCTATCGGTAGCGCCCGTGCGGCAAGCAATGGTATATCGGAGAATATTCTGCCGCGCCCCTTCGGAATAGCTATCAAAAGCCCTGTTCAAAGGCTCGTTTTCGCCCCTCTCTTCTTCCAGCAGTTTCTCTGCGTAAAGATTTTTGTCCATAACGGCGATGATTTGCTCGTCGGTTCCGCCGCGGTAGCAAAGATCGTTCTCTATTCTTCCGAGAAAAGATTCCGCAAGCATCAGGAAGAACGCTTCTTTGGTTTCTCTGTAAGCGTTCAGCATCAGGTTGCCATACAGAATGGCGCGGCCCACTTTCTCCGAAATCGACAGCGCGGGATCGAAGAACACGGTTCGTCCAAGTTTGTCTGCCGCAAAATCACCAAGCTCATACATGTTTTTCCGCACGTGAAAATAGTATTCGTCCGTGTCCTTTGCGAACAACTGCTCGGTTTTCTGCCCGCTTGTGGTATACCAATCCGCGAACTTTGTCTGATATATCCGGAGTGCTTCGTCCGTCTTTCCCTCCGCGTGAAGAATTTTGGCGCGCATGTTCCATGCGTTCAGCCGCAACGCTTCTTCGGTGCAACCGCCCAGAATCTTTTCGCAGATTGAAAGAAATTCCTCCTTGTGTTCTATCAGAACCGTCGGGTTGTTGTCTGCCATATCACCTCCGATATTCCACATATAGTAATGCATGATCCGATAGTCGTTCGGATAATCATGATATGCCTTTACGATAATTTCACGTCCTTTGCTATCTTTCCAATGCTTTCTGTAAAGAGCGATTGTTTCATCAATATCAGCCTGAACTTTTTTCTGATCGTATCCCATAAGCTCGTCAAGTGTTACTTCAAAGAAATACGCCAACGGCTGAAGAAGTGTAATGTCGGGATACGTTTCGCCGCGCTCCCACTTGCTCACTGCGGCGCACGTGACGTTCATTGCCACAGAGAGCTGCTCCTGGGTAATATTTTTTGCTGTACGCAAACGTTTTATATTTGCGCCGATAGTCATTTCCATAACTGTACCTCCGCTAAAACCAAAATAGTAAGCCGACGTCTGCTTCCAATGTTATTATAGCATAAAATAGTTTTTTGAAAAGGCATTGTTGGGATATATGGGATTAACCGCAGGTTAAAAAAATATACTGCGAGAATAATTGCAGTCATAGATAAAGTCGGAGCCGGCTGTGTAGCGAACCTAAAAATGGCAGGTATTCGGTAATGCCTCCCGGATTTGAAAGCGATATCTTTTTTGGCGGCGCGATACAAAAACGGACACACCCGAATGGGTCGTGTCCGTTTTTTTGACTGCGATACAGAAATTCATGAAGCCCGTTTTCGCGGAAAAAGAGAAAAAATATCATTGACCTATTGCAAAAAAGCGTTCTCTGTAATATAATAATGACTGCATATCATTATTGACAATATCCGCAGGCGCGGATTTTCGGAGGAAATCCAAAATGGCAAAGCATTCTTCTGCCGTTCACAAAGAACGCGGCGAGATACAAATGACGCAGGGCTCTCTTTGGAAAAATATGCTCTTTTTCAGCATTCCGCTTATGCTGTCGCAACTTTTGCAGGTGCTTTTCAATATGGCGGACGTTGCGGTCGTAGGCAAATTTTCAAGTGCGGAAGCCTTGGGAGCGGTCGGCTCGACGACGACGCTTGTAACGCTTTTCACGGGCTTTCTCATCGGAATGGGAAGCGCCGTCAACGTTGAGGTCGCGCGCCATCTCGGCGCAAAGGACAAAGCGCGCACAGCCGCTTCCGTCCGCACATCGTTTGTGATATGTCTTGCGACGGGCGTCATTATCATGGCTCTTTGCCTCCTTTCCGCACGTTTTATGCTGGAACTGCTCGGCACAAAGGACGACCTTATAGAGGGCGCCGTGCTCTATTTCCGTATCTATGCGCTCGGAATGCCTGCTCTCGGCATTTTCAACTTCGGCAACGGAGTACTCAGCGCAAACGGTGATACGAAGCGACCGCTTACATATCTTATGATTGCGGGCATTCTGAACGTTCTTTTTAACCTTTTTTTTGTCATCGTTTGCGGTATGGCGGAGGACGGCGTCGCGCTTGCCAGCATCATCACGCAGTATGTTTCCGCGGGACTTATTCTTATACATATGGGACGGCAGGAGAACGACTGCACGTTCCGTTTCCGTGACCTGAAAAAGGGGCTTGACAAATTTGAAGGAAAACATATTCTCGGCCTCGGTATTCCCGCAGGTCTCCAAAATGCCGTTTTTGCAATAGCGAACCTATTTATACAAGGCGCTGTCAATTCCTTTGATTCCGTTATGGTCGAGGGAAATTCCGCCGCAGCAAACGCAGATGCGATAATCTACAACGTTATGGCGGCATTTTATACAGCCTGCGCAACGTTCATGGGGCAGAATCTCGGGGCGAAAAAACAGGAACGCGTACTGAAAAGTTATTTTATCGGCATTACATATTCTTTCGTTGCAGGGGCGGTATTCGGCGGCGCTTTGTTCCTGTTCGGAAGAGAGTTTTTGTCCATGTTCGCCAATGACGAAGCAGTTATTGAGGCGGGACTTCAACGAATAAAAATAATGAGTTTTTCCTATGCCGTCAGCGCGTTTATGGACTGCACGATAGCCGCCTGCCGAGGTATCGGCAAGAGCCTTGCGCCCACCGTCATTGTTATTATGGGCTCGTGCGTATTCCGTGTGGCGTGGATATATACCGTTTTCGCCCATTTTCATACGATACCGTCCCTGTATCTGCTGTATATTTTCTCATGGACTATTACGGCTGTTGCGGAGATCGCATATTTCACCGTCAGTTACAAAAAAACAGACAGACTTCAATTTTCGGAGAGTTGCAATACATAGACAGCCGAAAAGGGCTCCCTTTTTCGGCGGCGCAAACAAAGAACGGACACTACCCTTTCGGAAGTGTCCGTTCTTTGTTTTTATTAGGAAATGCCTTTCAGATATACTGTAACGAGTTCGCCCTCTTTGGCGAGTTCATCTGCAATTTCCGAACAGGCGGTTGCCTGAAACACGGGAAGATTCGCGCCGTCGTTAATAAGATTCATAAAAAGAAAGTCGCTGTCAACACAGGCAACGGCAAGCGCGTCTGTGTTCAAAGTTTTCGAAAACGGGTGCAGAATTTCGGCGAAAGTCTGTTCGTCGCCGATTTCCAGCACGTCCGAAAAAACGGTTATCCAGTCGCTGTTGTCGGACGTATAAATATACGCCGTATCGTCGGCGTCATCACCGTTTTCCGTCGGCTGATACCCTTTGCTTTTAAGATATTCAGTAAATTCGTTCTTAACCGAACCGACATCCGCCGTTTCGTTTTTTCTGATATGGAGATTGTTGAAAAACGCTCCCATAATACACCTCAAAATCCTTTTTTATTCTGTTTATTCGGGCTGTTCGCCCGTAATTTCTCTGCCTATCTGCTTGAATCTGTCAAAGAAGTTTTGCCAATATCCCTGTTCGGTGATTTCTTTCATGCCGTAAAAACCGAGATGTTCGCCTTTCCAGCAAAACGTCATCAAGCCGCCCTTGTGTTCTTCGCCGTCGAGGAACTCTTTCATTCCGTTCAGATGCGCAAGCAACTGATTTTCCATAAGTCTGACGGCAGGCATACTCTTGTCCGCAGTCGTATATGCCCACGGGATATACCAAATGCGGCAAGCGTCGGGCAGTTCAAGTTTCATTTTTTCGTTTATGCGCTCGTACTTATCTTTATACGTTTCAAAATCCCAATACATATCGTAGGCGGCGTCCGTGATATATGTCGAATACTGTTTTGTCATATGTCCGTTGGTCACGCCGTCGTTGTATTCGGACGGAACTATTCCCTCAACCGCAAAACAGATGAAGTAGCGTTTGCCGAACGTGTCGTGATTGTATTTTGAAAAGTCATAGATGTTTTTGACGGAAAAGCGGTTGAGCAACGGCTCATCCATATAAAAACCGAGGAAGTAATTGAACGCGCCCTCTTCGCGCATGGTCGCAACGACCTTGTCCATTTCGCTTTGCCAATCTTCGGCAATCGCCATATAGCGTTTGCCCCACTTATCTTTGACAATTCCTCTTTCAAGAAACTGGGTGTTTATCCAAAATGCGTTGCCGTTCTTTATCGCAAGGCGTATCTGCCCCGCAAGGTCGTCTTGTGCATAAGCGGAAAGAATCACGCAGTTGATGTAGTCCGTTCCCTCGACATCTTCGGAGTTTGCAAAGTCAAGCCCCGGGGAGCAGTAAAGCCCGTTCATGACATCGGGAACATCGAAAACAAACTGTCCGTTTTCATCGCGTTCGCGCTCCGGTTCGGGTGGTTTGGGCGCTGTAGGTGTTTCGGTCGTTTCTTCGGTTCGTTTGCTCACAGTGCACCCAGACAAAAACGTGCAAAAAACGGCGGCAAGCAGCAACATTGCAAAGAATCTTTTCATCTTCGTTACCTCTCCAATTTGAGTTCCGCGCCGAGCATGGTGCCTTTACTTTCACAAAGATATGCGAAAACGCGGAAGTCCTCCATATCAAAGTCGAAGTGAAGAGCGTAAATATCTATCTTTTTACCGCGCATATTTTCATCGACGCGGATATAGTGCGAGGATTTGTGCGAGCATTCAACAACCCAATGTCCCCACCAGTTGACGGGGTGTGCGGGCGCACGGTCAAAGCAGCCGATATATTCCCCGTCGCAAACGGCGGCAACATAAAGGCTGTCGTTGCCGTAAATATCGTCAACCGCAACGGTTATAAAAGCATCGGGCGACGCGTCGGCGGGAACTTCGACCGTAAGTTTGCGGGTGCTTACAATGCGGTCAAAATCCTTGAATGCGGCAAGCATATTGCTTGCTTTCGGAGTTCCGACATCGAGTTTTTTGCCGTCCTTATAAAATTCAAGCGCGTGGATATGGTCGGGCGGCGAGGGCAGACGAAGATAGCGGAACGGCGCGGCGGCGGAATAAACAAGTTCAACGCGAGAGCCTTTGTCATATATCTTTCTGTCCACGTTCTCTATCGGGAACGGCTCTTCGGCGCGACGGAGTTCCTTTTTCGAAACAAGCGGCATATCGTGCCACGAAACGCGATCCCTCGAGGTCTGTCCCAAGTCGGGGAAAACATTCGGAACGCAACCCTCAGAGCCCTCATCGGCGGCAAAAACCTCGATGCGAACGCTGTCCGCAAGGATTTCTTTGCCGAGATCGACGCGCAGGCAGCCGTTCTTTATGCGACGGCCGTATTTTCTCGAACGCGCGTCATAAAACGTCTCGTCCTTGCCGTCAAACATATATTCGGGGTCGCAGCCTCTTATCCAATAGCCCTCCTGACCGAAAAATGCGTTTCTGGCGGCTTCGACTTCGGGATATTTCGTCTTGCCCGCACGGATAAGGGACTGCATTTCAAGGCTGTGTCCGTCCGTGGCAAAACAATCCGCCTCATAAAGCGCTTCCGCGAAGTCGGGAGTGTCGCAGAGTTCGAATTTTCCGAGATACTCGGGTTCTTTATTTATAACGTTCACATTTATTTCCGTGCCGTCAGCAAGCAATTCGGGCGTCTTTTTGCCGTCAAGAGAGGCAGACTTGAAGCCCTGCGAAAGCACGCGGACATTGCCGTTTGCGCGGGCGATATTCACGGTTACGGGTCTGCCCGCAACGTCGCGAACAACTTCGTAATCGCAGTTCGAAAGCAATATATCGTCAACCCCGTCAACGGAAGCAACGACAAGACAGGTGCGGAACTGTGCCACTGGCACACGGACGATATCGCCCTTTTTGAACGTGCCCAGCAGACGCTGCGTCGGGTGATACTGCACAACGGTTATATCGCCGTCGGCGGAAAGACCTATTGTCTCATCAAGACGGATAACCGCCTCGAACGGCTTCCATTCAAGGTTCTTGAAAGTCATAACACGGGTTCTTGCGTCGCCCCTGCTCACGGCGTTTTCGCCGAAGCGGCAAACATCATCGTCTTTGAGCGGGAAGCCCTCGACAAGCTGTTTTTTGTATTTTGCGGCAAGATTGTATATACGCGCAAGACGCGGGAACTCATCGTCACGCAGCAGCGCGGGAGTTCCGTATATCTCGGGAGAAAGTATAAGCGCACGGGAGAAAGCCTGAACAACAAGTTCATCTTCAAAGTAATCAAGGCAGGACGAAAGGCAAACGCCGTGGTCCTCCGTCAGACGGAGCATATCGGGAACAAGTCCGCGGCGAAGTCCGCACTCACGGTGATGCGGCGCGCAGTTTCTGTTGCGGATAAGCACGTCCGTATACGATTCAAGCCCTTCCCAAAGAAACGTGGTCGCGAAACGCTGAGCGTCGCCGATATTGAGACGGTGAATAAGCACGATGAGTTCCGGGCAGATCTTGCGGCATTCAATAATCGTTTTTTCAAACATCGGTATCTTTTCGGGGCGTATATCGCCGCCGACAAGGTCGAATTTCAAAAGTCCCGCTTCATATTTTTCAACAAGGTCGATTATCTGACGGGAACGCTTTTCGGCGTCCTCTTCCGTTTCGCCGAAACCGTCCGGACCGCACCAATAGCCGAGCTTTATGCCGAGCTCTCTCGCCCTTTCCGCGACTTTTGAAAAGCCGTTCGGGAAGTTCTTTTTGAACTGTTCGTTTTCGGGGTCGAAAAACTTATAATCGGGGGAATCGAAATTTCCCGCGTCGAAAGCGTAAATTTCGATATTCATACCGAACTCGCGTTTAAGCCACGCGAAAAAATCAAGGTTCGTCAGAGTGATCTCCTCGGTCGTTCCGTCATTGTTGTGGTTCACCCACGAAAAATATTGCGGCACGCTGAGGCTTTTTTCGGTTTTTCCTTTTGTGTTTTCCATCAGTTGTCCTCCTCTTCCGGAATTTCCGAAGCTGTCTTGTTGCGGTTGAACAGTTCGGCTATGCGGGCAAAAAATGACTTTTTTTCATGTTCAAAGCCGTGTACCCAGTCCGAACGTTTGTAATAGATCATATATATTATCGAACTGATACCCCACGTTATCGGGTAAGCCCAATAGATATAACCTATGTCGTGGAAAAGATGAACGACAGCCTCGATGTAGATTATTCTGAACACGCACCAAACGGAAAGCATAATTGTCATCGGCACAAACGCCTTGCCCGCGCCGCGGCATATTGCGGCTATCGCGTGCGAGAACGCAAGCAGGCAGTAAAACAGCGCGACCGTGCGAGCCTGACGGACTCCGAGGTCAAGCACTTCGGGAGTCGAGTCGAAAAATCCGACAAGCGCGGGGGCGAAAACATAGTTCAGAACGCCTATGACCTCTGCGGCTATGGTCGCCGCCAAAATCCCGAAACGCGCGCCCTTTTTGGCGCGGTCGAACTCTCTCGCGCCGAGGTTCTGGCTGATAAATGTCGTGGTTGCCATATTGAAGCTCGTTATCGGCAAAAACGCGAAGCCCTCTATCTTGGCATGAACGCCGTAACCCGCGGTCGCGAATTTTCCGAACGAGTTTATCTGCGTCTGAACAATAACGTTGGCAAAGCCGATAACGGAGTTTTGTATGCCGGACGGAAGCCCGTAACGGACTATCTCTATCATCATGTCTTTGTGAAAACGTATTTTGCGCAAAGAAACGCTGTATATCTGCCCTTTTTTCATCAGCTGAATACAGCACAAAACGACGCTTGCAGCCTGAGATATGACCGTTGCGACGGCAGCCGACCAAACGCCCCACTTGAACGCGCCGACAAAAAGCACGTCGAGCCCGACGTTCAGAACGGACGAAAAAATAAGATAATAAAGCGGTCTGCGGCTGTCACCGACCGCGTTCATGATGCCGCGGCAGACGTTGTACATTATCATCGCGATCGCGCCGAGAAAATAATAACGGAAATATTCCGTTGCCTGCGGCAAAACCGACGGGTCAGTTTTCATCCACCGCAAAAAAGTCGGGGTGAACGCAACACCGAAAACGGTCAGTATAACGCTGCTCACAAGCCCGAACGCGATGTTCGTATGTACCGCGCGAGATATGTTGTCCGCGTCACGCGCGCCGAAATAGCGTGATATAACGACACCCGCGCCCATGGAGGTGCCCATAAAAAAGCTTATCAATAAAAAAATCAGTGTTCCCGACGAGCTGACGGCGGCAAGCGCGTCCGTGCCGAGGAACTTGCCGACGATAAAAGTATCGGCGGTATTGTAAAGTTGCTGAAATATCTGACTTAAAAGAACGGGCATGGCAAACGCGACCATGTGACCGTAAGGATTCCCCTGCGTCATATCGCGCGTTATCTTCGCCGTTTCGACTTTCTTCTGGTGTGCGCTCATAATTTTCCTTTGCTGATATTGATTTTCCTGTGTTTTTGTGGTATACTTATTCAAATACGGGCGATATTTGTTCATTCTATCTTATTTATATCGCCGCTAAAAGGAGACATTGGTTTTGGGAAAGATAAAATATCTGTGCGGTCGTATCTTTTCGATGCACTTTGATAAGATGTTCGAAAAGATAGACGACATACATAAAAAGACCGGAAAGAGCAAAATTTATCTCTTTTTCGATATGATAAACTGCGGTCTGAAATATCAGGCGGGTTACATGGACTATTGGCTGTTTGAGATGTACGACCTGAATCGCGCGCAGCGAAAGACCGTTGTTACAAGGGGCATCAACAACGCGTTTATCAAGCGTTTCAACGACCCCGCGTATATGAAATACATCGACGACAAACTCGAATTCAACCGCCGTTTCGAAAAGTTTCTTAAACGCGATTGGCTCGATGTTCACACCGCAACGGACGAACAGCTTGCCGCTTTCTGCGAAAAACACTCAACGTTTATGGCAAAGCCCGAAAACGGAATGTGCGGCAAAGGTATTCAAAAGCTGAATTTTTCCGATTTTGACAGCGTTGAAGCTCTGCGCAAGCATCTTGTCGAAGCAAATCTCATGCTGCTTGAAGAGCCCGTTGTTCAACACCCCGACCTTATGCGCCTGCACCCCAATTCGGTCAACACCTGCCGTGTCATAACAATAGCGAAGGACGGCAAAACACGCGTCGTTGCGGCATATCTGCGCATAGGCAACGGCAAATACGTTGACAACTTCAACAGCGGCGGCATGGTTGTGCCGATAGAAGAAGACCGCGGCGAGATAATTTATCCCGCGCTTGACAAATCGGGCAACCTTTACGAAAAGCACCCGATGACGGGCGTTTCCATAAAAGGATTCAAAATCCCGCTTTGGGATGAAGTGATAAAACTCGTATGCGAAGCGGGACAGGTAGTTCCGCAAGTCGGACTTGTGGGCTGGGACGTCTGCGTGACGGAAAAAGGTCCGCTGCTTATCGAGGGCAACGAATTTCCGGGACACGACATCTACCAACTCCCGCCGCACCGAACGAACGGTATCGGCGTTCTTCCGAAATTCAAACGCGCCATAGACGGGGAATAAAGCGAAAATTTTCGCAAGTCAGAGGCTAAAAGTCCGTAACGTTCAAATATTTTACCGCAATCGGTTTTTATCGCAATATTAAAATTTTATCCGTGAAGACGGAGGGTATATCGCTTGATATACCCTCCTGTTTTTCTGTTTACAGAACAGCAAAGACAAGATATGCCAGTCCTCCGATAATAAGAAGGACTCCGACAGCGGGAAGAAACAGCGTCAGGAACGCCGAAAAGACCATTGCAAACCGATCGCCCTTTTCAAGCGGTTCTTCTCTTAACTTTTCTTCTTTTTCGGCGTCTGCTTTTTTAGGAAGTCTGCGCCATGCCTTAAAAATCATCTTGCGTTCGTTGTCTTCTTGACGTCGAACAGATAGTTTCCGTTCTCGTCAACTTTTTTGGTGTCCGCGAAATGGCAGGCAACAAAGTGTCCCGGTTCAACCTCCGTCAGCGGCGGCGGAACGACTTTGCACTTATCGCAAGCCATAAAGCAACGTGTATGGAACTTACAGCCCGAGGGCGGATTTATCGGCGATGGGATATTGCCTTCAAGGATAATTCTTTCCTTTGTAAGGCTGTCCGGGTCGGTCGTCGGAATGGACGAAAGCAGCGCTATCGTGTACGGGTGGCGCGGATCGTTAAAGATAACGTCCGTGGGCGCAACCTCCACCATGTTGCCAAGATACATAACGCCGATACGGTCGGAAATATAACGAACGACCGAAAGGTTATGTGAAATGAAAAGATACGTCAGTCCCTCTTTTTCTTTCAGTTCCTGCAACAGGTTGATTATCTGCGACTGAATGGAAACGTCAAGCGCCGAAACGCACTCGTCGCAAACGACGAACTTCGGTTTAACGGCAAGAGAACGCGCGATACAGATTCTCTGACGCTGACCGCCCGAGAACTGGTGCGGGTATCTGTTGTACATATAATTCTGCAAGCCGCACGAATTCATTATTTGGAAAACGTACTCCTGCATTTTTTTAGAGCCGCGCTTGAAGAACTTATGCGTTACAAGTCCCTCTTCGATTATCTGACCTACGGTCATGCGCGGGTTCAGCGACGAATACGGGTCCTGGAAAATGACTTGCAGGTCTTTTCTCAGAAGACGCATTTCGGTATACTTCAATCTTCTCAGATCGACGCCGTCGTCAAGCATTGCTTCGTATTCGGCAAACTCTTCGTCGCCCGCATACTTTGCTTTCTGTTCGTCTATCGAAAGCTGGATTTTTGCCGCTTCGCCGAGCAACTTTTCTTTGTCCGATTCAAGCGGAGCCTTGGCTTTTTTGAGTTTTTCAATCTTTTTCTTTGCGGATTCCGCTTTTGTCGTATTTTCCGAAAGATCGGCTTCAAGTTCGGAGATGTCGAGGTCGATATCGTCTATCTCCTCCTGAATCTTTTCCGCCTTAAAGGTCAGACGGTACTTCGAAAGAAGCATATCCGCGCCTTTTTTCGTGTCACGGACGGTGAATCCGCCGAGAATTTTGGAAACATTGTCAAGCGCGGTTTTGGCGTTGCAAGCCGCAAGATTCTTGTCTTGCAGGTCAAAGAACGTTGCGGCATCGCCCTTTTCGTCGCACTCTTTTGCAAGTTTGTCTGCGTGCTCCTGCGCTTTATGATATTCCGCAACATATTTTTCGGCATTTTTCAGGGTGTCTATAACATATTCGGGGGCAACTGTGTCAAGCGTTCTGCCGTAATACATAGTGCTGCCTGCGGTCTGTTCGTAAAGTTGGAGAAGCACACGTCCGAGCGTAGATTTTCCGCAGCCGGACTCACCGACGAGACCGAACGTTTCGCCCTTATAAATGTTGAGGGTTATATCCTCGTTTGCTCTGTTGTATACCTGTTTGGAGAAGACGGACGCCTTCGGCATCGGGAAATACTTTTTAAGATTCGTAATCGACAGTAATTTCTGCATGAGCGGCGCTCCTCCTTTCTTCTTTATCCGGATAGAAGCAGCGAACAAGTTGGTTGTCCGCAACCTTTGCCAGCGGCGGCTCTTCCTCTATACATCTGCGCGTGCAATATTTGCAGCGGGGCGCGAATTTGCAGCCTTTCGGCAGATCGAGCGGGTGAGGCACAACGCCGGGAATCGGGTCAAGTTTCTTTCTGTCGTCGTTAAGACGCGGAATGGAATACATCAGACCCTCCGTATACGGGTGGCTCTTCTTGCAGTCCGTAAAAATAACTCTTGCGGGAGCCTGTTCAACAACCTGACCGCAGTACATAACAACAACGTCGTCCGCCATCTCGTTGATAACTCCGAGGTCGTGCGTGATAAACATTATCGCGGTGCCGTTTTCTCTTTGCAGGTCGTTCATCAGACGGAGTATCTGCGCCTGAATGGTAACGTCAAGCGCCGTGGTCGGTTCGTCCGCTATAAGAATGTCGGGTTTGCAGGCAAGCGCCATGGCTATCATAACACGCTGACGCATACCGCCCGAAAGTTGGTGCGGATATTGTCTCGCAACAACTTCGGGGTTCGGTATCTGAACCGCGCGGAGCATTTCGATACATTTTTCCGCCGCTTCTTTCTTCGACATATTCTGGTGAATCATAAACGGTTCGGAAAGCTGTCTTTTAACCGTGAAGACGGGGTTCAAGCTCGTCATCGGCTCCTGGAAGATGACCGATATACGATTGCCGCGGATATGATACATCTGCTGAGTGGAGAACTTTGAAAGGTCTTTGCCCTCGAATTTGACAGTACCGCCGGCAATATATCCGTTTGCGTCAAGCAGACGGAGTATACTCATGGCGGAAACGCTCTTGCCCGAGCCGGATTCGCCCACGATGCCGAGCGTTTTTCCGCGATAGATCGAATACGAAACGTCGTTTACGGCTTTTACTGTGCCGTTTCTTGTTTTGAAGAACGTGTGGAGATTCTGAACTTCAAGCAAAGGCTCTTCGTTCGGATGTGTTGTTTTTTCGATATTTTCAGCCATTATTTCTCCACCTCCGATTTCGGGTCAAGCACGTCGCGAAGCGTGTCGCCGATTATGTTTATGCAGATAACGACGATAGACAAGAACAGCGCGGGGAACAGCCATCTCCACCAGAAGTTCTGAATAACCTGCGAGTTCTTTGAACCGTCGAGCATATTGCCCCAAGTCGGGCGCGGAAGCTGAACGCCGAAGCCGAGGTACGAAAGCGAGGACTCGGTAAGCATACAACCCGCGAAATCGAGCGTTACCGTTACAAGAATAACGGAAACAATGTTCGGCAGAATGTGCTTGAACGCTATGCGGCTTTCACGGACACCCATTGAACGCGCGGCGGTAACGAATTCCTTTTCGCGCTCCGCAAGTATCTGACCGCGGACAAGTTTTGCAAGACCGGTCCACGAAAGGAGTCCGAGGATTATCATGATTATAAAGATACGGGTATTCTCTTTGACGTCCGAATATTTCAGAACGGCGGAAAGAACAAGCGCAAACGGCAGGAACGGGATAGCGCCGAATATTTCGGTAACACGCATAAGGATCATATCTACCGCGCCGCCGAAGTAGCCGGAAAGACATCCGATGATGATACCGATTATCGTGGAAACGATAACGGCAACGGCGCCGATGGACATGGTCATCATACCGCCGTTCATAAGACGGTTGAACACGTCACGACCCATTTCATCGGTACCCATAAGGTAGCCTTTAAGACCCCAGTTGCCGACGTTTTTGCCGTCCTTGAAAGCATAGTTCTGGAAACCGGAAGCGAATACGGTGTCAACCGAACCGGCATCTTCGAGAGACGAGGGAATATCGCACTGATTTCTGTAACTCTGTCCCCAGCAGTAAACTCTGCCCTGCTCGGTAACAGCCGTGTAGTGGCGGGTACCCGCGGAGATGGAAACTATCTTATCTCCGTCCGCAACGGTGGGAACTTGGTCTTTCATTCCGACAAGAACCACTTCGCCGTCGTCAAGAAGAAGAGCCAAAGATGTTCCGGTTGCGGCAATGTCAACGCATTTGCGGTTGCCTATCGCGTCTTCAACGGAAAGATTGGCGTTGATGTAATCGAATTTTGTGCTTCTGCCTCTGACGAATTTTCCGTTTTCGTCAATACCGTATATACCGTCGTTTGTAAATGCGATTTTAACCAATTTACCGTTTTCCTTGCCCGCTTTGATAACGGAGGAAAGGTTGGTGGCGGAAAGTCCGTCGTTGCCCCAGGCATATATCTTGCCGTCTTCCATAAGAATGGCGGTTACCTGCTGACCGCAGAGAAGTTGTTTTACTTTGGTCGGGTCAACTTTGCCGTCGGACGGAAGTTCATCGGTCATCTTACGGCACATGGCTATCATTGAACCCTTGTCTCCGTACTGACCGTTGTCATATTCGCCCCATGCGTAAACATAACCGTCGTCGCCTATCGCCACAACGTGATCCGAACCTGCGGCAACATGAATGATGTTTGCGTTTTTAACCTCTTCGGGAACGGTAAGAACGTCGCGCTGCGCGTCGTCCTTTGCGTGGTTGAAATAGTAGCCCCATGTATAAACATTGCCGTCGGTGTCAAGACCTACGGTGAACGTACCTCTCGAAGAGATGTCAACCGTTCCGTCTTTCATCGCGGACGGAAGTTTCATCATGTTCATCGTCGGCGAAACGTTGGCGTGAAGCATTTCGCTTCCCGTTTCGGTCAGATCGACGGGCGCAACAATGGGACCTATAATAACAAACAGGAACATTGCGGCAAGAACGATGACCGCTATAAGCGCGGACTTTCTTCTGAAAAATCTCTTGACCGCAAGTTTGCCCGGGCTGTCATATCTTTCATCCGCCGCGGAAACTTCTTTCGAAGCGCCCATAAACATACGGCGGAGCCACTTCAAAGGAGTGAAAACTCTCTTTTCGGAGGACTTATTCTCATTGCTCATTTTTCATTGTCCTCCTTTATTTATTAACGCGAACGCGCGGGTCGGCGATACCGTAAGCGATATCTATGATAAGGTTTCCGATAAGTCCGATGAAAACATAGAACATCTGAAGAAGAAGCACAACTTCAAAATCCTTGTTGTTCAGGGACTGGATATAAAGCCTGCCTACGCCGTTGAGTCCGAAAATATTCTCAATCATAATCGAACCGGAGAATATGCCGAGGAACCAACCTATAACAAGCGTTATAATGGGTATCAGCGCGTTTCGCCAAGCGTGACTGTAAACGACCGTTTTTTCGCGCAGACCTTTCGCTCTCGCGGTTCTTATGCAGTCAAGCGAAAGAGCCTCAGTCATGGAAGCGCGGACATAACGCGTCATACCGCCGAGAGAGGCGAACGTCATCGCGATAAGCGGCAGGCTCATATAATAAAGCTTGTCAAAAAACGCTCTTGCGCCGGTATAGTTCGCGCCGGGGGTTCCCATACCGGAAACGGGGAACCAGCCGAGCATTGTTGCAAAAATCCAGATAAAAACTATACCTATAATAAACGTCGGAATACTGTAACCGACTATCGTGGCTATCTGTATCGCCGTGTCACGCTTGCTTCCGCGGTGAACGGCACAGAAAATACCGAGCGGAATGGTTATTCCGAGCGCAAGTATCGTTGCAAAAATGTTTATAAATATGGTGTTCTTCATCGGCTCTATAAGAACGTCCTTGGCGTCTCTCGAATACTGATAACTGTAACCGAAATTGCCTTGAAGAATACCGTTGTAATGACCGTTTATCGGCGCGACGCCTATCCAGCCGAGATAACGAACGAAAACGTTCTGGTCGGTTCCGAGTTCTTTCCGCTTTTGCTCAATTAGTTGCTCGAACTTTGCGCCGCCGTCTGGCATATGCTTGTATGCGTCTTTTTGCTTTTCAGCCTCTGCGCGTCCTCTGTCAAACGGAATCATTGCATATACAAGATACATCAACAGAGAAAGGATAAGCATAACGACGAGCATATAACCGAGTCTTTTAAGTATATATTTGCCCATACTAAACTCCCCTGATATCAGATTTCCGGCAATATCCGTACGCATCCGCAAAACGGAAAACTCTTGAAAAGAGTCGCACGGAGATTTAATATCTGTACCCCACACCGAAAACGCGGGGGCATACGGATATTCCGGAAAGACCGAAGATGTTTTTACAAAGTTATAATAAAGATGTTTAAAAACGGGGCAGCCGAAACGGCTGCCCCGTCCTTTAAACTATGTAACTGTAAAACAGTTCTGTACTATTTATGCGATTACGCGTTAACGTCAGCATAGATGATAGCTCTTGCCATACCGAAGAACGGGCTGGTTACGAAGCCGGTGATCTTTGCGTTGAATACGTCGTAGTACATGTTGGAGTACAGCGGGATATCGGGCATAAGCTGATTCCATCTTTCGATGTAAGCTTCCCACCACTTGTTGTACTCTTCTTCGGTCTTAGCGTTGTAAACCATACCAATGGAAAGGTAGTCCATACCGAGTTTGCCGCCGGACTGGGTCATAGCTTCTTCAAAAGTAAGTTTTTCAGCAGTAAGATCGTACGGGAATGCTTTGTCATACTCGTCGTAGAGTTTGTTCGAAGAATATCCGAAGTAAGCCTCGTCAAGAGACCAGTTGTAAGCGTAGTCATAAACGGTGTTGTTCCAGCCGGTTGCAAGGTTGAACATACCGAAGGTCGGAGTTCCCGCATAACCGTAGGAAGCGTCACGGTAGATTTCGCCGAGCAGCTGAGTGAAGTCGCCCACGGTCGCACGGATAACAATGCCGAGAGCAGCAACGTCGGAGCTGTTTGCAAGTGTGGTGTTAAGAAGGTCGGTTACGCTGTTGGGCGTGGTGCCGAACCAGTTGATTGCAAGGGGCATGTAGTAATCGTTTCCGATTTTAACGGTCTTGTAGGTAACGCCGTCGGTGTTGTTAACAGACGCATAGGTCTTGTTAACGCCGTCCAAGGTCTCAGCCTCTTCAGCGGTAAGCTTCTTGTAACGAACCGCGTCAACGCCGGTCTGACCAGCCACGAAGGCTTCGCCCTTGGAGTTGTAGATCCAGCCGCCGTCTACAAGTGCTTTTTCAGCGTTTGCAACGGAGAAAGAGTAGTCGATAAGAGTGATGTTGTCTTTAACTGCCTTCCACATCGCGAAGTCCGGGCTGTAAGGTCCGTCAACAACAACGCCGTAACCGCCGGTGAAGGTCTGGCAGAATTCGGTTCTGTTAAGCGCGTAAGAAAGAGCCTGACGTACGGAAGCGAACATGGTAGGACCGAAGTCGCAGTCGAACTGGATCTTACCGTAGCCTGCGCGCTGGTAGTGAACTTCATTGAAGTTCGTTCCGTCAACAACAGCAAGAGCCGCCTTGGTAACGTCGCCGCCGGTGAGAGCGGAAAGAACGTCAACTTCGCCCTTCTTGAGCTGGTCAAGCTGGGTCTCGTCAACGAGTTTTCTGTAAACGATGGTTTCGATGGTCGGCTTCATGCCTTCGAAGTTGCCCTGGAACTCGGGGTTAGCGAGAAGGGTTGCTTCGGAAGTACCCTCATCCCACTTGGAGATGGTGTACGCGCCGGAGAACGGATACTTTGTGGTATCATATCTGTTTGCTTTGATTTCTTCAGCTTTAACGTAAGTAGCGTCTTTGCCTTCGGTCATTGCATAGAAGTCATCGGTGAGGTAGCAGCCGTTGCCGTCGTCTTTAACGTCAACGCCTTCGCCGAGAACGCATGCGAGGAAGTCGGGATCAATTGCACCGTAAGTGTAAGCGAAATAGTACGGATAGTGATCCGAGGAAACGGTAAGAGAGAACTGGTAGTCGCCGAGAAGACGAATGCCCGCGAACTCTTTGGTAGCACCTTCCGGAGCGTCAGCGCCGGTGTATGCTCTGAACGAGGTGTAGCCGACGAAAGCCTGGCCGCTCATACCGGAGTGACCCGCAGCAACGGAAACGGGCGAAGAGAAGGAAAGGATGCCCGCAACGTAGTTTTTAGCGGTGATAGCGGAACCGTCGCTGAATTTAAGACCTTCGTTAAGAGTGATGGAGATGGTGTAAGTGCCGTCCGCATTCTCTGTTTCCTTGTGCTCTTTAACAGAGGTGGCGTTCCACTGATAAGCACCGTTCTGGTCTGTTTCCATCGTGCCGTAGCCGACGGTCAGTTTGTTGATATCCTGGTCGGACGCGCCCGCGGAAGACCCGCCGAAGCCGGGCCAACGGAAGTCGCCGCTGAGCTCTGTCGTGTTACCGAGAATAACTTTTGTGCCTTTTTTGATCTCACGAACTACCTTGACGGGCTTGGTCGTTCCGGTCGGGTTGTTATCATCTTTTTTACAACCGGTCAGCGCACAGCCGACAACCAAAGCCACGAGCAGGAGAAGCGCAATCAATTTCTTGCTCATAGAGATAATACCTCCAAAAAATTTTATAAACTCAGAGCCGCGCCTCCTAATGGCAAGGAGCGCGCCCTGTCGGTTATCCGAAAAAACTTCCCTTTCGGGAAGGGACCCGCGGAAACCAAATCGGACAGACGAACGAAAAATAACGAACGTCTCGCCTTTGACACCGGAAAAAACGGTTCTTCATCTTTTTTCAATTATATAATATCATGTTATGGTTGTCAAGTAACTTTTGTAAATTTTTCATTTTATTCATATTAAAAACACAAACATATATATAAAACAATGATTAAAAAGAATATTTCACGCATAATCACTTTTAATTGCATAAAAAACGGCGTTTTTTGACGAAAGACGCCCCCAAAAAAGGCAAAAAGTAACAGAGACTTTCGTCGGAAAGCAAACAAAACAAGAAAAAAGGCAAAAAATACGGCAGAAGGCTTTCAGAGGAAAGTAAAGAACAGCAAAAACCGCTCGGAATCGGCGGACGAGACTTTCGGCGGAAAGTGCCGAGCAGGCAAAATGAATTAAAATCGAAAGCAACGAATAAATAAGCAGTTTCGACTGTGTCCAAGTAAAAGACTGTTGCTATTACCGCCGTGTTTTCACGGAAAATTTTCGCGCCGCACTATTGATTTTTTCGTTCGGTTGTGATAATATATGCCTGTAATAATATTATAATATCGGAAAGCAGGTTTGAATTTTGAAGATAACCGAGAGATTTCTTAAATACGTTTCGTTTGATACAACATCGGACGAAGACTCGTCCTCCACACCGTCCACTGAAAAACAGAAAGCGTTGGGGGCATTTCTTGCCGACGAACTCAAAAGCATCGGGCTTGAAGAAGTCCGCATGGACGAATACGGCTACGTTTACGGCTACCTGCCCGCAACGGAAGACAGAAAAGACGATGCGACGGTGGGACTTATCGCACACATGGACACTTCCCCCGCAGTTTCAGGTACGGATATAAAGCCGCGTATTATTAAATATGTTGGCGGAGACGTCGAACTCGGTCACGGGGAATACCTGACCGTTTCGGATTTTCCGTCGCTTGAAAAATATATCGGACAGGAACTCATCGTCACGGACGGCTCAACGCTTCTCGGCGCGGACGACAAAGCGGGCGTTGCGGAGATAGTGACCGCCTGCGAATATCTTGTTTCGCACCCAGAGATCTCGCACAGGGCTGTTCGCGTGGGGTTCACCCCCGATGAAGAAGTGGGACGCGGGGCGGACAAATTCGACCTCAAAAACTTCAAGGTCGATTGGGCGTATACAGTTGACGGCGGCGAACTCGGAGAACTCGAATACGAAAACTTCAACGCCGCGGGCGCAAAAATAAAAATCAAAGGCGTAAACATACACCCGGGCGACGCGAAAAACAAGATGAAAAACGCAACTCTCATAGGTGCGGAGTTCATTTCCCGTCTGCCCGCGGCTGAAACGCCCGCGCACACGGAAAAATACGAGGGCTTTTATCACGTCTGCGACATCAAGGGAGATGAAAGTTCCTGCGTTGTCAGCCTGATAATCAGAGACCACGACCGCGAAAAGTTCGAGAACCGCAAAAAATTCGTTGCCGACCTCTGCGATTATATGAATCTTGTTTACGGCGCGGGCACGGTGACGGCGCAGATAAAAGACAGTTATTATAATATGAAAGAATATATCGTTCCGCACATGCACATCATCAGACGTGCGGAAGCGGCAATGAAAGAAAACGGCGTTGAGCCGATAATAGTTCCCGTGCGCGGAGGCACGGACGGCGCAAGACTTTCGGAAATGGGACTTCCCTGCCCGAATCTTTCGACCGGCGGCGCAAATTATCATGGAATACACGAATACGTTCCCGTCAGATCAATGGAAAAGATGACTGATATACTCATATCGCTCGCACGTCAGAAAGACGATGAGCAGTTTTAACAACGGAAGGTAAGAGAAAGATATGAAAATTGTAGTTGTCGGCTGCGGAAAGATAGGTCAATCGGTCGTTGCCAGCCTCGTTTCGGAGGGGCAGGACGTTGTTGCCGTGGATCTTGACGGCGCAACCGTGACACAGATAACAAATGTTTACGACGTCATAGGCGTCTGCGGCAACGGCGTTGACTGCGAAGTGCTGCGCGAAGCGGGCGTTTCGGAAGCGGAACTGCTCGTTGCGGTAACGGGCTCGGACGAATCCAATATGCTGTGCTGTCTTTTTGCGAAAAGGCTCGGCGCGAAGCACACAATCGCCAGAATAAGAAACCCCGAATACAACGAGAGCAGCCTCGGTTTTATGTGCCAGCAGCTCGACCTTGCCATGGCGATAAACCCCGAAATGCTGGCGGCAAAAGAAATATACAATATGCTTCGGCTGCCGTTCGCGGCAACGATAGAGACCTTTTCACGCGGGTATCTTGAAATGATAGAAATGCGTCTGAAACAGGACTCTCCGCTCAACGGGGTTAGGATAATCGACCTGCGCGGACGCTTCAAGGCGGCGTTTCTTATAACCGCTGTGCTCAGAGGAGACAAAGTATATATTCCCGACGGAAATTTTGAGCTGAAAAGCGGAGACAAGATAGGACTTGTCGCGTCCCCCGACGAACTGACAAAACTTATGCGCGCGCTCGGACTTGTTCAGCGTCAGGCGCGCAATGTCATGCTCCTCGGCGGCAGCAGAACGGCGCATTACCTTGCAAAAATGCTTTTGAGCAGCGGCAACACGGTCAAAGTGATTGAAAAAGACAGACCGACGTGTCTCGAACTCTGCGAAGCGCTTCCCGGGGCAGACGTTATCTGCGGCGACGGCGCTGAACAGGAACTTCTGCTCGAAGAGGGCATAAGAAGCATGGACGCGTTCGTTTCGCTGACGGGAATGGACGAAGAAAATATACTTATCTCTATTTTTGCTTCGTCGCTTGCCGTGCCGAAAGTTGTGCCGAAAGTCAACAAGGAAGAACTTGTAGGCATGGCGGAAAAACTCGGTGTTGACAGCATTATCTCACCCAAAAAGACAATTTCCGACCTGCTTGTAAGTTACGTTCGCGCGCTGCTCAACTCGGAGGGCAGCAACGTTGAAACGCTTTACAAGGTCATGGACGGAAAAGCGGAAGCGCTCGAATTCAGCGTTCGCCCCGGTTCGGAAGTGGCGAATATCCCGCTCAAAGACCTTGAACTGAAAAAGAACATACTTGTTGCAGGTATTATCAGGCAAAGAGAAACCATTATTCCCGGGGGTTTGGATATGATTCTTGCGGGCGACCGTGTCGTCGTTATCTCCGCGGACAGAAAACTCGAAGATCTCTCGGATATATTAAAATAGGTAAAAATGAACAAGAGAATGATTTTATCCCTGCTCGGAAAGATAATTCTGCTCGAAGCGGGGCTTATGGCGTTACCTCTTATCGTCGCCGTTATCTACGGAGAAAAAAACGTTGTTTGGGCGTTTTTATGGACAGTTGTCGGGTCATGTGCGCTCGGCGGGCTTATACAGGCGTTCTGCCGTCCGAAAGACAGGGTGATATACGCAAAAGAGGGCTTCATAATCGTTGCGCTTGCGTGGCTGACGATGTCGGCGATAGGCGCCGTTCCGTTCGTTTTGAGCGGAGAGATACACTCTTACGTCGATGCGTTTTTCGAAACGGTCAGCGGATTTACCACAACGGGCTCATCAATATTGCGCAATGTGGAAGAGATGAGCCGAGGGCTGCTTTTCTGGCGCAGTTTCACGCACTGGATAGGCGGCATGGGTGTGCTTGTGCTTATCGTTGCGATACTTCCGTCCTCGTCTTCTTCGCGTTCCATTCATATTCTGCGCGCGGAAATGCCCGGTCCCACCATGGGCAAGCTTGTGCCGAAGATGAGAAACACGGCAAAGATACTTTACATAATCTACATTTGCATGACCGCGGTCGAAATAATACTGTTGCTTTGCGGCGGAATGCCGCTTTTTGACAGCCTTGTTCACGCGTTCGGCACGGCAGGCACGGGCGGTTTCGGAATAAAAGCTGACAGCATCACGTCCTACAATCATTATCTGCAATGGGTCATAACGATTTTTATGTTCCTGTTCGGGATGAATTTCAACGTCTTTTATTTCATTTTGATAGGGCGTTTCAGATCCGCTTTCAGAAATGCGGAACTTATCTGCTACGTCGGCTTGGCGCTCGTCAGCGCGGCGGTCATTGCGGTAAACATTTTTCCGCAGTACGGCAGCGTTTCAGACTCGATAAGGCTTTCGGCGTTCCAAGTCTCCTCGATAATGACGACCACGGGTTACGCCACGGCGGATTTCAACGCATGGCCGATACTTTCAAAAACAATACTGCTTGTGCTGATGTTTATCGGAGCGTGTGCGGGATCTACGGGCGGCGGATTAAAAATTTCGCGTCTGCTGCTGCTGTTTAAGATGTTCGGCAGAGAAAGGAAACGTCTTGTGCATCCGAGAGCCGTCTCCATCGCAAAAATGGACGGCAAAAGAGTTGACGACGCAACTTTGCACGGAACGGGAAACTATCTGGCAATATACTGCATGGTTTTCTTCGTCGGATTTTTGCTGATAAGCGTGTCCCCGCCTGCGGGTTTTGACATAGAAACAAACTTCTCGGCAATGGCGGCTTGCTTCAACAATATCGGACCGGGTCTCGGCATGGTCAGTCCCGCGGCAAGTTTTGCGGACTATTCCGCATTTTCAAAGATAGTGCTTTCCGTTGTGATGCTGCTCGGCAGGCTTGAACTTTCGCCGCTGATGATAGCGATAACACCGTCCGAATGGAGAAAAAACAGATAAACACCAGAATTGCCCCTGCTCGTTTATGCTGAACATTCAGCCTATGCAAGGAGAAGATATGATGAAAGAATACCTCAAAAGCGCCGACGAAGTGTTTGCGGACATAGGTTCGTCTGCAAACGGACTGACCTCGGCAGAGGCGCAAACGCGTCTTGAAAAGAACGGCAAAAACAAACTTGCCGAAGCAAAAAAGCCCTCTGTGATCAAAAAATTCTTTGCCGAACTCGCCGACCCCATGATAATCATTTTGCTTATCGCTGCGGCTGTTTCGGGGGTCACCGCAGCGCTTCAAAACGAATCGTTCACGGATGTTTTCATAATTCTTGCGGTAGTGCTGATAAACGCGGTGCTCGGCGTTGTGCAGGAAAGCAAAGCAGAAAAAGCGATAGAAGCGCTTCAAAAAATCACGGCGGCGACATCAAAAGTTTTGCGTGACGGAAGACCCGTAACGGTCAAGAGCGAAGACCTTGTTGTCGGCGACGTTGTATTGCTTGAAGCGGGCGACGCCGTTCCCGCAGATTGCCGCCTTATCGAAGCGGCAAGCCTGAAAGCGGAAGAATCCGCGTTGACGGGAGAAAGCGTTCCCGTAACAAAATGCGCCGAAAAACTCTGTGCCGACGGCGAAAAAGACGTCCCGCTCGGTGACAGAAAAAATATGGTATACATGGGCAGTTCCGTATCATACGGGCGCGGCGTCGCGGTTGTGACAGCCGTCGGAATGGATACCGAAATGGGTAAGATTGCAGGCGCACTCGCCGCCGCAAAGGATGAAGACACTCCCCTGCAAAAGAAACTGAACCAACTCAGCAAGATTTTGAGCGTACTCGTGCTGGGCGTATGCGTCGTTGTGTTCGCGGTGGATATTCTGCGCATCGTGCCCAATGTGACGTTCGACGCATTGCTCAAAACATTTATGGTCGCGGTCAGCCTTGCCGTGGCGGCAGTTCCCGAGGGGCTTGCGGCGGTCGTTACGATAGTGCTTTCGATGGGCGTTACCAAGATGTCAAAGCGCAACGCCGTTATCCGCAAACTGACGGCGGTCGAAACGCTCGGCTGCACGCAGATAATCTGTTCGGATAAAACGGGAACGCTGACGCAGAACAAAATGACGGTCGTTGAGCGCTCGTCCGCCGATGAAAAATTGCTTGCAACTGCAATGGCGGTCTGCTCGGACGCAAAAGAGGGCGAAAACGGCGAAGCGGTCGGAGAACCGACCGAATGTGCGCTGGTCAACGACGCAATCTCACTCGGACTTGCGGACAGTATAAACGGATACAAACGTATCGGAGAAGCGCCGTTCGACTCAATGCGAAAAATGATGAGCGTCGTAGTCGAAAACGGCGGGCATATCGTGCAATTCACAAAGGGTGCGCCCGACGAAGTGTTGAAAAATTGCACGCATTATCTTGAAAACGGCGAAGAACTCCCGATGACGGAAAAAGTTCGCGAAAAGATTCTTGCAGAAAACAAAAGAATGGCGGACAAAGCGCTGCGCGTACTCTGCGCCGCGAAAAAAGAACATAAAGAAAAACCCGCAAATACAGAACCCTCGGAAATTGAAAACGACCTCTGCTACATAGGTCTTTCGGGCATGATAGACCCGATACGTCCCGAAGTCAAAGCGGCGATAGCCGAGTGTCGTGAAGCGGGCATACGCCCCGTTATGATAACCGGCGACCACAAAGATACCGCCGTTGCAATAGCCAAAGAACTCGGCATAATCACCGACGCATCGCAGGCGATAACGGGTGCGGAACTCGATGATATTTCCGACGAAGATTTTGCGGAAAGAGTCAAGGATTATTCGGTATATGCCCGCGTTCAGCCCGAGCATAAAGTGCGCATAGTCAAAGCGTGGCGCGCGCTCGGAAAAGTTACGGCAATGACAGGTGACGGCGTTAACGACGCCCCGTCAATAAAGAACGCCGACATCGGCGTGGGCATGGGAATAACGGGCACGGATGTGACGAAAAACGTTGCCGATATGGTATTGGCGGACGACAATTTCGCAACAATCGTCTCCGCAGTCGAAGAGGGACGCAGGATATACGACAATATCCGAAAAGCCATACAGTTCCTGCTTGCTTCCAACTTGGCGGAAGTTCTTTCCGTCTTTGCGGCATCGTTGCTCGGGTTCACTATTCTCAATCCCGTCCACCTGCTTTGGATAAACCTTATAACGGACTGTTTCCCAGCCCTTGCGCTCGGAATGGAGCGCGGCGAAGCGGACGCAATGAAACGTCCGCCGAGAGATTCCAAAGACGGCATATTCTCAAACGGTGTCGGCGCGGGCGTTGCAATTCAAGGCTTTTTTATCGCGCTTCTGACGTTTGTATCCTACTTTGTAGGGCACTTTATGGAAGCGGGCAAGTGGGAAATAACCGAAAGTCCCGACGGCATGACCATGGCATTTTTGACGCTTTCGCTCGTCGAACTTTTCCATGCGTTCAATATGCGTTCCCGCGAACGCTCCGTGTTCACGATAAAGAAGCAGAACGGCTGGCTCTGGGGTTCGCTACTGCTCGCATTTGTTCTGACTTCCGCCGTCATATTCGTTCCCGCGTTTGCAACGGCGTTCGGTTTTGAAACAATAAGCCTGAACGAATTTGCCGTTGCGCTCGCGCTCGCCGTGGCGATAATCCCGCTTGTGGAACTCGAAAAACTCATCGCACGGGCAATAAATAAGAAAAAGGGAAAATAAGCCGACTTTTCTGTTTTTTTTAAAAGGAGATGCCCGATGAAAAAACTTTTTTCTTGCAATACGAAAAAACGATTTTGAAACAGTCAAAGCGCTTATCGGGAAAAACCCGAACTCGTGAATTGCACCGAAAAACAGACACCGAATACACCGTCACGAAAATTTACGTTTCCTTTTCAAATTTATTTTGCGGCGGTATTGACAAACGACAAAAAATCTGCTATACTTTATAAGCGCTTGGGGGCGTAGCTCATCTGGGAGAGCGCTACATTCGCATTGTAGAGGTAGTGAGTTCGAGTCTCATCGTCTCCACCATCGTAACCACACTCGAAAAAGTCACCTGAACCGTTGATATTATCAACTTCGGAGAGGGTGACTTTTTCTCCGTTATTGGAGTAATTGAATGCAAATGTAACACTTTCGTCATAGACAAAAACGGCATTGAGAAACGTATCTATAAGTTTCTTTTGTACGTCCGTATCGTCAATATCCTTTGAAGCGAGATCTTCAAGGAAGAAACGTATATGCTCTTTTGTCAACTGTATTTTTTCTTGCGCTTCAATGGACGCGAGTTCGCTTTCTATTTCTGACTGCTGCGCTGTCAACTCGGCTGTTCTGTCCTTGAATAACGGGCTGATCATTCCCTGCTCGATCGCTTTCAGGATGTTTTCCTGCGCAAGATGTATCTCCGCAAGTTTTTTGTTGAGCATGATTCGCTCATCGTCGTTGTTGTGCTCCTCGCGGTACACAGCATATACTTTATCAATAATCATATCGAGGAGATCTTCATTGTGCAGTATCTCCGCGATTTTGTTAATTACGAGTTTTTCAATCTTATCTTTCGGAACAGGCTTCTTTTTGCAAGCCTGTTTTTTGTTTTTTCTGTCGGTGCAAGTGTAGTAATAGTACACCTTGCCGGTCTTGCCGACGCCGCTCTCCCCTATCATCGGTTCTCCGCAGCGTCCGCAAAAAATTTTATCGGTAAGTAAAAAATCTGCTTTCTTTCCTTTTGCGGATCTTGCCGTCTGATTCTTTTTTAACATTTCTTGCACCCTCTCGAATGTTTCTTTATCAATAATGGCGGGTATTCCGCCCTCAACAAGTATATCGTCTTTGTATTTGTATACACCTATATATTTCTCGTTCTTCAAAAGCCGCTTAAAACTGTTTTTGTTGAATTTATTGCCCCGAAGTGTCCGTAACCCCTTATTGTTCACCGTTCTTATTACATCGGCAAGGGGCATTCCGTTCGCGTACATCTCGAATATCATCTTAACGGTCGGCGCAGTCTCTTCGTCGATGACGAATTTCTTTGTTTTCGGGTCGGTTCGATACCCGAGCGGACGGTTGCCGCCCGTGCATTGACATTTCTCCGCGCTTGCCCGCTGTCCGCGTCGAATATTTTGCGATAATTGCAGGCTGTAATATTCCGCCATGCCTTCAAGCACACTTTCGAGGATGACCCCCTCGGGGCTGTCGGGAATGCTTTCCGCGACGTAAACAACTTTGACGCCGTTTTTCTTACAACGGTACTTATTGAAGGCTATTTCTTCCCTATTGCGTCCGAAACGGTCGATTTTCCAAAGTATAATCGTTTCAAACTGTTTTTTTGCCGTATCTCGAAGCATTTTTTGAAATTGTTCGCGATTGTCGTTTCGCCCCGTCATTGCGCGGTCGATATATTCGTGTATAATCTTGATACCGTGTGCCGCAGCATACTTATACGCTTCCGCAAGTTGCCCCTCGATGCTCTGTTCTCCCTGCCTGTGACTTGAATATCGGGCATAAACGACCGCTTTCTTTTTTGGTTCTTCCTTTATTTCTTTTTTCATAAAAATTACTCCTACGGAAAATAGTTCTGTTTCTTTTAAGCTCTCATTTTTGTTATAATTGCATAGTCCGTGCAAAAAATAAAAAAAAAGAAAGGAATTGCAAAATGAGAGACCCGGACTATGACAAGTTAAGTGAGATCGTATTTCGAGTGTTGTTCGAATCAAAGATAAACGAGTTTCCGATAAATATGGTAGGCTTGTGTCAGTCGCGAGGAATAAAAATCAAATACCTACCTGACGAAGATATGCGCGAAGGCTGCTGTCAGGTACATGAGGGAAAACCGTATATCTTTATCAAGAGAAACGGCTTGCGACGCAGAAAGAGATTTACTATCGCGCACGAACTCGGACACATAATGCTCGGACATATCGAGGCTTGCAAGACAGAAGAAATAGAACGATCTGTCTTTTCGGCGGTCGAGGAACGCGAAGCGAATGCTTTTGCAGAGCGGTTACTCGCTCCTTTGTGTATACTTGAAGCCCTTGGGGTCACGGAGGCAGAGCAGATAATGCACCTATGCGACGTCAGCCGAGCGGTTGCAAACAGAAGACTGCGTTATTTACAGTCGTGGTATCAATGGTGGAATGAATTAGATTTTACCGCGGAAAGACACCGCCTTGTTGCTCAATTCAGAGGATATATCAGAACGATAAAGGGCTATTATTAAAGATCGGTTTCATCGACGTCGGGAAGATTCTTGTAGAACTCGATTTCTTCCTCTGTCATTTCAACGTCTTTGACGCCCTCGCCGCGTCCCGCCGTTCTTACGATATATGTTTTTGGTTTTATATCCGAAACGGTCGGAGAAAGTTTTTTCTCCGGCTGTTTTTCTATGCCAAGCAAAGTATCAACTGCGTTCTGCATCGCGGGATGTTTTCTGTATGCAAGTATAACAATTTTTTCTTTTTCAGAAAAATCAGAAGCATTTATAATTTGCCTTTCGCAAGGAACATCATACCCCATAAGCCAAACTTCCGAAACATTAAGCGCAACTGCTAATTTATGCAAAGCAAGCTGCTTTGCCTCGTAAGTGCCATTTACATACTGCGATAATTGAGCCTTTGAAAGCCCTGTTTTTCGAGAGAGTTCCGCCGCTGTCACATCTCTTAATTTCATCGCTTCTTGAAGTCTCTCTTTGAAATTTGCTGACATAATATATTATCTCCAATTGTGTTTTTTTGCATTTGTATTATACAATAAAATTAAGTAAATTTCAAGGCACAAATAAAAAAGTTAAAGAAATTCCAAAAAAAGTATTGACAAGTAAAAAAACATGTGCTATAATTCAGTTAAAGAAACTTAACTCAAAGGAGGTTTTTTAGTTGTTCAATTATTCAAAATTAAGGGGCAGAATAAAAGAAAAATGCTCTACACAAAATGAATTTGCCTGTAAATTAGGGATTTCTTCCGTGTTGTTATCTGGGAAATTAAACAACAAATCGCAATGGTCCCAAAGGGATATAGTTTCCGCATGCTCAATTCTTGATATTGATGCAAGCGATATACCCTCTTATTTTTTTTGCGAAATTAGTTAAGCAACCTTAACGTTATATAATGGAGAATAAAAAATGCTAACCCCAACATTAGAATTTTATCATTTTTCAGAGACAAAGACGGTCGAGCTGAAAAAAGACAAGAAGATTGACTTTCGCAGCACACCTATCACGGACATTGATTTTGATAAGGCTTCGAGGATCGCTTTTCGCCCCCTTATGAGAACACTTGAACCTATGATATTGAAGTTTTTCGAAGACCCTGAAAACAACCGTCGTTTTGAAGAGTGGAAACGTAAACGCGAAGAGGATGCGGCAACAGTATGACACTTAACTATCTTATTTTCGCTTCTCCCGAGCACGTTTATATATCGGTAAACGGACGACTTATTTCCACGCATAACAGAGCGAAGATGTTCGAAGATTTCAAACAAACATACTCGGAAGAGGGTGTTGCGAAATTTTTCAACACATACGGGATATTACCTGTAATGTTCCATGCGGCAATGGACGGAGACGGACGGAGAAAGAGCCTGCCGGCAACGCTGATAGAGATTCAATGGCTTTGCCGCCCTCACCCCGATTACATCGGCAACGTCTGTTCTGAAATCGACTGCCCTCTTAAAGATGTCTGTCTCGGCGAAAAACAGTATTTTCTGAACGTAGAAAATTTGACCGTGACAGGCTCATTCAGTTGAAAGGAGAAAAGATAATGCAAAAAATTCAAAAACGCGATGTTCTTCTTACCTTCGCATTGATTGCGCTGTACATAGTTTCCTGTATTGTTTGCAGATAACAAATAAAAGAGGTGGTAACCGTGAATGTGGGAAGATGGTCCCGTAAAGAAGACGAATGGCTTATCGCAAATTACAGAAATTATTCTAATTCCGAGATAGCGGACATTCTCGACCGCCGTGTTAAGTCGATTGAGACGCGGGCGGCAAAACTCGGACTTCGAAAACGTGAGTTTACCCGTCGCGGAATCCAATGTTGGGAGTGCAGAAACTTTTTTATTTTCGCGCACGACCATGCAATAATGATGTATTGTCGAAAAGATATCCGGGCTATAACGAACATGGAATCTACTTGCGGCAATGCCGAACGGTTGTAAATTTTTATAAAGGTGGTATAAAATGACAGTATATATGGCTGTTACGGCAGACAAGTTTGAATTGCCTGTTGCCGTGGCTGACACGGCGGAAGAACTTGCGCAAATGCTCGGAGTGAAAGCACAGAGTGTCCGCGTGGGGGTATGGCGATATAAGAATAATGTTTTGCGGCGGACGAAATATGTTGCCGTGAATATATAAAGGTGGTAATAAAAATGACAGCAAAAGAAAAAATCGAAGCGCAGCAGGAAAAGGCTGCAAAGAACTCTCCGGCGTGGTGCGTCGGGGAGCAGCTGAAAGACATGATAGCGAACGAGCCGCACATCGAGGATATTATATCCCGAGATCTTGATATTGAGCAGATGTCCATATCGGAAGCGGAAAAGAAAATCAAAGCGTTTGCGGACAAGAATCGTCACGGCTCTGTCGGGTTCTGCCCGCCGCAGGAAGCGGACAGAATATTGAGGGAGTTTTACGGACTGCCGAAGCAAGAGGAAAAGCATGACGGCGGGTTTGTAAATCTCGACGATTTCATATAAGAGGTATCGGGCGTGGAAGAGTTGAATTTCGAAAAACTTCTGCCGTCAGAACCGACAGAAAAAGAGAAAAAAATAATCGCAAAGGAGTTTCTGACCGCCGATGCGGTTGTGTACCGCGCAGGAGTGTACATAAATCCGCTGTCGGGCATCGGTGAAAAGATGTGCAAATGCACCTGTTCTGCCTGCGGGGAAACATTTTTGCTTGACCGCGTTGAGACAGACGGCTGCCATAGGTATTCGCGCAGTAATTTCGGCTGTTTGGTTGGCAGTGAGGCGATATATTCGGGAAGTGCGGCAATATGTCCGGAATGCGGTAAGAAAGTTGATTTTATTCACGTTTCGGATTTTGGAGCTTACCCGAATTATTATATCAACAATGAAAAAATACTGACGCTCAGAATCGTTAAGAACTGCCTTGCCCTTATTTTCTGGCTGTGCAGCAGATCTGTAAACAAAGACGGTATAGCGTTCAATGAATATACTCCGTATGAGACTTATGTCTTCGCGGGGAAGAAGTGCAAACGCTTTGTCGGTTATGAAAAAAAAGGTATGTATTATTACCGTGTAATACCGTTGGGATATTGGGAAAAGCGGTCAAAGAGCGAGGACCGCATCGGCAAAGGCTTTTCTTCGGCTGTTGTTCCAAGCAAAAACATACTGAACGGAACGCCTTTTGAGAATTGCCGGCTGAATAAATATTTGAACGACGCGAAAGACGATGCGTTTCCCGTCACATATATGAAACTTTGGCAGAAGCATAAGACTGTGGAGGGGCTTATAGATACAGGCGCGTCAATCCTTATGTCGTCATTTTTCGAGAGAAATGCTTCTCCCGCATCTTATTCGTACAATAACACGGATTTCAGATATTCGTCGCGCGTTACAGGCATTGACTTCAAACAAACAAAGCCGCACAAGATGCTCGGCTTGTCAAGACCCGAATATGCGGAAGTCATTAAACGTGAGTACGATTCGCCCGACTTACTGCGCTATCAAAAATTAAAACCGTTCGGGCTGACGTTTGATGACGCGGAACAGATCGGCTTTTTCGACCGTGAACTTATCGAAATAAGCAAATACGGCACAAACGTAAAAACCGTAGTAAATTATCTCCGAAAACTGCAAAGCAAGGAAAAGAGCAAAGAAACACTCGGAAGTTATGCGGGAATGCTTCGGGACTACTATAAACTGTGCGACAAACTGAATATCTCCGTAGATAAGGACACCTTTTTCCCGAAGGATCTGAAAAAAGAACATGACCGACTTGTTAAAGAAGACAGAAGGCGGGAAAAAGAAAAAGAGCGGGAAAAAGATGCGGAAAAAAGTAAACGCATTTCGGAACGTGCGAAAATTCTTGCAGCACTTGTAAGCAGCAACGGCGTTTTGATGATACACCCCGCGGCTTCGCTTAACGAACTGAAAAATGAGGGGAAATGCCTGCATCATTGCGTGGCGACTTATGCGGAGAGCGTTGCGAACGGTGAGACGGATATATTCTTTGTTCGCAAAGTATCCGAACCGGACAAGCCGTTTTACACGCTTGAACTTGACGAAAAAAACTGCATTGTGAAACAAAACCGAGGTAAAGGAAACTGCGCAAGAACGCCGGAAGTAAGAGCGTTTGAAGAACAATGGCTTGAATTTGTTAAACAGAACATAAAGAAAATCAGAAAACGGAAGGTGGCAGCGAATGGATAACATTATTGAAAAGGGCGGGCGCAATATCGAGGTCGTGACAAACGAGATAAAAAGCCTTGTGTCCTCGGCACAGTCCGTAATGCTCGGGTATGCGGTCGAGATAGGGCGGCGCCTTGCGGAGGCGAAAGACCTTTTACCCCACGGCGAGTGGGGAACGTGGCTCCGCGAAAAGGTTGAATTTTCGCAGAGTTCGGCAAACAATTTTATGAAGCTTTTTGAGGAGTATGGCGACAAGCAGTTTACGCTGTTCGGCGCGGCTGTTTCAAATTCCCAAACGTTTGGGAATTTGAGTTATACCAAGGCTTTGCGGCTGCTTGCGGTGCCCGAAGAGGAGCGCGAAGAGTTCGCGGAAGAACACGACGTTGAGAATATTTCCGTGAGGGAACTTGACAGGGTTATCAAGGAGCGTGACGAGGCTTTGAAACGCGCCGAAGAAGCGGAAAAAGAAGCCCTTGAAGCGGCTGCGGCGGAAGCAAAGGTATCGGACGCGGAAGAACGCGTTGCGGAGCTTGAAGAACTTTTGCAGAAGAAGAATGATGAAATAGCCGAAGCGGCAGCAAAAGCCGACGCGAACGTAAAGGCGACGGCAGACCTTGAAGCGAAGATAAAGGAACTGAAAAAGAATCCGAAGATACCGAAAGAAATGCTTGACAGACTACGCAGCGAAGCGGAAGCGGAAGTGCGGAAGAATGCGGCGGCAGCGGAAGAGAAAAGAAAACAGGAGATCGAGACTTTGAAAGCCGCAAAAGCGGAGGCGGAAAGAAAGGTTACGGAAGCGCGAAACGAAGCGGAAGCGTTGAGAAAGAAAGCGGAACTGAACGACGCTGACGCGATGCGCTTCAAGGCGCTTTTTGAAAACCTGCAAGAGACTGCGGCGAAAATAAAAGAAACAATAGGTAAGGTCAGAGAAAAGAATCCCGAATTGGCGGGCAAGTTTTCCGCTGCACTTTCGGCGGTTGCGAAGCAGATCGGAGCGTGAAAGCAGAAGATGAATGAGATAATGTTATCCGTGCGCCCGAAGTGGTGCGAACTTATAGCAAGCGGAAAGAAAAAGATAGAGGCACGAAAAACAATTCCAAAGTGTGATGTGCCGTTTAAGGTTTATATTTATTGCACGAAAGACCGTAGGTTAACATTTTGGAAATCAAAAAGATATTGTTATTCTGACGACCATAGTCATAACCTTTTTGACACGAACTGCAACGGCAAAGTTATCGGAGAGTTTGTTTGCGATTATATATATCATAATATGTCCTACGATTGTGAAGATTCTTGCGTTTCAACTTCTGACCTTATGAAATATGCGAACGGCAAACGTCTGCGTGGTTGGCGCATTTCTGACCTTATAATCTACGACAAGCCAAAACAGTTGAGTGAGTTTTGGAAAGCGAATGTTGTATGTCACCGCGGCACCCAGAAAAATGATTGTGACGGTTGTTGGGACTGTGAAATAACAAGACCTCCGCAATGTTTCTGTTACGTTGAAAGGAGAAGAGAAAATGACTTGTCAAGATTGCATTCATCATAACGTGTGCTACTATGCCGGTCGTTTGAAAACAAAGGATAGCGACGGGGAAAAGAGAATTATTGCTGAAACAAATAATGTAGAGGATACTTGCGAAAACTTTCAAGACCGTTCTTTATATGTGAAACTTCCGTGCAAGGAAGGGGATTCACTTTTCATGCTTAATCGCGATAAAACGAAGGTGCAAGAAATGATTTTCGAAAAGCCTGATATAAGATGTCATTGCAAAAAAGATGATGAATTTGCTTGTTGTATGCCTGTTTGCACGTCATATCAAAACGGTATTTGTGCATATAGGTTTAACAACGATTTTAGGGAGATTGGCAAAACCGTATTTTTCTCACGCGAGGAAGCGGAGCGGGCGTTGAAGGAGCGTGAAAGTAATGACGAATGAAGAGTTATTCGTTGACAACTTCGCGGGCGGAGGCGGAGCAAGTACGGGAATTGAAATGGCAATAGGACGCAGCGTGGATATTGCGATTAACCACGACCCCGACGCGATTGCGATGCACAGAGCAAATCACCCGTTAACAAAGCATTACTGTGAAGATGTTTGGCAGGTAGACCCTGTTGAAGCCTGTTCGGGGAAGCCTGTTGCATTGGCGTGGTTTTCTCCCGACTGTAAGCACTTTTCACGCGCAAAAGGCGGGAAGCCCGTTGATAAGAAGATTCGAGGACTTGCATGGGTTGCGATAAAATGGGCGTGTTCGGTCAGACCTCGTGTGATAATGCTTGAAAATGTTCCGGAAATACGGACATGGGGACCTCTTGACGAAGACGGGAAGCCGATTAAAGAAAAAGCGGGAGAAACTTTTGACGGATTCATTCGTGCATTGACAACAGGCATTCCGAAAAACCACCCTGCCTATATGGAGATGTGCAGCGCATTGTCCGTAAACGCGGAATCGGAAACCGCAAGAAGATTGCAGCGCGGTTTGGGATATTCGCTTGAATACAAAATACTAAAATCCTGTGACTACGGCGCACCGACATCGAGGACACGTTTTTATTTGGTTGCAAGGTGTGACGGTTTCCCCATTGTTTGGGCTGAACCGCCGTTTGCTGACAAAAACAGTGAAGATGTGAAGAACGGAAGAAAGAAACCGTACCGGACGGTTGCCGAGTGCATCGACTGGTCGATACCCGCACAAAGCATCTTCGAGCGCAAAAAGCCGCTTGCAGAAAACACTATGCGGAGGATCGCGCGTGGCATTCAGAAATTCGTAATTGACAACCCTGAACCGTTCATCGTGACCGTCAACCATTCTGGCGAAGGCTTCAGAGGACAGAGTACGGATGAGCCGCTCGGAACTATTACGGCAAAGAACGGATACGGCGTGGTCACGCCGACGATCATGTGCAATAACACAAACAACGTCGGCGCGAGCGTCGAGACACCCCTCCCTACCGTCACAACAGGAAACCGCAACTATCTCGTAGCCCCTTCCATCGTCCCCATCGGATACGGAGAACGCGAAGGGCAGGCACCAAGAGTGAACAAGGTCGACGAACCTCTCGGAACGGTAGTAACAAGCGGAAAGCACTACCTCGTCGCCCCGACGCTGATCCAGTACCATAGCGAGACCGCCAAAGATGAAGTGCGCGGGCAAGAGCTGACAGAGCCACTCATGACGCAGGACACATCGAATAGATATGCCCTCTCGGTGGCACACATCATGAAGAACTACGGCGGAGGATACAACGGCGCAGGAAGCGCAGCGGATGCCCCGCTTGGCACGGTTACAGCCAAAGACCACAACTCCCTCGTTACCGCCCACATCATGACGATGCGGAACAACATGGACGGTCAGCCCATCGACGAGCCTCTGACAACCATCTCCTGCAGCGGAGCGCACCACGCAGAGGTTCAAGCATTCCTCGTGAAATACTTCTCCACAGGCGCGGCAAAATCGGTCAATGAACCGCTTGATACGGTGACGACAAAGGATCGCTTCGCGCTGGTAACCATTCACGGTGAGGAGTACATAATCACGGACATAAAAATGAGAATGCTTCAGCCGCGCGAACTTTTCAACGCGCAAGGTTTCCCGGGCGATTACATTATAGATAAAGACGATAAGGGAAAACCGTATGCCCGTGACAAGCAGGTCGCAAGGTGCGGGAACGCCGTAACGCCACAGGTGCCTGCGGCTCTTGTCAGAGCAAATTTGCCCGAATATTGTATGGAGGTCAAAAAATGAAAGCTATAATTCCGACGCTGTCAAAGCGGCAGTTAAGGCAAGCGGCAGAAGAAGTCAAACGCACCTACGATAACGAAAACCGCAAGGCACTTATGCGCGTGATTTATATTTCAGTCATCGCTTTGCATCGCAACGCCGGTTACGGTGCCGAACGGTGCCGCAAACATATAAAACACATACGGGACATAATAGACGAATACGGCGGGAACCGCGAGTGTAATCTCGATTGGGACAAGGGAAACGTCGCAGACGTAATGCTGAAACGCGAGCTTGACGAAATCGGCATTACTTCGCCCGATGAGCCGCTGTGGAAGGAGCAGCGGAGCGATAAGAATTATTAAGTTATGTTAAATATATGCTTGGAGGTATTAAAAAAAATGGAATTGGCGATGACGAAAGATGAAATAATATCGTCGTGGAAGAATGCGATAAGCGCGAAGAAGCAGGTCGGAATACTTGCGGATTTGAACGACTGCCCGAAAAGCGAGATAGTGCGCATTCTCTACGAGGGGGGGGGTACTCTCCGGACAGGCGGTATATCAATACAGAAAGAGCGGGCTTTTGCCGCCCGCGGCGGAGGCGGACATGACGGAAGAGTTTGAAAAGAAAGTCGCGGCGGAGGGAGTGCCGGGCGAGGATAAGAAAAACAGATGTGCGGAATGCTTGTTTTTTGAGAGCGGCATCGTTGACATATACGGAAACATGCACGGAACCTGTTATAACGACCGTGTGTTTGACGTGCTTGCGAACAGTCCCGCTTGCGGCGACGCTCGGCGAGATAAAAGCGAACACGCTTTTGAAGAGGGAAAAGGAGCGGACGGAGTTTCTGCGCGGACGGTTGGCGAAGTATGAAGCGGTCAGATTCGGAGACTGCGAAGTGTTTATAGATTTGAAAGGCGGGAAGATATGAACGTCAACAAAGTTGTTGTTATGGGACGTTTGACGTATGACCCGGAAGTGCGGCAGAGCGGGAACGGAAAAGCATACAGCCGCGTATCGGTTGCCGTGAACCGCCCGAGGGCGAAAGACGCGACGGAGAGCGCGGCGGACTTTATTGACTGCGTGGCGTTCGGCGAGCGCGCGGAATTTCTCGGAAAGCATTTCCGGAAAGGCGCGGCAATAATCATATTCGGCACGTTGCGGACAGCGACGCGGACGATAGGAGATAAAAAGGTCAAAACGACAGATGTCTTTATCGAGGAAATACAGTTCGGCGAATCAAAGAGGGACAAGCCCGAAGCGGCGGCGTCTGCGGAAACGGGCGGAGCGGCGGCAGAGGAGAAGAAAGACGGGGACGAATATCTTGCCGACCTTGCGGCGGCTGATGATTCCGATCTTCCGTTTTAGGAGGGATATATAATATGAAAGTATATGAACTTATGAATATGCTGTCGGGTATGGAAGCAGGTCAGGAAGCGAAACTTAATTTCGAAGTCAAGACATCGAGGCTTGCGGAACTTGCGAACGAAGAGACAGGCGACGGAGGATATATCACCGTTGGGATAATGCCGTATGAGTGCGATAAGGCGAACGCTATTCTCTTCTGTGTGGAACGATAAGTCTACATATTATATATAATGCACTTTGACAGTTGAATACGGGGCGGAAACGGAGCTGCGGGGCGGCTCTATTCCGACCTTGTAATCAATCGTATTAAATGGACGATATGCGGAGGTGGTTTCTGAAATGCAAAGTTTTGAAAAAACGGAAGATGAAAAAACGCGCTGCGCTGCTCCGTCCCATCCTGTCCCGTCCTTTCGGGCGATACTGAACAGGGTGACGGAAAATATACAGCTTGAATGCTTCGATGAAGAAGACAGAGCGTTTGCGATAGAACTTGCGCGAATAATCGCGGACGTGCTTGTGCGCCCGGATGAGGGCTTTGTTAAAATAGAGGGGCGGCATGTGCCGACGCAGACCGTGAAAGAAGTTTACGGCGAAATCGAGCATGAAAATGTGTTACAGGTTATACGGACTTTTGAAAAGACGGAGACGCTTATCAAACATCGCAGAATGTATCTGCAAACCGCGCTGTACAACAGCGTGATGGAGACGGTGAGCGACACCGTGAACAAGTTCGCCGTGTTCGGCGCGTAGAAATAAAATCAAAAAGAAAGGCGGGAAAGAAAATGCAGAGAGAGAAACGAACCGTAAGCGGCAGATTGCTCGAAGCGGATTTCTTTCCCGTTTTTCGGTCGGGCAGAGCGATGCCGACGCGCGCGCCGAAAGAAAAGCAGAGTTCGGCGGCACAGGCAAAGTATAACCGACAACAGGCTATAAAAAAACTTATAAGGCTTGTCAATGCCAACTTCGACGACGGGGACTACCTGATGCATCCGACGTATGTGCAGGCGCAGGCGCCGAAAGATTGGGACGAAGCACAGCGGAATATTCGAAACTATGTTCGCCGCGTGCGCGACGCGCGGAAAAGAAAACTGCGCGAGGTGGAACAGAGCATCGAAGACACGGAAGCGCTTTGCCGCGTTGCGCCGAATAAGTATATCGAGCAGACTTTATCGCGTCTTGTACGAACGGCGGAAAAGTTGTCCGCGCCTTTGAAGTACGCGATAGCGATTGAAGAGGTTACATACAAAACGGGCGAGAAAAAAGGACAGACGAACTATCACTATCACCTGTTTATCACGGGAGGGCTTTCTCGCTCGGCGATGGAGAACCTGTGGAACAAGGGAGAACGCGTGAACTGCGACAGATTCCGTCCGGACACGTTCGGTCCCGAAGCGGCGGCGCGATATATCTCGAAGCAATGCGCGGGCAAGAAGAGAATTATCTATTCGCGAAATCTCGAAGAACCGAAAGTGAAAATCAAAGACGGCGGCGTGACGAAGCGACAGATTGAAAAATGGTGCGTCTCTCGCGTTGACGATGCGGAGTTTTGGGAGAAGCGATACAAGGGATATAAGTTTGTGAGGGCGTTCCCGAGGTGGAATGAGTACAATGCGAATTGGTATCTCTCGGTCGTTATGTATAAGACCGACGACGAAAGCCATATCCCCGCGTGGTCTGCCGACGTGTGGGCGGGTTAGAAATGAGGTGATGAAGTGAGAAGAAATGAGGAAATCGAGCAGACGCACTTGTTTACATGGGCGTTTTATGAAGCGGCAGCGCATCCGGAACTGAAAAATCTGTTTGCCGTGCCGAACGGCGGGTTACGCAGTAAAACCGAAGCGGCGCGGCTGAAAGCGGCAGGGGTGAAAGCGGGTGTGCCCGACATAATGCTTGCCGTGGCGCGAAGCGGCTTTCACGGGCTGTTCATTGAGTTAAAAGTCGGAAAGAATAAGACGTCTGCATCGCAAGATGAATGGATAGAGCGTCTTATGCTTGCCGGCTATAAGTGCGCGGTCTGTTACGGTTTTGAAACGGCGAAATACGAAATTGAAAAATATCTCGGCATAATCCGGGACTGAAAGGAGATAAAGCAATGAGCGAAGCAACGAACAATGAGAATATCGAGGTTGAGGACGGAATGGAGACTTGCCCGCATTGCGGACAGTTACATATCAAGGGCGGACGCTGTGACTGTGAACCCTCGGTGGCAGAGTATCTGCGAAAAGACAAAATAGCGCGAGCGGTATTAACTCTGAACGGAATGTGCAGGGACTTGCCGTCCGAAGTTTTTGACCTGCTTGCGAAAGCGTGCAGCCTTATAGGCTATGAGTACGCGGATAAAGTATCTTTGACGGTGGACGGAACCGTGCTGACAGTTAAAGGCTGCGCGAATTATATAACCGTAGACCGCACGGACAAGCAGAAGAAGTCGGAGACGGTCTGATGTATCTTGTATACGGGCTTACCGACCGCGTGCGCCTGCTTATGCGCGAGCACAGAATGACGACGGCTGAACTTGCGCGGCGGGTGCGAATGCCGAGGGCGACGGTGACGAGAATACTCTTGATGAAGCAATCGCCATCTGTCAAGTTTGTTTTGCGAACGGCGCAAGTTTTTAGCACAACAACAGATTTCTTGATTTTGGGAAAGTTATAGTTCTTTAAGATACGGGCGGAGCATCCGCCCATATCTTTTTATTTTTGTAAAAAAACTATGGAGAAAGTGGGGTTGGTTAAAAACAGCACACTTTTTCATCTACGATGAATATGCAGGATAGGTTTGAAATATTTTCGGCTTGGGGAAATCACGCGGAATTAAACGGGGAGGGCTGCTCGCGTGCGTGACGGCGGAACAGCATGGTTCTATAAAACGCCGGCATGGCGGCGTGCCCGCGACGCTTATATCAAAAAGCGTGAAGCGATAGACGGCGGGTTGTGTGAAGTTTGCCACAGTGACCGAGGGCGCATAGTTCACCACATCATGTGGCTAACTTCGAAGAATGTTTACGATGAAGATATCTCGCTTAACGAAAAGAACTTTCGGTACGAATGTCAAACGTGCCACAACCGTGAGAAAGATCCTGCCGATGAATACAGCGTGCCGAGATTTTTTTTTGACGACGAAGGGAATGTAATACTCCCCCCATCGGACGAAAAATAATCAAAGCCGAATGAACGAGTGCGAAGGTACGAAAGTTTCCGCAGGTGTGACGAGAGGGGGTGTAGTCTGAAAATGAGCGAAAAAGACAAAGAAAGCCTGATAAAAAAAGAAAAAAGCAGACTTCGGAAAGTGTTTTCGGAAATTGATCCGAACAAATTAAAAATTATAAAGCCTCTTATTGAAAGAGCTGCTTTTATGACGGTTTCATGCGAAGAACTTGAAAAAATCATAGCAGAAAAAGGCTACACCGAAGCATATCAAAACGGAGAAAATCAAAAAGGCATTAAGAAAACTCCGGAAACGGAAATATACAACGCCATGGCTAAAAACCTTAACGCGATAGTTAAGCAGCTTGTCGAACTCTGCCCTGCGGCGAAGAAAAAGAGCAAACTTGAAGAATTGATGTTCCGTGAATAAGTACGGAGCGATCGGCGAGTATTACGACGCGATAATTTCCGGTTTGGTAACTGTCGGAGAAGACATATTAACGGTGTATAAGATCTTAATTGATGATCTTGACAACCGCAGATGCTTTTACAATTTTCACAAAGCACAAAAGGCAATCGCCTTTATCGAAAATTTTTGTCACCACAGTAAAGGGCGAAATGACCTCTTCAAACTTGAATTATGGCAAAAGGCTTGTATTTCCGCGATATTCGGTATTGTTGATCCTTTCGGAAACAGAAGATTTCGAGAGGTTTTTCTTGTTATTGCAAGAAAAAACGGAAAGAGTTTACTTGCCTCGGGAATTGCGCTTTATTTGGCATACTGTGACGGTGAAATCGGCGCGGATATATATTGTATCGCACCTAAACTTGATCAAGCGGCGATAGTTTATGACGGGTGTTATGCGATGATTAAGGCGGAGGAAGAACTTCGCCCTCATGCCAAAAAAACAAGAGAAGGCATCGAAATTGATTTCTCGGGGGCTATTATCCGAAAAATCGCTTTCAATGAAAAAAAATCGGACGGATACAATCCGCACGGCTGTATTTGTGATGAGATCGCGTCGTGGAACGCTGCGGCGGGACTTAAACAATATGAAGTGCTAAAATCAGCTCTTGGCGCAAGGCGTCAGCCCCTGATACTGTCAATTTCGACAGCCGGGTATATCGACAACGGTATCTACGATGAACTGATGATGCGTTCAACTGCGTTCCTTTACGGCGAAGAAGACCGGGAATACCGTTTTTTGCCGCTGATATACAAAATTGACGATGAAGACAAATGGAACGATATCGAGGAATTAAGAAAAAGCAATCCGAACATGGGCGTTTCTCTGCCCGAATCTTACTACCGCGATGAAATAATAGTCGCGGAAAAATCATTAAGCAAGAAAAATGAATTTCTATGTAAGTACGGGAACATAAAAGTCAACAGCAGTGTTGCATGGTTGCCCGCAAGTGTTGTTCGAAAAGCAAGTGAGTTAACATTTTCTATTGAAGACTTTCGCGAGACTTACTGTGTCGGAGGAATCGACCTTTCGCAAACAACGGACCTGACAAGTTGCTGCGTGATTATCGAGCAAAATAAAAAACTGTTCACATTTTCAAAGTTTTTTATGCCGGCAAACAAAATCAAAGAACTGCAAGAGGCAGAGGGCGTGCCCTATGAATTGTTTGTTCAGCGAGGAATTTTGACACCGTCAGGCGATAATTACATAGACTATGAGGATTGCTATAAATGGTTCGTCGGACTTGTGGAGGACTTCGAAATTCTACCGCAAATGATAGGTTACGACAGATACACAGCACAGTATCTCATTAAGGACCTGCAAACGTATGGTTTTCACACGGATGATGTTTTTCAGGGAGACAACTTAACACCTGTTATTAGGGAGTGCGAGGGGCTTCTTCGGGACGGAACTCTTCAACTCGGACAAAATCCCCTGCTTATCTCCCATTTTATGAATACCGCAATAATCTCGAATATGATGACGCGTAAGTGTAGGATCTCAAAAATACAGTCGCGAAAACATATTGACGGTTGCGCTGCCGTGCTTGACGCGCTGACTGTAAGACAGAAGCACAGCGAACAGATCGGAGACCGGTTAAGAAATGAGGATAACAACGAATGAGTGTTTTTGATATGGTTTTCGGAAAACGAAAACAAAAAAAGCAACTCTTTAAGTATTTTGAGTTGCTTAACGGCTACACCCCCGTTTTTACCACCTTTGACGGGGGTGTGTACGAAATGGAGTTGACAAGGGCGTGTATAGGTGCTTTTGCCCGACACGCGTCAAAACTTACTCCATCGTTTTCGGGTGCAGACAGCCTCGGAATCGAAAAAATAATAAGTCCGAAAGTCAATCCGTGGATGACGACATCGCAGTTCATATACAGAGTAGCAACAATTCTTGACGCAACAAACACATGTTATCTCATTCCTCTGCTTGACAAGTACGACAATCCCGTTGGCTGCTATCCGATACAACCAAAGATGACGGAAATTGTCGAGGATGAGCAAGGACAGCAGTATCTTCGATACACCTTCGCAAAAGGGCAAAAGGCTGCAATCGAATTGTCACGCGTGGGAATCCTGACAAACTATCAATATACTTCGGATTATCAAGGCGAAGACAACAGGGCGCTTCAACCGACGATGGACCTCATCAACACTCAAAATCAAGGTATCGCCGAAGGAATTAAGACCTCGGCGGCGTATCGCTTTATGGCGACGCTCTCAAATCTCACTAAAAGCAAGGACGTTAAAGAAGAGCGCAAGCGGTTTACAGAAGAAAATTTTTCCGCCGAAGACGGCGGAATGCTGCTTTTCCCAAACACATACAACAATGTTCAGCAGATTAAGTCACAAGCGCAGATTATTGACCCCGAACAGGTCAAGACGATCGAGGAGCGGGCTTTCAAATATTTCGGCTGCAATCTTGACATTCTCGAAAATAAAGCGGTCGGAGATGCTTGGAGTGCATACTACGAAGGGAAAATCGAGCCTTTTGCAATACAGCTGTCAGAGGTAATGACTTCGATGTTTTACACTCCGCAGATGATAAGCGGAGGAAACGCCATTGTATGGAGCAGTAACCGACTGCAATATATGACAAATGCAGACAAGCTCTCTGTCAGCGCACAAATGTTTGATAGAGGTATATTCAACCGAAATATGATTATGGATATATGGAATCTTCCGCACGTCGAAGACGGGGATCTATACTACATCCGCAAAGAGTATACGGAGATACAAAAGTTAGAAGAAGGAGAACAAAAAAGATGACACCGGCAGACAAAACAAAATTTAAGTCCTTTGCACAGGTCAGAACGCTTGTGCTCAATCCTGAAATAAAAGAAAAACTTATCGATAGTGAATACTACATCGAGGGGTATGCCGCGACATTTGAGAGATATCTTCTGTTTAAGGCAGAAGACGGTGAAGATGTTTTTGAAATGTTCGAGCGAAACTGCTTTGACAATGCAGATATGTCGGACATTGTATTGCATCTCAATCACGGAGGTCATGTCTTTGCGAGAACCTCAAACGGCACGCTTATCGTTCAGGTCAGAGAGCACGGATTATTTTTTGCGGCTGATTTGTCGAAGACGGAATCCGGACGCAAGATGTACGAAGAAATCAAGACAGGTATGATAACAAAATGTTCGTGGATGTTTCGTCCGAGGGAATATTATTACGACGCGCCGACAAGAACGATTGTTCACAGGTCGGTTGAAAAAGTTTACGACGTGTCCCCTGTCACCTTTCCGGCGAACGAGGGAACCGAGGTAGAAGCGAAGTGCAGGAGTTTTGTTGACGGAGTGATCGGCGAAAATGCCCGGAGAGAGGCAGAAAAGGTAAATGCGGAACTTCGCGAAAAAATAAAAATCAAAATTAAAATCAACAAAGGAGAATAAAACGATGAACAGAATTGAAGAAATCAATGCACGCCTCGCGGAAATCGAGGGTCTTCTCGACAAAGCGACGGGTGATGAACTTGCAAGTCTTCGCACAGAAGTTGACAACCTTACACAGGAAAGAGCTACGCTTTTGTCCGAAGCGCAGACGAGACAGCAGGCTCGCTCCGCGATTGCGAACGGTGCGGGTACGGTAATACCGACCCCCGCAGCCGCAGATCCGACGAGAGAGGCAAGGGCGAAAGAACTTGTTAAGACAGGACATATGACCGTTGAAACAAGAAGCACGCTTGTGTCGAGCGGTAAGCTTGCTACACCGACCGCTGTTTCAGGAATCAATGACGTGGTCGGCGCGTCCGTGTCAAGCATTGTAGACCTTGTTCACACAGAGGATTGCACGGGTATGGGAAGTAACAAAGTTGCTTACATAGATAGCGACGCGGATGCGGCAGCGGAACAGACCGAAGGATCTGGCGCGACTGAAAAAGACGCCACCTTCGGATTCGTAACTATCACGCCTAAAAGTATAGCCGTTGTTTCTGCGATCAGCAAGCAGGCGAAGAAACAATCCCCGCTTGTGTACGAAAATAAGGTTCTTACACAGTCCCTTGTCTCGTTGCGAAAAAAGGCTGCCGCTGTCATAGTGGACGCACTCAAAGATTCGTCCCTTACGGCAAGTGTGACGGCGACCATTGACACCACAAAAAAAGGTGTTATCAATGAAAAGACCCTCCGTCAGATTACCCTCGCGCACGGAGGTGACGACGCCGTTGTCGGCGAGGGCTATCTTTTCCTGAACAAGAAAGACCTTATCGCCTTCGGAGACATTCGCGGCACGAGCGAGAAAAAAGCCGTGTACGAGATTACACCTGACGGGCAGAATCCGAATACGGGTACTATCAAAGATGGAGGACTTATTGTAAGATATTGCATCTGCAATGACCTGACAGCCCTTGCAGGAACGGCACAGTCAAGCACCGCAGCTGTAAAGACGATGTGCTACGGTAACCCGCAATGCTTCGAGCTTGACCTTTTCTCGGATTACGAAATAAATGTTTCCTCGGATTTTGCCATCAACAAATTGATGGATACTATCGTAGGAGACACGCAGCTCGGAGGCGCCGTAACGTATAAGAACGGATTCACCTTCCTTACCATCGCGCAGGGCTCCTAAAAGGCAGGATGAATAATCGTGGCTAATACAGAAACTATCGCCGCTGTTAAAACGGGGCTTCGTATTCGACATGACATGCTTGACGCTGATATCGCAAGGCAGGTTACTGCCTGCCTTGCGGATCTTCGGATGTCGGGCGTCACAGACAAAAAAGACGATACTGATCCGCTAATAAGACAGGCGTGTGTAATTTGGTGCAGAATACAGTATGCAAACGACGAAACACGGGCGGAGCGGCTGCAAAAAGCCTATGACGCACTAAAAGCGTCAATGACACTATCCGGAGACTACCGCTATGAAGAATGATGTTGTAACGCTTGTTGATATTCTTTCGACAGGGAAAGAAATAAAGACGGAAGTTTATGCCGAGGTTAAGAGCGTTGGCAGAAATGAGTTCTTCTCTGCGGCTCAAACAGGATTAAAACCTGAACTTGTCGTAATTGTTAACACAAACGAATATGACGAACAGCAAAGAGTTGATATACCGTCATATATGCCGCGAAATGGGCGTTTCACCATATATCGCACATACGACCGTGATGATGGTGATACCGAGCTTTATCTGCATAAAAAAGTCGGTGTACGGACGTGATATGAGTGAATGGATAACTATCAAGCCGGAAGATTTTTCCGATGCACTTTCCGACACTTTGCAACTGTACAGCGATCGATTGACGAAAGAAGTTAAGGATGCGGTAAGCGATGCAGGCAACTATGCTCTTCGGGAGGTCCGTGCGATTGCTCCGACAGGAAAAGGAAAATCCCGAAGAAGAGGCAAAAGCCGAGCTCACGGAAAATACCGCAAGAGTTTAGAGTTGTCCGTCGTTAAGGATGATATTTTTTCGAGAGAAGTCAAGATATATTCAAAAACGGAATATCAACTTGTACACCTCCTCGAAAAGGGACATAACATCGTCAGAAATGGCAAAGTCGTAGGACAAGCATCACCTCACCCGCACATGAAGGTCGTCGAACTGCGAGCGCAAGCAAAGCTTAATCATGATGTCGAGAGGATTATCAAAAAATGAAAGTTAAAAACATAATCGAGGCTCTTCTCGCCAAGACGAATATCCCGTTTACAGAGCGTCGTTGGAACGAATATAAGGATCGTTCTATCCCCTCTCCGCCGTATATCGTGTGGTTTGTCGAGGTTGAGGAGGGGTTCGGAGCTGATGAAAAGGTTCTCGCAAAACAAAGCACCGTTACAGTTGAGCTATACGCAGACACCCGCGACTATGAAAGCGAAGAGGTTGTTGAAGATGTTATAGCGCCTTACGAATGGACTAAATATATCGGAGAAATAGAAGACGAAAGTCTCATCTATGTTTCTTACACTTTTGATTTATACACGAAAAAAGGAGATTAAAAACAATGAGTAAACGTGATTCAGACGTGATTACCCTTGGCAGCGGCAAAGCGTATATGATGGAGTTTTCCGGAACCCTGCCGGAACTTACTGCTATTTGCGCAGAGGGAAATCTTTTAGGATGGATTAAGGGAGGTGCCGCCCTTACTTACACAGAGAACACTTATACGGAAAAAGATGACCTCGGTAAAGTAATGAAGATCATCACCACAGAGGAAGAGGCGAAGTTGAAACTCGGATTGATAACATGGAACGGCAATACTCTGTCCAAACTCACCGACCGTGCCGCAGTATCTGAAAAGGATGGAAAGCGAACCCTTAAAATAGGCGGTGCACCGCACGGTAAAAACAAGAACTACGTCGTTTGCTTCCACCACGAAGATAAAGAGGATGGCGATGTTTGGATTATGATTGTAGGCAGAAACACAGCAGGGCTGTCACTTTCGTTTTCTATGACCGCAGGCTCGCAGGTTGACCCCGAATTTACGGCTGTTCCGCAGGATGACGACGGAACTCTCGTCCAGTTCATTGAAGAGATTCCGAGCGGGACACCTGGGCAAGATCAGTCTGTTTGAAAGGTGAGCGCAAAAGTGGCAGTAAGCACACAGCGCGCACGAAAAAGGAGAATAAAAAAATGAGAGCCATTCTCGATTTTAACAAACTCACGCAGCCGGAAATGCCCGTTCTTATGCGCGACAAAAAACAAACCTTGTTTCGGGTAAAACTACCTACGGTTGAGATATTCGAAAAACTACAAAAAAACGCTGACATTCTCGAACACATATCAGACGATCATGATGCGCTTGAAAAAGCGCGTGCGCTTGCGGCAATCCTCATATCGAACAACAAGGATCTCTACGAGATTTCGGGAGAGGAAATCGGCGATTCTTTCGGACTTACTGCCGAAGACCTCATAGTCTTTTTTACGGAGTATACAACCTTCGTAAAAGAAAACACCCAAACAAAAAACTGATACTCCCGCACGCTCCGCATGACGGAGACGATGCGGGACACGGGTTTGAGGTAACGACTGTTTGGAAGAAAATCGTGTCCGACTATTCAAGGCTGTCGTTCCGAGAGATCGACAGCCTTGATATAGTTGATTTTCTTGTGCTTCGCAGGGATGCTTATATAGATAGGCTTGAACGCACAGACAAGGGAACGGAATATCTGAAAACAGCATGGCGCTTACAGCAGACAGACATTGACCGCGAAGGGTTGCGCAAAAAATTCGGAACAAAGGAGAAAATCAAAGATGGCGGCAGACAAGACAAAGATTAAAGGATTAACCATCGAGATCGGCGCCGACACAAAGAAACTCGGAGACGCGCTTAAAAGCGTGTGGGACAAAAGCGCGTCCCTTTCGGGTGAACTGAAAAATGTAAATAAGTTACTGAAACTTGATCCGACAAATACCGAACTTCTCGCACAAAAGCAAAAAATCCTTGCGGAGGCTGTCAGTAATTCCACAGAAGAAGTTGAAATGCTTCGAGAGGCGGAAAAGAACGCGGCGGAGCAGTTAAAACGTGGAGACATCGGAGAGGAAACCTTTCGTTCCCTGCAACGCGAAACCATCAAGGCTGAACAAAACCTTCGGCGACTTGAAAAAGAAGCAGCAGACGTCGCGAAAGGAATAAACGATCTCGGCGACGAATCCAATAAATCATCAAAAAAAATTAAAGATGTAGACGAAAAAGCGGAAAAGGCAGAAAAAGGTCTGTCAAAACTTGATGTCGCAGCCGGAACACTCGCGGGAAATCTCGCGAGTAAACTCGTATCTGCCATGGGTAATTGCATATCCGAGCTATCGTCTCTCACACAAGAAACACAGGAATATCGCGAAGACATCGGAAAGCTTGAAACAGCTTTTCAATCGGCGAACCTCTCGACAGAGCTCGCGACGAAAACATATAAGGATTTTTATTCGGTTCTTGGAGAAGAAGATAGAAGCGTTGAAGCGGTTAACCACCTTGCGAAGTTCGTTTCCACAGAAAAGGACATGGCGACATGGACAGATATCTGCACCGGTATCTGGGGAACGTTCGGAGATTCGCTTCCCATCGAGGGGTTGACGGAGGCTGCAAACGAAACCGCCAAAACTGGCGAATTGACGGGCGTTTTAACCGACGCACTCAACTGGGCATCGGCAGCAGGCGAAACATTCGGAGTAAGACTGAAAGCAAACACAAAGGCAAACGAAGAATATAATAAAAAAGTTACCGAGGCAAAAAGCGCCGAAGACTTTTTCAAAATTGCACTTTCAGAGTTGTCGACAGAGCAAGAACGCTCTGCGTTTATAACAGAGACCCTGAACGAACTCTATGCTGACGCAGCGCAGAAGTACAGAGATAACAATGCAGGTATTATCGAGGCGCGCAAAGCAACTTCTGAATACACAGACGCACAGGCGGCTCTCGGCGTGGCGATGGAGCCTGTTCAAACTAAACTTACAGCGTTCAAAGCAAGTTTTGTTAAAGAGTTTACTCCGCAGCTGAAAAAGCAAGTTATCCCTGCGGTTCAGGAATTTATCGCAACACTTGAAAAAAACAGTACAATCAAAAAGTTCTCCGATAGTCTCGCAAATACCGCGAAAAAGGTGCTTCCGGTTGTTGCAAATGCCATATCCTTTGTGATCGAAAACCTTGAAGCGCTTATCAATATAACTTTTTCTGTCGTCGCCGCTTTTGCCGCGCTTAACGCTGCGATGAAGGTTACATCAGCTGTAACGGCTGTAACAACGGCGGTCAAAGGATTGACGGCAGGGGTCGGACTTGCAACAAAGGCACAAGTCTTGTGGAATGCCGCGATGTCCGCAAACCCGATAGGAGCTGTTATAACCGCAATAGCGCTCCTTGTTGCGGGAATAGCGGTACTGTGTGTGTCATTGGGTGAAGAAAAAACGGAAACCGAAAAACTCACAGAGGCGGAAAAAGAACATTATGACGCATTGTCTGAAACGGCAAAAGCGTATGATGAGGCAAAACAAGCAGCGATGGAAAAGGCGGAGGCAGAATTATCATCGCTTGCCCAAACGGAAAGGCTCTATCAGGAGTTGCTGCGCCTTACCGACGCAAACGGAAAGGTAAAAGAAAGCGATCAAGCGCGAGTACAATTTATTATTTCCCAGCTCAATGACGCCCTCGGTCTTGAAATTAAAATGATTGATGGCATTGTAGCGGGATATGAAAAAATCCCCGGTGCGATAGAAGAAGCTATCGCTGCCGAAAAAGCGCGGATAATGCTCCAACCTTATTTGGAGGCGTATTCGACAGCGGTGCAAAAAGTATCGGAGACCGAAGCGGAATATAAAAAATACGCACTCTTAACGTCGGAGACATGGGATGAACTCGTTGAAAAAAGCAAAAAATATGAAGAAGCCCGTGAAAGGTACAACAATGCCGGATGGAGTAGAAGAGAACGAGAAGAAGCCTCTGATGCGCTTGCGCAGGCAAAAAAAGATCTCGAAGATATTTCGGAGTTGTACAACGAACGAGATCACATCACTCGGGCACTTGAAGCGGATCTTAAAAAATACAACGATGACATAAGCAAGTATGAAAAGGCGCAAACACTCCTCTTGGAAGGAAAAACGAATGAAGCAATAAACATTCTTGCTCAATACAACAAGGGTATTACAACAACTGCCGCAGCGACAGAAAAAGCGGTTAAGGAGCAAAGAGAAGCAGCCAAAAAAGAGTATCTTGAATTGGAGGCAGTTCTTGCGCGAATGGAAGAAAAATATAAAGACACCGAAGCATCCATGACCGCAGAGCAAAAAAAACAAGCAGACGAAAGAATCAAAGAAGTTAAAAGTCAGATTGTCGAAGCGAAGGACAAATACCAGGAACTCGGTAAGAACATGGTGGAGGGTATCGCAGCCGGAATCCAAAGCAAGCATTATGCGCTCGTTCAGCCAATCAACGAAGTTGTAAACGAAGCTGTTCGCGCTGCAAAACAAGCAGCGCAAATAAAGTCCCCGTCAAAGGTATTTCGCGATGAAGTCGGCAAATTTCTCGCTCTCGGCATAGCGGACGGCATCACGGGCGAGACCGAAGAATTAAAGCGCAGGGCGCGAGAGCAGATCGCCGAAATTAAAAATGCGTACAATGCGGATGGACAAACGAGAATGAATATAGTTACTTCATACGAAAGCTCTGCACTATCAGACTATTCGCGTATCGAGGCTAAACTTGACACGCTTGCAGAAATCTTAACAGGTAGCCAAAAGCAGAGTATATATCTCGACGGACGTGTTCTTGTCGGAGAAACGATTGACGACATCGACGAACGTCTCGGCGAACGCCGCGCCCTTGCCGAGGGAGGTGTATTCTGATGACTAAAAGAGGGTTTATTCTCGGCGAATATGACACGGCGGCAGACGGACATTTCACACTTAATAAGTGGTCCTTGTCCGAACCGAAGCAGAAGACCAATTATCTCAACATCGCTTACGGAGATGGGGAAATTGATTACACAGACGTGTACGACAACACACCTCGATACGAGATGCGAACATTGAGCATAACGCTGATTTCGTCTTTCGCGACACGCAATGCACGTCGGCTGATTATCGAGGATATGGTAAACAACCTTGACGGTTTTTTAACATTGATTGCCTTTCCGGATTTTCCTCGAAAAACAATGTCGGGAAGAATTTCTGTAACCGACAAGACGGAATCGCCGTACTATTCGACGGTTGTCATCACGGGAAAAATGGAACCGTACCTGTGGAGCGAATATCGAACACAGCTCGTTGTTCCGCCGAGTGATGGAAATGCAGAAATAACCATTTCGAACAATGGAAGACCGGCAACGGAGCTCGTATGTGATGCGAGTAATTACTTTACAATCTTCAAAGGGTCTTCTCAAAGCTATACTTCCCCCGCAAAAGGAGGGGTAAACCTCCAAACAGGAATATACATTCCTCGCGGAAAATCTGTCATCAGGATTTCCGGCGCGCCTACAACGATTAAGTGGAAAGAAGGAACCTTAACCCCATGATAACAATTAAGCGAAATAACGAGATAATCTACACATCCGAAGAACAATGGAAAGATCCTTTACTTGAAATTAAAGTCAAAAGGACAACGAACGCAATAAACTCGGGAAATATAACTTTTCCTCTCGAACATAAAGTAATCGCCGCAGGTGGGCTTGCCCCCTATAAAGACTGTATCCGGATCTATCGTGATGATGATATTGTGTTTTGGGGACGCCCTCTTCTCCCCTCTCAAACTTACAATGGGTCTGTGACATATCAACTTGAAGGCGAACTTGCTTTCCTTAAAGATGTTTGTCGGTTTTCCGCGCCGTATACTGTCGGTGCGATCCGCCCTGCCCTGCTCGGCTGCATTGAGGCTTATAACGAAGATAAAGGCACATCGACCAATGCACTATTCGAACTTATCGGAGAGACCGACTGTCCGACAAAGGGAAATAATACATACGACTTTTTCGGTGGTTGGGAGAACGGACAGAGTATCTATAAATGTATCACAGACGCAGGATCAACAATAGGACTGCTTTTTCATTACGATCTAAAATCAAACGTGCGCCGTATATGGTTAAGAGACGATTTTTTTCCGTCGGATGGAAAAACGACATTTGAAAGCGGCAAAAATATAACCGACGTAAAAATAAATTCAACGAGTGGGGACTTCGCAACCAAAATCCTCGCAAAAAATAAAGACGGAACGCTCGAACGAATGGTGTACGATTATCAAAGTGTTCGAAAATACGGCAATATAATCGGACTTGAAGAAGTTGACACATCAGATGTTGATGAATTGATAGCCTACGCGAATCAGCGTCTCGCCGAAAGGAAAAAAGTTGTAACCGAATTTACTGCATCAGCGGTCGTGACCCCCGATCTTATTCCCGGGAAAAAATACAAGGTAAAAATCCCTTTCCTCGGAATAGATGACGAATATGGTTTGACCGCTATCGAAGAGGATTTCTTGAACCCGACAAGATCGAAAGCGACGTTATCATCCTCGATATTGACAGCAGCGATTGCGTCAAAAAGAAAGATATCCTCGATAAAATAAGGAGAAAAAAATGGAATTTAAGATTACTGTAAGTAAACGAATTGCGCAGACTACATCAACAGAATCTCTTATCTGCGGTAATGATGGCGACACGCTTACCGTCACGTTTGACGATGAATGGACAAACATCTCCGCAAAAACCGCTCGTCTTGTATGGATTAAAGGCGGCGAGTATACATATATAGATGTCCCGTTTACGGGAACTTCCTGCCCGCTGCCTGCGGTAATACAAGCAAAAATGCTTTTTGTTGGTTTTTTTGCGGGCGATAGCACCGAAAACACGCTAAAAACCTCTACTCCCGCACAGATTCCGTGTATAAGTTCGATCCTCGATGTTCCCTCCGAAGCATTCACACCTGATGTCTACCGAAACATCCTCGATATTATCGCAAACAAGGTAGACAAGGTTACGGGAAAGGGACTTTCGACAAACGACTACACAGATAGCGCAAAGTCTCTTCTTGAAGAAACTGTACCTCAGGAGCTGGATAGAATAGACGCAAAAATCACAGAGGTCGAAGGAAACGTTTACTCAAACTTCAAAAACAAGGTTGACAAAGTCGCGGGTAAGGGGCTTTCGACGAATGACTTCACAACGGAGTTGAAAGACAAACTCGACGGAGTGGAGGCAGGTGCGAACAAGACCATCATAGACGCTGAACTATCCTCAACGTCGGAAAACCCCGTACGGAACAAAGCCGTTAAGGCTGCGCTTGCTAACAAAGCGGGCGCGGAGCAACTCGAAAAAGTTATTAACGCTTGCTGTGATGTTAAAACCGTATCGGGTGGAAATTACAACCTTATGAAAGTTAGCGAAGTATCATTTTCAAGTAGATTACAAGACAATGTAGAAGGCATTGTTTCCTCTACTGCTGCAAACTTTGTTACTGGCTGGATACCTGTTACCTATGGCAAATATTATGCGTTCAGCATTAAAGCCAATGGAGAAAGAACGACTTATCCAAATGCTCCGCTAATTCAGCGTATAAACGCAAAAAAGTCCGATGGAACCATATTAGTGTACAATAAATACCCTGAAATAGTTTACGATAAAAATAATCAGGTTGCCATTTTTGTACCCACTGACGTTGTGGAGATGATGATACATATCAACGCCACAGTGGTTACTGACGTAAGCACCGCAGAAAAACTTAAAGTCATTGAACCTATGGTTGTCGAAGGTAAAACGGCAGACGAAGCAAGAACAAATGCAATAACAAAAACATATGTGGACGGGGACGCTGTTGTTCCAAGCGAGTTAGCATATACGTTAAAACACGACGATACAAAAGCGGATAAGGAACAGACAAGCCCATACCGCAGGTCGGTTAATTGGGGAATAGTTCCGTCTGCTTATTACAAGGGTGTCAATTCACAATATGCGACCACTTTCACCAAAAATACTACATACGCGACTTTTATTGCGGCGTGGAAAACACTTGTCACGGGTCATAGTGGCTATGTTACAGAAACAACACTCGGTCAAGCGTCGGACGAACAGAACATATATCTATACGATTTTAAACCCGCAAAACTTTCAAATCAAAAAACCGCTATCCCGAAAATAATCATTGTCGCAGGACAGCACGGTTTTGAGAAATCAAATATATACGGTCTGTATTGTTTTGTCGATAATTTATTAAATAGATGGAGACAGCATTCTGTACTTGAATATTTGAGAAATCATGTGGAATTGATGATTATTCCCGTGCTGAACACCTATGGCTTTGACCATTTAACTTATAAAAACGGAAACGGAGTAAATCTTAATAGGAACTATGATTCGCACTGGCAGTTGAATGCCGACCCGACATCGGAACAGTACGGTGGCGCGGCACCCTTCGACCAACCCGAAACGCAAATAGTTCGAACATTGTTGCAAGGAAACACGGATGCTTCACTCGTTATAGATTTTCACACAAACGGTTCGTCTTCTGTCGCGCAATATAGTTACATCAACTATTACGGAGTTTGCCAAAGTACAGATGCTTATTACAACAGACTGCTTGATGCGGTCGCATATCAACTATCATCAATAAGCGCAAATTTCAATGTTGATTATGAACTTAATCAACCCAATACAATTTTAGGCTTTTTAAATAATTCGGCGGGTATTGGGTTATTAAGAGACTGGGCGACTGACAACAATTTCGCAGGTATGCTTCTTGAGGGGTTTAACGGTTTTCCGAACGATGCGGAATTTACAGAAGATGTCCTCAAAGCAAATGAAGAAATTTTGGTGAATTGGCTGATTACAGCTGCCAATTATTTAGGAAATCAAGGTATATAAGGGGGTGAGCGAATGACGGAAGCGATAGTTGTGGCACTTATTACGGGCGGTCTCGCTCTTGTCGGAACTGTTATTTCGGTTCTTGCCTCGTCTCGTAAGACAGAACAGAGATTACAGGCAAAACAGGCGGTTACCGAGGAGCGAATAACCGAACTGACTCGGGAAGTGCGCGAACATAACAATTTCGCAAAGCGCATGCCCGTGGTGGAAGAACAGGTAAAAGTAATGAATCACAGAATAAAAGATTTAGAACAGGAGATGTTTCATCATGAAAATTAACTGGAAAGTAAGACTGAAAAACAAAACGTTTTGGCTCGCGATAGTGCCTGCGCTGCTGCTTGTTATTCAGACGGTAGCGAGCCTGTTCGGCTACGCATGGGACTTTGTTGTTCTCAATCAGCAGATAGCGGCGGTTATTAACGCCGTGTTTGCGGTGCTTGCGATTCTCGGAGTGGTTACAGACCCGACGACCGCGGGTATGACGGACAGCGACAGAGCCATGACTTATGAAAAGCCGAAGGAGGATTGAAAATGAGCAAAAACTATCTGACGTTTCCGATGAAGATTATGGGCATAACCCAGACCTACGACGGAAAAACTTCGCACTATATCAGTTCGCACGGAACGCCTGCGGATTATCCGATAGACATCGCGGGTAAGGACATCGGCAGAGAACCGTTTTATTGCCCCTGCGATGAAATGGAAGTTGTCAAAATCGCCGGTGACGTAACGGGTAACAATCACGCGAACGGCGCGTGGCTGGTTTCTACTTCCGAGGTCGATTTCGCCGACGGAACAAGGGATATATGCACGATAAAATTTGTGCATATGAACAATTCCGATTTCGGCAGAAACGGCATTTACGTCGGACGCAAATACAAGCGCGGCGAACTTATCGGGCACGAAGGTACGTCTCACGCAAGCGGCAACCATGTTCACATGTCCGCGGGCAAGGGCGGTCTGAAAGGCAGCGGCTGGCAGAAGAACACACTGGGAAGTTGGGTTATAACCACGACGCACGGGACGGATAAGCCTGAAAGGATGTTCTTTGTCGACCCGAAATTCACGGTCATTAAGAATGCAAGAGGCTTGAAGTTCAAACAGTTGCCAAAGGAGGAAAAGAAGAAAGTGATTAAATTCGGCGTTATCAGCGGTGAAGTAAAAACCAAAGTTACGACCGACGCGCTTGCTCTTCGTAGCAAAGCGCAGACGCAGAACGGCAAGAGATTTTTTTACATCCCGAAGGGACGCACCATCAAGGTCGTGCAGGAAGCGATTAGCAAGGCGGACGGGTATACTTGGGACTGCGTTATCGTTGAGTATGGCGGCAAGGAGTACATCGGGTACGCGGAGGCGGAGTTTTTGAAATGAATAGATAAGAGACCGTTCTCACGGTCTCTTATTTTTGGTATTGACTTTTTTAAGACATTGTACTATAATATGGAAAATATTGTAGGAGGCAATGTCGTTGAATATCGTTAAGAACGGAAAAGAATTTACGGTTGAAGAGAAAAAGAACCATTGGAATGTGTTTCGCATTGAGGGTACTTCGGGCGTGTGTTTGAAGATATATAAGACGGCGTGCCCGACGATTGAGGACGTTGTAAAGAGGGTGCGGGAAAGTGATTTTCTTGCGCCCTAAATGGCTCTATTTTTCAACAGTTTCGCAATTATCATTCGCGGGGCTATCTGTTTTTTCTTCGCAATTCCTATTTATCAATACTTCCGTATTCTCTATCAGTTGTCCGAATCCATACATACAAAAAGAGAGAATCCATGACAAAATTGAACCGACGACCATAACGACGACGCCTGTATACGATTCTGTCGAAGCGAGGATCGCGGTACCCCAAACGAAAGAAGCAAGAATACCCAACCAAATAAGCACTTGCGCCGACGCCTTAATCTTTGCCGAAATGTCATTAAACATAAAAAACACTCCTTAAATTTATTTTTCTTAAAATACAAACTTGTTGTATTTTTAATATGTTACAAATTGTTCACAAAAACCTATTGACATACTCCTGAAAGTATGGTATAATATATACATAAAGAACAAAGGAGGTGTTAAAAATGAAAAAGCGAAAAGAAAAGCCTACCGCTTTTGAGATCGCAGAACTTGTTATCAAGATAGTTACTGCAATAATTTCCTTGATAACGCTCATCCGAAAGTGGTAGGCAAAGCGGGGCGAAAGCCCCGCCCCCTTAGGGGGCAATAGTATTATAACACAAATAAGGAGGTTTTTCAAGTGGGAAAAAGCAATAATTTATTTTCCATGTTTATACTGCTTATGCTTTCTGCATATTACGGCATGACAACGCTGCTTAAAATCGGTATAATTCTCAATCTTGCACTTCTCGTTGTGGATATATTCAGAACAGTTTGGGGGTGGCGAAATGGAAGAAAAGAAGAAGCGTAAAACAAAGACGTCTTCTGCGGTCAAAAGACGCTACAACGCAAAGACATACGGCACAATAACAGTTTGTCTACCGAAGGCAATGGTCGAAGAATTCAAGACAAAGTGCGTCCGCGAGGGTATTTCTCAGGCGCAGATCGTAAGAGAAGCGGTCGAAGCGTTTTTGAAAAAATAAAATCATCGCAATGCGGACGTGGTTAAGAATACATTCTTGTAGACTATAAAGAGTTCGAGTGACGGGCGCAATTCTCCACCAAAAAACCGTACACATAAAGTGTACGGTTTTTTTTATTCTGAAAAGGCTCAAAAAGGACGGTTTTTTCACCACAAAATCAAAGCATTTAGGGAACATTTTTGTCAGCGAACGTGCTGCGGCTGCAGAATGACGAACAAACCTCTTTGTCGATATAAAAAAAAGCCGCAACTGAAAAGTTGCGGCTTTTGCTGACTTCACGCGAATAAATTCTCTTCTTTTCATAAAACATATTTGAATCGCAGTTTTGTTATGCCTTTATTTTTTCAAAAACGCTTCGACCGCTTCCCTTACGATCTGCGCTTGAGAAATGCCTTCGCGGACACATTTAGCCTTGAATTCCTCGACCATATCCTTGGGCAGACAAGCCGTTATTGCGCCGTATGTCTTTGCGTTGTAGCGTCTCTTGACAGCAGAAGAGGTTTTTGTCTTACGCTTCTTCTCTTCGTCCATTTTGCCACCCCCGAACCGTTCTGAATATATCTGCAACAAGAACCGCAAGATTGAGAATTATGCCGATTTTTAGCAGCGTTGTCATACCGCAATACAAAGAAAGCATAAGCAATGTAAACAGAGAAAACAAACTGTTGCTTTTTTTTATGTAAAAACCTCCTTATTTTTGTTATATTAAAAGTGATAGCAGCGAAGGACACGCCGTTCCACAATAGCAGAAATTAAAAGGGGTTTTCTATCCTTTTAGTGAGGTTCGAAAGCGTCGTCAATCTACAATAGTAGAAATTAAAAGGGGTTATCTATCCCAATTTTCCACCATCGTAACCACACTCATCTACAATAGTAGAAATTAAAAGGGGTTATCTATCCTGATAGTGCCGCCAATAGAACAGAAACATCTACAATAGTAGAAATTAAAAGGGGTTATCTATCCGGACTATAACTGTGTAAAATCGGTATTTATCTACAATAGTAGAAATTAAAAGGGGTTATCTATCCAGTTAATGAGTTGATAAGTTCATATCATCTACAATAGTAGAAATTAAAAGGGGTTATCTATCTTCGGTATTCTGACTGTTCCCCAAATACAATCTACAATAGTAGAAATTAAAAGGGGTTATCTATCGTAGGTATGTGCAGCCGTCGTCCGTCGAATCTACAATAGTAGAAATTAAAAGGGGTTATCTATCCCCAACATAGTTAAACTACACGAAAAAGATTCCATTCCCTTGTAAAAAGCCAACAGATATTTGCAGGCATTTAGACATAAAAATAACCCCTTATAGATATTATACCATATTTAGACATAGGTTTGCAAGTGTTTTAACTGATTATTATCAGTTCTGCGTCTTCATTTTTTGCATATCCGTATTTTTCTATATCACAAGACGGGCTAAGTTTGAAAATATAAACACTATCTTCCTGATTAAAAACTTTTAACCATTTATTTTTGATATCTGCCCTTATGTTATTTAGTATTTTCTCACTGTTTTCTATTTCATAAACGGAAAACTGCAGCCTATGACCGAATTTTTGAATATACTTTGAAAATTTTCCCCGTTTTTTATTGTCCGATATATCATAACTAATTATTATCATTTTTCTCCGCTCCAAATATAAACAGGAAAATCTTCTGCACTTTTTTGTTTCATAAAACATCTGTAATAATCCTGAATATACGCAAAAATTTTATCCTTATCATGAATAATCCCTTCCATAAGCAGTTGAACATAGGGCGGAGAGCTTTCCCATTTTAACCTATATTGTCCGTTTGCAATAATGAAGTCATCCTTCTTAATTTGCCTTAAATTAATCGCTTTTCGAACCTGAACATCGACAATACACCGAAAAGGTTCCACAATATCGCAAGTTAAAGACTTTCTCATATAGAATTGTCTATGTAGTACACCACAAAAAGTATCAAAGCCAAAAGTCATAAGCAATGAATCTATATATGTAAACAATAGGGTGTATCCGATGTCTAATGTTGAATTAACAAAATCGGATTTAATTCTCGGTTTCCTACCACGCCATTCTGTATTGCTGAAAATTGCTCTGAAATACATTTTTGCGGACAATCCCTCATACCCCATGATTTCACTCAGTGTTTCTGCATCACATAAATTTTCAGCATATACATCAAGTTCTTTTATTGCATCACGAGTATAATCATTCTTATTTCGAAGGCTCATCAGGGCGGCTCTCTGATTTCTGATTTTATTCTTTATAATATGCCTTGCAATTTCGTTACCGGAATACATGTATTGCGATTTTCTGAGCAACGTATTTCCTTCTTTTTCTGCGCCTATAATTGTATATACGCGAAATGCGGATGTCATCATAATAATAAAAAAGCCAAACTTCTTTGCTTTTTGAATAATGGCAGAAGTCAAACTGCAATGTCCTACGGCATAAACCGCAAAAAGTCGATAACAGGTACACTTGAATCGAATTTTCCCATCCAATTGTTTCACTATCAGATTGTCATTTCCGAAAACCATCTTTTCGCCTTCGTTAAACATCACAAATACTATCTGCTTTTTATTAAAATCAGAGGCGCTTAACATACGGTTACTCCTTTAATTCAGAATAAAAACAAAGCGGCTCATAAATACAATGCTCACATTTCAATTGATTTGTTTGATAAAACCTTTCAAAACTAAAAGAACTTATACCTTGTATTATCTGTTCGAATTTTTGGGACAAAATCGAGTTTTCTCTCGGCAAATCAACAGAATATGTCTTGTTGTCATCATAACTGTAAAGTCGAAGCACTTTTACATCGTATCCCATTTCCGTCAATGCAAAATATTGCGCATATAACTGAAAAACATATCCGTCATATACCGTCGATATTTTCTTTTTTCTTTCGATTAATATTCCGGAATCAACGTAGAACACATCAATTTTTCCATATAGGTTGTATCTTTCGCAGTATACAAAAAGGCTTTGTAATACATTTTTTTTGGAAGAATATGTTCCGTTATCAACAGATTTATGAACAGCCGTACCATTTATCTGAAAAGTATCCTGACTAACGATTTTTTCCGCATCCTGCTCCAATCCATGAAAGTATATTGAAGCAGGGCAGAAAACAAAATCGTTAAGCAATGATATAGAAATAGGATTTTCAGCCATTGCTTTGAGCAAATTCAAGCCATTGCCGTTGCGTCATGCAGATTTTTACCGTTGATAACTCATCATCAGAACTTTCCTTAAATCTGTTTATTATCCACAATGCTTTACGTGCGATATTATATGCACCGTTTGCGTCTGCATCTTTCGGCAGGGATTCTATGCCTTTACGGCTGTCGAAGAACTTGCCGTCGGTTCCTCTTACAGGAGAAATCAGATAATCAACATCTGTATTCGGAATACTGTTTCGCATTTGAACAGTCAATGCAAACAGTCTGACAACTTCTTTGAGAAATCCTCCTTTTTCGATTTTTAAGCATTGCGCTTTTATATCTTTTCCGTCTGAATAGTCTATTTCATATTCTTTAAACAATTTAACAAACTCATCCGTCAGTATAATTTCTTTTGACTCCCAATTATTATTTATGGCTTTACTTCTTTTTGTTTCAACCCTTTCACCGTTAGTGCAAACTGTCCATAATTTTTTCGGAGAAACTTCCGACCCTATAAAATTATCGTAATTTACAACAAATTCAAATTGATTTTCCGCATTGTTGTATGTAATTAAATCAAATGCGGAAACAAACTCCCGGCACATATCTTCCGATAGTCCGTGTGTTCTGAACAAAGATACAAAACCGGTCGTGGGATCTATTTTGCTGGTCAACCATGCGGGAACATAGAAAATAAAACCGTTTTGAAACTTTATATTTTTGAAACTCGTAAATTTTTCTGTAAGCTGATATGCTTTCATCAAGCCGCCGGGAGAATTAATATCGGCTTTTTTGTCAACCAAATAGTTCATTTTGTCAATCAGCATTTTTTCAAATTTCTGATAAACCTGTTTTTCAACCTTTGAACGGCTGCGCTTAAAGCCCATATTAAGGTCTTCCATAGCAATAATGGCATCATACTTAACTACAAGATTACAAATTCTGTTAACAACACCACTGAGATAGCCCTCTTTCAATTCCTTAATGTTTTTAATTGATTTCCAACTTTTTCTCGCTGCATCCCTTTCCTTCTCCCTGCGATCAAGAAGATCATGATAATCTGTTTCATAAACAACATCATCTTTCACAACTGAAAGAATATTCATCGACTCTTGTTCAACAATACGACCATCTTGATCTATAACGCTTATATACAAAAGATTTCTTTCGCCGCGATCAATGCCTATAATATAGTTCTTTTCGGAAAGTCTCAGCGCCTTTCGCACGTCGTAATTAAGAGAATCTCTCTCCTCTGCTTTTAAGTTCATGGTTATAGGAAGATGCAAGAAAAATTGAGGTTCGGTATACCTTCTGTCTTTGATTATATCATATGCAAAAGTACTGGTCGCTTTTTTCTGCAAAGGATTCTTATTTTTAATCGATTGATTTGCTGTATGTATAGTGGTATCTTTTAAGCAAAGTTTACCGTCTCTGTAAAACATTTCGGCTTTGCCGTTCAGCTTGTATACAGCATCGGAAAGATTGTGCTCATCAAATAATGCACGGAAGTACATAGTATGCAAATTCGGAATCCCCTTGGAGTTCTCGGAAAAGTCTTTATTATAAAGTCTGAAAAGATAAAGTCTTCCATCTTCAACAAGTTCTCTGATAAAATCTGCCGACACAGGAGAGAAAGAAACGGAATATCCTTGATCCGAAACATCTTTGTAAAACTCATTAATATTTTTATATTCGACCGTAGGTCTAAATTTGAAACCGAAGATATTCCAATCGTTGTTTTTCTTGATTGACTCTTTATAAAAATCGATAAACTTCATAAGGTCGCCATGATTAAAAGTTGTCGATTCTTTTCCGTTTTTGAAACTTCCCGTATCCCGTATCCGCAATATCTCATCGCTCGGAGAATAATATTCCTTATTTTTGTTGCTGAAAAACACTTTCGGCAACATTTTATAAGGATTCGGTAGAAGCTTATAATTCATCTTTTCAAAAACCTGATCTCCGATATTCGGTCTCGGCAAATCAATCATGAGTTTTTCATAGTTTTCTTCTTCATCTACGATTCCGAGATAATAGGAGCCTTCTTTTCGCAGTAAAATTGTTTTATAATCTTTTTCTTTGCTGATATCCCAGCCGTCCAACAACTGTGCGTTACGAAAATTCAATTTCAATTTATCCGAGGAAAAAGGTTTTCTTGTCAGATAATTTCTTACTTTATTATAAAGCGAGTCAAGTACAATCAGCTCATCCGAAAGCAACGTGTATTCACCATAGAAACTCTCATCTTTTTCATCTTCTTTACCACTGCCTTTGAATGCTTTTGTATATAATTCAATTTCTTTCAGGCTGTCAAGAAGATTCTTTATCAACTCAATACTGTTACTGTCTTTAAGCAAATTTTTCTCACTTGCATAAGGAGTATTCAAAAGTTGTTTGTAAATCTGTTAAACGTGTTTACAATTTTAATCTCTTCCTCGTCTTCAAGAAATGAGGGAAGAACCTCTTTAATCATTTTTTCTCCGAAAAGAAGTTTTCTTTCCTCGTCATTCTTGAAAGCAGCGGCAATCTGTTTTCTGAAAGCATTTTCAAAAACGTCAATGTCTTTTTTTTGTTTATCCGTTTTATTCTTTATATAATACAATTCGATATATTCAGAGAGATTTTCAAGTTTTACCGCTTGTAATATTCTGTCTATAAACGCTTTATGTTTTCTGTCCATATATAATTTGACCTTTTCATAGTTCTCGGCTCTGGTCATATCTTCATCAAGCAACTTTTTGTTTTTGAAATTCTCAAGCGTTTTTCCTACCGGAATCAGCCGAAAACGCAAGGTTTTTGAGAGAGAATATTTACCTGTGAACGAATCAATCTTTTTCATAAACTGTCTCCTTTTGTTCGACATATATTGTCGAATACACTATATCATAATAAAAAATATTTGTCAATATATTGCCATAAGTATTGTTTATAAATAGATCATAGCACATTCAATATCCAATAAACAGGACTTTGCGTGAGATAAAAAAAATCTTCGAGGTGAACTCGAAGATTTTTTTGCAGTTAAAACAATGAATAGCAGACGACCGCTTATCTATGGCACGGTTATGTCTGTCAGCGAAGTATCTGTTAAAACAGATGAATATCAGACCACTTCGTAGCCCTGTGAAGTTATCGCCTGCTCGATGGCTTCGTCGGCGATGGCCTCGGTCAGGGTGACCGTTACGGTGCCCGTTTTGTGGTCCGCGACAGCGGAAGCGACCTGCGGGAGGCTCTCGACACTCTGTTTTACACGCGCCTCGCAATGCGGGCACATCATACCTTTTACGTTGAATACTTTTTCCATATATATCGTCTCCTTTTCGGGGGTTTTGGGGGGTTCTTCCGAGTGAGTCGGAGAACCGAGTTTTATCAGATTGAGTCGGAGTGCGTTCATAACGACGCAGAAACTTGAAAGGCTCATTGCCGCCGCGCCGAACATCGGGTTCATTTCCCAGCCGAGCAGGGAGATGAATACGCCTGCGGCAAGCGGAATGCCAGCCGTGTTGTAAATGAACGCCCAGAACAGATTTTCTTTGATATTGCGGAGCGTTGCACGGCTGAGTTTTATGGCTTTCGGCACGTCCGAAAGCGAACTGTTCATCAAAACGGCGTCCGCCGCGTCTATCGCAACATCGGTGCCTGCGCCTATCGCTATGCCGGTATCGGCTGCCGTGAGCGCGGGAGCGTCGTTTATGCCGTCGCCGACCATGGCAACTTTGCCGTCCTTTTTCAAGCGGGTAACGACAGCCTCTTTTTCGGCGGGAAGAACGTTTGCGATAACTTCATCGACTCCTGCCTGTTTGCCTACCGCCTGTGCGGTGCGTTCGTTGTCGCCCGTGAGCATTACCACGCGGATGCCCATTTTTTGAAGAGCGGCGACTGCCTGTGCGCTGTCGGGTTTTATCTTATCCGCAACGGCGATAATTCCGCAAAGACCGTTTTCACGGGCAAAAAACAACGGAGTTTTGCCCTCGGACGCAAGAGCGTCGGCTTTTGCTTTCATATCTTCGGGAACGGAGACTTTGCTTTCTATAAATTCGCGTTTGCCGCCGAACAGAGGTTTTCCGTCGGAAAGAGCCGTCAGTCCGTTACCCGCCACGGCTTCGAAATCGGTTGTTTCGCGAACGGTGACGCCGTTTTCCTTGCCGTATTTCATAACCGCCTTTGCAAGAGGGTGTTCGCTTTTGCTTTCAAGCGTAACGGCAACCGAAAGCAGGGACGATACATCTGTTCCCGCACAGGGAACTATGTCGCAGACTTCGGGTTCGCCGCGCGTGACGGTTCCCGTTTTGTCGAGAACCACGGTTTTTACCTTGCCTGTTTGTTCAAGCGCTTCTGCGGTCTTGAAAAGGATTCCGTGGCGTGCGCCGACGCCGTTGCCGACCATTATCGCCACGGGCGTTGCAAGCCCGAGTGCGCAGGGGCAGCTGATTACAAGGACCGATATTGCTCTTGCAAGAGAAAAGCCTATATCTTTGCCGATAAGCAGCCAAACAACAAGCGTTACGACCGCGATTGAGATAACGACGGGAACGAAAACGCCCGAAACCTTGTCCGCGATTTTCGCTATCGGCGCTTTTCCCGCCGCAGCGTCGCTGACTATCTTTATAATCTGCGAAAGCGTGGTATCTTCTCCCACGCGTGTCGCTTCGCATTTGATGAAGCCCGAACGGTTGACCGTTGCCGCGGAAACGGGAGACGAAACGTCTTTGTCCACGGGAACGCTTTCGCCCGTCAGCGCAGATTCGTCCACCGCGCTGTGACCTTCGAGAACCACTCCGTCAACGGGAATGCTTTCACCGGGTCTGACGATGAAAATATCGCCCTTTTTAACCTGTTCGGCGGGAACAGTTGTCTCTTTGCCGTCAACAAGCAACGTTGCGGTACGCGGCGCAAGTTCCATCAGTCCCTTTATGGCGTTGGTGGTTTTTCCCTTTGAATAACTTTCGAGCATTTTGCCGAGCGTTATCAGCGTCAGAATCATTGCCGCGGACTCGAAATAAAGTTCGTGCATATAAAGATGCATCGCCTGCTCGGGAAAAACTATCATTTTGAACAGGATATATGTGCTGTAACCGAACGACGCCGCCGCACCGAGCGAAACAAGCGTGTCCATATTCGGAGCACGGTGAAGCAGTCCTTTAACGCCGCTGATGAAGAATTTTTGATTTATTACCATGATGATCGCAGTCAGCAAAAGTTGGATAAGTCCGCCGACCGCCGCATGATCTTCGATTATCTGCGGTTGGGGAAGCCCTATCATGTGCCCCATAGAAAAATACATCAAAACCAAAAGAAAACCGAGCGACGCGAAAAGCCTTTTTCTGAGTTTGGGTGTCATTTCATCTTTCAGCGGTTCTTTTGCGGACGCAGCGTCGTTTTTTGCGCCGACTTTCGATGCGCCGTACCCTGCAGCAACGACTGCGGAAACAATTTCGTCTTCCGTTGCGGTTCCCGAAACCGTCATTGAATTTGTCAGTAGATTTACGCTGCATTCATCGACATCTTTCAGCGCCGATACCGCTTTTTCCACGCATGCGCTGCACGCCGCGCAGCTCATTCCGGTTATATTGTATTTGTCCGTTTCCCTCACCCTCTCGCTTGAAAGCGGATTGTTTCAAGTCTATTATCTTCAATTACGCCGTAAGTATACCATAAAAGTATGTTTTAGTCAATACCCGAATGAAATATTTTTCGTTTCTGCCGAAAATGAGCCGTTCGGAGAGCAAAAAAAGACAACGCCTGCGACTGTAACGCAGGCGTTTGTTATGTTTTTAATTTAGATAAACAGAAAGCCTTACACTCTGCCGGAGCTGCTGATTCCACCGTCGGAAGAACCCGATGACGAAGATGATGAATCTGATTCTTTCGGCTTCGGCGTCGCCACAACGGTGCTGTAAAGATACAGTTCTCTTTCGTCGGTCACATTCATGCTGTCGGGAACGGTATAATCCGTTGCATTGTTGCTGAAACGAACGGTTTTAAGTTTGCCCTTCATCGCCAGGACAACTATAAGAGCGATAATAAAGCCTATTCCGAGACTGAGTACAATTGCGCCGAACCAACCGAACGGTTCTTTATACTCTTTGCCCGTTGACTCATAAAGATCGAGCAGTCTTATACATTCATCGGCATAAAGGACAAATCTGTCCGACTTTCCGCCGTCGCGAAGTGTTTCGCGAAGACGTTCCTGTGCGTCAAAGTTGACTGCGGCTTTTGCTTTGCCGTTGGAATATATGCACGAAAGGTCAAGTTCTGCGGTGTCGTCTATCACATAGAGGATAACACAGTCTTTTCCCGCTTCATTGTCAAATATCTCATTATAAAGATTTCTGACATAGCGGTTTATGTTTTCGTCAGTCTCTTCAACATTGCTTTTTTCGGTATATATGAAAAGTTCGACACCGTATTTTCTCGATGCGTCACAGAGTTTTGTATAAACCGTCGCATAGTCGGCTTCCGTCAGGAAGTCCGCATTGTCAATAATTCTGATTTCATCAAAATCATAGGCGGCAAACGTGGGCAGAGCAAAACTCAACATGACCGCAAGCAGGAGTATCAGAGACAATATTTTCTTTTTCATCTTGAACCCCTCCTCACAACAACCAAATCAGATACGAAACGGCAAGTGCCGCAGCACTCAATATTCCGCCGAGAGCGAAAAACCACTTGAAGAAAGCGCCTTTGTCAAGAGGAAGATTACCGACGAATTTACCGGTCTGCCCGTTCATCGCAAACGTGAACTTCTGACCTTTCCACGTCGTGTTCAAAATCCAGACGGGATACATCGCATATTTTGCAACACCGTTTGAAAGTTTGATACTGCTCTGCTCGGTAGTCACGGACGCATAGCCCGTAACGGTCTTTGCAAATTCCTGTTCGGTACTGCTCTTGACTCTTGCGTTCGCTCTTTCCACGGATTGTTCCGCGTCAACATCGTATTTATCCGCAAGATATCCCGCAAAATACGCCGTCGCGAACTCTTTTGCTTCTCCGAAATCGAACGGCTCGACGGATTCCATCAGATCGTCGGGCATTTTGGACGAGCCGTCAACGGGGACGTTTTCAAACGCGATGTTACCGCCTCGATAAACGGCATAGTAACTTGTTTCCGTGTAATCGTTTTCGCTGTCGCTCCAAGTTCTGACACGGGTCGCCTTATAACGAATGTTCGCGTCAACCTCGGAATCAAACAGCCAAAACGGAACGTAAACGCCCCTTATCTCATCGATATGGTTCTCGCTCTTGAAGACTTTCGGCAAAAGGCGCTTGCCTTTCAGATGTTCGAAGAACTTTGCCTTTGCAGCCTTTTTATCGAGTTTGAACGGGATTATGTAATCGGGCTTCAAAAAGCCTTTGAGATTGCCTTTCATAACAACGGGGTTGCCGCAATAGGGGCAACTCGTCGCCGCCGTGTTTTCGTCGCAGACTATCTCGCCGCCGCAGGAATCGCAGACGTAAACGCGCATTCCCTCGGCTTCGCCCTCCTGCCACTCTTTTCCGGCTTCGGTCTGCCACTTCATATCGTCGGGGGTCTCTTTTTTAAGATCCTCGTCGTATGATTTAAGTGTTTCGACATCAAATTCGGTATCGCAGTAAGGGCATTTTAGTTTTTGCGATGCGCTGTCAAACGCTATCGCGCCGCCGCAGCACGGACATTTGTATTCGAGCAAGGTGGACATAGAAGACCTCCTTATTTATTGAACGGGGTTCCGCATTCGGGACAGAATTTCGGTGCCTGTGTCGGGTCTTCGGGTTTCCAGCCGCAGTTTGCGCATTGAACGGTCTCGGGCTTTTTGGCGCCGCAGGAAGTGCAGAACTTGCCGTTGTTCACAGCGCCGCAGGAACACGTCCAAGTCGAAGCCTCGGGCTTCTTTGCGCCGCATTCCGCGCAGAATTTGCCGCTCGCTGTCGCGCCGCAAGCACATTTCCATGTATCGCCGGCAGGTGCTGCCGCCTGCTGTGTCTGCTGTTGCTGCTGACCCATGGCAAACAGGTTCTGCGCATTTCCCGCCGCGCCGTTGTTCATCGCCATGCCCATGCCCATAAAGCCGGTCATCGCACCAGCGTCGTTCGAAGCCGCCGCTTTCATCGCGTCCGCCTGTGCGCCCACAAGAGTAGCCGCCGCCATGGTCGGGTCGCGCATGATAGCCGTGCGCTGTGCCTGTTTTATCATCTCCGCGTCTTCGTCGGGAAGCGTTACCGAACCGAGCGCAATGCTGACGATTTTAAGTCCGCGCAGTTCGCCCCATTTGGCGGTCAGCGTTTCGTTCATCGCATTTTCAAGGTCTGTGTTGTGCGTAACTATCTGATTGGGACGGAGTTCAAGTTCGGAAAGTTTGCCGAACGCGGGTTGAAGAGCGCTGATAAATTCGGGTTTCAACTGTCCGTCAAGTTCGTCGCGTCTGTATTCGTCCGCTACGTTTCCGCAAACATTCGTATAGAAAAGCAGGGGATCCGCTATTTTATAAGAATAAACGCCCGAGCAGCGCACCGCAACATCCACGTCAAGACCTATTTTGGAATCGACAACTCGGAACGGAATGGGATTCGGCGTTCCGAACTTGTTGTCTATTATCTCTTTAAGGTTGAAATAATAAACTCTTTGGTCTTTGCCCGTATCGCCGCCGTAAGTAAAACGTTTGCCTATCGTTTTGAAGGTTTCTTTGATGCTTTGACCGAGGCTGCCCGCAAAAATGCTCGGTTCGGTGGACGAATCGTATGTAAACTCTCCCGGCTCGGCGCAGACTTCAACTACCTTGCCCTGCTCAACGATTATCATACATTGACCGTCGGCAACGGCTATACCCGAACCGTTGGAAATTATATTGTCGTTTCCTTTCGTGTTCGAGGAACGCCCCGTTATCTGTTTTTGTCCTTTTACAACAAGAACTTCCTTATCTATTGCCTCACAGTAGAAAAATTCTTTCCATTGATCCGCAAGAGTTCCGCCGAGAGCGCCTATTCCGGCTTTGATAAGTCCCATAGTGTTCTTCTCCTTTTCCGGTTATATTATTTTAATTATATTTTATAAAAATTCCGTTTTGATTATATCAGATTTTTTATCTTTTTGCAATACCTTTCGGACAAAATTCGCGGTTTGTCGTTGACATTCTCTCTTTTGAGTGGTATCATAGTGTTACAACGTTGAACGGAGAGAATGAAATGAGCAAAAAAGAGACAAAACTTATAATAGTCCGACATGGGCAGAGCGTGGGAAATCTGACACGGAGATTCCTCGGCAGAACCGACCTCGACCTGACCGAAACGGGCGTAAAACAGGCACGGTTGACGGGCGAATTTCTGAAAAACGAACAGATTGACGCCGCTTATTCAAGTCCGCTTCGCAGAGCACTTGACACCTGCCGCGAAATAGTCGCATTTCATCCGGGGCTTGAAATCGAAACAGAGCCGAGAATTGCCGAAATATATGCGGGAAAATGGGAAAATATGCCGTTTACCGAAGTTGAGGAGAAGTACGGACACGATTTCCGAATTTGGAAAGAAGACATCGGAAACGCAGTCTGCACGGGCGGCGAAAGCCTGAAAGACGTATATAAAAGAGTTTCCGAAGCGCTTGAAGACATTGTTCGCAAAAACGAGGGCAAAACGGTACTTCTGACATCGCACGGCGCGGCGATACGCTCGATGACTACGTTCATCTCGGGACTTCCCGTCGAAAGAATGAAAGAACTCGATTGGGCGTCAAACGCTTCCGTGACAGTCGCATATCACGGCGAAAACGGCTTCCGTCTCGAAACGCTCGGTTACGACGAACACATCGGGGATCTGCGCTCAACCCTGCCGAAAAGCGTCTGAACGGCATTGACAAGGATGTTAAAAATGCACGGACAGCAAAAAGGTTGAAAACGGTTTACGTTTTTGCTGTCCTGCTTGTAATAAATATTTGAAAATCTGCGACAACACTTGAAAACGGAATCACTCTGTGATATAATATTTTTTAAGAGATAGATTCGGGGGATAAGAAAATATGATAAACGAAATTGAAAAAGTCCTTATAGACACGGAAGAACTGAAAGAAATCGTTTCGCGTATCGCGCACGAGATAGACATCGACTATGCGGGAGAAGACAGAAAACTTGTCCTTGTCTGCATTCTTAAAGGCTCCGTGGTCTTTATGGGCGACCTGATGAAAAAACTGACGATACCCGTTGAAATAGACTTTATGCGAGTTTCTTCCTACGGCGGCGAGACCGTTTCTTCCGGTCATGTCAACATAATTCTCGACCTGATGAGAGAAGACCTTGCAAAATGCGACCTTATCGTTATCGAAGATATCATTGACAGCGGCAGAACACTTTCGTATCTGATAGATTATCTTAAACTGAAAGGCGCGCGCTCCGTCAAGACCTGTACCCTGCTTGACAAACCGAGCCGCCGCGTCGTTGACTTCACACCCGATTACACGGGCAAGATAATCCCCGACGAATTTGTTGTGGGCTACGGGCTTGATTACGACGAAAAATTCCGTGCATTGCCGTACATAGGCGTTCTCAAACCGGAAGTTTACAGCAAATAATAGCAAAAAACAAAATTTAAGCGGAGCGACAAAGGCGTAACACCCTTGCCGCTCCTTTTTGCCGCATAATAAATTTTTTTGAGAAATACGGTAGACATTTTCGGATTTCTGTGATAAGATGAAACCAACATAAAAAACCGTTTACATTATTCAGGAGAGAACGATTTGAGAATTTACGAAAACCCCGAAAAAACAAGCGAAAACAGATTGCCGCCGCGAAGTTACTGTATCCCGAGCGGAATATCCGAATATCGTCTTTTGAACGGCGAATGGGATTTCGCATATTTCGAGCGTGATACAGACGTTCCCGAAGTTATAGAGAATTGGGACAAAATTACCGTGCCGTCCTGTTGGCAGCTCTGCGGTTACGGACACCCCAATTATACGAACATAAATTATCCGTTTCCGTATGACCTGCCTTTCATACCAGACGACAACCCATGCGGGGTATACCGTCGGACTTTCGATATCGCAAAAAAATTCGGGCGCGTGTATTTTGTATTCGAGAGTGTTTGCTCCTGCGCGTTTCTTTATGTAAACGGCGGATATGTAGGGTTCACGCAGGGCAGCCGTCTGCAAGCGGAATTTGACATTACCGACTTTGTGACCGAGGGCGAAAACACCGTAACGGTCAAGGTTCTGAAATGGTGCTGCGGCAGTTATCTTGAAGACCAGGACGCATTCCGTTACAACGGAATCTTTCGCGACGTGTATATTCTGCAAAGACCGAAAAACCATATCCGAGACTTTGAATTGATACCGAACGGCGAAAGCGTGACCGTTTCGGTCGAGGGCGGGGCGCACCTTGAAATCTTTGATGGTGACACTTTGCTTTTTAACGGCGATATAGGCGAAAAATTCTCTTTCACGCCTGAAAAACCCATTCTTTGGAATGCGGAAAAGCCGTTTCTTTACACGGTTCGGCTCTCTCGGGAGGGAGAAGTCATCGAGCGAAAAGTCGGGCTTCGGAAAATCGAGATCTCCGACAAATACGAACTTCTCATAAACGGAGTTCCCGTCAAACTTCACGGGATAAACCGCCACGACACGGGAAAACTGCGCGGGTGGTGTCAAAGCGACGAAGAGTTGAAAAAAGACCTCTCTCTTATGAAATTCCTGAACTTCAACTGCATAAGAACTTCTCATTATCCGCCGACGCCGAAATTTATTGATATGTGTGATGAAATGGGCTTTTATGTTGTCTGCGAGACCGACCTCGAAACGCACGGCGCTTGCTACCGCATACCTAACGGCTCGGGCGCTTACGATGTCGAATCGGGCGATTGGCCCTGCACTAAACCCGAATGGAAACATGAATTTCTTGACCGCATGGAACGCATGGTCGAAACGTTCAAAAACAGCCCGAGCGTGATTTTTTGGTCAACGGGCAACGAAAGCGGGCACGGCGTAAACCACGTTGAAATGATACGGGCAACAAAAAAGCGTGACGGTTCACGCCTGCTCCACGCCGAAGACGCTTCCCGAAAAGGCGAGATACACAACCCCGACGTTTATTCCGAAATATATCTTCCGCTGCAACGGGTTGAAGAACTTGCGAACGACGGCACCATTGATATGCCCGTTTTTCTTTGCGAATACTCTCATGCAATGGGAAACGGACCGGGAGACGTTTGGGACTACAACGAACTGTTTGACCGTTATCCCAAACTTATCGGCGGCTGTATCTGGGAATGGGCGGATCACGTAGTGACGGAAAACGGCGTGGAAAAATACGGCGGCGATTTTGACGGAGAACTGACAAACGACGCAAATTTCTGCTGTGACGGACTTGTTTTTGCAGACCGCACGTTCAAAGCGGGAACTTATGAAGCAAAAGCCGCATATCAGCCCATAAGAACCTCGTATGAAAACGGCAAACTGACCGTTTACAACCGACTTGACTTCACAAACCTTTGCGAATACGACTTTTCTTATTCCGTTGAAGCGGATGGAAGAATTCTGAAAACGGAAAAAATCCCGTTATTACTGAACCCGCACGAAACCGCAGCAATAGACATCTCTGTGCCCAAAATAACGGCGATCTACGGCGCACATCTGAATATTTCTCTGACAAAAGGCGGCGTTGAATACGCCAAATGCCAACATGATATTCCGTTTGAAGCCGCCAGAAACGAACAGACTCCGACAGCACAACTTGAAGAAGACGGAAAAAATATCTATGCAGCAGGCGACGGCTTTTCGTATGTTTTTTCAAAACATTACGGCGCATTTACAAGCATAAAAATCGGCGGAGACGAGCAACTTGCGGGCAAAACCGTGCTTTCCGCATTCCGTGCTCCGACGGACAACGAACGGTATATCAAAGTCCTTTGGATAAACTCGAACGGACGGCAGGGCGAAAACCTTGACTGCACTTTTTCGAAAGTGTATTCCTGCACCGTTTCCGACGGTAAAATCGCAGTCACAGGCTCACTTGCGGGCGTTTCGAGAGTTCCTCTGCTGCATTACAAACTTCTTGTCGGAATATCCTCAAACGGGCAAATTACATTTTCGCTTGACTGCAAAATCCGTGAAAGTGCATTTTGGCTGCCGCGTCTTGGCTTTGAGTTTGAACTCCCGGGAGAGAAAAACAATTTCACTTACTACGGTTCGGGACCCATCGAAAGTTACTGCGATATGCACCATTGGGCTTGCGTGGGACTTTACGAAAGCGACACGGACAAGGAATATGTGAAATATGTCATGCCGCAGGAACACGGTAACCATTTTGCGACAAAAATGCTTAAAATCGGAAAACTTATCTTCACTTCACCCGACGGGTTTGAGTTCAACGCTTCAAAATACTCATCAAAAGCACTTTTCCGCGCCACGCACACGGACGAACTTGTATCGGACGAAAAAACGCATCTGCGCATAGATTACAAAAATTCGGGACTCGGCTCCAACTCCTGCGGTCCCGAACTCGGAGAAAAATACCGACTTTCGGAAAAATCAATCAAGTTCGGCTTCACGATTTATCCCGCAAGGGATTAAAACATAAAAAACAGCCCTTTTATTGGGTTGTTTTGCACAAGTCCGTAAAAAACGGACAATTGAAAAAAAGAGCCTTCTATGGTAGAATAGATATATATTATCTACAATTACCATAGGAGGTTTTTTGTTATGCCAAGAGAATATTGCCATATAGAGGACAATAGAGATTTTCACGCAGAACGTCCCAATCAGAAATGGGTGACGGATATTTCATACATCAAGACAGGGCAAGGTGTACTATATCTTTCAGTTATTCGTGATCTCTACGATAACAGCATCGTTGCGTACAAGACGGGTACTGAACAGAACGTCAATTTTGTCCTCTCTACAATCAGAGCAGCCAAGAGAAAGGAAAAGGTCACCGCAGAGCTGCAACTCCACAGTGACCAGGGCTTTCAGTACACCTCACAAGCGTATTATAGCCTAACAAAATCATACCACATCACTCCGTCA